>ENA-OUOG01000149-OUOG01000149.1-marine-metagenome-genome-assembly--contig:-NODE-149-length-87795-cov-5.973757_pt1 | contig 87795 bp, 65 predicted proteins | sample MGYA00248635_ERZ508505 | MGnify/ENA primary metagenome ERZ508505 (study PRJEB26176, sample SAMN06267871) | marine metagenome | isolation source: Saanich Inlet, British Columbia, Canada | place: Pacific... | reverse complement strand
GCCGTTGTCCAGCAGTAAACGGAGAGCTGGGGCGTTCCCAATGGCCGCGGCATACATCGTCGCAGTTCTCCCATAATCAACGCATCTCCGGTTGACGTCTACGCCCTTTTTGATGAGCAACTCGGATTTCCGAGTTCACGTTCATGTTTCTGCCCGCTCACAGAAAAACTGACGTGAGACATTTCAACCGCCATCTCCCTTTTTGCCACCAAAGAGGGTTTCGGATAGCGTCCGCCGACCACTGTCGCGCGCGCGCTCCGGCACGACACGAGACGCGCGCTCTCTCCTCGTCGCGATCCGCTCTCGGCGTGGTCTTCTTTCCGCGCACCAGCCTCCTCCCGCCCCACCCGGCGATGGCCTCCGCGGCTGCCGCGCGCGTCGTCGCCGGCGGCGTCGCGCCGAAAATCAACGTCGCCTCGCGCGATGCGCAGGCGAAGTCGCCCGCTTCGCGGCGCGCCTCGGCGGTCGCGCGCGCCCGCCGCCCCACCACGGCGTTCGTGGACGTGGTGGAGAGCGAGCCCGGGACGCTGCTCAAGCCGTTCGAGGAGGGCATGCAGAAGTCCTTACTGTTCGGGGTGTCGCACATGATGAACAACCACGAGGCTGCGGAGTACATCCTCAACTCGAAGCCGCGCTCGGTGGTGGTCGAGACCGGCCTGTGCAAGGCGCACCAGGAAAAACGAGGTACCGTGTTTAACTTCGCCGAGCTCTTCGCGTCGATCCACATGGCGGGCGGCGCCGCGGAGGAGGCGCTCGCGTTCATCACCAGGGTCGCGCACCAGCTGCGCCTGGAGGAACAGCCGCTTGCGGGTTCGCCGTTCTGGGCGCAGATGAAGACCCAGCTCCCCGCCGAGGCGCTCGTGTACGCGGCGGCGTTCGCGGTCGAGGCGCGCCTGGTGTTCGGCGACCGCCCAAAGTCGACGACGTATCGACGTTTGGTGTCGTGCCCGACTCTGAAAGAGCTGGACGAGACCTTCGCGAAGCAGAGCGCGCGGAACTACCGACTGCTCGTGCCTCCCGATCACCCGGTCGCGACGCTGCTTCCCCCTGATCCGGCGACGGACGCGTTCGAGCGCGTCTGCATCGCCGAGCGGGACACCATCCTCGCGCACACCATCTACGAGGAGGCTGTCTTACAGGGTACGCCCGGCGCGGTCGTCGCGGTGGTGGGATCGGACCACCTCTTGGGCGTCGAGCGCCGGTGGGCGGAGATGGTGGCGAGCGGCGGGAAATCCAAGGCGTCGGCGGAGGAGATTGAGCAGCTGATGACGGCGCCGGAGACGACGCGGGAAAACATCGGGGCGCGGCTCGCCATCATGCAGCGTCTGCTCGGCCTGCGGTGCACCGAGTCGCTCGTGGCGGACGCGTTCGAGGCGCTCGACGCGGACATGAACACGTTGGAAGGGGATGAGATCATCGCCTTCAACGCGACGTCGGAAATTTACGGCGCGCCGCGCATGCTGCTCGCCGCCGCCGCCGAGGCGGATGACGCGGCGTTCGACGCGGCGGTGGGGAGCGCGACGGGCGTGGACTTCAAGAAGGAGCTCGAGCCGATGCGCGCGGTGCGGCCGGCGAACGGGGGCGTGGGATGGAGCGAGGAAGCCATCGTGTGGCTCAGGACCACCGGCGCGGTGGACGTCTCGTCGCTCGAGACGCCGCGAACGGAGTGACGCCGAGCGTAGACGAACGCGCGGTTGTATCGCGAAACTTACCCATTCGTCGCGCGTCGCGCGGGGAGCCTCGGACGATCGCCCCACCTTTCGAACGCGGAAGTTCTCGTTTAAGAATGGCTCTCTTCGTATCTCGCGTTTTTCGCTAGCTCGACGACGCGCTTCGCCGCTCCACCACGAGGTTGACCTCGAAGTTCCCCGCCTTGGCGTTACTGATGAGCGCGGCCATCGTCTGGTCGAACGAGACCCCCGTGTTGAAGTCGTCGCCGGCGGGCGCGACGAAGAGCACGCGTCGGAACCCCGGTCTTCCGTTCCCGCCGAGCATCAGCCCTCCCACGCCGTACTTCATCTCGGGGATCATCGCGCTGCACGCGCGGAGCACGTCTCCGACGGCGACCGAGCCCGCGCCCGCGCGCTCCGCGTTCGACCCGGGGACGATCTCGGCGACGACGATCTCGCCCGCGGCGGATTCCTCAAACGCGATGCCGAGGGGAGGCGCGATGACGGACTGCACCACCCGCGTGGACGCGCTCGCCACCTCGAACGAGGCCACCGCGACGTTATCCGGGGGCTCGAGCTCCACCGTGACCTCGCGGACGATCGCGCGCGGGCGCGCCTCGGCTTCGAGAGAACCCGCGGGCGTCTCCCCGTCCTCCGCCGCGGGCGGGGGCGCGCGAGCCTCCGCTTCCGCGCCGGGCACCAATCGGTCGAGCGCGGAGAGCGTATCCTCGGTGTCGCCGCTCGCGCGCACCACCACGGGGACGCGCGCGCCGCGCGTCCCACCCCCGACGCGCGCGCGCCGCGCTTCCGCGCGCGCGCCGACGCGCGGCGCCCACCCCGCGGCTGCCGCCGACGGCGCGGCGCGCATGTCGAACTCACCGCGGGACTGCGCTTCCGACGACGCACGCGGCTTTCGCTGGCACCGAGAGAGAGCCTTTTCAGCTGTTGGTCCGCGCCACACTCTGCCTGTGACGAAAAGCGATTTTCGGCGCGAGATCCCAGTCACCGACACAACTCGCGGTCGAAAAGATGAGTCGGATTCGTTGCGCAGTGGGCTACTTTTTGCAGACTGATCTCCTGGGCGATCCGAGAATTCTCAAGATAACACATCTGCGTCTGTCGTTGTTTCACAGGAACTGACGAGGCGCTGAGAACGCGAATCGGAAAAAGCGTCGCGTCGCGTCGCCGCTCGAAATTTCGTCACCAGGGCGCCCGTTCTCCGGAGTCACTTTCCCGCGCGAGCGACGTTCGTGCCGCAGGCCGCGCCGCCCAGCCGCACGCGAGGGTCCGGATCCCGCAGCAGCGCGTTTCGAGCGTCGAGCGCAGGCGAAGCGTCGCACCCGCGCACGCAGCGTGGCGTAATTTGATTTCCGAAAGGCGGTGATTGCTGTGGCGATGCCGTTGGAACGCACAGCCTCGGTGGAGGACATGGTGGGGAACCTGTGGCGCTTGGGGCGCACCCCGTCGCAGGCGGAGTTCGAGCAGTTCTTCAGCAATATCGCGCAGGTGGGGTCGCAGCAGAACCTCGCCGCCGCCGCGCAGGCGGCGGCGACGGCGAACATGGGCGCCGAAGCCGGCGCGGAAGCGGCGCCCGGGATTCCGCGCGTCGCCTCGATAGACTTGCTGCGCAAGATGATGATGAACCACCAGCCGGGGATGGTGGCGCCGGTCGCGCCATCCCCGACGATGATGCCCGGCATGTTCCCGGGGGCGACGGGAATGCCAAACACGGGTGCGTCCGTTTGACTGCCCCCGACGAAGCGCGCGAGCCGCGACGCCCCGAACCCGGCCGGGTCGCCCGACGGCGAATCTCGACACGTCGTGGCTTTTCCTCTTATCTCTCGCGCGTCTCTCTCTCGTCTCCGCCCGCTCGGAAACGACGCGGCTGGACCGACGCTCCGAACGTCCCGCGCGCGCGCTGACCGATACACGCTCTTCCCTCCGCCCGAAACAAAAAAAGCCGCCGCGTTCGGATTCGGCGCGCCGCAGTTCGCGCCGGGGATGGTGCCGCCCGCGCTGGCGGCGATGGACCCGGGCGCGTCGGCGCCGGCGCCGGCGGCGAAGCCGGCGGCGAAGAAGGCGCCCGCGAAGCGCAAGGCGCCCGCGAAGGCTCCCGCGAAGAAGGACGCGAAGAAGCGTTCGGTGACCCCCGAGGGCGGCACCGGGTCGGACCAGGACGACGACGACGACGATGGCTCGGAGGATGGCAAGGGCAAGACCACGGACGAGGTGCGGCGGCAGCGGCGCATGCTCAGTAACCGCGAGTCGGCGCGGCGGTCGCGCCGGCGGAAGCTCGAGCACGTCGCGGTGCTGGACCAGCAGATCAACGGGCACAAGGCAGAGAACGCGGCGCTGATGGAGCGCCTGCGCGAGATGGAGCAGCGCACCGAGAGCGTCATCCGCGAGAACGCCGGCCTGAAGGCGGAGGTTGAGCGGCTCACCGCGGCGCTGCGCGAGGCGGCGGCGGGCGGGAAGGGCGTCGAGCGGTCGTCGAGCCTGCAGAGGATCGCCAGCGCCGGGACGCTCGCGGCGGGCCCGAAGGCGACGCTCGGGGACGGCACGGCGTCGCCCGCGATCGGGGAGGACTCACCGCGCGGATTCGTTCCTTTCCGGTCTCTGCAGTCGTACGAGAACCTGCTCAGCTTACAAGCGCAGACGCGCTGAGAGACTGGAGACCGTTTCGAAGCTTTCACACATTTTTTGGGTCGGCGCGTACGCGTCGCGCGAGACGCCACCCCTAGCACCGCTACCGTAATAAGAAGACGCACACACGAAGAAATAATTCTTTCTCACTAAAACAAAAGCGCGAAAAAGTTCACTTCGCGAACGACAGGCTCTTGACGAGCGCGTCGATTTCCCTCTGCGCCGGTTTCGACGGCGCGTACGCTTTCCCGCGAGACACAGTCGCGCTCGGCGTCGCAAAGGGAGTGGTGCTTTCCGGCGTGCGGAACGCGAGACGCTTCTTCGTGGACGCCGACGACGTACCCGGTGTCGCCGGCGAGCCCGCGAGTATTTCGCCCCACCCCGAATCGGCGGTCTCGAGATGGCGCATCTCGCGCCGGCGCCCGTTTACCGACCGGCGCGCGAGCAAAGTCGCCGCGGCTTCGCGCGCGCGCGCGATCCAGTCCGCCTCCGCCTCCGGCGGCTCCGGCGCCGGCGAGTCCCGCGCGGCGTCCCCGCCTTCCGCGCCCGCGGGGGTGGCGAACGGCGTCGTCGCCTCTCGGGCATCCCTCTCGGGCGTCCTCTCGGTCTCGGCATCGTAGAAGTAGTCGCGCGCCCGGAAAGAGGACGTCGCGAACGTCGTCGGGGTCTCGGCGTCGTAGAAGTGATCCGTCCCGAATGTCCCGGGGGTCCCGGGGACGGCGCGAGCGTCCCCGGCGTTTTTTTCGCGCGGGGTCTTCGTCTCCGGCTTCTGCTTCAGGCTCGGCTCGCTCGGCATCATCAGCCTCTCGATGGTGGCTTTCCCGGACGCCTCGCACAGAGGTTCCAGGTCCAACCCGAGCGTTTGCAGCACGGCACGACGAGCCGCGCCCCGGGACGCCTCGCGACGCGCGTCTTCCCTCCCTTTTTTGATTTGTTCGCGCAGACGGTTCGTCGCCGGCCACTCCCGCGGACCCGCTTTGGCCGTCGCCGCCGTCGCCGTCGCCAGCGCGGCGGTCCACCCCGCGGCGACGCCCGCCGCGCGCGCAGCCTGCCTGATGTGCGGTAGCGCCTTGACCTGTTCGTGCAGCGCGCGCGCGAGTTCCCGGAGCTTCTCGCTCGCGGATCGGTGTTCCGCCGCGACGGCGCGCGCGAACCCGGCGATGTCCTCCTCCTCCTCGGCGCGCACCGCGGTTTCGGGCATCGCGTGGAGACTGGCGAGGTACATCTCGTACGCGAGTTTCTTGCCGAACGCCTCCTGCGCCTCCACCTCGCGGTCCAGAACCTCCAGCGCCCACTCGCGCTGCGAGATGGCGCGCTCGACCGCTCGACCCGCCTCCTCAGCGACGCGCGCGCGCTCGCTGTCCGCGTGCCGCGTCTCGCGCGTCTGCGCGCGCAGCAGCTCGGCGAGCTGCGCGGCGTTTTCGGTCACGCCACGCATCGCGGCGACGCGCTCTTGCTCGGCGGACTCGCGCGCGCGCGCGTGTTCCCAGTCCGCCTCGCCCCGCTCTGTGCGCGCCACGCGCAGAGCTTCGCGCAGACGCAGATTCTCTGCGTGCGCCTCGTCGTGTCTGGTGCGCAGCGCCTGCGCCACCGCGTCCGCCACGGCACGGCTTTGGATGGCGGCGCGGTTCTCGTCGTTCTCCTTGAGGCGCTCGAGCTCGCTTCGCGCGAAGAGCAGCTGCTGCCTGACCACCGGTAACTCTCGCGCGTCCGCGTCGTTGGACTCCAGCCGGCCCTGCGCTTCTTTCCGCAGCTCGTTATCGACGCGAAGCCGCGTGACGTGCGCCTTGAGCTCCTCGCGAGCCTTGTGCGCCGCCGCGAACGCGCCGAGCTTGGCCGTCTCGGCGTCGCGGAGTCTCTCGGCGAGGTACGTCTCGCGCGTCCGCGCCGCCTCGAGCGCCTCGGCGTCGCCGGCGACGCGCCGCTCGAGCGCCCGGAACACGCGCGCGGCGACCACCGAGCCGTCGTCGTCGTGAGGCGTGTCGGCGTCCTCTGGGAACGCGCGCAGCGCGTCGCGCACGACGGGCTCGTCGAAGGCGTCTCTCAACACGGATTCCACGCGGACGCGATCGTCGCGTTCGCGCTCGACGGCGGCGCGAAGCTCGTCGACGACGGACTCGAGCGTCCTCAGACGCGCCTCGGCGACGTCCGCGCGCCTCGTGGCTTTCGTGGTGGCGATCTGCCACCACGCAATCTCCTTCGTCTCGTCACGCGCGGTGACGAACCACCTCTTCGTGCCTTCGCGCAGGTGCGCCACCGCGTCGGCGTCGCCGCGGTCGCGCGTTTCGCGAAGACGCTCCACCGACAGGTGATTCTCATTTTCGTCACGTCTCGCCGCGTCGCGGCGTCGCGCGGGCGAAGGCGAGGGGGGGAGGACACGGTTGGTCTTCGCGCGCGAGGACGTAGCAGATGGCGCGGGAGACTTCGTTTTCGCCTTCGTCGCCTTCGTCTCGGGTTTCGCGAGCGCCGGCGAGGCATCCTCCTCGCTCTGCGCGTTCGCGTCGGCGTCTCCGAGACGGGCGCGGCGATTCGCGCCGAACGCGAGGACGCGCGCGGTGGAGTCCTGGGGAGGGGGGGTCGGGTCCCCGGGCGCGAGCACGCCGCCCACGGCTCCTAGACGACGCGACGACGGGGTCCTCATCGCGAGCGGACCCCTCGCCGGGAGCGCGCGGCGGGTTCTCCGCGACAGAGCCTCTCTCACTTCCTTTCTTTCTTTGGTGTCGCCAAAACGCCTTTCTTCGCGAAAAAAGTTTTGGAAGAGCGAACCCCGAATTTCGCGCGAGTGTCCGCTTAATCGCGTTTTATTTCAGACTAAATACCCTGGCGTTCTTGGAGGGTGCCGAGGCAAACAGACGAGAGCCGGAAGTTATTCCCCCTCGTGTCGGTGTTGACACGGCGAATATCGTGATCCCGTGCTCCTTATCGCGCGGCGTACTTCGTGAGACGCGGCGGCGACTGCACGACACGCGGCGTCCCTGCGATGGCGGCGACGATGACCACCGCGCTCTGCGCGGCGGTTCCCTCCCGCGTGGATCGCGCGCGCGGCTCCCGCCACGCGGGGCCTCGCCCCAGGGCGCGCGACGCCCCGTCTCGAGTCACTTGGAGTGGAGGGCGCCTCGCGCTCTCCGCCCCCCGGCGCGGGACGACCGCGAGCGCGTTCGGCGACCCCGATCGCGGGTCGCCGCGGTGGAGCGCGCCTCCGCGCGGGCCGTATCGCGACGCGCGGGTTGGCGGCGCGAACGAGCCCCACCGCGTGCCTCGCGCGGTGCTCCGCGAGCTGGACGGACGCGAGAACCGAACCGGGGCGGTGCCTCATCCCGTGCTTCGCGCGAAGAAAGCCGCGGAGGAGGCGAGCGTGTTCGAGCGAAGCGGGGGCTTCGTGTACATCCGCAACTTCTTCAGCCAGTGAGTGGTCGATCGCGCGACCCCTTTCCCTCCGCGGCGCGCCTCCGCGATATACGCGCGACCTCGCGTCTCGTCCTGATCGCGCGCACCCCGCTCGAGAGTGACACGTTTTTTTTCACTCGACGAAGACCTCCCTCCGACGACTCACCGCGCGCCGCGCTCTCGATGTGTTTTCTCTCCACATCTCTCCGCAGGCGCGACTACGACTTGATTCGGCGCGAGTGCGCATCTCTGCGCACGGAGGTTGGGAGCGAGCGGCGCGCGTGTGCGCGTCAGAGGCTGGGCGTGATGGTGTCTCCCGAGCACGTCGTGCACCGCGCGTTCATGAATCGCAAAGTCGCCGATCGGCTGGGCGCGCTTACGGGCGAAAGCGCGCTGCTCCCGGCGGATGTGCCGGTGGAGTTCCGCGTGTACCCCGCCGGGTCGTGCATGGACTGGCACCAGGACGTGGCTCTGTACGTCGAGCCGCAGTACGAGCTGGTGTTCACCTTGGAGAACTCCTCGGACTCGCAGACGCAGTGGCAGGACGAACAAGGAAGACGGCGCGGAGGCTGGACCGAGCCCAACTCGGTGCTCATGGTGCGCGCCGAGCACGTCGTGCACCGCGTCACGCCCGTGACGCGCGGCGAGCGATCCATCGTCAAGTTCGTGTACACCACCACGCTGGACAAGACGGACGAGTTCTACGACAACCTCACCACGTACGAGCGGTGACACACGGCGCGAGGGCGTGTCGTGAGAGGGGGAGAAGACGGAAAAGAATAACGCGCAATATGCGCGCGCGGAGGGCGAACCACGCGGTAGGTAGGTAGTCGAGCGTCGGTTGCGATGTCGAGAAGCGCGAAATGGTTTCGACGTCCGCTCGAAAATGCGCGCGCTCGTGAGCTCGAGGGCGTCGAGACTGAAGATCTCGACCCCGAAAATGGCGGTTCCAAAAAATATGGCCGCTCCCGTACAAAGTTGTATGCGCGTTCAGTCGCTCGAAAAGGGAAATCCGAAAGAAGGGTTGCCGCCTGTGGTGTTTTTATTTTATCCGCAACAGCGTGCGTCGTGTCGCATCTGCGGGCGCGCGTGTGTCGCCACCGCTACGAACACGATGGCCGCGATGACGATCGCGCCGGTCGGGATGGGCGTCCGCGCCCTCGGCGCTCCCTCGGCGTCGCGCGCCGCGCGCCGCGGCGGCGCGTCCACCGCGCGCGCGTTGGGATTCGCGGGCGAGGGCATGGGACAACGGGCCTCGCTGCGACGATCGAGCCGCGCGGACGTGCGCTTGGCGCGCGGCAGGGCTACGGCGGTGGTGACCAAGGCCGTTACTGGTCCCCTGGAGACGCGTCTGGGTTCGATCCTCACGTCGCTTCCGCAGCGCATAGACCTGTACTTCCGCGTGCGCCGCGGCCGGAAGCTGCTGTGGAAAGCCATCTTCGCCTTCACCGGCTTCTACACCGCCAACGTGCTTTCGCTGACGTTCGGCGTGCTGGGAATCAACGACGTGGTCGCCGGCGCGTTCTGCGTCGCGTTCTCCGAGATCATCACGCGCTCGTATTACAAGAAGCTTAAGCCCGGGAAGTACTGGGATTTCCTGAACTGGTTCAAGCTGGGGCTGATGTACGCGCTCACCGCCGACGCGTTCAAGCTCGGATCGTAAGCCGAACGCGTAAATCGAGACGGAGGGACTCCGAGACTATTTCATTGTAACGACGACGAGAAACCTCGCGCCGCCGCCCCCGCGCGCATCACGCGAAGCGTCGAAACGCGTCACAGTTTCTTCTCCCAGAACTGCGCGGTCCCGAGCTCGGGGTCGAGCTCGTACGATTTGAACCCGAACTTCGCGTAGCTCCCCATCGCGTTGGGGTTGTTGGAAAGAACCTCCAGCGTGAGCTTGCAGCAACCCCGTGAAACGGCGACCTCCTCCACTTTTAACAACATCGACTGCGTGATGCCCTTGCGTCTATGCCCGGGCTCGACGAAGACGTCGTGCACGTTAATCAGGGGCTGGCACTTGAACGTGCTGAACCCCTGGAACGCGTTGATGAGACCCACCGGGGTGTCCCCCACGCTCGCGATGACGCTGAACGCGCCCTGGATTTTCGCGAGGTGCGCGCAGAGATTCGCTCGCACGGCATCGTCCAGGGGTGCGGAGTTGCCGAACTGGTCCAGCGCGTACCCGTTGAGGAGCGTCGACACCGTCGCCGCGTCCGCGACGTCGGAGTAGTCCGCCACGCGGCACGTCACCGCGTCCGCCATCTCGCCGAACGCGCGGGCGACTCTGACGAAGCGTCCTCAGGCGGTCGGGCGAGATCAAAAAGTTTTTGTTTTTGACACGACACGTTTCTATCACTTTCGTCATTCGCCGTCGATCGCCCGTCGCCGTCGTCGCGTCGGCGGTCCACCTCCGGGACCTAACCCTCGTCACTCCCCGAACGTCTGTTGCACTCGGCTCGCGATGAACCTGCGCTGAAAGCTGCTCGCCGCGCCCGATACCTCCTCCCACAGCGTCGCCAGCGCGAAGTCCTCCGGCGTCTCGAGGACGCGCTTTTCGTCAAAGTCGTCGGGTCCGCGGCGAGACGTCAAGTCGGCGCGCGAGACGAGCGTTTTCTTGGTCGTCACCGCGCTCGCGTTCGCCCACATCGCGCTCCGCAGGGCGTTCGCCAGGCTCCCGTCGTCCCCCGCGAGCGAGGGCGCGGCGCGCACCGCGCGCGCCGCCGCCGCGCGCACGGCGTCCAGCTCCAGAAGCCGCTCGAGCACGGGCGAGACGTGGAAGTCCACCGCGGCGAGCGGCACGTCGCGCCGAGTCAGCGAATTGAAAATCGTCTTCCCGTCGACGTCTCCCGCGCTCTCCTCCGCCGCCCTCGCCTCCTCGGCCTTCTCGGCGGCGCGCGCGAACGTGACGTGCAGCCCCTTGGTCCAGTCCCAGGGCTCCGCGAGGAGCCGCCGGCGCCACCGCCCCGCGGCGGCGCGGAGCAGCTCCACGTCGCACCGCATGCCTCCGAAGCGCGCGCGCATCAGGAGCGCGCACACCAGCGCGCCGTGCTCGTCGCTCAAGCCGGCGCGCGCCGCGCCCAGATTGCGGAGCGGGTCGCTCTGGTCGCCGCTTCCCGCGTCTCCCGGAAGGGGTTCCGGGTCGCCGAGCGCGTCCTTGACGTCGCACGCGGCGAGTTCAGCGGCGACGCGCGCGACGGCGTCGCGCGCGGCGGCGCCGAGACGATATCCCTTGCTCTGCGCCGCCATGAACCAGACGAGCAGCGGCGTCGCGGGGTGCGCCGTGGCGTCCTCCACGGCGATCACCGCCAGCCTGCGCAGGCACTCCGCGGGCTGCGCGTGCAGCAGCGCCAGCGCGCACCTGCGCGCCGGGCCGCACGCGCCCCGGCGCACGGCCTTCTGCACTGCGGACTTCAGCACGCCGGGAGACAAGTTGGCGCGCTCGCCTCCCCCCGCCCACGTCGCAGCCAACGCCGCCGTCGTCGACTCGCTCTCGGGCGCGGCGGATGTGACCAGCCGCACCGACGTCGCGCAGGGCTTGCCGTCCGCAGCCTTCTCCTTGAACTGCGCGGTCGCGCTCCACGCGGTCGCGCCGGCGTCGAAGCCCTCGGCGCGAGCCGCGGGCCCGGGAGCCGTCCCGCGCTCCAGCGTCCAGCGCCACGCGCCGCCGGGATCGAGCCAGGCGCAGAACACGAGCTCGCACTTGGCGCTCTTCTGCGCATCCATCAGCGACGCGAACGCCGCCGTCTTTCCGGCGTTTCGGCGTTTCTCGTCGGCGTCCACCGTCGGTTCGGGGTCCGGTCGTCGCGGCGTCTCGTCGTTCGAGACGTCCGGCGGCGGCGCGTTTCGACCGTCGGGAGACTCGGCGACGCCCGCGCACTCGGCGGCGTGCGACTGTATCAGCGCCGGGTGGAACGGCCGGAAACACACCGGACACTCCGCGAAGGACGACCCGGAGACGCTCGAGTGGCGCGGCCGTTTCGCCGAACGTTTCGTGGCGCCTCCGACCGCGCCGAACATCGCGGCGACGGTTCGAGTCTCGCCCGACTTGGCCATCTTTCCCTGGACGTCTCGCCTCGCGCGCGTTCTTTTTTCGCAGTCTCACGATCGCCTGGACCAAGAAAAGTAGCGCGTCAACGGCGTCTCGCCGTGCGCCGGGACGTCCACCTCGACGGTGAGGTTCTGGTGCGCGTCCACGGACAGACTCGTGCGCACGCTTCGCGTGTCCTCCTCCTCGAACGGCTCGTCCGCCTCGGACGGGGGCGACCACGGCTGGGGCTCGGCTAATCCCTCGGGAGCGGCGAAATACGTCGTGAGCAATCGTTGCACCTTGTGCACGACGTACCGCTTCCAACGCTTGGGGGCGGAGCCGATTTGCCCGCGCGCGCGACGGAACGGCGACGCGAGACACTCCGCGATGGGCTCGGAAGCTTCGTACGAGTCGCGACTCCGCTTCATACCCCACTCCCGCGCGAGTCGACGTGCAGTCCGCGCGCGTGGGAGTGCCCAGAAGGGAAGAATTTCAAATGCAACGAGACAGCCAGGCGCGCGGCGCGTCGAAGTTGGTGACCGTTTATGCCGATGCGCTTTTTTTCTCGACGTCCGACGCCGCGACGCGACGCGCGCCAGTCCTCTGCGCGTCGGTCTGACGATGGCAGAGGAGGCGATGGAGCACGTCCGCGCGGTGTGCGCGCGGACGCGGGACACCGTCGCGCGCAACGCCAAGTTCAACGGAACCGTCGAGCGCCTTTTCGACGTCGAGCGTCGTCTCGGAGCGAACGCGCTCGCCGCGTTGGACGCGTCGACGCTCGCGGACCTCGGGGAGGCTGCCGAGCGCGCGCTGCAAGCACTGGACCGCTGGCGCGCCGCGAGCGTGACGAACCGAATGAAGGGACACGACGCGGACGTCGAGTCCGCGCTCGGCGAGCTCTGCGCCCGCGGCGCGGAGGTCGCGGCCGAGGCGGAACGAGCCCCTCGAGGCGAGACATCGCACATCGTCATCCCGGCGGTCCCGGCCGTTCCCAAACGCGACGCCGTCGTGTCCACGACGTCGTCGACGGACCCTCCGCCCTTTCCCCCGACGATTCCGACGCCCATGCGCCGCCACCCGCCCGCGTCCGCCGCGGCGGCGGCCCATCCGACCGCCGAGGCGGTCCCCGAGATCCCCCGCGGCGGCGCGGCGCTGTCGACGGCGGCCGCCGCGGACGCGAACGCCGCATACACCTTCGCGCTCGAGGCTGAGGCTTCCGGCCACGCGCACGTCGCGCTCGAGCGCCTCTGCGAGGCTGCGGAGCTCGGCCACGCCGCGGCGGCGACGCGGGCGGCGACGGCTCTCATGACCGCCGAGAACACCGGGAGGCTCCGCGCGCCGGACGACTCGCGGCGCGCCGCTCGCTACCTGCGCGTCGCCGTCGCCGCCGGCGACGCCGACGCCATGAACGCGCTCGGATCTATGCTTCTGCGCGGCGACGAGAAGGCGACGGGCGAGCCTCGCGACTTTCAGGCTGCCGCTCGTTTGTTCGCCGAGGCCGGCGCGCGGGGCTGCGCCGCGGCGGACTACAACCTCGCGGCGTGCCTCGAGGCGGGCGCCGGCGTCGAGAAAGACGCGGGAAAAGCCAAATCTCTGTTCCGCCGCGCGCTTTCCCTGGGCGTGTTCCGCGCGCACTTGCCGCTCGGGTACCTGGCGCTGCACCACGACGAGGACCTCGGCGCGGCCGCGAGGCACTTCTCCGCAGTTTCCGGGGACGTCCCCGGGGACGTCTCGGCGAAACGCCTCGAGACGCTGGGGATCGGCGAAGGGGACGTCGCGGAGGCGACGTTTTGCCTGGCGGACGTGAGCGAGCGCGCGGCGGACGTCGGTCTCGCGCGCCTCGAGCGCTTACGCGCGAGCGGCGCGGTTGCCGAGACTCTCGAGAGGCGACTGGAGGCGCTTCGCGACGATGGAGGCGCGTTTGAGTCACAAAAACGCGAAGGGGAAAACGCGACGGACGATGCGTTGGATTTGAGCGTTCACCGCGACGCGGAGGAGACGGCGGCGCGCCGCGACGCGACGCTTCGCGCCGTCGCCGCCTCGGCGGAGCAGGACGCGAACGCCGCCGGGGACCTGGTGCGGCACGTGGCCACCGCGCGCGACCGCGCGCGCGCGCTCACGCGTCGCGCCGCCGAGCTCGGCGATGGGCGCGCCGCGTTCCGCGTCGGCGTGTCGCTGTGGCGCCCGACCGCCGCGCTCGGGTGCCGGGAAGAAACCTTCGCGGCGCGCGAGGCGGCGGCGACGTGGGTGGCGCGCGGAGCCGCAAAAGGGTGCGGCGCCGCGTACGCCTGGCTCGGCGATGTCGCGATGCTCGGCGCGTGTCGCCTGGACGGCGTTTCCGACGATAAGACGGCGCGAGCGCTGTACGCGCGCGCGGCGCGGCTGGGGGACGCGAAGGGCGCGCGGCGCCTGGCGGCGCTGGAGGAAAAGGCGTGGCACGAGGCGAAGGCGTCGGGGCGACTCCGCGTCTACCCGACGGCGCCGCCCGAAGCGTGGCGCCGGCGCGTGCCTCCGGAGTGGGTCGACGAAACCATCGCGGGCAGGCCCATCGTTTTAGCCGCCGCCGCGGCGGTGTGAGGACGCGTCAGACACGTTTAGACACGACACGAACGAGACGTGAATACGGTAGACTACGCGTACTATGGAAAACGCCGTCGCGAGTCGCGTCGCGCGCCTCTCCGAACGCGTCATCGCCTCTTCTCCTTCTTCTCCTTCTTCTCCTTCTTCCCGCTCTTCTCCTTCTTCTCCTTCTTCGCCTTCTTCGCCTTCTTCTCCTTCTCGGGGCTCTTCTCGCGGCTCTTCTTCGCCGGCTTCGCGTCTTTCTTTCCGTCGATCCCGCCCCCGAGCAACTCGCCCTCCTCCGAGAACTTCTGCTTCACGCCGGTGTGCTCCGTCTTGATCACGCCCTTCCCCCCTAAACCGCGCTTCGCGCCGCGCTCCACCTTCCCGTCGTGCGCGCTGTGGAACAAACGCTCCTGGTCGTCCTCGGTGAACCCTCTTTTGGCGCTCTTCGGCACGTCCGCGCTCTTTTCGCGCGCGCTGCCCACGAGCCCGCCCCACTGGAACTTGGCGTTGACCCACCACGTGCGGTTCTTCGTGCTCTCGGAGGGCAAACCCTCGTACGCCTCGCCGGTCAAAACCGGCTCCTCGGCGTTCTCGGGCGTGGAGGGCTCGTCGGCGGCGCTTTTTTCTTCGCGCTTTCGCTTCCCGTCGTCTTTTCCCGCGCGCGCGCTCTTTCCGGACTCGTCCGCCTTCTCGTTCGCGGCGCCCACCTGGATGCCGTACTTCTCCAGCTGCTCCTGCTCCATCGCCGCGATGCGCGCGAGCTTTCCCTTGGCGCGTCCCCAGTTCCCCCAGGAGTCCTTCGCCAGGTCCTTCGCCAAGTCGAGGTCGCTCTTCTTGCCGGAATACAGGATGCCGTCGCGGCCCTTCGCCGTGCCGACGGTGACGAGTGCGTTGCCGTTCGCGTCCACCGCACACGCGGCCAGGTTCCTGGCGGTCTCGTCGTCCTCGGAGTCGCTGTCGCTGTCGGACCCGGAGTCGGAGTCCGCGTGCGCGGCCACCGCCTTGGCGAACTTGTCGGCGGCGGACTCAAAGTGGCCTTCCCACCATTTCTCCTCCCACTTGTACCGTAAAGCCTCGTCCGCGCCCAGCCCCTGCTGCAACTCGCGCTTCTTCACCTTCAGAGCCTCGGACATGCCTTGCCGGTGCTTACCCAGGCCGTCGCCCTCGGACCAGCCCATCTTGCTCAGCATGGCCTTGCCGTACCCGCTGTACGCCTTCTCCTTCGGCGCCGTGTCGAAGTTGGGAATCTTCATGGCGACGAGGAAATCGGCGGCGACGCCGCGTCCGCGCTACGCGTCTCCACGTCTCGCGCGTCTCTCGACGCGTCTCTCAACGTCCCGCGTCCCTCGCCCGCGCCGCGTGCTCGGAACTGCCGCCGAACCAAGGAGACCCTCGAGTCTCAGCCCGCGCCCGAAGCAATGCCGCGCGCGCGCCCGCCGCCGAGGAAAGGCGGCCGTCCGCCGAGACGGTTGTGCGGTGAAAATCCAAGTCGGCGCGTTTCAGCGGCTCGCGCGTCGACTGCCTGCCGCGATTTCCCGACTTGGCCTTTCGACGCGAGGTTCGGCCGGCGCTGCGCACGAAAAGCGCGTCGCTCTATCCGGTTCCGCATCACTCCGACACGCTCGCACTCATGACCATGTCCGCCGTTTCCGCCACCCTCGGCGCCGCCGCGCGCGTCGCCCCCGCGCTTCGCGCCGCGCGCCGCTCCGCCGCGCCCGCGCGCCTCCTGACGGTGCGCGCCGCCGGCAAGGAGGTGGTGGCCACGGACAAGTCCCCCGCCGCGCTCGGCCCGTACTCGCAGGCGATCCGCGCGGGGAACACGCTGTACGTCAGCGGCCAGATCGGTTTGAAGGCGGAGACGATGCAGTTCGCGGGCGATACCATCGAGGAGCAGACCGAGCAGGTCATGGCGAACATGGGCGAGATCCTGAAGGAGGCGGGCGCGGACTTCAAGGACGTCGTCAAGACCACCATCTTGCTCGCGGACATGGCGGACTTCAAGACGGTGAACGAGATTTACGGCAAGCGCTTCCCCGAGAACCCGCCCGCGCGCGCGACGTTCGCGGTCAAGACCCTTCCCCTGAACGCGCTCGTCGAAATCGACTGCACCGCGTACTTGCCGTGAGCGCCGTGGACGAAGAGCGAGAAAAGAAAAGAGGCGAATCGACGTAGACGCGAACGAGCGCGCGCGCGCGGAGAGACCGACGCGAACGACGAGCGAGCCGTCTCTTCGACGCCAGACGAACATTTATTTTTATTTACCGTAAAACGTCTCGCGCGTCAAAACGTCCTGTGCACCGCCGGGTACTGCGGCATCTGCATGGCGTTCGGCGCGGACGTCCGCACATCGGGGGGCATGGGGTCGTTCTCGCGCTCGGGGCGGTACCACCTCCCCCAGCCCTTCGTCTGCGCCGAAGAAAAAGGCCCGGAGTACCGGTCGAGCGCGTGTGTGTCGCTCCGCGCCGCGAGCGCGGCGAGTAAAAGCGCGACGACGTGTACGATCCACACGAAAACCGAAACCCCGAACCCGCCTCGGTCGACTTCGAACCAGTCCAGCTTCCCCACGGCGACGACTTGCAAGTCGTACACCAGCGTGGGCAGGAGCAGCGCGAAGATCGTGGAGGGCACCGTGGAGTACCCTTCGCCGTTCTTTAGATCGCGCATGTCCGGGAACGTGTTGGCGTAGTGCGCGAAGCACACCAAGTCCACGAAGACGATGAACGCGAGAAGGTAAAACGACGCGCGCCCGATGTTTGGCAAATGCGCGTGGCACGCGTTGCGCCTGCAGTCCTGGCTGCACCTGGAAACCAGCACGCCGAACAGCGCGACGAGCACGAACCCGAGCGGGAACGTGAGCGCGCGGATGGCCACCTCGGCGCCCCCCGCCGATTTCAACCGCCGCTTCACATCTTCGCACGCTCCGCGCGTCGCCACGGAACCGACGGAGGCGTCGCTCGGCCAGATCCCGCGGTAATCCAGCTCCGACGCGCTACACGTCCCCGCTTCCCAGCATTCAGCCTGTTCATCCCAAAAGGAAAACTCGCCGTACGAGTCGTCGTCGTCGTCGTCGTCGTCGTCGTCCTCGTCGCACTCGTCCTCGTCCTCGTCGCACTCGTCGTCGTCGCACTCGTCCTCGTCGCACTCGTCGTCGTCGAGCAGCGTCCTTCTCGCGCGCGCCGCCGGGCGCCCGCCGGCGTAAAACGCCTCGACGCGCGCGCAATCCAGTCCGTCCGTGGCGGTCCAGACGCTGTGCCAGCTGCCCCGCACGTCTTCCCCGTCTCCCGTGCTCAGGCTTCTAGCCGCGCCGAGCCCCTCCCCGTCGAAATGCGTCTCCACGTGGAGAAAGTGCTCGTCGGCGTCGACCCACAGACTCTCCGCCGCGACGTCCAGGGTCCAGCCCTCGTGAAACGCCGCCGCGCGCGTGAGCGCCACCTCGGCGTGCGCGCGATAAAACGGCGCGAGGGCGCCGAAATTGACCAGGAAGGAGACGCACACTATTACGTACGCGGTGACGAGGAACCAGGGCGGGCACCGGCAGCACTTGTCCGCGGGGTAGCAGCACTCGTGGCACGCCCCGCAGCAGCACCGCGTCTCGCAGCACCGGTCGCTCCACGGGCCCTCGTCCGGCCCGGGCGGGACGCCCGACATCGGGGGCGGCGCGAAGTGCATCGGGGTGGAGTGCACGGGGATCGCCATCGCGGGCGCGGCGAACGAGCCGCCGTGCGCGGAGCCGCCGGGCGCGTTCGTCGAGGGGTAGTACACCGCGCCCGCGGTGGGCACGGAGGACGCCGCCGTGGGGTAGTCCGCGGAAGGCGCGACGGTCGTCGAGGCCGAGGCAAGATTCGCGTTGTTCGCCGCGGAAGGAGCGGGGGTAGGGTAGGCCGGGGCCGCACCGGGAGGAAGCGCGTCGTCGTGCATCTCTTGGTACGGGTTCCCGGAGGAGGACCCGGCACCGGGGGAGTAGATGCCCATGGCGTCCCCCGCCTGCGAGGGAAGTGCCGCCCTGGATGACACGTGTTGCGTTTATGTTTATGACAAAAGTTTGAAGACAAAAGTTCAACAATTCCGATTTTTTGTGAATTTCTCGAGTCGAGGCTGAGCCTTGAGTCACAGACGGTGCGGGATTTTTTTCTCTGAACCGTCAAACGACGAGTCGCGCGTCTCGATACACGTCACGCTGCGATTCGCCTCGTGAACTTTTTCGCCCCGTCGAAGCGGCAGCGGCGGTTTGCTGCGCTGCACTCATCACGCGCGCCCGGGCTCTGCTCACGACGGCGAACGCGTAACTGCTCCGGAGGACCCGCAAAAGGCACCGGACCACAGTCAAGATGCGCGCTCCCATGGGACGCGGCGGAGGTGCGCGCTCGACCCGCACGCCGCGCGCGATTCCGACGCCGTCCGCGATGCGGAAAAAACCTCGCCACCGACACTCGTACTGACGGCGCGTCCAATTTCCAACCAACAACAACCACGCAGGACGCTCTCCCGGAGGCCGCGGAGGCTTCTCTCCCGGCGGTCGCGGCGGCGGTCGCGGTACGTCACGCTCTGATCTCATCAATCCGATCCGCGCCGGGCGCGTTCGATCCTCGCGCCGCGCCACGCGTCGCAATTGCCGTTCCGCGCCTGTCGTGTTTTCGGGGCGGCGGTTGCGGCGGCGGCCGGGCGGGGCACTTTTCGCGATCGAAATTTTGCGCCGCGCGGAGGACCCTCCGTCCCCCGATCAGAACCTGACCTGACCCTCTCCTCTTCTTTCCTCGCGCCTCTCACAGGTGGACGCGGCGGACGCGACGGCGGACGCGGCGGCGGACGCGGCGGCGGACGCGGCGGCGGACGCGGCGGCGGACGCGGCGGCGGTCGCGGCGGCGGTCGCGGCGGCGGCCGCGGCGGCATGAAGGGCGGCGCCAAGGTTGTGGTCGAGAAGCACCGCCACGACGGCATCTACGTCGCGCGCGGCAAGGAGGACGCGCTGGTGACTAAGAACATGGTCGTGGGTGAGTCCGTGTACGGCGAGAAGCGCATCTCCGTGGACGCCGAGGACGGCACCAAGACGGAGTACCGCGTGTGGAACCCCTTCCGCTCGAAAGTCGCCGCCGGCATCCTGGGCGGCCTGGACAACATCTACATCAAGCCCGGCACCAAGCTGCTGTACCTGGGCGCCGCCGCGGGCACCACGGTGTCGCACTGCTCCGACGTGGTCGGGCCGGAGGGCATCGTGTACGCGGTGGAGTTTTCGCACCGCCCCGGACGCGACCTGGTGAACATGGCGAAGAAGCGCACGAACGTGATCCCCATCATCGAAGATGCGCGCCACCCGCAGAAGTACCGCATGCTCGTGGGCATGGTGGACACCATCTTCGCGGACGTCGCGCAGCCCGACCAGGCGCGCATCGTGGCGCTCAACGCGCAGCACTTCCTCAAGCCCGGTGGGAACTTCATCATCTCCATCAAGGCGAACTGCATCGACTCCACCGTGCCCGCGGAGGCGGTGTTCGCGCGCGAGGTGAAGAAGCTGCAGCAGGAGCAGTTCAAGCCCGCCGAGCAGCTCACGCTCGAGCCGTACGAGCGCGACCACGCCATCGTGTGCGGCTCCTACCGCGTCTCGAAGAAGAAGTGATCACCGAAGCGGTCGCGCGGAGTGGAGCGCCGGAAGACACGAGACGTAGAGGAGGTTTAGCGTAGAGCGTCGAGTCGTCTCTCCCCGGGAAGACGCGCGAGGCGGATCTCGGGCGAGCGGGCGGACGACCCTGTGTATAAAAATGAACTCTGAGATCATCAACTCAGCGATACTCCGCTCGTCGCCTCGCCTGACTCGCGTCATTGGCGCGTGAATTTCTGCCGAGTGCTCAGTGCCTGTCGAGCGACCCGCGACGATGGTGCTCCTCGATGAGAACGCCATCAAGTCCATGGCGCCCGGCCGGTTCTTCCGCGACCACAAGGGCGCCGTGAACTCCCTGGACTTCCACCACACGGAGGACGTCATGGTGACCGTCGGTACGTTCGATCGCCCGGCGAAAAACCCAGCGTGCTCCCTGCACCGAAGGCACCGCACGCGCGTGGATCTCTGCGCCGCGCGCGATCGCGCGGGGAAGCGCGAGGAAGCCTCCAGCGCCCGAGCGCCCGCACGACCCGCGCGGCTCGCGCGTCACCGCCGAGCCCCCGAAACCCCGAAGCGCGCTCGTCCCTGACCCCCCCGTCCCGCCCGCGCGGATCTCGTTTTTCGTCCGTCGTCCACCTCTGGCAAAACCTTTTTCTTCAGGCGACGACGACGCGTTGCACCTGTACCGCACCAACACCGGCACTCTGCTGAAGACGCTTTACTCGAAGAAGTACGGGTGCTCGTGCGTGACGTTCACGCACGCCTCGCAGGCTGTCGTGTACGCGTCCAAGGTGAAGGCGGCGTCGAAGGATCCTCGCAAAGATCACGCGCTGCGGTACCACTCTCTGCACGACAACACGTACCTGCGGTACTTCGTGGGGCACACGAAACAGGTGGTTTCGGTTTCGATGTCCGCGAAGACGGACCAGTTCCTGAGCGCCGCGGCGGATCACACGATCCGGCTGTGGGATTTACGAACCAACCAGTGCAACGGCGTCGTGCGGTGCGCGACGACGCCGGCGGTGGCGTACGACATGCAGGGCTTAATCTTCGCCGCCGCGACGGACGACGGCGAGGTGAAGCTGTACGACGCGCGGGGGTACGACAAAGGCCCGTTCAACACCATCGCGATCGGTGGCGCGAAAGGGGCGGTCGATCCCGCCACCGGGAAGCGACCGAGGGTGACGACCGCGAAGTTCTCGGACGACGGGAACGACCTGATGTGCGTGGCGGGCGGTATGGTGTACATACACAGCGCCTTCACGCCCTTCGAGGAGGTGATGCGCATCGACGTCGCCAAGGAAACCGGGGGGAGCGGCGGGAAGCACGCGGGCGGGCTGGAAGCGCTCGATCTGGAGGCGTGCTGGACCCCGGACGGACAGTACGTGCTGTCGGGAGGCGCGGACTCGCGCGTGCACGTGTGGTCCGTGCGGAGCGGCTCGAAGGTGACCACGTGGCAGTCCAGGCACGCGGGCGTCCCGTCGTCCGTGCGATGGGCGCCGGGCTCGATGATGGCGGCCAGCGCGTGCACCGAGGGGGGGTGCGCGCTCTGGATCCCGCAGATCGACTGACGCGCGACGAACGAACTTTTTTTTTGTCGCTCGAGACGAAAGCGAAGCGCGCGTAGTGCGTGACGTGCGTGGTGTGTTCGTGAATCGTGTTCATACATCGCGCATCGTAGTCTACACTCGGAACGCGCGCGTTTGGTTCTCGCGTCTCGTGGTCACTTCCCGAACCAGCCCTTCTTCTTGGGCGCCTCTCGCTTCGTCGACTCAGCCTTCTTCTTCGCCGCGTTGGACTCCTTCGTGCCCCCGAACAGCCCGCCGAGCGTGAACGGGTTGGCCACGCCGTCGTCCTCGGGGTCGACCCAGCCCTCGTCGGCGTAAGGCGCGCGCAGGTCGAAGCGCTCGCCGCCGTCGAACTCCGGCATGCCGAAGCTTGCCATCGGTAAGCTGAGGAACCCCTTCTTGCCCTTGAACGCCTCCTTGGATAACTCGTTGGCCTTCGCCTTGTTCTTCTCCTTGATCGCGGCCATCTCCTCCTTCGCGAGCGTGCCCTTCATGAACCCGCTCACCTTCGCCCGGCGCTTGCTCACCTCCGACTCCAGGTTGGCGCCTTTTCGTCGACGACGCAAAATCTCCTGTTGCTGCTCGAACATCGGGTCGCGGCCCGCGGTGTCCTTGTTGTTATCGAACCATCCCGCGGTGACCGTCAGGGACCGGCAAGACGACCCGCGCGTCGCGCGCGAGGGGCGCAGCCCGACGGGTCGCGAAAGAGCCGCGTGGGAGGACAGGGCGAGCATTGCGAAGTGACGCGGATGACGCCACGCCAGCCTGGATACGGACGCGAGGATTCTCGCCCGATTCGCCGAAATTTCGATATGTGAGTCCGCACGTCGCTGTGCTTCCAGGTGTGCGTTCATCTACGGTTTCGCAGCACTACAACGTCGTTCTGCTAAGGGCTAGGAGGCACGACGAGACCGAAATCGACTCGCGTCGCGCGAGCGTCACGGGAGAGTCCGCGCGCTCCTACCTGCCACCCGCGGTCGCGCCTCCGGAGCCCCCCACGCTCGCCCTCATCGCGGATTTCACGCACAACGACTTGAGCACCTGCGCGGTTGCAGTAGGCACGACATCCAAACGCGTCAGCTCCACCAGCACCTCGAACACCTCCGGCCGGAGGTCCACGCCCGCGAGCTCGGTGAGCCGAGCGAGCTCGGCTTTGACCTCGTCGGGCGAAAGCGGCGCCACTTCGGTCATCGCGGCGTGGGCGAAGGCGAGAGGAAGTGAGGCGACGGAAGCGAAGCGCACGTTTGAAACGGAGTGCGCTTTTTGGCGAGTTTGGCCATAACCTGGAGATGATGTCGTGAGGCGCACCGGCGCTTGGCGGCGGCTTGGTTTCCAGATCGGCGCTCGCGATCGCGCTCACAACTCGTTACGCGTAACGCAGCAACACCAACACACCTTCGCCAAGATGTCCGCCGAAGACGAGACCAAGACCGTCGACCCCGACGCCCCCCAGCCCACCAAGGTGCGTCCCGCCCCGTGTTCACGCCGCGTCCGAGAGGCGCGCGCGTTCGACGAATTATCCTAAAAAGCACGCGCTCGTGACGTTTCCGCCGATCGTCGGACGTTCGCGCGTTCGCGCGCGCCCGCGGGACGACCCGACGCCCACGGAGAAAAAACAACCGCTGACCTCGACCTATCCATCGTTCTCCCGTCTTCGCCCCCGATCGCCGTTCCCGCCCGCCTCTCTTGACGTCGCAGGAGTTCCCCAAGCGTGACGCCGCGCTCGCCGCCGGCCTCTCGGAGAAGGTTGTGGCCAAGGCGTTCAAGGAGGGTGGCAAGAAGGGTGTCGAGATCGAGGGCGCCGCCGACACCTCCGGCCTCACCTGCTTCTGCACCCGCATGCAGTCCTCCAACGGCGACATTCGCCTGCTTGAGGCGGCGATGGAGGGCATGAACGCGGTCCCCGACCCCGAGGACCCCGAGGAGCGCAAGGGCTGCTCCGGCGCCATCGCCAAGCTCATCATCTCCGAGAACGAGCCGGAGAAGAAGATCGCCATGGTTGCGTACGTGCCCGAGAAGATGAAGGACCAGCTCGACGCCATCGAGTGGATGAAGTCCGTGTGCGACACCGAGCTCGGCGGCGGCGTCGGCGGCGCGCCGGACGACTCCTCCACGAACGTCTGGGCCACCTCCACCGCGGTCGAGGACACCGACAAGGGCTTCTTCTACCTCAAGATGAAGGACAACACGCTCGGCGCCGCCATCGCGTTCCTGCGCGAGAAGGGCCTGTTCCAGGACGACGAGAGCGACGAGGAGGAGGGCGACAACGCCGCCGCCGACTTCGAGTGGTAAACGATGACGCGTGTAGACGTGCTCACAGAGTCGCGCGACGTTGTCATTGAAACGCGCAAAGAGCGCTCTAACCGCCGAGCGCTTGCACTTATAACCTTCGGTACTAACGATAGAACGCTCGGCGACGCCGAAAAGCCAGCCCCTCGCCGACGCTCTCGGACGACCGCCGACGACGCCGCGTCAGTCCTCGAGCGTCTTCTCCATCGCCGCGCGGTACGCCTGGAAGCTCTCCTGCTTGGTGACTGCGCCGTTCCCCACGACGTACACATCGCGCGCCACGCGCTGCACGAAATACTGGTCGTGGCTCACCAGCACGACCCCCCCCTCGAAGCGCTCCACGGCGTCCGCCAGCGCCGCCACCGCTTCCAGGTCGAGGTTGTTGGTGGGCTCGTCGAGCACCAGCAGGTGCGGCTTCGCGAACGAAGTCGCCGCGAGAGCGACGCGAGACCTCTGACCGCCGCTCAGCGCGCCCGAGGGCGTGCCCTGCTGCGCGGCGGAGACGCCCACCGACGCGAGGTGCGCGCGCACCTCGCGCTCGTGCGCCGCGCCGCCGTCGCCGGGGAATTTCTCCAGCATAAACGCCAGCGGCGTTTTGTCAAACGCCAGCTGGTCGGCGTGGTGCTGGTTGACCAGCGCGACGCGCGCGCCTCGGTCGAGGGACGCCACCCCGGCGGTGGGCTCGAGTTGCCCCAGAAGCACTTTCACCAAAGTGGTCTTGCCCTCGCCGTTCTCGCCCAGCAAACACACGCGGCTCGCGCTGTCGAGGGTCATGTCGACGTTCGCGAAGAGCGTCTTGTCGCCCGCCGGGTACCGGAACGAAACCTTCTCCAGTCGCGCTAAGAACGGTCCTCGCAGCGTTCCCCCCGCGCTGAGCCGCAACGGTAGCTCGGCGTCCTCCGCCAAATCCGCGGTCTCGTCCGCTTCCTTTCTCGCCTCTTCGTCTAGTTTCAAAGCTTCATTCGCCTTGCGTTGCATCATGTTGATCTGCGACGACGACCCGCCGTACTTAAACCCGTGCCCCGCGTATCCCTCCAGAGTCTTCTTTTTTTCGTCCCTCAGCGCCCTTCGGCGCTCGAGCGCCAGCTGCTGCTCCGCGCGCTTCGCCGCCCACGCGCTGTAGCACATCCTGTGCGCGGTCAAACGCCGCGCGGCGCCGCTGATGTGCAGCGAGTCCGTCGTCGCGGCGTCCAGGAAGTGCCGGTCGTGCGACACCACCACCACGGCGCGCGTGCGCCAAGTCTTCGAGACGCGCAGCTCGCGCGCCAGCCACAGCACGGCGGCCACGGAGAGGTGGTTGGTGGGCTCATCCAGGAGCAACACGTCCGGCTTGGCGAACAGAGCCGCCGCGAGCGCGACGCGCACGCGCCAGCCTCCCGACAACGCGCGCATCTTCCTCGACGCGAGCGCGTCTGAAAACCCCAGGTTCCGGAGTAACGCGGAGGCGCGCGAAGGCGCGCCCTCGGCGTCCATCGCCAGGAGACGCTCGTGCGCGGTCGCGAGCCGTTTGCGCCGCGCCTCGGCTTCTTCCGGGGATATTTTACTATTCTCCTCGGAGGCTTTGTCGTCCAGCGCCTCCTGCGCCTCCATCTCCGCCACGTCCAAAAGCAGAAGCCTGCGCTCGACGTCCGCCTGCAGCACCACCTCCGCCGGTAAAGCGTCCTCCTGCGCATCCGTCAAAGTCACCTCCTGCGTGACGTAGTGCACGCTGACGTCGGCGGCGAGGCCGCCCACGCGGCGCGACGCGATAAACTTGAGCAGAGTCGATTTGCCCTTGCCGTTCCGCCCGATCAGCCCGTACCTGTGCCCCGGCGCGAGCGTCAGCACGGCGTCGTCCAGTAAATCAGCGCCTCCGCCGGGGTTGGGGAGCTGGAACGGGCCGAGCTCGATGGCGGCAAGCCGCGATCCCGTCGCGTCGCCGTCGATGCGCATGCGCGCCGCGCGCTCGCACGCCGCCTCCAGCTCAGACGCGAGCTCGGCGGCTTCCGCAGCCGCGGTCTCCGCGAGGAGCGCGCGTCTCGCAGCGGCCCTCGCGGCGTCCTTCTCAGCGGCCGCGCTCGTCGTCCCTCCGACGTCGTGGTCGTACAGGACCTCAGGCGCGGCGTGCGCCTCGCGAGCCGCCGCCGCCTCCGCCAGCGTCTTCGCCTCCAGGGCGCTGATGGGCCCGCCGCCCAGAGAGATGGGCGCGCGCTTTTCGGGCGCGGCGACCGGCGCGGGGGGCGCCGCCGCGGAACCAGCCGTCAGGCGGTCCCATAGGGACTCCGCCTTGGCTCGTGCGGCATCCTCGTCGCCGCCGCACATCTCCTCGAGCATCGGCGCGACGAAGTCCACGAGATCGTCTTTTTCGAGGACGGTGCCGTCCTCGTCGTCCAAAAGACCTCCCGCGACGTACTCCAGCGTGTCCTCATCGAGGCCCTTCAGGAGCTCGGCGCACGCCTCCTTGATTTCCGACTCGCTCGGAGCCATCTCGTGTCCTCCTGGCTCGCTCGACGCTCGGGCCGCCTGCCTCGATGTGCGCGAGGCCGATCGGAGCGATAGGCTTTTCGGGTCGAAGCGCCGATCTGGAAGCGTTTGCAAAAAGTGCACGATAAAAGCGAACGTCGGCGGTGGCGACAGGGTTTCGTCAGACCGCCGCGCGCACGCTCGCGCGCGATGGCGGAGACGACCGAGTCGACGGAGGCGGCGGCGCTCGTGTCGGAGGTGGAGGCTCTGTTTAAGATTCACGGAGTGGACCAGCGTTCGAGCGAGCTCCTGTACGCGCACCCCGCGCTCGGCGCGAGCCCCATTAGCCTGCGCCAAGACGGCTCCGACTCCGCCGCGTTCGTCCCGGGCACCTCCACCGTCATCTGGCCCTGCGCGTACTCGCTGGGGGACTTCCTGTGCGACGCCACCGCGGCGGTGCGCGTCTCGGACGACCCGCGACGCGACGACCCGGCGCACGCCGCGTCCCTCGGCGCGATCACCCCGGAAACCCTCGTCGTGGAGGTGGGCGCCGGCCTCGGGCTCGCCGGCCTGGTCGCCGCGCGACTCGGCGCGAAACGCGTCAGCATCACCGACGCCACAACCGCCGCGGCGCGCCGGAACCTGGAAGCGTCGGGTCTGACGAACGCGACGGTGGACGAGCTGTGGTGGCAACGCGCGAGCTGGCGTCGCGTGCGCGGCAAGGCGAAGAAACAGAAAGCGCTGGACCTCGCGCCTTCCGGAGCCGACGCGACGTGCTCCGACGAGTCCGAACCGGAATCCGACCAAGACGAACCACCGGACGCGCCGGATGCGGCGGCGACGGTCGCGAGCGTGTTGCGTTCGTTGCGTTTGGCAACGTCGATATCGTCGAGCGGTGACTCCGTGAACGAAATCTACCCGCACATGATCGTCGCCTCCGACGTGTGCTACAGCCAGGGCCGGCGAGAGATGCAGATGCTGGCGGACACGATGGGCGCGCTGTGCGGGTTCGAAACCACCCTGTGGTTGATGTTCGAGGACCGCGGCGATTGCTGCTGGGGCACTTTGCAGCACTTCTGGCGCGCCGCGGAGAGCGCCGGCCTGGAGGGGGACCCCACGCCCGTGGAGGAAGTGACGGTCCTCGGCGAGCCGAGAACGTCGCAGAGGAGGCACAACGACAGCGAGCGCCTGTTGTTGCGTCTCAGAAGAGTGAGAAAGACCCCGGCGGAGTAGTAGCGGACGCGCGCGTTGTGACGTTTCGGTTTTCGGCGTCGTCGAAAACGGTCCGTGCGAGTCGTCGCCACCGGACGCCCTCGCTTTTCGAGCCCCCTTCCTGATTTTGGACACCCCGCCCGAATCCGCGGAGCCGCCACTCCTGAGGGCGCGATGACGACGCCCATGATGCTGGACGGGGCGGAAGTCCCGGCTCCGTTCGGGCGGTGGGAGAACGAGGAGAGCAACGACGCGCTCCCGTACGCGGACGTCCTGCCGGAGGGGTGGCGCGCCGGCGTGGATCAGCTCGTGCAGGAAGAGATGCGGCGCATGAAGAAGCGGCCGAAGGATTACCTCGCCGAGATGGTGCCCGCCCGGGAGATCGACTGGCGGGGCTGTCCTCTGCTCCGAAAGGAGTTCGAGCGGGTCGAGAAAGGGGGCGGAAGGATGCCGCCCCCAGACGCGACGCGGTACGAGCTCGCGCCTCCTCCCAAGAGCAAACGCGGGGACGAAGGTGCGTGGGAGTCTGCTTTGCGCGACGCTCGAGCGCATCTCGAACACCAGACTACGCGCGTTCAAAACCTCGAGCTCGCCGTGAAGTTCGCGCCGGACGCCTGGCGCACGCACAACGCCTCGCTCGAGGCGGCGATCAGCGCGTACGAAACCGAGTTGGCCGCGGTGCGCGCGGAGATTGAACACATCAACACCGAGCGCTCGCTGCAACAGACGGCGGCGGCGCGCGAGATTGGGAAACTCGAGCAAGAGTGGTACGCCACGGCGGCGAAGTGCGTCGCGCTGGACGGGGTGGTGATGGACCTGGAATTAAAAGCGGAGGCGATCAAGGCGGGAGAAACAAACGCAAAGCCGAGCGGTAGGTGAAGATGGCGTTTGTTTGTTGTGACTTGCTGTATACATAGACACGCTTACGCTCGTCGTCGTCCGCGCCGCGTCAGATGAACTCCAGGTACTTGGTGTGGAAGTTTTCGTCCGTCTGCACGATCCTGTGCGATTGCCAGCACCCCTCGTACTTCCCGAAACTGCGCTGGACCATGATGAAGATCCAGTGCGTGGGCTTGCCCACGATGTCGTCCACCGAGACCTTGACCATCGTCCGCCCGTCCTCCATGACGCTCACGTCGACGAAATCGACGTTGCCCTTGTTCCGCACGAGCGGACCAAAGTACTTGAGCGACTTACCGATGAAGTGGTCGTAGTGGTACATGTCCGAGGAAATCCCGAAGTACCGGCTGCGCTCCATGTTTCCGCTCTCCACGCTGAACTCCCACATCACCTGCACGCCGTGGTGCGACCGAGGCTCGTCGTTGTCGCGCAACGCGTTGATCTGCAGGCGCACCGCGTCCTCGACGTCCTGCATCTGGTGCGGGTGCACGAGCGGACCGGGCACGTTCTGCGGGTTGCGACAGATTCCAAGGCACTTGCTCCCGTTCTCCTTCACGGGCGCGTCCCTGCAGAACGGGCACTCTTCGCTCGTCGGCTTGAAGCGCTTGATGGGGACCTCCAGGAGCTGGTCCATGGACAGCACGCCCTCGCCCTTCACGTAGCCTTTCTTGCCCACATCTTTCGTGTCGGGTTTTCCCGACGCGCCTGGATCGGACGAGGCCAAGACCACGCTCGGGCTAAGGGGGGAGGGGCGCGCGGGAAGTAAACCCGACCGCGCGTTGGTGAGTGCCTTGCCGCCGACTCGAGCGCGCGCGGCCAACCCCACCGACCGACCCGCCGAGAACGCCGCGGCCATCGCGAGCGGGTGTACGAACAACTGGCACGCAGCCTTGGCTCGTCGCCGGAAGATTCGCTCGCCGAAGCACCTTTTCGTTTTTTTTTCTCGTTTTCGGGAGCCGATACGGAGCCGAAACGCGACCGCGCGGGCCAGTGTGCGTTGCCGCCGGTGACCATGGCGGACGCGCCTCCGCCTCCGGCACCGCCCCCGGTGCGCGTGCAGGTGACGGACGAGGACCGGGGACTGGTGTGGACCGCCGAGGGTGCGACCCGCGCGCGAGATTCTTCCTTTCGCTCCCGCCCACCGAATTCCACCACGTTTCGCTCCGCCGACGCATCCCTAACGCGCTGTCCCCTCCCCAGAGTACTTCCGGCTCCGCACGCAGCACAGAATCATCGGGGTCCTGGTCGGCGGTCTCCCCGGGTACCGCCAGCAGGATGCCGTGCACGGCCTCCCCCTGCAGCTCTCCCCCGAGGAGGTCACGCTGTGCCTGGCTCGAGGCTGGGCGGATGTGTATTCCGTGGACACCGCCGCGGCGCGCGCGGCGCCGTTCCCTTCGCCGCCCGCGGTTTGTACGAAAGAGAAAGAGAAGAAGCCCCTTCCCGCGAAGGGCTGGGGCGCGAGGCCCGCGTTGCCGCACGAGAAAAAGCGGCAGAAAACAAAGAGCGACCGAGAAAACGAAGAAACGCCGTGGACCGCGGTGCTTCGAACGCCGAACAAACGCGTCGACACGCCGTACGTCCACGAGCGCGACGGCGAAGTATTCGACGGCGGAAATCAAACAAAAGAGTCGCTCTGGTCGTTTCCGCGAACGGATTCCGAAAAACGGCGGTGCGCGGTGTTCGCGCACATGCACGCGCGGGGCGTGACTTTAACGTCGGGAGCCAAGTTCGGGGCGGAGTACCTGGCGTACCCGGGGGACCCGGCGGCGTACCACGCGGCGTTCACCGTGCGCGTGATGGACGGCGACGACGATTTACAAAAACAAAAACAAAAAAAACGAAAGAGCGAAAGCGACGACGAAGAAGAAGAACGAGACGACGCGCGTTTCGTTTCGCTCCTCTCGCTCGTCGCCGCGACGCGCATGTCCCACGGCGCGCGGAAGCACTGCGTGCTCGCGGGGGCGCGCCGCGTCGAAGGAGAAGAGAAAATCAAGGCGGAAGAGGAAGTCGGCGGCCTCCTGAGCGAGGCGCGCCGCGACGCGACGCGCGCGCTCGGCGAGTGGGAGGTTTCGTGCGTCACCGTCGTCCCCGACGTCGAGCAGAGCAGCCAACGCAGAGGGCGCGTCGGCGCCTGACTTTTTGAGATTTTTTTTTTGGCGCCGGGAGTGTCTCGGGATGAAGGCTGGCTCGTGACGATACGCTCGTTTGTAACAGCTTTCGAAAGTAGTAGACTACGGAGAGCTCAAGTAGGTCGTGCCTGTAGGTCGTCTTGCAGCTTGTACTCATCCAGAGCCTCGAGCTTTTCCGCGGTGTCGTCTCTCTGTATCGGATCGTCGCCGGCGGCGGCGGCGAGCGCGTCGAGGTCCTTCAGGATGTTTTCCACGTGCTTCATTGAGCGCACCATCTCCTCGTGACGCCGCTTCGCCTCCGCCTCCGTTTCCTGCCGCGCGAGAATCTCAGCCTTCGCGGCGGCGATGCGCGCGTCCAGGTCGCTCAGGCCTCTGCCGGCGTCCGCGGACACGGAGGGGGTCGCCTCGATGCGTTTCACGTAGGTCGTGACGCTCGCGCGAACCGAATTTATGTACTCCTCGTGGACCTTCCGCCGGTCCACTCCCAGGCGCGCGTCGAGGTCGTCCAGGCGGTCCAGGCACTCCTGCGTGTCCAGCTGCAACGCGGCGACCATGGACTTGGCGCGCTTACCGTCCGGCGACGGCTCGTACGCCGCGGAGGTCTCGCCCGGCGCGTCCTCCGCCTCCATGCCTGCGCGCGACGTGGAATGATGCGACGGTGCTTTCCGAAAATGCTCGCATTACACGGTTGACAAACGAACGACGACGCGACGGCGGCGTTTACTTGGCGTCGATCCACTTGCCGTTGGACCACCAGCGCCTGGGCTCCTCCCACTGCGTGGTCCCCGTGACACGGTTCACGTAGTACGGCGTCCTGCTCTCGTCCTCCGTGTAGTACGTGTCCCAGTCGCTCCCCCACTCGCCGCCCTCGCCGCCGGAGATGGTGTTGCTGTACGCCCCCGTGAGTCCGCGCTCCTCCGCCTCGCGGCGCTTGGCGGCAATCTCGGCGTCCATCGCCAGAGGCTGCAGCACCACGTCCGGCCTCTCCGCGTTCGTGAACCCGTCGGGGCGCTTTCCCGCGGGCGCCGCGGGCTTCTCGCCAGCCTGAATCGCCTCGACAGCCTTCTTCGCCAGACTCTCACCGGTCTCGCCGTGGTTGGGCGGCGCCTTGCCCCAGTTTTCCTCGTACGCCGCGGCGACGTTGGGATCCAAAGTCAAGCCCGACTTGAGGGACTCGCCGCCTGCGCCGGTACTCACCCACTTGCCCTGCGGGGGCCGGCGGCGGCCGCAGGTGGTGAAGGTTTTGCGCCAGCCGTTGTACCCGCCCTCGACGGCGACCACCTCGGTGTACCCAGCCTCGAACAGCGCGTCCGCCGCCGCGCGCACGGTGTCGCCGTCGAAATCCGCCACCAGCAGGCGGCCGGAGTACGGGCGGAACCCCTGGTTCTCGACGCGCTCGATGAGCTTCTTCGCGCCGTCCTCCGGGATCCAGGGCGTGCTCACCGTGCACTGCGGGGGCTTCGTGAGGTGCTCGCGGTCGTACGCCTTAAACGGGCGGATGTCAAGCATCTTGTACCCCTCGCGGTCCAGCATCTCCTTGGCCTCCTCCACCGTCTTCACCGGGGCGCCCGCGCGGACGACGAAGCCGGCGCGTCGGCGGCTGGACGCGATCCGGGAGGACTCGCGGAGCGCGCGGGGCGCGGACCGGCGCGGGGCGAGCGCCGCGGAGGACGGCACGCACGACGCGAGAGACATCGTCGCGAGAGGTGGGGTGGGCGACGAGGAGAAGTCGCGGGTGGGGGGCGCGGGGTGTGCGCGAAGGTGTGCGCGCGGATCCGCGGATAACGCGAAAGGCGTCCAAGTCAGCGTTTGGAAGTGGGCCAGTCGGCCAGAGATGTGTTCAGAGAGACGCGTTCTTGAGCGCTCCACGGCTCTGCGGCGCCGAACACAACGAGGGTCGTGCCATGGGCCGAACCCCGCACCCTCCGCGGATCCCCGGACCCGCGGGTGCGCTCCAGGAGGCACTTCGCCGTGGCGCTCCCGCGGCGCGCCTCGAGGACGGCGCGGGTCACGGCCCCGAGGGCGAGCGACCCGCGGACGCGACGCGCGACGTAGGCACACCTCCCGTCGCGGATTCGCCGTGGTTCAAACTCGGGGCGTGGCGCCGCCTGCTGGACGCGCTGGACCTCGAGCGGTTCGACGCGGCTTCGCCTCTGCTGCGCACGAACGTGGGGTGGATCCTGAACGGGGGCTGGCGCGGCCAGCGCGTCCACCGGCTGGCGGCGGTCATCGTCGACGCGTTCCGGACGCCCTTCGGGGACCTCAAGGCGGTGCTGGCGGACCCGACGGGTGCCATCCGGTGCACCGTCTCGCGCGACGTCGTCGATCTCGACCCCCGCGCGTTCAGGAAGGGCGCCGCGCTGCTCCTCAAGGACATCCCCGTGCTCACCGTCGCGGAGTACACCGAGCACTACCTGTGCGTCACCCCGAACGAGCTCATCCAGGCGTTCGAGCCGGACGAGGCGGATGCGGCGGCGGAACAGGCGGGCGAGGAGAAACGCGGAGACGAAACGGACGCGGGCTTCGAGAGAGCGCGGGCGGATCTTCGGCTTCCCGACATCGAGCCCCGGGGCGAGGGGCGCCCCGCGGAGGAGCTCGCGCAGGAGATGCACGATGCCGTCATGGAGGTGGAGCGCGCGCAAGAAGAGCTGGACCGCGAGCGCGAGGCGGAGATGGCGGCGCGAGAATCACGAAAGCGCGAGCCCGAGCCGGAAGCGCGTCCCGCGGGCGCGCCGGACCCGCCGGCGCCCGCGGAGGGCGCGGCGGCCGGGGAGGTGAGCGCGTTCGCGCTCGCGGCCGCGAACCTGCTCAGGCGTAAATAGGGAAATAGCCGAGACGCGCGAGCGGAGCGGTGGTGCGTAGCGGGATACCAGTAGTCTAGTACAGTAGCTTAAATCGCGGAGCGCGCCGTCCGCCGTCTCCGTCGCGCTTTCGCGAAAAGGCGACGAACTTTTTGTCGATTCCCTTTCGCCTACTCGAATCCCTCGGAGCTGCCTGGTCGCGGCGGCGGTGCGAACCGCGCCCCCCACAGCCTTCTCTGTAGCCGGAACCACGCGCCCAGCAGAAAGAAGAACCGCCGGAAGATATCGCCCAGCTCCTGCTCCACCATGATGATCCACTCGCCCAGTTTCTCCACGGACGCGCCTTTCGGGATGGCGGTCTCGTCCCGGCGCCGCGCGCGCGGGTCGGACTGCTCCATCTGCCGCCGGCGCTCGTTCTCCAGCGCCGCGCGCTCCGCCTCGCGCGCCGACCGCGACCGAGCCGCCGCAGCGGGGGCGATGGGCGCACCCGACGCGAGGGGGGTCTCGTCCGCCGCCGCCGCATACCCCATGCCGGCGGCGTCGAGCCGCGCCGCCGCCGCCTGCGCCGAGCCCCCCGGCCCGCCGGCGCCGCTCTCGTAGTACGAGGACGCGCCGTATACCTTGTTGGCTTTGCCGCGGCTTCTCGTTCCGCGCCCGAAAGAAAGCTCGAGCCCGAAAGCGCCGGCGAGCGCCCGCCTGAACGTGGACAGGAACAGCGCGACGCCGAAGCCGAAGAGCGCGAAGGGCGTCGCCGTCGAGACGGCATCCGCCGCCAGCGCCGCCGGCTTCGCGCCGACGATGCCGACGAGCGCGCGCTCGACGGTGTCCGCCACCTGGATGTTGGGCGCGAGCGCGTTGAGCGCGGAGCTCGCGAGGTGCTCCGCGGAGGGCTTCGCGACGGCGCGCGAAGGCGCGCCCGCGCGGAACGCGGCGTCGGCGAACGCGCGCAGCTTGGGCAGGTCGCGGTCGGTGCCGGCGTACTTGTAGACGCCGCCGCGCTTGGGCATGGCGATGACCGTGGGGAAGGCGTTCGCCGCGAGGTGCGTGTCCGCCCACGCGCGGTCCTCGGGAGAGGAGGCCAGGAACGAGCACACGCGCACGTCCCGCGCGCCGGCCGCCGCCGGCGCGCGGGCGTTTGCGTCGTCCCCGAAGGTCTCGGCGAGACGGCGCCAAGTCGGGCGCACGCGCGCGCACCACTCGCACTCGGGCATCTCCACGAGGAGCACGACGTCCGCGTCGCGCAGGCCGCGCGCGTGTTCGAGCCCGGGCGGGGAAGGCCCGGGCTTGGGCATCATTAACTCCACCTCGGCGCGCGTCACGGCGGTGACCTCTCCGCGCCGCATCGAACGATACGGCGCGCTCCACGCCTCGGCAGAGTCGGGCGCCTTGTCTTGTTTCCTGGCGCCCGCCCCCTTAGTGTTCCCAGCCTTCTTGGCGCGCTCGGCGGCGGCGCGCGCGATCGCCTGCTCCTTGGCGACGATGGCTTTGGCACGGATGAGCTCGATCTTCTCGCGGTTGCCATCCGTCACGGGGATGCGGATCTCCTGTCCCTCGTAGATGACATCGCCGGTGGCGTGCCTCAGCCCGTTCGCCAGGCGGAGCGCCTCGACGGTCACGCCGTAGTCCACCCCGATGAAGTGCAGGTTCTCCCCGGGCTTCGTGATGTGCGTCCAGTAGTCCGCGGTGGGCGCGTACGCGCGCGCGGCGGCCACGCGCGAGGGCGCGTCGCGGCCGCCGAGCCTGAGCGGCCGACGGTCTCGCACGCGGGCACCCGAGGAAGAGAAAACGCGAGCCACGGATCGGCGATCCGGAGCGGACGCGACCGCGGGGACGGAACCGGCGCGAGCGCCGCGCGGAGACGCGACGCGAGACGCGATCCCGAACGAGACGGCGCCCGCGACGAGGGCGGGCATGTCGATCGGGTGGTGCGAGAGCTGAGTTGTGACACTGCCGCGAGCGCTTTCGCGCGCAAAAAACATGTTGTTTTGAAAGGTGCCGCTTATTTTTCGAGTTGTCAGGCGCTGGTTGGTCGGTCCGGCGACCCTCCCACAGTCGAGCGCGCGAGTGCGCCGTGTCGGTGTCCGCGAGTGGTCCCGTCTGACGCGCGACGCTAGCGCGATTCCGTTCGGACGGAACCCCGCGGCTGCCAGGGATGAGAGGCGCGGGCGAGCGTGCCGGACTGGCGCTCTTCTTCTCAATCGCAGTAGGCACACTTGTGCAGGCTGGAGAGTCCGCCTCGTTGGGGAAACTCGACGCACCGACCGCGTCTGACCGAGCCGTTTGGGCGACGGTGGTCGGCTTGGTACTCGTGTGGGTGTTGTACATCAGCGGCATGTTCCGATGGTACATCTGACGATGGCGCACCGACGCGGCCGAGCGCGTGCAGCCACGAGCGGGAGCTTCGCGTACGCCGAATTTGTAGGATGCTCGTTTCCGCGGGCGACCCTTGCGAAACAGCCCACGTGGCAAACCACCGAAAAATCTCGGCTCCTTCCTCGACACAACCCGACGCGCGGCATCGATACATGGCGACTGTGACGGCGACGTCTTCGGTGATGACGACGCACGCGCTCGCGTGCGGGGCCGCTCACCGACCCGGTCCCCGCGCGGTCGCGGCGCGGCCTTCTTCGCGCCGCGCCCTCGTCCCCGCATCGTCCGGTCGCGTCCACCGCGGAACGCGCGGGCGCTTCGTCCCGCGCGCGTCGGACGACGACGGCGACGGCTTCCTGCCCAACTCGCTGGGCACTGTGGGCGCCGCGCTCGAGCTTCGCTCGCGCCTGCAGGATGTGGACCTGGAGCGCCGGGAGAAGCGCGGGGGACGGGACGGGGACGGGTGGGAGGAGATGGAGGAGTCGTGGGTGCGCGTCCCGAGAGGACGCGCGTGGGGCGCCGTGCACTTCGTCGGCGGCGCCGTGCTTGGTTCGTACCCGCACATCGCGTACGACGCGTTTCTGTCGCGGCTGTGCGACGACGCGGGCATCGCGGTGGTCGCCACGCCGTACGAGCTCGGGACGGACCACGGCGCGATCAGCGAAGAGTGCCAGCGCAAGTTCGCGCGCGCCTGGAACAAACTCCGCGCGCGCGAAAACTTACCCGCGTCGGCGCCCGTCTTCGCCGCCGGCCACTCGTTGGGGTGCAAGCTGCAACTCCTCGCGGCGTGCGGCGGTGACGATGAAGGGACCGACACGACCGAAAAAGGCGACACGACGCTCGTGTACGATTCCGTGAACCGCGCCGGGCACTTGTTCATCGCGTTCAACAACGCCACCGCCGCCGATTCGGTGCGGCTTTTGGAGAAATTCGCGCGCGAGCTGCTCAAGAGACGCGCCGAGCAAGCCTCCGGCGGCGACGCGCGGATGAACGCCGCGTTTGAGGGGTTCACAAAGAACTTGCCCAACCTCACCGCGCTCGCGGAGAGAGCCGCGAGCGCGGCTGGTTTGGACTTCACGCCATCTCCTTCCGAGACTTTGGAACGCGCGAAGCGCGGGTTCGATTCCCCACGCGTGCGGCTGGTGAAGTTTGACGAGGACGACCTCGACCAGAACGAAGAGCTGGAACGCGTGTTGCGTCGGCGATTCGAGACGATAAAAAACGCGCGCGACGCGAGCGGCGCCGTGAGCGCCGTCGTGTTGCAGGGCACGCACCTGTCGCCCGTGTTCTTCAAGTTCGACGGCGCGGGTCTGTCGCCCGCGTTCGCGAAGCTGGGAGGGGTCAAGGTGGGGGACGAAGAGCAAGTCGAGCGGCTCGCGCGCGACAGCGTGGCGTTCCTCACGGGGAAATGAGGTGTGACGTTAGCTACGTTTTTTCTGCATCAATCGCAACGGGCGCTGTTTGTTTCACAAGTCGTCGAACGCCGAGAAAATTCGGGCGCGCGTTTCGTTTCTTCGCGGCGGCGGCGGTTTAGGGCGGCGGTGCGTTCGGCGTGGGCGCGCGAGTTGTGCGGCCACACCGCGCCGCACCGCGTCACACGACGACGCGCGAGACCCGCGTGCGACGAACACGCGACGCACTCGTGTGATTCGCGAACCTACGTAGGCTGTGCCCCTGACCCCCCCCACCGCCGCGCACCATGTTCAAGCGCCGGGATTGGCGCATGTTCAACCGCGACGACGGGAACTCGTCCAGCGACTCGGACTCCGACATCGACAACGACGGGCGGGGCGCGCTCGACGAGAGCGACGACGACGGCAGCGCGTCTTCGTCCTCCTCGGAGAGCGGCTCGGAGAACGAGTCCGGCTCCGGTTCGGAGGGCGAGGACGAGGGCGGCGCCGGTGATGACAGCGACAGCGACGACGACGACGACGACGACGAGGCGGCGGGCGACGGGTCGGAGGAGAGCGAGAGCGAGGAGACCCCGACCGTGTTGACGCACACGATGGACGAACACGAGGCTGGTGCGGCATCGCCCGACGCGGACAAGTCTTCTACGCCGACGGACCCAACAAAGGGCATCGCGGTCAAGTGCTCGGTGTGTCCCGGGGTGCTGTGCCTCTCCGAGAAGTCCCTGCAGCAGCATCTCGAGTCGAAGAGGCACAGGAAAGCCATGGCCAAGCAGGGCGTCGGCGTGGACGACGAGGACGTGCTCGTGGACGCCGCCGCCGCGGGCCGCAAGGCGCGCGCCCGGGAGGCGGCGAACAGGCGCGCGAGCGGCGACGAGAGCGACAGCCTCGAGGGGTACAGCGACGGCGAAGCAGAGACGCACGCCGAGCGTCTCGCCAGGCTGCGCGCGCAGAAAGTCTTGGCCAGGGACGTGCCCGTCGTCGACAGCGACGACGAAGACGGCGGTCCCGCTCGGTTTGGGGACAAGAAGGGAGGGGGACGGCAGCGGCAACGCAAGCGGGCGCTGAAGAAGGAAAAGGCGAAGGGCGACGGCGACGAGAAGGTCCCGGGGACGCGCAAGGGCAAGCCGGGGAAGAGGCAGAGGGAGGCGGCGAAGGCGGCGCGCGAGGCGGCGGAGGCCGAGTCGAAGCGTCCCCGGGACGGAGACGCGTCCCGCGCTCCCGGCGACACGCGTCCCCGCGGGAACCGCGCGGCGAAGCGCGCGGCCGAGGCTGAGGCTGCGGCGCACGCCGCCGATACGAAGCCGGCGAAGCGCGGCGCGTACGACTTTGACGCGGGCGATTTGCGTGTGACGAGGCCGTCCGTGGACAAGATGCGCGGCGACCTGCGGCAGATGAAGAGCGGGCGGGGGGGGCGAGGATTTGGAGGCTCCGCCGGGGGAAGGGGGGGGAGAGGGCGCGGAGGGGGGAGAGGGCGCGGGAGATACTGAGCGTAGTGAGCGCGATGCGCGTTTCGCGGCAGGTTGACAAGACGCTGAGATGTGCGAAAAGCGTCTCGAGTGCCCGACGCCGAGCCCGCTCGTCAAGAAACTCTCTGTGTGCGATATGTCGTTTTTCACAGCTGGCTCCTCCTTCGCCCTGCTGCGTGAACGTCGCTCGTTTTGAACCCGACGCCTTTTGATTGACCCGTTCGAGCGAGCGATACCCACAACTGGAGGCGCGCGCCGAGCCCGGGGAGTGGGCGGGTCGTCTCGCGCAGGCGTCGGTGCCGCGCGCGGGGCGCGTCCCGAGGCGAGAGAGGCGTCGCGGCGGCTGCCGCGCGCGCGCGAAGCGACGTTTTCCCATCGGATCTGAAGAAAGGACACAACTCCGGGTGCCCACTACCCTTTTTCGGCGAGCCGCGTCGCGCGTGGGCGGTCGTGTCGCGCGCCGGAGTCTGACGCGTGAACGCGCGCGATGAAGCTGCTCTTCGAGGTGGCGCTCGGCTCGGGCCCCACGAAGCACGCGTGGTCCCCGAACGGGCAGTACCTCGCCGTGAGCGGCACGGCGCTTCGCCTGCAGATCTTCGACCGGCACGGAGCGTTGCACGATGAGGTCCCGCTCGCCGGGAAGGAGCTGAAGACGCACTCCGCCGCGACGCACTTGGCGTGGGACTCCCGAGGCGAGAAGCTGTGCGTGCTGCACCGGGAGCACGGCAAGAAGGAAACGCCGTTCGCCGCGGACGCGGCGATGGTGTATCGCCCGAGGCAGAAAGAGAAGATCAAGCTGGACAACGCGCGGGAGAACGAGTTCACGCACTGCGCGTGGGACCCCGACGGCGGCGCGCTCGCGCTCGCCACCGCGAAAGGCAACGTGCTTCTGTACGACTCGCGTTTGGGCAAGATGACAAGCGTGCTGGGCAAGCACACCAAGCGCATCGCGTGCGGCGCGTGGACAACGGACGGGCGCCTGGTGCTGGGAGCCGAGGACCGCTCCGTGACGGTGAGCGCCGCGGCGGGCGACACGGAGCTCCAGCTGGAGATACGCGGCGACGCAAAAGAGGTGCGCTTCGCGCCCGAGCCTCCTTCCGAGAGTCAAACCTCCGTGAGTACCGGGAAGACGCCGAGGCTGAACCAGTTCTCGGTGAACGTGGGCGCGCGCACGCTGTTCGTGTACCGACTCGGCGAGGACGACGCGTCGTACGGCTCGGAACGGTCGCGCTTTGCAATGAAGCTGGGCCGCGACCACCCCCCCGCGGAGTTGCAGTTCCAGGAAGGGTACGGCCGCGTCTCGTGCCACCTGTGGCTTACGCACGCTCTGCTTCTCGTGGCGTTCGAGTTAGGGCACCTGGTGGTCATGCGCGTGGGCACCAGCGACGAGCAAAGCGACGAGGTGTTTACCTCGAAGCCGTTCGAGACGCCGGCGGTGGTGAAGCCCGGCGCGCCGAAAACGGCGGTAACGTTTTGCGCGCGTTCGCGGAAGGTGGCGGCCACCTCGGGCGGAGTGGTGAAGGTGTTCGAGGTGGCGCGCGACGGCGGTTTGCGTGAAATCCCGGAGGCGGGCTTTGCGCTCGCGAAAAACGTCGCCGTCACGGACATCGGCTGGGCGCTGGGGGGACAGATCCTGACCGTGTCCGCGGACGACGGCGCGGCGCGAGCGTTCCTGGCGTCTCTGCCGCGCCTGGCGGACGCCGACGGCGCGCGCGTCACGTACCTCTCGTCCCTCACGGAGGTGTCCGTGCTGGATCTCGCGCTGGACACGGACGTGATCGCCGTGCCGTTGGAGTGCGAGCCCTCGTTCGTGGCGCTGGGGGAGGCGCACGTGGCCGCGGGAGTGAACAACCAGGCGTGGTTCTACCGGGTCGGGCGCGCGGGCGAGGCGCCGGCGCGCGACCCGCCGCTGGTCAACCGGCGTGAGTACCTGGGCGTGGTGGACGCCGTCGCGATGAGCGCGTCGTACGCCATCGCGCTCTGCGAGGGGCGCGCGTTCGTGCACGCCGTGGAGGCGGCGGACGACCCGGACGAGACGCGCGAGTTCAAGCTGCCCGAACGCGGCGAGGAGGCGCGGCAGGGCGCGGTGACCGCCGTCGCCGCGACGCCGGCGTTGGCCGCGTACGGCACGGACCGCGGTTTCGTGCGCCTCGTCTCGGTGCGGGACCGCGCGGCCGTCGCCGAGCACAGGCACGCCGAGGGCGCAATAGACGCGGTGTACCCCAACGCGGCGGGAACGAAGGTGGTGTTCGTGGACGAACACGCGACGGCGTGCCTGTACGACCCGGCGTCGGAGCGCGTGTTGCCCATTCCCGAACCCGGCGGGCCGCCAAAGAAAGTGCTCTGGGACGTTTTTGACCCGGACGTGTTCGCGGTCGCGGACGGGTCGTCGTTCCGCGTGTATCTCTACGCGCGCGTCACCGTCGACGGGCCGCGCGTCGAGTTCGTGGGCGCGCACGTTTTGCCCGCGGGGTGCGCGCCGACGTCGCTGGTGAACGGCGTCGCGTCGTGGCAAACCGAAACGTCGACCATCGTGAGCGAGACGCTCGCCACGCACGCCTCCGCCGCGGAAGACGTCGACGAGACGTGGAAGCAGAGCGAGGAGGCGGCGATTGAGCGATTCACGCGTGCGATCGCGCTGAACAAACTCGAGGTGGCGTGGGAGGTGGCGAGCCGCTTCCGGAGCCCGGAGATGTGGGAGCGGCTGGCGCACCGGGCGATGACGCGCGTGGACGTCGCGTTCGCCGCGCGCGTCTACCGCTTCGTCGGCGACGCGTCCATGGTGATGTCCCTGGAGCGTCTGGAGCACGTCGAGGACACGAACGAGCTCGCCGCGCACGTCCTCGTGCTCTTCGAGCGCGACGAGTGCTACGACAGGGCGCAGGAGCTCTTCGTGCGCGCCGGGAAGCCCAAGGAGGCGCTGCGCATGCGCCGCGACCTCAAGCACTGGGACGAAGCCGCGCGTCTGGCGGAGACGCACCAACAAGACGCGTTGGACGACATTTGCCGCGAGCACGCGGGCGCGCTGGAGGCTCGAGGCGAGGTGGACGCCGCGCTCGCCATGTTCGCGCGCGCGGCCGAGTTCCCGGGGCAGACCGCCGCGGAGCTGCGCCGCAGCCGCGCGGGCGTCGCGCGCTGCGCGATTAAAGCCGGCGACGCGCGCCGCGGAGCGCGCGTCGCGCTCGAGCTGAACGACGCGCCGACGACGCGCGAGTGCGCTGCGTTGTTGGAATCGTCGGGCCACTTTTCGGACGCCGCGCGGCTGTTCGAGCAGGCGGGCGCGTTCGAGGATGCTGCCTCCGTGTACGTCTCTCAAAAGCAGTTCGACCTCGCGAAGCCGCTGATGGACCGCGTCGCGAACGCCGGGCCCACGGCGAGTTCGCTGCGTTTGCGGTACGCCGCCGCGAAAGAGAGCCAAGGCGCTTTGGCGGAAGCCGCCGAGTCGTACGAGCTGGCACGCGATTTCGACGCCGCCGTGCGTTTGCGTCTGTCCGACGAAATGCATTTCGACGCCGAGCGCGCGTTCGCCATCTGCCGAAGCTCCGCGTCGCAGGAGGCGTGCGCTATGGCGGCGGCGTACTGTCGCGCCGCGGGCGACGCGACACGAGCGCTGGAGTTTCTCGTGCTGGCGCGACGCGGCGCCGACGCGTTTGAGCTCGCGAGGGAAACCGGAAACGTAGAGACGCTGGTTTCTCTTTTAGGAGACGACGGAGTTCCCGAGGAGTACCGGCGCGTGGCGAGCTACTTCGAAACCGCCGGTTCGTTCTCGAAAGCCGCGGACGCGCACAGACGCGCCGGTCGGTTGGATCACGCCGTGCGGTGCTACCTGAAAGCCGGAGACGACGACTCCGTCGGCGCCGCCGTCGCCGTCGCCGGCGACTCTCGCGACGACGCGCTCGTCGCGCGCGTCGTGGATTTCCTCTCGGGCGACAGCTCGGACGCCGGAAACGGCGGCGTATCGCACTCGGCGTGGCTGTTCAAGCTTCACGTCGCGCTCGGGGACTACGACGCCGCCGCGAAAACCTCCGGCGTGATCGCGCAGCAGGAGCAGGAGATGGGCAACTACAAGCTGGCGCACGCGCAGCTCCTGGCGTCGCACGTCGAGCTGATGAAGGAACGCAAGAGCGTCCCCGGCGGTCTAAACAGACAGCTCGCGTTGTTGCATTCGTACGTGCTCGTGAAGTCGCTCGTTTCACGGAACGACCACGAGGGCGCGGCGCGTCTGCTACGCCGCGTCGCGGCGAACATCTCCAAGTTTCCGGCGCACGTCGTGCCCATCCTGACGAGCGCGGTGGTGGAGTGCGCGCGCGCGGGCTTGAAGAAGACGTCGCTGGAGCTGGCGCAGCGGCTCATGAAACCCGAGCTCCGCGCGAAAATCGGCGACGCGTACAAGCGCAAGATCGAGACCATCGCGCGCAAGCCCGACCCAAACGCTGCGGATAAACCCGAGCCCGGCTCGCCGTGTCCCTTCTGCGACGCGCCGGGGGGGGCGTACGAGATGACCTGCGAGGTGTGCCGCGCGGACGTTCCCTTGTGCGTGGCCAGCGGGCGAAGAGTCACGCGCGAAGAGTGGACGCGATGTCCGGCGTGCCGTTTCCCGTGCAACGCAAACGCCTTCAAAACCGCCGCGCTCGCCGAAAACGGGGAGTGCCCCATGTGCCGCGCGCGCGTGGACGTCGACGCGCTCGAGAGGCCCGGGAGCGGCGCGCCCGAGAGGCCAGGGAGAGGATGACTTTTTCTGTCGCGCGTTTTCGTTTTGCGTTTTGTTGAAAGTGAGGTGGACGTGCTTTTGCGTGCGTGCTTGCGTGTTTAAACGGTCGAACGCGCGAGACTCGAACGTTCGAGGCGAACGCGTCGTCGTTCGTCGCTACGGCGGGCTCGGCGCGCTCGTCTTTCTCCGCGTCTTTCGACGCGCCGCGCGAGCCGCCGCCGCCGCCTGCGGCGTTCGCGTAGGCGTGTTCTTCGCGTCTCCGCCCCGCGTCTCCGCGCTGTCCGGTCCCTTTCTCTCGCCACCCCCCGCGCCGCTCGGGCTCTTCGTCTCGCGCGTCGCCTTTTTGAGCGTCTCCGCGCCGTCCTCGAGGAACTCAACCGCTTCGTCCTCCGCAAAGTCGTTTTCGAAAGTCTCCAAAGCGCGTTTCCTCCACACGTCGCACTCGCCGTGCTCGGTGTACCCCACCGCGCAGAGCGTCTGGAACGTCTCGTCGCTCAGTTTCCAGTTTTCTTTCCACTCCAGGGGGTTCTCCTTGAAGTACTCCGCCACCGGCATCGCGCGGCTGCCCTGGATGGAGTTGTGGTCCTTCTCCTCAAACGCCAAAGCGCTGCGCCACGGGTCGAGCGCGCCGAGTTCGGGCGCGAACGCTTCCAAAGACGTCACCGTCTCTTCCATGCGCCACGCCAGGTCCTCGTAGCGCACGTGCAACAAGTCCAGCGAATCGTCGTCCAGCGCAGCCCGGTTGAACTTCATGAGCTCCAGCCATTTGGTCTCGTTGAACGGGTGCGTCGTGGACGTCCAGGAGAACGGGTGGCGGCTGAGGAGCACGAACTTCACCGGGACGCCCAGCTTTTTTGCGGCGTCGGCGATGACGCCCGGCCGCGCGAGGAGGTTGGGGGTCTTGTCCATGAGCACGGGCTTGGACATGTCCCACCACGTCAGCGCGAAGTGCTTGAACGCGTACGCGTAGCCGGCGGCGTCCACGGGGTAGTACGCCTCGAACTCGTCCACGCCGGGCTCGATGGGGAAATCCATGTACTTGAGCAGCCACGTGTCTTCGCACTGCCACGTCTCGGACGCGCACAGACTCGTGGCGCCCTTCCCGGTGCCGATCAGACCCTCCAACCCGGAGGTGCCGCTGTACGGGTGGCCCATCACGATCAAAAGCGTCTTGCCGTCGAAGTTCACCGGGGGCAGGGGTTCGGGGTAGTGCACGATGTTCTCGGGGTGCTTGTACGGAAAATCAGAGCCATTCTCCACATCCGCCCCGAGGCGGCCACCGGACGTCCCGACACCCCCCGGCGAGGCAAACGCGCGCCCCGACCCGAGGGCGGCGCGCGCGCCGAGCGCGCCCGGCGCGTTCCCGCCGGGCGCGGGGAACGTCGCGGCGCCGACGCAAAGCACGGCGACGGCGGCGACCGCGAGCAGAGCGCGAACACCCCGGGAGGAGCCGGCGGGTGCCGCGGTCGCGGCATCGCGCGCCTCCGGTCGGAAAAAACCTCGAAGCGCCGAGCTCCACCCGCGCGCACGCCGCTGCTGCGCGCGCAACAGCGGCGTCGCCTCCGGCGCCTGCGCCTCGGCGTCCATCGCGCGAGCGATTTCGCGGACCCCCGCGCGAACCGCCGCTCGAACGTCCGAAGCGCGGCGCGGTCTGCGTGCGCGACGCCCCCAACAGCGTTTAGCGTTTACGAGTAAGAAGTGAACCGATACAGCGTAAACGCAAATGCGAGAGTCGCATGACCGACGAGACCCGAAACACAGCAGATGAAGATTCCCGCCATCGGTCGCGTTCGGGATTCGCTTTTCCCGAGAAACTCCTCGTCTTTTCGTTCGCCTCTGTCTGCATCGTGACACTCCGCGTTGACCGGCGATTTGATCGCCGATCACAGTCTGTCAAGATTTCAAACTCTGAAATATTCCCGGTGAAAATATCGCCAATGCGAGTTTCGATCGAGCGCTTTTCTCGCTTTTTACAGGTCTGCAAAGATCGATTTCGGGCGGGATTCGCGAAAACAGCCTTCGAAACGAATCGTGATTCGGTCGCGCCAAATGAGTTGTCAGGTTCGCCTGACTTGGCACGTGACTCGGCGGGCTTTTCCGCTTTTTTCTCTCGTCAATCGACGGTTCAGTCGAACCGCGTCCCCTCGCCGGACAACGCGCCGCGCGACGGCACGCGCGCGCGACACTCCGCCGGGGCTCGCGAGTCCACAGGCAGAGACCCCGAGAGGAGCCGCCGCGCGGGTTCGTCCCCGAACTCCGCTCGTCCGAGGTCCCGCGCGCGGACCGCCAACCGTCGCCTCGGAAACGAACAACGAGCTGCGCGGCGTCGTTTCAATTACGCAACAACGCGCGCCTCCCCTCGGTGACGGGAACGCGCTCGGACGCGCTCGTCGACCTGTCATGAGCCCGCCGGAGACGGTCGTGGCGCTCGCGGCGGTCCCGGCGACCGCACCCGCGTTCGCCGCGTTCGTTCCCGCGGAAGTCGCCGAGACCGAGGCGCCCATCGCCAGCGCGTCGGAACCGGCCAATAAAAACGCGACTTCGGGTCACGCGATTGCCGCCGTCGGCAAGAAGCTCGGCGATACCGTCTCGCGCCCCTCCGAGGCTGCGGCGATGGACGCGCTGGCCGCGCTCGCGCCCAGCAAAGAGACGACTGCGAAATCGGGGGGGGAGGCGCCCAAGCCCGCGGTCGCGCCCGCCGCGCCCACAGCCAACCCGTTCGCGCCGTTCCCGCCGTTTCAGCTCGGGCCGGTTCCCAACCCGCAGGCGCAGACATCCGGCGCCGCGCAGGCGGGGACGCCGCAGTGGAACGCCATGATGCAGTACTACGCGTACTACTCGTACATGCTCGCGCACGGAGGGGGCGTGCCGGGTCCCGCGCCGCACTCCGCCGCGCCCCCCGGTGCGCCTCGCGCGGCCAATAGCGGCCTGCCCGCGCTGGCGCCCAAGGCCGCGCCCGATTTACCGTGGCGCGGCGCGGGGCTGGGTCCGTCCCCGGGTCTGATGCCAAACATGGGCGGGTTTCCAAACATGGGCGTGCCCAGCATCCCCATCCCAAACATGGGCCCACATACCCATATGGGTATGCTGTCCCCGGCGCAGATGCAGTCCATGGCGCAGATGGCCGCCGCGGCGGCGGGGATGCTGCCGCCGCCGCTCATCTCCGTCGGCGTAAACGCGCCGCGCGACTTTGGTGTCGGGAAAACGCACAAGCGCGCGCGCGACGGGTCGAGGGGCGACGACGACGGGACACACACGAAGCGTGGGAAGCGAAGAGGTTGTTCGGTGGATGAGGTCAAGACGTGCGTGAACTGCGGGTGCACGCGCACGCCTTTCTGGCGTAAGGAGCGCGTGGGGGGGGGCAGTCTGTGCAACGCCTGCGGGTTGTACCTGGCGAAAAATGACGCGCCGCGGCCGAAGATGCTTTGGCGCCGAGGGTCGGGATCCGGCGAGTCCACGCCGGAGGCGGCGGACACGCCGCCTCCCCCCACGGTCGAGCCCTCCGCGGGGGGCTCGACCACGCCGCCGCCGCCGGAGACGTGACGGAAGTGACGTGACCGTCGCCGATGTCGTACGCGTACGACCGACGGCGCCGCCGCGCGCTCATCTCATCTGTATGAAGCTGTTTTGTTGTATCATTCGCGCCTCGCCGCGAGCCGCCGGGAGCGGAGACGCGCTTGCCTCCCCTCCCTCCGCGAAGTATTAGAAGTTTTGAAGAGAAGTTTGACGAGTACATTACATTACGACACTAAAGACGACGGCACAAAAAGCGCGACTACGTCACCTACAGTCTTTCGCGATCGCGGCGTTCAAACGCGCGTTTGAACGCCGTAGCTCGGCGAACGCGGCGACGAGCGCGGAGACGCCTTCGTCGTCTTCGTATGAGTAATCAGTTTTCGGCGATTCGTCATCTCCGTCGCCGCCGGCGATTTCGCGCGCCGCGTTTGACGCCGCGCGGGAAAAGAACAGGAACGTCCTCGCCTCGGACTCCAAATACGTGACGCACATATCCGTGCGGGTCCCGGGACCCGAAGGGACACACAGCGCCGTCTCCTCCGCCGCGCGCGCGAGTTTCGCCGCGCGGTCGCCCAGACTCAAAGCCATGTCGTTTAAAGCCTCGAGGACGAGTGCGTCTTCCCCTGTTTTTTTTTCGTACGGCATCGCGCCGGGGTCCTCCTCTTCCTCCTCCTCCCCGGACTCCTCCCCGGACCCGTACATCAACGCCGCGCACGCGTCGTCGTCGTCTTCGTCCCCGTCCCCGTCCCCGCGGAAGTCCCCGAGGAAGTCCTCCTCGTCGCGAGCGAGCGGCGCGGAGACGGTCTCCGCGGACGAAAGCGGTCCCCGCCCGAACGCGTCGTCGACGCGCTTTTCCGCGCTTTTCCCGTCGCGCCGTTCCCTCGCGCGCGCCCTGAACAGGTCCAGCGCGTCCGCGAAGGGCGCGAACGTGTACTCCGGCTTCGTCGCGACTCTTAGGAACACGCGTTTTTTCCCGTCGGCGATCGACGCGTCGAGATCGCGGCCGTCGCGATCTCGTCCGACGGCGATTTCGCCCGGAACCTCCGCGGCGCCGTTTTCCGACAGGAAAAACGGTGTCTCGTCGTTGGACGACCCGTCCGGCTCGACGTTGTCCTTTACGCAGAACCCGTACCGGGTCAGAAGATGCTCGTTCGAGCGCGCGCCGTACGCGACGCGAACCGGGTCGCCCGAAACGAAGAAACGCAACGCGACGACTTCCACGACAGGACTTAAGACGAGTGACTCTTCTTTAGAGACGGAACCGGAGGCGACTTTCTCGTCGGCTTTTGACACGCGCCACGCGCACTCGCGAGGCTTTCGGTAATGGTTCGCGCAGTCCAGTAACGGAACGAGCGCGGACCCGGCGGCTTCGCGCTCGAGGTGTTCGCGCGCGCGACTCATTGAGGATTTCGAGAGGAACGTTTCAAAGTCGGAAAGAGAACGATCGGACGCGCGTTCTTTGCGCTCGCTTTCGCAAACGGAATCGCCGGTTTCGAAAACGTCGTTCAACTCTCCGAAGTTGAACGCGCGGCTGTGCACGGCGGCGAGCGCGCGTCTGAAGGCGTCCCAGGCGTCGAAAGCGTCCGGCACGCGAAACCGCCCTTTTCGTTCGCGCAGGTGTTTCAGGAGCTCTTCGCGCACGAGGCTTTCGAACGCGTCAACCGCGTCTCGACGCAAAGTCTCCGAGACGCGAGACGCGCGCGTGCCGAGAAACGCGCCGCGCAAAAGCTCGTCCCTCTGCTCCCGCGGCCACCAGGCGGGCGCGTCGTCTAGCGGCGTACGACGCAGAAGCGCGTGGTACGCCGCGAAGGGCGAGTTAGGGTCGAGCCCGTCGGCGGCGACGAACGCCGCCAACGCGATGTCGCCCAGAGGAAGCGACCGGGAAGGCAAGTGGTATCCGGTAGTGCGACCATCGTTTGCGTCCTGCGGCGCCGGCTTTTCGGCGCCGACGACGCGCGCGGCGCGTTTGGCGATGGCTTTCCCGAGGGGCGACCGGAGCGCCGAGGCGGCGGTCAGCGTGCACTCCCCGGGGATGCGGAACAGCGTCGCGCCTTCCTCGATGGGGCCGACCGCGACGAGACCGCGCGTGCCGCTCGCGTCCGCGCCCACGCGCACGTTCGCGTGGACCACCCCGCCGTGCGCGCGGACGCGCGCGGCAAGCGTCGCCCACGAGCGCTCGTCGTCGTCGGCGGTGCCGACAGCGCTTTTCGGGTTCCCATTCGGCGCGCCTCCGCGCTCGGCGGAGGGGCTCGCGCCGGGTGGGGAGGTGGCCTTTCGCTTCGGGCCCATGCTCGAGTCCCTCCACCGCGCCGCGGTGGGCGAGAGGGAGCCTCTGCACGCCGCGCGCGCGCGTGTGTCGATCTGGAAAAAGCGAATCTCGGGAACGCGAGGCTGCGAACCCTCAGTGACCGGCGACTCACAGTCCGTCGAATCTAAATCTGAAGAAACCCTTCGAGATCAACGCACACAACCCGGCGCGCCGGCACGATGGCGTCCGCGTTGGACAACGCCGCGGACCCCCCCCGGGAGTTCGTGAAACACACCAGGGCGTGCTTCCGGTGTAAGCTGGTGAAGACGTTCGAGCAGGTACGCGCTTGACCGCTCTCGAGGCTCGAGAATGCGAGCGAGACGGCGCGAAAGCTCTTCGCGTGAAAAATGCCGCGCGATCCCGAGACGCGCCGCACACCCCTCCACCTGCCACACGCGGGCACTGACCGTCTGCCGTCCGCCTCCGCTTCCCCACACTCGCAAACTCCGCAGTTCGTCGAGCGCGGGTGCGACAACTGCGAGTTTTTCCAGATGAACGACGACCGCGATCGCGTGGTGGAGTGCACCACCCCCAGCTACAGCGGCGTGTGCTCGGTGATCGATCCCAAGGCGTCGTGGGCGGCCAAGTGGTTGCGACTCGGCAAGCTGGTGCCCGGGTGCTACGCGCTGGAGATCAACGACGACGTCCCCGAGTCCGTGGCGCAGGAGATCGAGGAGAGGATGGACGCCGGGCGTTGAGGACGTCGAAGACGAGAGGAGCGCTGCGAACCCGACGCTCCGTGACAATCGAGTGTACGTGAGATTTAGAAACTTTCTCCGCGCTACGCTCACGCTTCCTCCTTGGCCGCCTCCGCCGCCATGAACGCCTCGAGCGTCTTCTTCTGCATCAGCCGCAGCATGTTCATGAACCCGTTCGTGCGGCTCGGCGTCAGGCTCTGCCCCAGCCCGAGCAGCTCCACGAAGTCGGGCTCGACCGCCATGATCTCCTTCGGCGTCGCGCCGGAGAGGCCCGTCACCAGAAGCGCCGCGAGCCCTTTCGTGAGCTGCGAGTCGGAATCCGCGACGAAGTACACCTTGTCGTCCTCGATGCGAGGCACCACCCACACCTGCGACACGCACCCCGGCACCTTGTTCTCGTCCACGCGCGCCTCCTCGGGGAAGTCCTTCAGCTTCGCCGCGAAGAACAGCAGCTGCTTGTACCGCGACATCGGGTCGGGCACCATCTGGAACGCGCCGATGATCTTCTTGAGCTCCGCGGGGAGCGCGTCGACGTCCGCCGCGGCGACCGCGGGTACGCGGGAGGCGCCGGCGCGAACCGAGGCGCGCCGCGACCGCAGGCCCGCGCGGGAGGGCGCCGCCGCGCGCGAGGACACCGCGTGCGCGGTGAGGCCCGACATCTCCGCCGGTGCGTTCGGGTGTGTGACGGATAACGCGGCTTTGCCGAGACGACGTCACGCAGCGCACGTCGGCGCCGGCGGAATGCAGTCAGGATTCGATGCTCAAGTGAAGCGCGGGCGTCTGTTGAGACGAAGTCGAAACGCGCGAAACCGCCCGTCGCGCGGACGTCCAGCGGCGCGTCGAAGGACGACACGAGCACGATCGCGTTTAATGAATTCCCATCACAAGAAGACGCCCTCGCCCACACGCGCGCGCCTCACGCCTTGGGCGTCGTCGTCGACGCAGCCGCCGTCGTCGACGCAGCCGAAGTCGTCGAAGTCGACGCAGTCGTCGTCGCCGCCGTCGCCGCCGTCGCCGCGGACGCCGCGGACGCCGCGGACGCCGGCACCGCCGCCGCCTGCGCCGCCGCCGCCGCCTCGTCCCGCATGGCGAGCCTGTGCGCGGAGGACGAGATGAACCCCGAGCTCACCTGCTCGGAGAGCTCCTTCATCATGGCCATGCGGTCGCCGGAGGAGGACTGGATGACGTCGTCCACGCCGACGTTCTCGCCGCGCGCCTGTTTTGCCTTCTTCGCCAGCTCGGGGGGGAGCTGCCCGTTGAACACCACCTCGCCGAACGTGCACGCCTTCGAGTCCGGGTCGAGCACGAGCTCCGAGCCGGGGCGACCGACGTCCACGCCCAGCGTAAGCTGGCTCAGCGCGTGCGCGCTCACGCCCACCGAAGAGGCGTGGTCGCGGATGTTCTCCGAGGTGAACAAGCCCTTAACCGCGTCGGCGATTTTCGTCGGGTCCGTGCGCTCCGAGACGCGCGGCAGGTCAAACTGCACCGTCAACGTCTGCGACTCGCGCGCTTCTTTTTCGTCTTCGTCTTCGTCTTCTTCCTTCTCCTCCTCGTCCCCCTTCGTGTTAGTAGAATCATCTTCATCGCTCGAGGAAGACTTCGAGGAAGAGCTTTTGTTCTCCACGCGGCAGTCGGACACGACGAGCGAGTCCGGCACGGCGATGGGCGGGTCCGCCTCAGCGGCGTACTTGTAGACGTAGTTGGCGTACTGCTCGCCGAAGGCGCCGTCCTCGGCGGCTTCGCCCGTCGGGCACCCGAACCCGTGGACGGTGACGTCGAAACGCACGCGGTAGTCCAAGGGGCACTTGTCGATGCTCAGGTTGGGGATGTTGTCCGCGGGCATGCCCCGGTTCACGGCAACCTGCGCGATCATGTTTTTGATCTGCGCGTCCGACTGCGCGCCGGAGACGGCGAAGTGCCCGACGTGCTTCTCGCTCAGCGGGAACGGCGCTAAGAGCGCCGCGGGGTCTGGAGTCGGCGCCTCAAACTGCGGCCTCTGGTCGAAGCGCACCTTCGAGGTCTCCACGGAAAAACTCGAGGCCACAGCCTTGGCTTCGCTCTCGCCCAAGCCGTTGGTCGCGAGCATCTTCGTCACCGCGTCCGTGGAGAAGAGCTTCACCAAAGACTTAGCCTCCGCGCTCGCCTCCTCCTTCTTCTTGTCGAAGACGTCGCCCAGCGCGAAGTCGACGTCGTACGTCCTCGAGGTGGGCGTCGGGTTCTCGCACGCCGAGACGTGCATGACCCGCGGCGTGAGGTTCTCGGACCCCGCCATCTGCCCCACGAACTCCTCAATCGCGGCGCCGTGGCGCTCGCCGCAGGGAATCGCCTCGTCGCGCTCCTTGTGCGTCACCGTGAACGACACGAACCACTCGGGGTTGGCGTCCGCGGCGACGACGCGCTCGCGCTCGACGGGAATCATCGCCGCCTTCTTCGCCGCCTCCTCCTCCTCCTTCTCCTTCTTCTCCTCCTCCTTCTCCTCCTTCGCCTCCTTCTTCTCCTCCTCCTTCTCCTTGATCTCGCGCTGCGCCTCGAACCACGCCTCGCGCTCGGACTCGGTCGCGTCCGGCGCCAGCGGCTTCGGAGTCGCCGAGTCCGCGTCGTCGGACACCGCGGCGGTCTTCTCGTCCCCGGTCGTGGACGACGTCTTCGCGGAGGACGACTCGGACTTGGACTTGGACTTCTTGTCGTCGCCGACGAACGAATCGAGCGCGTCCTTCTCGGCGTTCTCGCGGCGCGCCGCGTCCGCCGCCTGCTCCTCCTGGAACTCCTCGAGGGGGTCGACGCGCGTTTCCTTCGCCGCCGCCTTCGCCTTGGCCAGCTCCTCAGCCTGCTCCTCGGGATCCACGACCGCGCGCGTCTTCCCCTTCGAGCTCTCCCCGAACTCGTCGCCGAACAGGCGAGTCAGCATGTCCTGCGACTTGTCCGCGGCGTTCACGGCGGGCTCGGGCTCGGCATCCTTCGCCTCCGCATCCTTCTCGGAGGACTCGGGCTCGTGGGGGGTCACCCGGCCGGTGGCGTGCACGTCGTGCGCCTCGGTCGACGAGGATTCCTTCTTTGAGGACCCAGCCTTCTTCGAGGACTCGGCCTTGTTCGAGGACTCGGCCTGCGTCGAGGACTCGGCCTGCGTCGAGGACTCGGTGGACTCGCCGATCTCCGCCTCCCACCACTTGCCGGAGGACTTGTGCTTGGAGGCGTGCGCAGCGTGCGCGGTGTGCTTGGCGCCCAGCTGGAACACGCCCGCGGGCGCGAGCGCGGTGCCCTGGACCGCGCCGGACGAGGCGAGGCCGGCGAGCGCGAGGCCCGCGACGAGGGACCCCGCGACGGCGAGCCGCGCGAAGGATCCGCGCGTGGGATTCGACCCGCGGTCGGTCTCGGGCGCGTGGAGAAGCGATTGCTTCTCCTCGGCGCTCGTCGCGGCCACCATCTCGGCTGACGGGAGTGCACGGCGTCCGAGGGCGGTGGCGCTTCGGAAAGGCGAACGCTCGAAGTCCGGGGCGCCTGAACCAGGCGACGTGCGTTGCGTGGCGCGCGTCGGGAGTGATGACGCGTCGCCTTTGGGAAAAAAGTTTTTGGGTGTTACTGCACGACTTCGTCGATGTCGCAGTCACGAAAAAAGCGAAAATGTGTTTCGAGTTCTCGGGGGCACAACAACGATTTCTTCTCTCCGCTTCCGAGAACGCGCGCGATACAGTGGAGGAGACGACGAAGCGCGCGCGCGCCGGTCCAGACACAAAAAGAGCGCGCGCCTCCGTTCGCGACGCACGATGCTCTCCAGATTCGCGTTCCGCGCGCTCGCGGTCTGCGCGCTGCACCTCCTCCTCCTGGCGCTCCCCCTGCGCGCGCAGTACGTAGGCGAGGCCTCGAGCGCGAGGAGAGAAAAGTCGGGCTTTTCGGATAAGCGAGCGAGGTCCACCAGGACCAGGTACTCAGGCACCATCAGTCGCTCGAACCGGTACCGCGGCCGCGACCGGCGGCTGGCCCGCCGCTTGATGCAGGCGGAGAGCCCCGCGGAGCCCCCCGCGGCTTGGGGGCCGGTGGGCGCCCCCCCCCCCGACGCCGAGGCGTACTTCGAGGACTGGGAGACCTGGCCTTGGCCCGGCGACGACAAAGAAAAAGCCGGAGAAACCCGGTGCTCGACCCTGATGGAGATCGTGGACACGCACCCCTCCCTGAGCCGGCTGTCGAACGTGACAAAAGACCTGCCCGTCGTGCGCGAGGCGCTCAGCGCGCGCGACGAACACGACACGTTCTTCGCGCCCACGAACGACGCCATCGCGTCCTTCACCGCGTGGTCCGGGTTCGAGAAACTCGAGCGCGCGCTCGTCGAGCTCATGGGCGACGTCCGGTGGAAGGGCTACTTGATCGCGTACCACGCGGTGCCCGACCGGGCGCTGACAAAGAAGGACCTGCGTTTACTGACCGGCGACGACCGGTACTTGGAGGACGCGCTTTTGGCGGAGATGCCCCTCTTCGTCGACAATGAACGCGACCCGATCAAAATACGAGGTCTCGGGTCGAGCGCGAGCGTCGTCGGCGACGAGATCGTCGCGTGCAACGGCGTGCTGCACATGGTGGACCACTGTCTGTTGCCCTTCGACGGCGACGGCGAGCTGAACGACAAACAGAGGGCACAACTGCGAGACGCGAAGCGAGCGCTCGACGCGAGGTACCCGGAAAGACCCACCTCAATAGACCCGGACGCGTACGAAGACGAATCCGACGAAGAAGAAGACTCCGACGACGACGACGACGACGACGACTCCGATAACGACGACTCCGACGACGACGACGACGACTCCGACGACGACTCCGACTCCGACGACTCCGACGACTCCGACTCCGACGACGATGAGAAGAAGACATGAACGAGCTTCGCACACGTGTGGCGTGCGTGAAGAGCGTTTTCCTGTTCTACGAGAGACTTTTGCAATACAGACGCCGCTTCGAAAGCGCTTCGAAGACGTTCATTCGCTACGCCGCCGGCAAGCCTCCGCGCGCTCTCACCAAGACGTCCGTGAACCCCGCGACCACCGGCTCCGAGAGCCCCGGCGGCAGAGTGCGTATGGCGAGCATCACGGAGTACTGCATGGACCTGAACGTCCATATGCGCGTCCAGACGCGCGCGACGCGCGCGTACCACCGCGCGCGCGTGCGCAGGGGAAGCGCGGCGAGCCCTCCGTTTGAGGACCCGCACTCCGCCAGCGCCGACGGCAGCGTCACGCCGAGGCAGGCGTACTTGGCCATGGCCCACTGTCGCCTCCGGTCCATGCGCCTCCCCACGTCCCCCCCGACGTACCCCCCCGCGCTCAGCCCGAACCGCCCGCGGCCTTTCTTGAACGAGCGTCTGGATAACCAGCCGAAGACAGATCGCGCGCCCGCGCTCTTATCGCGCGCGTCCGTCTCGGCGATGTCCGCGGCGAGCCGCCGCGTGATGTTCCGTATGAGCGCGTTGGAGCGCATCACCACCATCATCTCGCGCGGCAGCGATTTGCCGAACTCGCTCACCTGGTCCATGGTCATGGGCGGGCGCCCACCTCGTATGAGGCCGTCCACGCGCGCGGCGGCGCCCTCCGCCGAGCGCGGGTCCGGAACCGACCCCGCGCGCTCCTTCGCGGTGCCCACGGGCGCGACGTGGCTCTGCTGCCGCGCCATGAGCTGCGGCAACACCCAGCGCAGCGACGGAGGCACGCCCATCTCCTCGGAGGTTTCTCGAACCTTCGAGGGGTCGCGCATCGCCACGGCGTGCCACAGGCGACACATGCGACGCCGCGCGGGCTCATCGAGCTCCGTGTACAGACCGTGGTCCAGCAACACGATCTGCACGCCGGACGCGTCCCTCGCGTCGCGCCTCGAAAAGAAACCGAACGGGGAAAGCTTTCGTCTCGGATCGCGTTTCGCTTTCGCGACGACTTCGTCGCTCTGCCTGCGCACGAGCATGTTCCCGGGGTGCGGGTCGCCGTGCACGAACCCGTGGCACAGAAGCGTGCGCGCGAACGTGTCCGCGAGCGCCTCGGCCGCCTCGCGCGGGTCCACGCCCGCGGCTCTCAGACCGGGCCCGTCGTCGATCTTCGCGCCGCGCACGTACTCCATGGTCAACACTTTCGAAGTGGTGAGCTCCCAATAAATGTCCGGCGTGACCATGCGCGGGTCGTCCGCGAGCGCGCGTCCCGCGCGCTCGCACATGCGCCCCTCCAGCTCGAAGTCCAGCTCGCGCGTGAGCCGATCCGCGAACTCCGGCACGAGGAACGTGAAGTCGAAGTTTGGGAACGCGACGGTGATGGCTGAGGTGATGAGCCGCATCGTGGCCAGGTCGACGTCGAACTGCCTCCGCAGACCCGGTCTTTGCACCTTCACCGCCACCTCGTCGCCGTTCGCCGTCACCGCGCGGTGCACCTGCGCGAGCGACGCCGCCGCGATCGGCTCGCGGTCGAAGAACGAGAACACAGTTGAGGAACACGAGGAGGTGGCTTCGAATGCGTTCGAGGCGAAATTCGCGTCATCAGTCGAGGCGGAGTACGCGACGACGCCGTCGGTTTTCGTCGGGGGGGGCGGATCGGCGGCGCCCGCGCCGAACGCCTCGTCGACGACTCTTTGTACGTCTTCAAACGGCAGAGGCGTCGCGCTGTCCTGCAGCTTCGAGAGCTCGCGCTGGAACGGCACGGGCATGCCCGAGGCGGTGCCTATGAACTGGCCAGCCTTGGTGTACAGACCGCCGTTGCGCTCGCACAGCCGCAACAGACGCGCGGCGGCGCGCTCGTGAAGCGACGCGCGCGCGGAGACAAAGGGGGGCGAATCCTTCTCCAGCCCGAAAAGGCTCCACTTGTAGTCCGCGACGATGAGCGCCGCGGTGGACGTCGCCGCGGCCGCGCGGGTCAAACCCACGCCGCCCTTCGTGTCGGTGGCGTCCCAACGCGCGAAAGCCGCGGCGCCGGCGGCGCCCGCGAGCGCCGCCAGCGGGCGACGCGACAGCGACATCTTCTAAATAAACGTGTTCTTCTTCCTACGAGCTCCCTCTCGAAACCTGTCCGCCGATGCGACGGTTCACTCGGGGCGGGACGGGCGCTCGGGGACGGGCCTGGAGAGCGGGGAAGGAGGGAGAGGGGACATACCGCCGGTCAGTCGAAGCGAGAGGAGCGGAGACCGTCGCCGATCTTCGCGGCCGCGTCGCGCGTTCGGGGCGGCTCGAGCCGCGCGCGGTGCGTCGGCGATCGGCGGCTCTCGGAGATCGGCACGCTCCGAGACGTCGACGTTTCGCGGGTCGATCGCGAGGTGAGCACGCACTCCATCGCGCTCTTGACCATGCGCGCGCCGAACGCGAGAACGGGCGCCGCCGCGCACATGTACATGATGTTCTTCGCCGTCGTCGGGTCGATCTTCGTCTGCAGAAGGCCCATCGATGCGCGAGGCCGAGTGCGATCGCGCGCGCTCGAAACGCGCAGGTCGCTCCTCGTCGAAAAAACGTTGTTGGTGTGCTTTCAAGATTTGTTCAGAGATTTCAGAAGTCGTGTCTCGCATCAGCAGCATCCTCCCGCGCGCGCGCCTCCCGCGGCGCCCTGCTGCCCCAGCCCCAGCCCCACCGTGGCGGCTCCCCCCCCCGCCTCGCGCCCGCCCGCGCCGTAGCCCGCCTTGATGCCGTAGCTCTCGTTGCTCACGTCCAGCCCCCCGTCGATCTTCTCGCAGATCTTCCCCGCGGCGGCGATGAACGCCTCCTCGACATTCGCCGACGTCTTGGCCGACGTCTCCAGGAAGAGCAACCCGTGCTCCTCCGCGAACGCCGCGCCCTCTTCTTTCGTGACCGCGCGGCGGTGCTCCAAGTCGGCTTTGTTCCCCACGAGCATGATGGTCATGTTCGGGTTCGCGTGCTGCTTCGCGTCCTCCAGCCAGGAAGCCAGGTGCTCGAACGTGTCGCGACGAGTCACGTCGTACACCAGAAGCGCGCCCGCCGCGCCGCGGTAATACGACCGCGTGATGCTGCGGAAACTCTCCTGGCCGGCGGTGTCCCAGATCTGCAGCTTGATCTGCTTGTCGTCGATGCTCACCATGCGGCTGCCGAACTCCACGCCGATGGTCAGGTCGTGCACGTGTTGGAAACGCTTGTCCGTGAACTGCAGAAGCAGGCACGACTTGCCCACGCCTGGGGGGGGAGGAGAACGAGTACGGCGCGCCGCGTCGTCAGATTTTCCGTCGCGACAGCGCCGCGACGAAGGGGCTTGCGCGGGCGAAGAAAAAAGGAACCATCCTCGGGGGTGGCGAAAGGAGGGGACGGGGGAGGCGCACGCGCGCGTCGCGCGGCGGGGGGGGCGCGATGCCTCCGGTTTTGGTGTCGCGGTCGTCGTCCCGCGTCGCGGCCGGCCGAGGGTCATTCCGGAGAGGCGTCTCCCGCGAGACCCGCGCCTCTCGTCGCCTCGAAAAGCCGCGGAGACGTGACGTCCGCGAAGAAGCGAAAGCTGGAGACGACACGCGGCGGGTCCGCGGCGAGGCGGGCGTCGGGTTGACGCACCCGTGTCGCCGATTATGATGTACTTGAACAAGAACGAGTAGCTCATCGCGCCTGAGGAGGTCGCCGGACCGGCGCGCGGCGGGGACTGACCCCTCGGTGCCTCCCAGAAGAGTTGAGTCATCCAGCAACGGACCGACGAGTGACGCGGACTCTGCTCGTTTATATTCGTTTTTTTGCAGACTGGTTGATCGCTCATTTTTTGCCGTTTTTTTCGCGGGAAGCGTGGGCGTGAAAAGTCGAACCGAAAGAGATGGCCGCTGCACTTCACCTCGCGCCTCGCCGGCGTCCCCCGCGACGAGCGCGCGGGCCCGCCTTCCGACCCACCCCTTCCGCGATGCCCTACGCGGAAGATGAGGCGACGTACCGCCGGTGGTTCCCCCTGGCGGACGATGACAACGACGGCAGAGTCACGGGGGGCGACGCCGTGAAGTTTTTCGCCCTCTCCGGCCTGCCCAAGCCCACGCTGAGCCGCGCGTGGCAGCTCGCGGACAGCGGCAGGCAGGGTTTCCTGGGCCCCGACCAGTTCGTGCGCGCGTTGCGCGTGATCGCGATGGCACAGAGCGGCGTGGACGCGGTGGACATAAGCGCGGCGTCGCTCGAGCAGGCTGTCGCCTCCGGCGCGTTACCGATCGCCGACCTCGAGGGCATCGACGCCGAGAGCGGCCCTGACAACAACCCGTTCGAGGCGTTCGCGCTGCGCGAGGACCTCGCCGGATCGGGGGAGGGCTCGAAAGGCTCGGGCACGCCCGGTGGATCTTCGAGCAGACCCTCCGCGGGCCGGGACCGCTCGTATTCCGAGAGAGGGAAGGTGAAGATCGACGCGAAAGCCGCCACCTCCATCGTGGACTCGCTGAAGGAGATTTACAGGCACAAAGTGCGCCCGGTGGAGGAGGCGCTCAAGTTCGGCTCCTTCTACTCGCCTCTGTTGACGGACGGCGACTTCGAGGGCAAGCCCAACGTGCTTCTTCTGGGGCAGTACAGCACCGGCAAGACCACGTTCATCAAGCACCTGCTGGGGCAGGAGTACCCGGGGTGCAACATCGGCCCCGAGCCGACCACCGATCGGTTCGTGGTGGTGATGCACGGCCCGGAGCCGCGCACGACGCCCGGACAGACGCTCGCCGTGCAGACGGACAAGCCGTTCACCGGCCTCACCGCGTTCGGGTCTTCGTTCCTGTCCAAGTTCGAAGCCTCGCAGTGCGACGCGAAGCTTTTAGAGGAGATCACGCTCGTGGACACCCCAGGCGTGCTGTCCGGCGAGAAGCAGCGCATCAACCGCGGGTACAATTTCGAGCACGTCTGCGAGTGGTTCGCCGCGCGCTCGGATGTCATTCTGCTTCTCTTCGACCCGTACAAGTTGGACATCTCGGACGAGTTCAAGACGGTGATCTCGTGCCTGCGCGGGCACGACGACAAAGTGCGCGTCGTGCTGAACAAGGCGGACGGCGTGTCGTCGCAGCAGCTGCTGCGCGTCTACGGCGCGCTCATGTGGAGCCTGGGAAAGGTGTTCATGACCCCGGAGGTGTGCAAGGTGTACGTCGGGTCGTTCAACACCGAGCCCCTAAAGACGGAGCACAACTCGCTGGGCGCCGAGCTCTTCGAGAAGGAGCAGAGCGACCTGAAGCGCGACCTGCTGGACGTCCCTCGGCGGAGCTGCGACCGCAAGGTGAACGAGTTCGTCAAGCGCGTGCGCGCGTGCCTGACGCACGCCAAGATCATCGCGCACCTGCGGAAGCAGATGCCTTTAATGACGGGCCACGCCGACAAGCAGCGACGGCTGATGGACAACCTCGAGACGGAGTTCCAGGCGTGCGTGCACGAGCACCACATCCCGCGCGGGGACATGCCCAACCCGCGGCGGTTCAAGGACATCATGAAGGGCATACAGATCTGGAAGCTCCCGAAGGTGGACAAGAAGCAGATGCAGATGCTGGAGGAGGTGCTCACCGTGGACCTGCCGCGGGTGATGCGCGAGTTCGATAACCCGTTCTGATGTTGTGCGAAAACGAAGAGAAACGCTCGCATGGCTCGTCTGGAAAACGACTGAAAAAACACGAAACGCGCCGCTCGATCCTTCCGACGCAAACACAAACGAACGCGCGCGCATGGGTGCGCTGGATCCGCAGGACCCCGTGTGGCGGCCGGAGTCGTGGTTTCTGCACGCCGCGCGGCGCGCGCACCAATTGAACGCGCGCAGGGTTGACGCGCTCGACCGCCGCCTGGCGCGCGACGACACGTGCACGTCTCCTTTCGTCGAATTCGCGGATTCGGCACCGCGAGGGAGTGCATCTGAATCGCTCGTGGACGCGCTCCTCGAGGGTCGCCTGGAAGCGCCCGAGCCCAACGCGCCGCCGTCGCCTCGGCCGCGCGAGGCTGGCTTGTACCATGCCGCGCGCACGAACGACGAGGTCGGGGTGGTTCCCACGGTCGCGCCCGCGAGCTGGAACGCGCGGTGGCCCAAGACGCGCGTTCCCGGCCGCCGATTCGTCGCCGTGTTCGACGACGAACCCGCCGCCTCCGCCGTCTTCGACGCCGCCGCGGAGCGGGAGCCTCCGCCCATCACGGACGACGCGCGCGCGCGGGAACGAGAACGCGTCGCCGCGATCGCGAGGGCGTTCATAGGGCTCGAACGCACGGGTCAAACGCCGGTGAAGCGCGTTTCTCCTTTCGCGGCGGACGCGGCGGACGCGGCGGAACCCGCGGAGCTCTCGGAGATGCGCACCTTGGACCGCGCGGGGTACTTCTTGTCCAGCGACCAGTGCCTGAGCCCGTACGACGCCAAGGGCGAGACCGCGGACGAGGCGTTCGCGCGTCTCAGTCTCGCGGGCGCGCGCGAACGAAGCGGCGAGCAGACGGCGAAGGCGTTCAGGACGGCGCGCGAGAGCGCGAAGCGAATGACGATGTTCCAGCTGAGAAAGGTGAAGCTCGCGATGTCGCGCGCGGAAGAGGAGGAGTAGAGAGCTAAAATAGGTAGTCTATGACGTTAGCGAGCTAGCAGCAGCATGATAGTACAGGTAGTCTAAAGCGAGTCACGCGTCACCCGAACACGTACGCCGGCGTCTGCAGCATGAACTCGGGACACGTCGCCTCGAACTCCGCGCCCGGCGCGCCCGTCGAGAACGTGAACGAGCCGGCCATCGACGATGTCGCCATCATCACGTCGACGTAGTCGCGCGCATCCTGCAGCATCATCCGCAAGTCCACGCGCCACTTCGCGGCATCCTCGAACTCCTTCATCACCCTCGAGCTGATGGTCCGGGGGGCAGACGTCATGCTGCGGTATCGGAAACTTTCCCCGCCCGCTTCGAGCGTCGGATGCAGCCCGATCACCCCCGGCCCCTCCACCACCTGTTCCTTCTCGGAGAACCAGCTCTCGTTGAACACCGCCACGCCCTCCCTGATGACCCATCGCCGCGTCTCGAGCCGCGCAACGCGCACGGGCTCGAACGTTTCGATACCGCCCGCCGATTCCGATTCAGCGAAGCGTCGCCTCTGCTCCTCCTCGGAGAGCAAAGAAAACGTCACCTCGTACGTGAAGACGTTCGACCCGGAGGGACGCTTGTTGACGCACCGAGGGTCGTCGCGCGTCTCGACGCCGGCGTGCGCCACGCCCACCGTGACCCGCAGCGCGCCGCGCGAGACGTGCTCGTACAGCGTGGTCTCGTGCGCGTCCATGGAGCCGCCCTGGAACGACGAGCGCGGGATGCGCCACATCATCGGGCCGATCAAAGACATGTCCGCGGGCGCGTTTGGGTCCATCGAATGCAGCGCGAAAGGTTCGACGTCGTGCGCCACGCGATACATCCCGTCATAAACGCGGTTGGCGTACTCGCCGAACCAATCGCACGCGTCGTACTCGACCCCGAAGCGCTCCCGGGGGTGCGCGGTGGGGGGCGCCCACGGGTGGTCGGGCGCCAGGTCGCCGAGCGGCGGGACGTGCGCGTGGATGGTGCCGCGCTTGACGTCCGCGCACAGCGAGTTCCACTCGGCGTCGTGCCACGACCCCGCGAACGGCGCCCGCATGAACGCCTGCACCATCTCCAGGTACCGGTCCATCTTTTCCGGCGAGCGGTGGGTGAGAACGTCCGAGGTGGCCTCGAGCTCGTGCAGCTTGAACCGCCGCGTCCAGACCACGGCGTGGTCGAACGAAAACAGCGCGACGCACCTGTTGTCGTCGTACACCGAGAACCCGCCGAGGACGCCGCTGCGGCACGACAGCGCGTCGAAGGCGTCCGGGCTGCGGAGCGCGAAGCCGCCGGCGCCGGCCATCGCCGCGTGCGGCGAAAAAACCATCTGCCCCCCACGCAGGCGGTACAGTAACGCGAGCGAGGGATGCATTTCGTTGATGATGTGTTTTTTCGGAGTACCGGAAATGTACCAGTACCGCGCGAACGCGTCGCATCGGTCCTTGGTTTCGCCGGGGAGGATCGTGGACAAGACGCTCGGAGCGCCTTGCGTCAAAAACGCGTTCTCCACGATGGCCCACGCTTCGTGCATCCGGCGGAAAAGCCGCGGCTCCACGTCTCCGTAATCCTCGTGCCACTCGAGGAAACACGCGCGCGCGTCCGGCGCCTTTTGTTTCCGACGCGCCATCATCGCGGCTGCGGAGGACGGCGAAGGCACGAACCGCTCCGTTCGCGACGCGTCGAAGCGAACGTCCGGGGGGTGGCCCGCCTTTGTAAGCTCTAAACGCATCTCCTCCGCCGTCCACACGTCCGTGGGCGTGCGGAAGTCGAACGCGGCGAAGTCCATGTTGTCGCTCCTCTCGAACTCCAACGCGAACTCCTCCGCGATCTTCGCGGGGTCGAAAAAGGCGAAATCGCGGTTGGGCGCGCGGTTCAGCGTGCCGCCGTTCGGGCCCCACTCAACGCGGTGGCGCGTGAACGGCACGGACAGATCTTTAATGCCGTACCGGTGGAGAACCATCGCGGCGTAGGTGGCGTTCGCATCCGCCGCGAGTTTCCAAGTCTTGGAAAGCCGCGCGAGCCCTCGAATCACGCGCGGGTCGCCCTCGGTGTCGCGCGACACGAACCACAGGATGCGTTCCACGCACTCACAGGGAAGCTCGGGCGCGGGCTCCAGCGGCAAACCCATCGAGGACGAAGCGCACGTTTTCTTGTGCAGCTTCCAATCGGCTTTCTGGCACTCTTTGCCGCAGTACCGCACGACCATACACCGCGAACACTTCTTCACCCCGGGTTTCACGCATCCCGGGTAAGCGCAGTCGCCGCGAGGCATCGCGCGCGACAGTCTGTTGCGGGTCGGAGCAGCTTCGGCCGACGCGCGCCGCCCGATCTGATCGCACCGCGCAATTATCACTCGGTGAGAAGACCACTGTAAAAAACGTCGTTTCGTGCCGAAGCTCGTCCGAGTCAGCAAAGGTATCGGGACGAAAAAGCCCCGGCAGCCTCGGGCACCCGCACTCCGCGGACGCGCCCCGACGCCGTCTGACACCCCAACCCCGCGAACCCCGTCTCCGTTAACCGCTCGTGTCGAGTCGGTCCCCGCTCTTACGATGCCCGGCGCGCTCGGCGTGGTCGACCACGGCCGGGACCCCGCGCCCGTGCTCGTGCGTGACGTTTCGGGACCGGAAAAAGGTGGGCATTTCCATTCCGAAACGCCCGACGACCGCGCGGCGTGGCGCGCGGCTTGGAGCGCGAAGCTCGCGGAGGTGCTCGCGACCCCCGCGTCGTCCTACGCGGACTCCGCGCGCCGCCTCTCCGCGCTCGTGCGGACCGGCATGCTCCGTTTCGAGGACCTGGTGGAAGCCCCCGCGAAGTTTTTCGAGGCGCACCGGTTGCTGGCCCGCGCGGGCTTCGACCAAGGTCCGGGGTTCAGCATCCGCTTCACCGTGCAGTACAACCTGTTCGCCGGGACGGTGCTGGAGCTGGGCGGCCCGTCGCACTTGCGGCAGCTGAAGCAGATGCAGAGGGACGGCACGCTCGGGTGCTTCGCGCTCACCGAGCGCCTCGCCGGCGTGAACAGCGGTTTGGTCGTGCACACGACGTGCGCGTGGATCCCTGACGCTAAACGCCGCGACGGCGGGCGTTTCCTGCTAAACACCCCCCACGAGGGCGCTAAGAAAAACTGGATCTCGCAGGGACTTTGCGCGACGAAAGCCGTGGTCGTGGCTGATCTCGTGGTGAACGAAAAGAGAAAAGGGCCGCACGCGTTCCTCGTCACGCTGCGGGACTCTCGCGGGCGACAAATGAAGGGCGTCACGCTGACGGACATGGGCGCGAAGACCACCGGAAACGACTTGGACAACGCGAGCGTCGAGTTCAAAGACGTCTGGCTCGACCGCGGCGCGTTGCTGGACAGGCACTGCGACGTGTTTTCTTCTTTGTCGGAGACGTCGGAGACGGAGACTCCGCGCGCGTTGAAGGGTGTCTACGTCGAGCGCGACGAGTCGACGGATACGACGACGACACATACCGCGGACACGCGTGTGACACGAAAACCGACGAACACGAAAGGAGAACGTCGTTTAACGAACATGGACCGCGTCGGCCAGCGGCTGTTCACCGGTCGCGTCGCCGTCGCGCAGGGCGCGCACGAGTTTCGCGAGCGTTTGTTTCGGCGCACGCGATCCGCGACGGACGCTAAACTTTGCTGGGTCCCGGGTGATACCCGCTCTTCCGGAGGATTAAACTCCGATCGGCGTCTCAGCGACGTGCCGCAGCTGAAGGCTCTGTATCTCGAGGAAGAAAAAAAGTGCGCTCGCACGCGCGCGTTCCTGGAACAAGTCGAGGCGGCTCTGTGTTTGTCGCTTCTCACACGCAAACGGCCCGACGCTTTTCTCGTCGAAGCCGTCGCGGCGGCGAAGGTGCGCGCCGTGGACGAGGCCATCGAGATGACGCACAGGCTGAGGCAGGAGGTGGGCTCGTACGCGCTCATGGCGGGCACGGGCTTCGAGCACACGGACTTCCTGCAGTGCTGCAAGTTCGCGGAGGGGGACAGCCGCGTGCTCATGATGAAGATGGCGCGAGACCGCGCGGGCAGGATGGCGAAGCTGAAAAAAAAAACGCACCCGGCTGGCGGCGAAGACGCGTTCGCGGTTTTCGCGTCGACGTTTCGCTCGCGACGCGAAGCCGAGGCGGCGGCGGCGCTCGCGGAGGCGCTCGAGGATGCCGCCTCGAGGGGCTTATCGCCCGCGGAGGCGTGGGACGAGGTCTCCGAGAGCGCGTACGCGCTGGCGGCCATCGCCATCGAGGAAATCGTGCAGAAGTGGCTCGATCCGCGGGCGAAGCTGTGACGCCGAGACGCGCGTCTCGCGTTGGACGCGTTTTCGATACATTTGATTTTCACGAACGCCTAGTCGTTGCTCGTCGCTCGCCCTTCTTCTTCCCCGTGGGAACGGAAGAACCGTTCTCGCCGCGCGGCACTCGAGGCTGCGCGCGAGGCTGCGCGCGAGGCTGCGAGTGACGCGCAAATGGACTCCACCGCGCTCGCGTTGAGCCCCTCCTCCGTGCGGTACACGTACACGCCCGTGCACCTCTTGCCTCGTCCTCCGCCTCCCCTGCTCGGCTTCCGCGAGGCTCCGCCCGTGTACGCGCCCTTCCTGCCGTCGAGGCCGGCGCGCGTCGCGGGGTCTCCCTCGAACCTTCGCGCGGACGGGCGCTCGCCGGTCGCGCGCGTCGTGCCTCCTCCCGCGTTCTTCTCGCCCTCGCCCGATCCGGGCGACGCCGCCGCGGCGAACGCGCTGCGGGGCCTGGCCGACGCGGCGTTCCACTCGGCCGGCGAGGCCGCGAAGACCACGCCCAAGACCAAGACGACCGCGCCGCGGTCCGGGCGCAAGCGGTCGCGCGCGGAACTGATCACGCCGCCGAAACTGACGGCTCGGGACGAGCTCAGGGCTCGGGAAGACGCGCCCGCGCGCGCGCCGGCGCTTCCGCAGCCGCCGCCGTCGAAGCGCGCCGGCGGGTCTCGCGCGCGACCGGTTCCGGCCGAGCTTGCGGGTAAACCGTTGGAGGAGATGGAATACCGGGAGTTGAAGTACGACGTCTTCCCCGCGGTGTTCGGCCGCTCGACGACTTCGAACAACAAGGGGTGGATCTACAAGAGGATCAGGGAGCACTTCGACGCGCACGGGGACCCGCGCGTCCAGCAGCCGCGCGCGGGCGCGCGCGCGGGCCAGCCCCTGAAGGACGCCACCAACAAAGAAACGCTCCATTCCGCGGCGTGACGTCGCGCGCGCGCCTCCTTTTCAAAAATAAAAAAAACGCCGGAGAGACGACGAGACGAGACGAGACGAGACGAGACGCGCGACGCGCCGGCGCGACGACTGATGTGAGCCTCACACGTGTACAATTGTACTGCAACGCGACACCTTCTATAGGTCATGTGGACGGACGGATCCGTTCTACGCCTCGCGCCGCGGGACGCGAAGCGCGTCGCGAAGAACGCTCGCCGAATCTCGAAGAGACTCTCAAAGACAGTCGTCTCGGCGCTCCCTCTTTCTTCCCTCCTCCTCCCGCAAAAGTTTTCTCGCGCGGCGCGCGGCTCGTTCGCGTCGGTTTTTAGCAGCACTGGCTCTTGGCGGCGACCGGCCTCCCCTCCCCCGGGCGCACCGTCGCCCCCTTCGGCCCCTGGTTCAAAGTGGGCTGGCTGGCCATGCGCGTCTTGATCTCCGCCGCCATGGTCATGAACGCCTGCTCGACGTTGGTGGCGTTCTTGGCGGAGGTCTCGAGGAACGGCACGCCGATCTCATCCGCAAACGCCTTCGCCGTCTGGTAATCCACCTTCTTCTTCTCCGTCAGGTCGGACTTGTTCCCGACCAGGAGCTTGTTCACGTTCTCGTTCGCGTACCGATCGATCTCGTTGAGCCACGTCTTGACGTTGGCGAACGAGTCCTCGTCCGTCACGTCGTACACCACGATGATGCCGTGCGCGCCGCGGTAGTAGGAAGACGTGATCGTGCGGAAACGCTCCTGCCCGGCGGTGTCCCAAATCTGAAGCTTCACGGTCTTGCCCTCCAGCTCGACCGTGCGGATTTTCTGTTCGTTTCGAGGGCGAAGAGTGCGTGAGAAAGGTTCACGAGAGCGGTCAGAAGAAGAGGAGAGAGCGCCCTTTCGGAGCGACCGTCTTCGCGTCGAAAAAAAAAAAACCGTCGCGGAGGCTTTTCCGCAGTCGGATGACCGACTTGGAATCTGCGCTCAGACGAGAAGCAGGGCCCGCGCCTCTGGAGGCGCGTGCTGCAGATCTGGAACCTCGTCGCGTCGCCCGCCGTCGGCACGGAGGCGCACGGCTCGCGTGGCGCCGCGGACGCGCGGTTCGTCGCGGCGACACCGCCGTTCCGTCGACTTCGCGACTTCCTGACTTCGCGACGCGCGCGCTGGGTCCGGTCGTCAAGAGAGGAGAGGGGAGACGCGAGGGCACGCACGAAGTCCACGCCGATGGTCGAGATGTAGCTGTCCGTGTACGAGTCATCCTGCGGCACGGAGGGGGGAGGGTCAGCGCACGCCCGGCGCGGTCTCGCTCGCATCGCACGGAGTGTGAGGGGTAGATGCGAAGGATACGCACCGCGAAGCGCAGCAAAAGGCACGATTTGCCGACGCCGGAGTCACCGATCAACTGTCGAGGGGAGGGGAAGACGGAATGTGAGTAACCGAACGTGGAGCCGAGATTTCCTCGAGATTCGGGCCCGAGTCGAGTCGCGGCGCGCGCGGCACGAGCGGTGACGGGGCGACAGGCGCGGGGGGGGCGTACCAGGAGCTTAAAGAGGTAGTCACTGCGGACGGAAGGGGTCGGGGGGGTGCGGGCGCGGGGGAGGACTTCGTCAGCGTCGAGGAAAAAAGATGTGTCGCGGCAACCCTCGAACGTTGGGAACGCGCGCGAATTTCGCCAGCACCCCTCTCGTGGGCGGGTCGCAGCCGGCGACGGAGAGCGCAGACGGGCAGCCCGGGCGGGATCACGCACTACTCGGGGTTCATCGTCGCGGCGGGTCAACCGTGCGGCGGCGCGACAACGAATGCGTGGCTCGAGCGGTGCGCGAGCTCGGAGTTTCCAGGACGTTCGTGACTGCACAAGGCCGCGTCGTGTTCTCTCGTTTTCAAGAGCACGCGCACGAGCGAGAGAAAAGTGCCATCTGGCAGAGCGGCGACGTTTCCTCTCACGTGTGCGTCGCGTTTCGATGTTTCGCGCACCCAAAAAAAAACGTGGCGCCGCGCTTTTCGTATGCGCTCCCGCGACACACGAACAAAGAGCGCCTTTCTTTTCGCGATGAGACAAGACAAGTCTTCCTGTTCACGCATTGCTACGACTACGCCTCGCACCCCGTAAGCTTTCGGCTTCTTCCTCCTCCTCGTCGTCAGGCACGTACTCGGGCGCGGCGTCCTTTGTCGCCGCCGGGTCCGAAAACTCCAGCCACCGCCAGTACAGGTAGTCCACGGCTGCGACCGCGCAAAAGAGCCACCCCGCGAACACGCCGCAGGTGCGAAGTCTGGCCATGCGCCCGTTCATAGTGTCCCGCGTGGCGTGCGCACGTGCGTACACAGTCTCCAGCCTAGACGCGACGTCTTCCCAGCTGTACATCTCACGCACGCGCGCGTGGATCGCCGCCGGGGAGAGCTCGCTTTTCTTTTCGGAGCGCTCCGTTCGCGGGAGCGCCGCGATTGCGTCGCTGAGCGCCGCGACTAATGCTTCCGGCTCCGGCTCGGCGAGGAACAGCAGGTCGGGGGGGAGCACCTCGGGCACGCCGCCCACGCCCGTGGCCACCACCAGGCACCCTACGCACGCCGCCTCGAGTATGGCGATGCAGAAGCTCTCGGTGAGCGAGCAGTTGAGGAACACGTGCGCGCGGCGCAGCACGTCCACGACGCGCTCGTGCGGTACGTTCCCGAGGAGCGTCACCCTAGACGTGAGCCCGTGCTTTTGGGTCATGCGCTCCAAGTGCGGACGCATGGGCCCGTCCCCGGCGACGAGGAAGTCCACCTCCGGGAAAGCCGCGCACGCCGCCGGGATCACGCCGGCCAGCAAGTGCACGCCTTTGCGGTACGCCAGACGCGCCGTGACAGCCACCACCACCCTGCCGTTCTCGGACCGACGCATCGAGCTGTCCGGCGTGAACCTCGCGGCGTCCACCGCGTTGGGCACCACCGAGACGCGTCGCGGCGGCGCGCCGCTGCGGAGCACGGTGTTTTCCTTCGCCGTGTGCGACACGCACACGACGTGGTTGCAGTCGCTGAGCGTGAGCACTAAAAGCTTGTTCATGTGGATCGCGCTCGTGTCGCTGAACCCGAACAGCGAGTGGTCCGTGAACACGCACTTGTACCCCATGGTGCGCGCGTGAAACACCGCCTCGTGGCCCATCACCGAAAACGCCTGGTGCGCGTGCACGACGGTGATCTTTTCCCGGAGCAGAATCGCGCGCAGCAGCTTGAAGTTGCCGAAGATGTCGGGCAACGTCGACCCGTTGTACACCGGAACGCGGAACGCGTAGTACACCTTCAGCCCGTTGGTCATGTACCGCACGCCGCACCGGTCGCCGTACGCGTGCGTTAGCACGGTCACGCGGTGCCCGCGCTTCAGCAAACGCTGCGCCAGCGAGTACATGTGCAGCTCCACGCCGCCCAGGTTGGGGAGGAAGAAATCGGAAACCATCAGGATGGATTCGCGTCGGGACGATTTTCCCGCCGTCGCGACGTCGCCGTCCCCGCCGGTCCCTTCCGCGCCTCTCCACCAACCGAGCCCCCGCGCGGGGCCGGGTAAGCACCGCAGGGAATCGGCGAACGCCTCGGCTTCCGAACGGAGATTTTTTTCGGTCTCGGTGTCGTCGCGAACCGACTCTTCGCGCGCCGCGAACATCGCGGCGTGCGCGCGTCGGTACGCTTCGCGCGCCACCGGCAAACCGGGGCGAATCTTCGAAAACACCAACACGACGCGGCGTCCTTCGCGTCTCCCTTCGCCGTCTCTTCTTTTCTCGTCGTCCCCTTCTCCGGTCGTCTCCCGTGGTCCCCGGTCGTCCCGTGCCACGTTCCCCACAGTCGTGGTCTCCTCCGGAAGCGCGGAAGCGGGGAAGACGCGGAAGCACAGGTACGAGCGCACGTCCTTGGCGCGGACGGCTTCGAGCACCGCCGCCGAGCGGAGCCGGTGGACGTCGATGAACCGGACGCCGCGCTGTTTTCTTTCGCCCCCAAAACGCAGCACGGTCTCGTGAGACAGACGCACGCCCACGTGGCGCATCAGCAGCGCGGACTCGGAGACCACGGCGCCGGCCAGCGCGCGCACTGCCAGGCAGGCGGCGAACGACGCCGCCGCCGCGAACGCGAGCGGCGGCGACCGAAAACCGCTCCCCGCGTTTTCCGGACTCGGCGCGGTTCCGCCCGACGAGGTCCCGTCGGCGACGGCGGCGAGCGCGTGCGCGACGGCGAAGCACGCCGCGAGCGCGCACCACGCCGGGAACGCCGAACGCGCGATGGCGTCGCGCGTCCCGCGTCGCACGGTGTACTCCGTGGTCTCGTCGTCGAAGCGACGCTCCTCCAGCGAGACGCCGCGATGGGTGAGCAGGACCCGGCAGGCGTTGTTACCACCGCGCTCGGGGGATCCGACGGAGACGTCCGCCTTCGACGGCGCCGCGTCGTGCGGCGCCGATCCGCGCCGAGCGCCCCGCGACGACATGCTCCCGTCTCGCCCGCGCTGCCCCAGCAGACGCGCCGACGCCACCCCGGTGCGCCACAGACTGCCTGCCCCAGGGCGAGTCCGTGCTGCCCTGGCCCGAGGGACACCGATTGACGAAAAATATTTTGCACGCGAACGAAAGCCGGCTCGAGAAGGCCACCTTCCTAGATCTTCCTCGCGCGTTCGCTCGTCCTCGCGTCTGCGAGGACTCACGGCATCGATGGGATCGGAACCCGATGCCGCGCTCGCGGCCGAGGCGATGGAGGCTTTCGTGGATGACGATTTCGAGAGATCGTTCGAGCTGTACACGCGCGTCGTCGAGAAGGCGCCGGACAACGCGTCGTCGTGGATCCACCGATCGGCGACGCTCCTGAAACTCTCGCGGCCGACCGAGGCGTTGGCGGACGCGGAGAAGGCGGTCGCGTTGGCGCCCAAGAACCCGAAGGCGCACCTCAGAAGAGGCATGGCGTTGTTCGAGCTCGGCAGGAAAGCGGAGGCAAAGGCGTGCTTCGTCGCGGGCAGGGAACACGACCCCATGTCCCGGCAGCTGCTGCAGTGGCTCGGGAGGTGCGACGATTCGGAGGCGTCTCCCGAGTCGGCGGGGACGACTTTTTCGACGCGCGACGCGGACCCGTCAAACGACGCGGACCCGACGTCGACGGCGTCGGCGTCTACGGTCTCGGCGTCCGTTCCGGAGATTCCGGAGAAGCCCACAAGCACCTACAAACACCAGTGGTACCAGTCGCAGACGCACGTCACGATCGAGGTGCTCGCGCGCGACGTGCGCGCGTCGGAGGCGGAGTTTACCGCGACTCGCGATTCGGCGACGTTGACGATTACGCGCGCGCCGCCGGACGGAGTCTCCGACTCCGTCGCGCCTCCGCCGTACGCCTTGCGCCTGGCTCTGTTCGGGTCGATCGTCCCAGAGGAAACTCGAGTCTCCGTGGGCGTCGCCAAAGTCGAGCTGCGTCTGCGGAAGAGCGAGGCGATCCAGTGGAGCGACCTCACCGCCGAGGCGCGCGAGAAGATGGCGGCGGCGCAGCCGCTCAACTTTTCCGACGCGTCGATGGCGCGGCCGGCGTACCCGAGTTCCAAGGCGGCGCAGACGAAGCGCCCCACGGACTGGGACAAGCTGGAGGCTGAGCTGGACGCCGAGGAGGAGGAGGCGCCCACCGGGGACGCCGCGCTGAACAAGCTGTTCCAGGACATCTACGGCAAGGCGGACGAGGAGACGCGGCGCGCGATGAACAAGAGCTTCCAGGAGAGCGGCGGGACGGTGCTCTCGACCAACTGGGCGGAGATCGGCGCCAAGACCACCGAGGCGCAGCCGCCCGAGGGGATGGAGGCCAGGAAATACGAGATATGATGACGCTCTGACGCATCGTGTCGTGTGCTCGTGTGTGTGATGCGTATTGCGATGTTTTTAGTACTACGACGCGAGATGAGACGGTCGCGACGGGCCGTTTCGGGTCGTTCGGAAACCGCAAAAAACAAACGTCAAAAAGTCGCTCGCGCCTCACCGTCTCGCCGCCGCCGTCGGTCGGCACTGCGAGTAGTACTCGTCCACGACGACGCACGCGTCGCCTTCGGAGGCGCAGCACTTGCCTCCCGAGAACTCGGCGCCGCCGCACTGGCCGTACGTCCCCGCGCACGTCTCGCACGAGGCGTACCACCGGTTTTTCCGGACGCACCGCGTGTCCCGACCGCAGCACGTCGCCGTGTGGAAAACGTTTTGGTTTTTTTCGTCCGAAAAAGAAAGGTCGCCGGCGAAGCCGCCGCACTGCTCAAACGCCTTCACGCACCGACCCTTCCGCTCGTCCGTCCAGAAGAAGTCTCCTCTTCCGTCGAACGTTTGCTTCAGTTTCCCCGAGTTATCGTCCCTAGGCCAGGCGTCCATCCCGCGGCGTTTCAGGTGGTCAAACGGCACGCACTCGTGGTACCCGTCGGTCAGAACGACGCACTCGGAGCCTTCGCGGCAGCACTCCGCGACATCTCGCGCCGCGAACTCCGAGGAACGCTCGCCGCCGCACTGCGCGCCGAACGGCGCGCAGCCCGTGGGGTCGCACGCCGCGTACCACTCGTCCACGCGCGCGCAAGGCGCCGCGCCCGAACAGCAGGTGGGGCCCGCGTAGCCGGCCGTGCCGCCGCACTGCCCCCACGCGGGCGCGCACGCGAGCGCGCCGCCGCCGCCGCCGGCGCGCGCGCGATCGGCGCGCCACTCAAGCAGAACCTCTTTAGGGACGGCGGTTTTAGGCTTCTCCTGAGGAGTTCCCGGGACCGGGACGCACTGTCGGAACGAGCACTTCTCCGATCCAGACTCGCACGGCTTCGTGATCGGCACATCGACGCATTTACTAAAACGTCGGCAACACGTCGCGCCCTGGAAAGGCACGTCCACGACGACGGCGCCGCCGAGCTCTGCGTTCCACGACGCGTCGGGCGCGAACCGACGCGCGACGGTACCTCCGCACTGGTCAAACGCCTTGCCGCAGCGTTTCGACGGGTTCGTGTTGGTGTAAGGCTCCGCGCACGGCTCGCCCACCTTCGTGCCGCCGTACACGAAGACGCCGCAAGGGTCTTTCTCGCAGAACGCGAACCAGTCCCGAACCTGGCCAACCTGGTTGTCCAGGTGCCACCGCCAGTCCACCGCTAGTCCAGGCGCCGCGCCGCACAAATCGGGATTATCCTCGGCGTTGAACGAGAGCATTCGGCTCAACCGTGTCAGGTCGTTCGGAACGGCGCCGGCAAGGTTGTTGTCGTCCAGCCACAGCACGCGCAGGTCGGACAACACCGCCAGCGATCCGGGAATCGAGCCGGAAAGGCGGTTGTCCTCGAGCTTCACCTGGAGCAGCTCCGGCATGAAACGCCACGGCGAGCGCGGAATGTCACCGGTTAACTGGTTGTGCGACAGGTCCAGCTCCTGGAGGCGCGGGAAGCACTCGCCGAGCCACTCCGGAATCTCGCCCACCAGACGGCCGCCGTCCAGGTCGAGCTCGCGCAGGTGCGAGAACGGACACAAGACGCGCAGCAGGCTCTCGAACGTGCCTTCGATGTTCAAGTCGCTGAGGTGCACGTTCGTCACCGCGAAATACCTCCCCGCTCCGTTCGCGGCGACGGCGTTTTCGGGACGCGCCGCCTCGGCGGCGCGCTCGCGCTCCGGGAGCACGCGGCACGCGACGTAGTGCCACGCGCCCCACGAGTCGGGCGCGCCCGCGGTTGGGCCGCACGGGTCGCACCGCGCGTCGTCGTCGCACCGCCAGGTGTCGAGCAGGTAGCCGAGCCCGCGGGAGGAGAGCTCGTCGCGGAGCGCGAGCAGCTTCCGCGTCTCCGACGGGAACGTGAGCGCGCGCGCGGGGGGGAGGAGGGCGAGCGCGACGGCGACGAGGGCCGGCGCGAGCGCGGACAGCCGCGCGTGCGGAGAACGGCGAGCGCGCATGGTGTTCTGACGGCGCCGTCGTTCCCGACCGCCTCGAAGACGCGTGAACCACGCGGAGCGTCGAAGTCCTGTTTCGACGCCTCCCAGGCCCCGTCCCCACCCTCGGTTTCGTCCGTCCGGATATTTCCGCAGCCGGACGTGTGGCGCACGGCGGTTCGCCCCGCCCAGGAACCATGTGGCGCGTTTCAGGCGAGTGACGCATTTTCCATTCTCAAAAAATGAACCTCGCCGCGCCTCTCTACCCGCTCCGCTCTCCGTCCTCTGATGGAATGCCACCTCTTCGATGCACGCCGGGCGTCTCGGGGCGTCTCCAGATGCTCCACCGCTCGTGGTCGACGGAAAGGTGTCGGACGAAACCCCTGTCATCAGAAGCAGATGGTGTCGAGCATGGTCCCCAGGGTCTGCACGATGTTGTCGCTCATGAGCTTGCGCACGTTTTCGGAGAGGTGCTTCTTGGCGTCCTGCCGGCCCACGTTCTTCACCATCAGCTCCTTCGCCGTGAGCGTGTCCTCCTCGATGACCGCCTTCTCGTACCTGTCCGCCAGGCGCTTCAGCTCCAGCACCACCTTCTCGTTTTCCTTGTCGTGCGCTTCGAAGTCCGCGACCCGCAGCCCCTGGGACCACTTGCTCTTGTTCAGGTTGAGCAGCATCTTCTCCTCGAGCTCGTTCTTGCGGTACGAGATGTTGATGGAGTAGTAGTGGCGGTTCAGGCCGTGGATGAGCGCCTGGATCGAGGGCTTGTTCAGGTGACCGAGGTTCGAGGTCGTTTGCCTCGGTTCCTGGCCGAGCATGATCGTCTGCGGGTTGATCAACCGAAACGCGTCGATCACCACCTTGCCCTTCACGCTCTGCACGGGGTCGATCACGACGGAGACTAACCGCGGGTTCAGTTGCTCAAACGACTGCTGCGTGTTTATGTCCACGCCCGAAAGCCAACACCCGAACCCGGGGTGGCTGTGGTACCACCCAACCACCATCTCTTCTCTTCCTGTCTGTTTCAACATATCGAGCATCTTCGTCTGGAACACGGGGTCCACCGCCTCGACCGAAACGCCCGTGCCGCTCTGCGGCATCGCGAACACGTCCACCACCTTCACCGTGTACTCGTCCACGAACGAACCCAACATCAAGCCCATCACCTCCATCGGGACGCCCGCGCGGCCTGAAGCGATCGGGGTATAGGAAGGTGGCGCGCGAGGTGTCGCGAAAAAGGCAAGTCGTGAAACGGAAAGTCGCAAGTCAGAGAAAGGAAAGGAAAGGTCAGCGCGACGTCGTCGAGACGGTCGTCGATGATGATGGAGAAACACATGGAGAAAAAGCGAGGGTGTGTGACTGTCGCGCCGAAAGCGGCGAACCGACGGAAGGCACTTGCACCCGAACGGTTCAAAAACCCCTTCCGGCGTGACGCGACCGATCGGGGCGTCCCGAGCGTTCCGACCGTGGCGGGCGTTCGCCGCGACACCGGCGCGGGGGGTTGGCGGCTTCGCACTGGGGTTCGTCGTCGACGAGCGATCCGCGCGCGACTCCCGTCGCGCGCGGGGTCGTCGCGCGGTCGCGCCACGTACCGTGCTTGAGCATCTTCAGCAGCGCGAGGGACGAGATCTGGACGTTCTCCGCGGTGTCCACCTGCGGGGTATCCCCAGAGGACGCCTGGGGAGCGCCCCCCATCATACCCCCGCGACCCATCATCCCGGGGATGTTCATCGTGCCCGCTTCACCTGCGCGTGGCCCGTGCGGGTGCGCCGCGAAGTGGACCGCGCAGCGAAACCAGATCTGATGAGCTTTGCGAGATCGAAAGGAACTCGTCAAGAGTCAAGTCGGTTTCGACCGTTTGCGTGGGAGCGAGAAATCAGCTGTCGCTCGCGACCGAAAAGTTAACTCTCGGGCGGCGCCTCGGCACGTGTGTCCTTCCGCGGCCGGCCCTGTCCGCGCACTGCGTCGCGAGCGGGTCTGGCACCGCTCACGATGTCACGACGCGCCGGCCTCGGCGCGCTCGAGCCGGACATGGGCGCCGCCGCGCGTGAGGTGCGGCCGCAACGCGCCCGTCCCCGCTCCCCGCGCCCTCGCTGCTGCGTTCCGGGATTCGCGAAACGTTGACTCGACTGACCGATTCCCCCCCCCCCGCCCCCGTCCACGCGAACGCAGGATGAGCGCCGCGAGCGCAGGCGTCGCGAGTACCGCCCGCCGATGTGGGACACCGAGACGCACGGCAAACCCGCGGGCAGGTTCGGCCGGTCCCCTCTGGAGTCGGGCGCTGATGAGGAAACCAGACGCGTGCTCGGCCCTTCCAACGTCGCTCCCGACGCCGCGGCGTACCTCGAGGAGGCGTGGCGCAAGATGCGCGCGGCCGCCGTCTCGACGCGCCAGCACCACCGCGCGGAAGGCGCCGCCGTGCTGGACGCGTTCGAGCGGGTCGAGTCGGAACGAAGAGAGAGCGCGCCCACGTCCCGGGTACGTCCCGGCGACCGGGACCGAGACGACGGTTCGCGTCGGACGCGAATGTGTTCCCCCGCCGAGTTCAAGCGCGCGTGGTTCGCGCTGGGCGTCCGGGACCTTTCGGACGCGCAGGTCAAGGCTGTGTTCGCGCAAATCGGGCACGACGCACGCGGTAACATGCCGTACGACGTCTTCGTCAAGGCGCTCGTCTTGAAGAGCGGGCGCGTGCTCGGCCTGGAGCGCATCAAGAAGGGCGCCTTCGAGGATGCCGACGACGCGCGGTTCATGGGAAAGATCACCTACCCGCAGTGCCGCCGGGGCGTGCAGGCGCCGAGCGACTGGCTCACCGCCGGGCGCGCCATCACCGCGAGGTCCGCGTCCATGCCGACGCTCGCGCTCGAGCCGGACTTCGCGCACGGCTTCCCGGGCCGAGGCGACTTGGGAAACAGCCTGCTGCAAACCAAAGCGGGCGAGCTGGCGTACTACGTCGGCGCGCTGGGCGTGGTGTACGATCCGCGGACGCACGCGCAGAGGTTCTTCCGTGGCCACACGGGGTTGGTGCGTTCGATCGCCGCGCACCCCGACGGCGAGACCTTCGCCACCGGGCAGGACGGACACAACCCGGTGGCGTGCGTGTGGTCCTCCAGACGCGGTACCGGCGCCGACGGCGAGTTGCCCGCGCTGGCTCGAGTCGTCGAGCCTCTCGGTTTTTGCCGCGCGTTCGTGTGCGTGGCGTTCTCGCCCGACGGCCGGCACCTGCTCACCGTGGGGAGCGACGACAAGCACACCGTGTTCCTGTGGGACTGGCAAAAGCACGTCGGGGGAGATAATCCTCCGCCGCTCATGTCCATGCCCGGCATACAAGCTGCCGTGCCCGCGGTGTGGGGCGCGACGTTCAACCCGTACCGGCGATTCATCTCGGCGCGCGTCGCTCCGCCGCGGCCCGCGACGTCGCAGAAGCCGTTCGCCTCCGGCCAGGCCGCGTTCGGGCCGGTCGCGCCCATCGCGGACAGGCGCTCGCGGTCGAAAGGGCACGCGTCTGAGTCTAACAGCTCGTTCGAGTTTGTAACATTCGGCGCAAAGCACGTCAAGCTGTGGCGCGCCGACGGCGACGGGCGGTGGGGAGGACGGCCGCTTCGCTTCGACGGCGCCAAACCGTTCTCCGCGCACGCCGCGGCGTTTTTGCCCGGCGGGAACCTTCTGGTGGGCAAGCACGACGGCGGCCTCGCGCTTTTCGACCTCGAGAAACGCTCTTTGAAGCGCCTGGTGGGGAGTCAAGCGCACGCCGACGCCGGCGCCGCGCCGAACGTTCGGAACCCGGCGCGCGAAAACACAAAGGGCGTGCGCGCGCTGGTGCTCCTGGAAGGGGAAAACGCCGTGGTCTCCGCCGGGGCGGATGGCCGAATCCTCGCGTGGCGCCTCACCGCCGCGCGGGACGACGTCGAGGACACGCCCTTCGAGGAGATCCAGCTGCAGCACCCGATGGGCGCGAACCACGCGCCGCCGCGGATCAGGTCGCTCGCGGTGGTCGCCGGAGAAAACGCGCCGAGCGCCGATTGTTCGCTCTCGGGTCCTCGCGAATCGAAAAAGCAAAGCGGAACGGAGAGCGCGTCTGGTTTCGTTCCGCTTTCGTTGCCGCGCGCGGCGGATCGACCTTGGGGCGTGGACGGGGACAACGACGAACTTCCCCCGGGCCGGTTCCCGACGAAGCCCCGAGGCGTGACCCCCTGGGCGCTCGCGGACGAGAGAGATGCGCTGGAACAGAGCCGAGAAACAACTTCGGCGACTTCGCGGTCGATCCAAACGGGGGGCTCAACCTCCTCCTCCTCCTCCTCTCTTTTTTCGCGCCTAGCGTGTTTCGCCGGGACGACGGCGTGCGACTTATGGGAGGCGGACGCGACGCGCGCGCGCGTGCGCATCGCCGGCGCCGGAGGTACGCTGGACGCCGTGAAGTGGATGCCCGGGCACATTCCGGTGTGCGCCACGCTCGGCTCGGACGGATGGGTGCGTCTGTGCGACGCCGAACGACGCGCGCAAATCGCCGCAAAGAACGTCGGCGCCGGCGCCGCCGGGCGTTCTTTGGCGTTTTCCGGGGACGGTAAGTTGCTCGCCGCGGGGTTCGCGGACGGCCGCGTCGCGGTGCTTCGCGCGCGCACGCTCGAGTTCGTCGCGGAGACCACGCCGGTGAAACGCGAGCGCCACCGCAGGGAAAGGGAACCCGGCTGGTCCGAGTCGGCGCCAGACGGATTTGCGCGAGTCGAGTCGCTTGCGTTTTCGCCGGACAGCGCTCTGCTCGCCGCCGCCGGCGCCGACCGCGTCGTGCGCGTCTTCGCCAACGTCGCCGGCGCCTTCGCGCTCGTCGCGACGTGCGCGGGGCACAGCGCCACCGTGCGCGCGCTGGACTGGAGCGAGGACGGCGCGCTCCTGCGGTCGCAGTGCGTGGGAGGCGAGCTGCTGCATTGGCGCGCGCCGGAGGGGGCGAAAACGCCGAAAACGCAGACGCTCAGACCGTTTCCCGGCGACGTGCGCGACGTGTCGTGGAAGACGCACAACAGCACGGTGGGTTTCCCCGTGATGGGTGTCTGGGAGCCCGGCCGCGCGTCCAACGCGCGCGTCGTCGGCGCCATCGACCGATCGCCCGACTTTAAGTTCGTGGTGGCGGGCGACGACGCGGGCGACCTGCGCGTGCTCAACTACCCGTGCGTTTTGCGCGCGGCGCCGGGCGCCAAGCGCGTTGCGCACGGCGCGCGCGTGGGCGGCGTCGCCTTCTCGGGCGACGGCGCGTGGGTCGCCTCGGTGGGCACCGCGGACAAGACGCTGGTGATATGGAAAGCGCGCGAGCGAACACCGTGAGGCGCGCCGCCGCGATACAGTGTTAATAGCTACGCGCCTTTCGCGTTGATTTTGTATGTAGTCTATCGACTTAAAAAACGCCAAATGGCCGCCGCGCGAAGCCGTCGACTGAACGCGCCGCGCTAAAAGGTCCCCACCTGCGCGCACAGCCCCATGGAGAGCTTGCTCTCCTCCTTGGCGCTTTCCAGCTCCGACTTGAGGATGGTGTTGAGCCGCCTCGCGAGCTCGAGTTCCTCCTGCAGCACAGCCGTGGTCTGCTCCTGCCTCAAAAGCTCCTGCGTCTTCTCGCGCACCTCGAGCTCCTTCAGGTCCAGCTCGAGGCGCAAGTCGTTCAGCTCCCGCAGACGCCCAGCGCTCTTCTCCTGCTTGGACTTGGGTTTCTCCTCGCCGCCGGCGTCGCCCTTCTCCGCCGCCTTCACCTCGCTCGGGAGCGGCGCGGACGCGGACAGGGGGTACGTGCCGCTAGGCAAGCCCGCGCCGGCTTCGGGTTCGGCGGCGTCGCCGGAGGCGGATGTCGACGCGGCCGAGGGAACCGCCGGCGGGTCCGCCGCGGCTGCCGCGGGCGCCTCGGGCGCCTCGACGGCGGCCGGCTCGGCGAACGCCGGCGCGGCGGAGAGCGGCGAGAGCGGGCTCAGCGCCAGCACGCCGGCGGCGATCGTGGAGGCAAGCGCGACCCGTGCGCGTCTCGACGCGGTCGCCTCCTCGACGCGGCGATCGAGCGCGTGCGACGCATCGGCGACGCGTTTAGCGCATCTCGCCGACGTCGACGTCGACGGACCGCACGCGGAGGATGTCGCCGAGGCGATGCGAAGCGGCGCGTCGCATTCGCGGGCACATCGCGGCGCGCGGCGCGTCGCGCGCGGGACCGAACCCGCGGGCACGTGCACGGCGTGCGCGTGCATCCTAGTGATGGAATGAACATGTGGGTGGGGCGGTGACCTGGCTGGCTGACGACGACGAGATCTCGTCATTGTTCCGAGAGTTTTTCCTCAAGCGCGTGGGTCATTCGCTCGCGCGCCGCCCACGACCAAGATGCGGGGCTCGCACATGCCCATGTACACCCACGACCGGTCCCGCCGGCGGAAGGGCGTGAACGTCGCGGAGATCGTCGCGGGCGTGCTCGGCGTGATCCTGCTGATCCTCTTGATCGGTGCGTTTAGCTCTCAGACCCCTCGGAGGCGCGACGATCGTCGGGTGCCGAAAAACCGCACGCGGCGATCCTCCCCGATTTCGTTCTACACGCTGACCCCCTCCTTCCGCGCGCAGTGAACCGAAGTCTGTCCAGCGCCAGGGTGACGCTGACGCGCCAGCTTGAAGAGCAGTCCGTGCGCGAGCGCACGTCCGAGAACAAGTGGAAAACCTCGAGCAGGAGCAAGGATGGGAAGATCGCCGAGCTGGAGAGGGAGATCGAGACGTTGCGGGCGGAGAAGGATGCGCACCACGGGTCGCGCTCGGAGTGCGACGAGAAGCTCGCGGAGGCAGAGGGCGCGCAGCGCGCGGAGGCGATTCGCTCCGAGCGGATCAAGTCGAAGCTCGACAGCGCGCGCGCGGCGGAGCACAACCAGAAGATGGCGCTCGGGAAGTGCGAGCAGGCGCTCGAACGCGCGCTCCAGAGCGCCGGCCAATCGGACGCGGACGCGCACCGGTTCAGCGAATCCGTCGCCGCCGTCGCCGACGACGACGACGACGACTGGGACGAGGACCTGATCACGGACATCGTGCACCCTACCAGCCGCTACGACCGCGCGCCCAGGGAGGGCACCAGCCACCACCTCGCCGCGGACGAGGCGGAGATGCACGGCCTGGAGGACGACGCGGCGGCGGCGATGGACGCCGAGGAGAAGCTTTTGACGAACGCGCGCGACCCGGCGATGGAGTACCCGGACGATTTGACGGATGCGGAGCCCGAGCCCGAGCCCGTTCCGCCGAAGAAGCGGAAAGTCGAGATTGAGAAGAAGTCCAAGTCCAAGTCGCCTCCGCCGCAGAAGTACAAGAAGCCGCCTGCGCCTCCGCCCGCGAAGGGCCGGAACGGGCGAAAGCTCCCGCCGGGGAAGGCGCCGCCGGCGACGGCGAGCGAGCTGCGGCGAAACAGGCAAAAGGCGAGACAGAGTCTGTTCGCGTCCGCGGAGATGTGAGCGAGAAGTTTGTGATGTGATTGAACGCCTACGTCGTTCGAAACGAAACCTTTCGAACGACGGTATTAATACGCCGTATTATTTTCTAAAGACGCACATCGCTCACTCCTCCACCACCTCGAGCGTCACCAGCACTCCGAAGTGGTCCGAAGGAAGCACCGGCTTGGTCTCCGAGCGCCCCCGCCACGTGTTGACGTACGTCGCGACGGAGCCGTCGACGCGCGTGACGGGTTTAGTGCCCACCATTTGAAACGAAGCGACGCGGAAATCCGTAAGCCGGCAAAACACGCGGTCGAGGCGTTTCTGCAGGTACCCGCTCATCATCGCGTTTTTCTTCAGATCGTACGTGTACCCCGGGCCGCCGTCGCCCTTCACAAGCCACGCGTCTTGCCACCCGTCTGGAAGAGGTACTTCGCCGTCCGTCGTCTCGTCCCAGTTTGTGTCCCCCGCGAAGAGCGCGTTTCGGCATCCGCCGCGGTTCGTAGACTGAACACCCGGCGTCGTCTTTTCGCGCTCGGCGGCGCGTCGGTCGACGATCCCGTCCAACACGCGCAGCGCGTCCTTGAGCTGCGCGACGCGCTCACCCGAGCTGGTCTGCGTCTTGCTTATGAAGCTCTCCAGGTGCGAGGACATGACGGTGAGCTCGCGGCCGCCGCCGCACTCGATCCCGGCGACGCCGTCGGCGTACCGCCCCATCCGCGAGTTGGGAAAGTTCCGGCGCACCAGACGCGTGGTTTTGTCCTTCTTGTGCAGCGACTGCTTGAACAGCACCACGGTGAAGTACTGCTGCGCGGGGGGGGGCGTGCACTTGTACTCCTCGAACCAGGGCATCGCGTGCAGGAGCATCAGGATGTTCGGCGTCACCTCCTGCAGGCACAGAACGTGCGGGTCGCTCTCGACCACGACGTCGCTCAAGCCCTGCACGCGATCCGCCAGCGCGACGTCCTCGGCGAACCACACGTTATACGTCAAAACGCGGACTTCCTTCAGAGGCTCCTTCAGAGGCTCGCTCGTCCCCGCGAGAAGCGCGTCGATGATCCCCGAGCCTCCGAACGAAGAGGACGCGGCGGCGGTGGCCGCCGCGCGAGCCGCCGCGCCGGTGAGCCCGCCGCGCGAACCGCCGGACCCGCCGGCGCCGCCCGCCGCGCTCGCGTCGCCGGCGGTGGACCGAGGCGCCGCCGCGAACCGGCCGGGCGCCGCAGGCCCTCCCCGCGCGGCGTCGCGCGCGCGCCGCTCGGCGGCCAGCTGGCGCATGAGATCGTTCCCGTCGTTTCTGTTCGCGTCGTTTATCTCGTTCGGTCGTTCTTCGTCGACGACGACAAACGCAGGCGCTTTGCCTTTGCCCTCCGCGTCGCCGCCTTTTGGTCGCTTCGCCGGCGGCGCGTCCGGCGAAGGTTCGCCGGTCAGATCGATCGTCGCTTCGGAGTTCGCCATGTTCGCGGTGTCTCTGTCTTTGGGCGCCCGCTCTTTGTCCGCGTACGCGCGGGGCATGGTCTTCGGGAGCTCGAACGCGCGCGCGCCGCCGCCCGAGTCGGCCAAAAGCGCATCCACGACGAGCTCCTCGACGTTGTTTCGTCCCGGGAATTTCACGATCACTCTTTTCGCAGCCTCCGTGGCGTCCGCCTCGCGGAAGCCCATCGCGACCGCGCTGGCCACCGCGGGCTGGATTCGGTCATCGTCGCCGCGCATCACGCGCGCCTCGTCCACGGGGTAGTCGTCCATCTCGGCCGACGCGGAGGCGAGCGGGGGGCGGAGCCGAATGAGGGGAAACCGACCCGGGTGGGCACCTCCAGATTCGAGCGGGGCGCGCGACGACGAGCTCGGCCTCGAGACGCGGAGGGGTCGGGGGAGCACGAGCGGGCGCGCGCGCGCGTGACGGGCGCCGACGCGGGAGAGCCACGCCGCAGACGCCAGGCGCATCCAAACGCGCGGGTGCGCGATGGTCTGGCGAAGCGGTTGATTTGAAACTTTTTTCAGGCAGGTTGGCACACCATCGTGAGCGCTGCCGTGAAAGAATATTTCTAGCTCCGCTAACAACACTCGCATTCGCGCGGGCGGGGTTCCGTTCGCGATGCGCGCCAGCGCCGCCCTCCGCTCGCTCGCGCTCGCCTCCCTGGCGGTCGCGGCGAGCGCGGGGTGCAAGCCCGCGTACACGTGCGACCCGGGCTCCTCGGTGTGCCATGCGCGCTATTCATGCGAATTTCAAGCCCCTTGCTTGCCCGGCGCGACGTGCACGCAGAGCTTCGACATCGGCGACGGCATAGACGCGACGAGCGGTTTGCCGTTCAACTACTCCACCGCGTCCGGCTCGGTGACGGGCGGGAGCCTGGGCGGGCGCTCCTTCTGCGGCCCCGCGGGATGCGACGACAACGCGTTGGCGCTGACGTTCCAATCACAAGATCTGTCGATAAAATGGGTCAGCGCGTCGTGCGAGTCGAAAGAGACGCCGGAGCAGTGTCGCCTGGCGACCAAGACGCCGATTCCGACCTCGCCGCCGCTCACCAAGATCACCGCGCAGCAGACGTGTCTGAACAAAGTCACGCCGTGCACGTACTACAAAGCTGAGGCGGTCGTCGACTTCGAAGCCGCGGTGGCGTGGCCGGAGCCGCCGTCGCCGCCGCCGACGGCGTCGCCGCCGCCGTCGCCGCCGCCCGCGCCGCCAAAGCCGCCGGCGCCGCCGCCCGCGCCCGGCGCGTTCGCTAAAGGCGGGCGCGGGCGCAAAGCCTTCGGCGCGTTCCTGCTGGTCATATGGGTCAGTCTCGCGGCGTACGCCTGCGTGGGGTACCTCTTCGTGCGCGCGCGCGCGAGGGGAAGCGAAGGGAACGCGCCCGACTGGCTCCTCCGTCTGACGCCGGCGCGCTGCGACGAGGAGCTCGCCGGCGGCGCGGCGGGCGCGCGGCGCGAGTGCGAGCTCCTGTGGTGCTGGTGCGTGCCCGCGTACTGGAGGCACAGCGAGCGGGATGCCATGGACGCCTACTGGGCCTACCACCCCATGCGGGAAAACGACGAAGACTAAGCGCACACATCGTTCGGTGTGAGGTTGTAACGCGAACGTAGTCCTACACCTACAAACGCGCGCGCGGAGGAACGTTTTTTCGCGACGCTCGCGGTTTCGGCGTTTGCGTCCCGAAGGGCGAAACCCGCTCGGCATTTTTTTAGCGAAACCGATGACGTTGCGGTGGTGCGAGTGGCGTGTCTCCTCACTCGTCACGCGCGCGCCGAACGCCTCACGACATGGCGGCATCGCTTCGAGCGCTCCCCCTCGCCGTAGCGGCCGCTCGGGGCGCCGAGCGCCGCCCGGCGGCGCCGCGGGCCGCGCTCGCGCGCGCGCGCGTCGCTCGCGGTGGGCGAGTCACCGGCGTCCCGCGTTTCGCCGCGAAGCCTTCCCGAACCGTCGCGACGCGCGGTCCCTCGCGCTTCCGCGCGCTTCGCGCCTCCTCGGGCGACGAAGACGAGACCTACGCGCCTTCCAACGGCGTTTCCGACGTCTCCTCCCTGCTCACCTCCGTGGCGGACGCGAGGTGGTTCAACACGTACCTGCATCTCGGGGTGTTCGTGCTCATCCTCGGGTTCATCGACGCGGGGTACTCGCGCGACTGGACGAGGATCGGCGCGATAACCCCCGAGACGGAACAGAAACTGCGAGACCTGGCCGTCGTGCTGGGGGAGGTGCACGTCGTCGCGGCGGCTGCCGCAGGCGTCGTCGCCAGCAAGAGGAACCTCTCCGTGCCCAAAGCGGTGGCCAAGACGCTCCTCATCGGGTTCCTCGCGTTTTGCGAGGTGTGCTTCAAGTCGGCGCCCGCCGAGCGCGCGTGACGTTTTCCGGACGCCGAGACCAGCGCGCGACGACGGAGGCGCTCGCGTGAGTGATACGCGGCGGCGAGGGTAGGTACGGTGACTGTAAAAAACGGATGTCTTCGACGACGTGTTCCTTATAAATGTAACTAGACTACGATACGTACGCGTACGGTACCGCGAAAACAACAGCGATCGTCACAAAGACGTCTCGCCGCAATCCGCGTCGACGACGCCCGCCGGCGCGTCGCGCGTCGTTTCATCCCCGTCCCCGTCCCTGTCCCCGTCCCCGTCCCCGGCGCTCAGCACGATCTCCGCCAGCTCCACGGACCTGTCGGGCTGCTGCACGCGGACGAACTTCCTGCCGCTCAGGCTGGCGCGCCACTTGGCCTCCTCCTCCTCCGCCGCCGCGCGCGCCTCCCGCGCGCGCGCGCGGTCCTCGCGACGCGTGCGATGCCACACCCGGAACACCCACAGCACGAAAAGAATCACGAACGCCAGACTGACGGCGTCCACCACCTGGTCTTCCTTCGAGCGATACACCTTCCGCTGCTCGGGAGGCAGCTGCTCGAAAGGCAGGTACTCGCACCCCGTGGCCTGGTTCGGCGCCGACGGGTCCTTCGCGTCGCAAGGGCACTGCGTCGAATACGCGGACGCGCCCGGGTCGTCGGGAGTGAAATCTTCGGCGAAGTACCGAGCGCACCGCGCGCCGAACGTGTTCGCGTTCTCCTCGCGGCTCTCCTTGAACCGGTCGTAGCGGTGCGTGCTCATCGCGCCGCCCATGGCTACCCGAGCGGAGGGCGGCTATCCACGTGGGAGGGGACCCGCGTGGGGTCGCCACTCCGCGCCCGCGGGTTTGGACCCGAAGTTCGGGCCCACGCCCCACAAAATATTCTTTCTTCGCGGAGGACCGTCAGACCGTGTGCGTCTGGAGAAAAGAGACGGACACGAAAAAGACGTCGCACGCAGTTTTGAACGCGCGGCGTCCGTGCGCGCGTAGCTCTCGCCGGAAACCATGAGCGCCGAGGTGCGTGCCCCCTCCGCGAACCATCTCGCTTCTGGCAAGCCGTACCCGATCGCGCGTCCCGCGCTCGCCGGGGTCTTCCCGCCGTCGTCTTCCCCAGATCGCCTGGCCGACTTCTTCACGCACTCACCGCAACCCTCGCCTTTGCCCGCATCCCTCGCGCCCGCTCTCCCACAGGCGCCCAAGCCCGACTCGGTCGCGGGCGAGCAGAAGGTTGTGACCACGGAGCTCATCCAGAAGTACTTGAACGAGAACGAGCAGCTGATTCTCGCCATCTTGGAGAACCAGAACGTGGGGAAACTGCAGGAGTGCGCGCAGTACCAGGCGCGCTTGCAACAGAATCTGATGTACCTCGCCGCCATCGCGGATGCGACGCCCAAGCAGTGAGCGTACCGGACGGGGATCCGGATTCGGCCTTCCTCGAGGAAGATGACCGTAGTGACCAGATACACCGTAGCACATGTACAACCTTGTAGCGTTCGTGAATCGCGAAACCCACGCGAAGCGTCGGGCATAGTCCGAGCCGCCGACAACGCGCACTTTTTGCCTTGTTTGAACGCCCTCCGGTCTGCCTGTCCGCCTGAGATTTTCCCCGCCGGGCAAAAGAACCACGACCACCTGTTCGCCTCCCGCGGCGTTTCGTTTCGTTCCGAGAGGACCGCCGGGGACGTTCGCGTGCCACACCCACGCGCGCGTCACCGCCCGCGCGTTCCCCGCGGCTGTCGAGCTCTCAAACTTCTCGACGCCCGTCGTGCCCTCGCGCTCGCGGCCCCCCGAGGCGCTGCTCTCGTCGCCCGCCCTCGGCGGCCGTTTTCGCGGCGATCGCGAACGCCCGCATCGTTCCGAAGCGACGCGACCAACGCCCCCCGAGACCCCGACGCCGGCGGCTTCCGAGATGCCCCCCCCTTCGAGCACACCCAAGATGCACGAGGACGACGGCCTCGCGTGGCGCGTCTCCCCCGAGGTCACCGAGCGCCTCGACCGCATCGCGGCGCTCGGCATCGACGATCTGATGGATGTCACCTCATCCCCGGCGCGGGACGCGCGCGCCGCCGCCGCGACGGAGGAGGAGGACGCCGACGAGGAGGGCACCGACCTTCGCGAGGACCCCGCGATCGGCACCGGCGACGTACACGCACGCTCGACGTTCGCATCCGTCGCCGAGGCGGAGGCGGAAGCCGAAGAGAAAGCGCTTTTCGGCGGCGCCGACGAGAGCTCCGCCGAGACGACTTTTTTCGACGAAAAGAAAAGCTCATCCGAGCCTCCGGCTTCGGAAGCCGACGCGCCG
>ENA-OUOG01000148-OUOG01000148.1-marine-metagenome-genome-assembly--contig:-NODE-148-length-87811-cov-4.955753_pt1 | contig 87811 bp, 127 predicted proteins | sample MGYA00248635_ERZ508505 | MGnify/ENA primary metagenome ERZ508505 (study PRJEB26176, sample SAMN06267871) | marine metagenome | isolation source: Saanich Inlet, British Columbia, Canada | place: Pacific... | reverse complement strand
ATCAGTGGATTTACTCGTTCTTTGAATTGGAGCTAATTGGGCGAAACTTGGGCTTCGCAAAAGTCGAGAAGGTGGACGGATATGAAACTAAAATTTTTAATCGAGACCATGTACAAGTTTTAGACCTAAATAGTGATGGCGGCTTGAGGAAAGGAACGCATTCGATGTACGTTGAGTTCTATAGTCTGACTGGGTCTGTCGGTACAGTATAAAAGTGCATTCAGTTAAAAGTGATCTCAAAGCATTCGGAATTCTTGTTCCTTTGCTTAATGGCTCAATGTTACTTGCAATCTCATTTAGCTTAAGTGCTACAACTCTATCTTCTACGATAAGAGTAGTTGCTACTAATGATTTCTTAACTACATCTAACTGCTCATTAACCAATGTAAATAGTTTGTTGTTAGAAACTTTGTCCTATCCGCCGCACCCACTTGGAACATAAACTTCCAAATGTAACCATCATCCAGCTCAACGGTATCAGTACCCGTGGATGTTGGTTTTATGGTACTTGCAGTATTGTCGTTATTATTCAAACATTTATAGACATTGAACTCATCAGTCATCACAAAGAACTTAGCATCTGCTAAATTTGTAGCACCGCTATAAGCGGGGTGATTATCTGCATATTCATCGTCATATTGGTCATAGATAGTACCGCTTGTCCAGTCATATCTAGGAGCAAGCAAAACTGCATCAGAGGCTTGTACCTTTTTTATAAACAGCATATCATGTTTATATGACTGTACATAAAATTGGGAATCGCGAGGAACCTCAGGAGTATTATCATCCTCCCAAGGCTGAGCTCTTGATACAAACATAAAGAAGAAATCGTTTTCGTTATAGATATCTCTATAAAAAGATCTCGCCAATTGTTGTCTAGCAGTTTGTCTTACTAACAGTGACATTACCTAACTCCTATGTTAGTTATTAGGTATCAGATACTGTGACAGTCCAAGTAATTTTCAAGGTGTCATCTGCACCTTTGTTAACGACTGAAAAGATTGTACGGCAAAGTAATACGCCTGCTGAGGATGCATTGAAAATACCTGCTTCAACAATAGCGCCTGTACCTGTACCTGCAGGAAAGTCACCAATATACTGTACTGAGTTATTTGTAACAGTAGTAGATGTCAGACCAACTCTTGAACCTGCAATAGCGGCTGCCAAAGTTGTGTCGCCAGCGGCTGGTGCAGTATTGTCAGTACCCACTTCCATGTGTGACATATCGGCTGGGATACCCACATCACTAAAGCGATCTGCAATCCAATCAAGACCTGCATCAACGACTAGGTTCTTAACTTCTCTTTCTTCTTTAATTTTACCATCTGAACCGTAAAGTGCGATATTCACTTTACCAGTGGCTTTTGCATTGGAACGATTAAACATTTATTTTCTCCTGGTGTTAAAATGTTTTTTATTTATATGTATTTATACTAGAAACTACGGGCATCTCCAACATAATCTTCAGCAAAATAATCTCCAGCATAGTTTTGTATAATTAGTACGCCGGTATCTGAGACTGAATAGTCCTCAGGCTCATTCATACCAAACAAATAAACTACCGTTTCACTTAAATCGGTTGTATCATCTTTGGACAATCCAGGTTGTTTGATTGGAACATCCGATACATCTGGAGTATCTGTTTTTGTAAGACCTGTTGTTAGGGTGCTGTTGTCGTCTACAGTAGCATTATCAGTTTTATTTATACTGATTACACGAGTGACAATTTCAGACATGTCCACAGTGTCTACTGGATTTCTTAGAATTTGTAACAGCAATTCAACCAATTCTGATAAATCAACGGAATCTGTGATTGTTGGTTTACTGATGGCTTTTTCTACAAGCTCAGACATATCACTAGAATCTGTCTTGAGCATGGTAACATCAAACTTATCAATTGCATCGGAAGCATCTGGGTTTTCAGTTTTAACTAACCCCGGCTCCAGGAATGCTTCATCATCCTGGGTTGCAAAAGAATCTGTAATATTAGGTTTGTGTACAAATTTAGCAACCAATTCTGAAAGTTCAAGAACTTCAACATTTGCAAATACACGGAACACAAAGATGTCAGGTATAATATTAAATGTGCCTGCAAACCCTACCGTTTGTTCAATTTGAAAATCTGAGAACGCAACCATACCTGCAGGGTGTGCTGTACGAGTAAGTAATGGTCCCCATTGTGATTTCGATAAAGCGGATTTAATTTGATATGAAAAACTTTGATATAATCCATTATCCTGCAATCGGTTTGCATCTGATAAGAACCCTCTACTATTTTTAAACTGTCCAGGATAAGTATGTGAGAATCCGGTGTGACAATCTAGAATAGTTGTTTCACCCAATGCACTTGTAATTGTGAAATTGAACTGAGCTCGTTGAAAACCTGTACCAGTTGCAATAATATCAATTGCTGTAGGGTAGTTAGAACCATTGACAGTTTTGATTCGAATATACGCTTTATTTTCAATACCCGTAAGTGTATAATCTTCCGCAAAATAATCCAGTGCATATACTCCGAGAATATCACCACTTTCAGATACTTGGAAAGTATCACCTACTTTGAATCCCCCGTCAGCGCCTGCGCTGTATGTAGTAGGTATAGAAGTGTTAAGCACTCTTGTTAGGAATGCTTTCTTATTCGATAAGATATCACTTGTGTCAGGTAATGCCACATAGCTTCTAAGAGTATCGGTGCTTAGAGTTAGTATGGGAGTATGATTATACCCGGAGCCGGCTTCTTGAATAAAGACACTACTAATTTCACCGCCCTTGTCAAGTCCGGTTAAACGAGTGTAAAGTAATGCGTTTGTTGCAATAGTATCCGCGGGATCTGGTATAATATTAACCAATGGATTGGCGCTGTACCCTTGACCATCATTTGCAATTGTAACACTGAAAATTTTACCATCAGTTATAGTTGCAATATCAAAAGTTAAGTCAACCGCACCACCACCGCCTAAATTAGAATCTGGTATCGTGATAGTTTCACCGGGTGCAAAGTTATCACCTGGTGCTGTAACTGTAACACTTGCGGCGCCACTGCCATCTACAGTTACCTCAAAAGTTGCTAGAGAGCCATTGCCATCGGTAGTATAGTCTGATGTGCCTATTGTGTAGGGGCTACCTGAATCCGAGCGCAGTACATCTGCAGTGCCTATATTTTCAAGTGTAGAAATCTTACCGCCTATAACCGCCTCAAGCTCTCCCTCAACACCATATCCAGGAATTGTTGTATCTGGAGGTAAGTCTACTGTTAGCTCGTATGCCGACGGTATAGTATATGCAATCTTTTCAGCACGAAGAACCGAAGATTGAAATCTTTTTCTAGCTGTAATGGAGGCCGTAGATTCATAGTAGTAAATATCTATCTTACGGCCGCGTAGTTCTAAAGGATTGAAAACAGGTGTTACTTCTCTATTTTCATATACCTTGATTGTAACTTCCTTATTCCAAACACCATCCGATGCCCGCAATACATATTCTGATGGGCGGAAAACTTCTACTTCCTCACCATAAACCATTTTGAAGAAAGTTTCAATACTTCTTCTTGAGCCCTTAGCAGTATAAAAATCTCTGATGCGTTTAATTAGAAATCTAGTATCAATACTTTTATCTTCTGGGAAATCAATACAGTATTGCTGTAATAAAGTTTCTAAGAAATCACCATGGTAATGTGATACCGAAAATCTGTCTAAAAGTTCTTGTAATACATAGTTTGGAGACTGTGAAGATAAGCCTAAAGATTCTGTGTAAGTATCATCTGCATCTAAGAAACTAAAGTAGGATTTTATGAAAGATGCATATTTAGGATATTCAATTCTAACCCATTCAGGTATTTGAAACTCTGCAATATATGAAAAATTTTGGTGAAAGTATTGCTGTGGCTTATTTAAATACATAACGCTAGGCGTTAATACTGCACCACTACCACCTTGAGAAATAGTATCAACTCTAATTTCGAGAGCTGGGGTTTCGCCGATACCACCAAAGTTAGTATCAATAATTGATATAACATCCCCTTCAGCAAATCCATACCCAGATCTACTGCCGGATGAAGTATACCAGCTTACACTAGAAATTGAACCATCCGCAGCCACAGTAAACCGTACTTGAGGTGTTTCGGTTAAAGTAACCGTTCCTTCAAGTGAACGAGTAACCATAGCAGGAATAATATCAACAGTTTTTACACCTGCTAATGATTCTCTATCTTCATTAGCCGTACCACCACTTACAATCGAAATAGTATCAGTTGTGTGTACGGAGCCTATTAAGTATACATCAGGTAAATTTTTGTATCCATCACCAGGCTCGACAATTGTTACAGAATCTACAATAGCATTTGAAATTTCAAGACTTGCTGTTGCCTGTATTTTTTCACCATCGGTAGCTAAAATGTTGGGAGGACCAATTACAATTGCTGGAGGGTTAGAGCTACTATAACTAGAACCGGCATTAGTTATAGTTATAGACTCAATAAATCTCTTAAAATTAGGTCCTGTGCGAGCCATTAGTAATCCGCTACCTTAGGAGTTGCTGTAACAATAACACCTGCATTGATATTATTAGGAATGTCACTTACAGACTTATCCAATGTTAAAATTATATTTTTAGACGGGTTAGGTATAACTGCTGAATTAGAAATTGCAGTTTGCCGTGTTAAAATTTCAGTTCTAATATCTTTAGCACTTTCATGTGGTTGAACATTAATATTTAGCGTAGTTGTAGAAGTACCCAAAAGAGATACAACATCTAATCCATCTACCGTAACTTTACCCGTATCATAATTAATAGTACCAACATTATTGTCAACAACAATACCCTTAGTAATTGTTTTTAATACAAGTCTACCATTACCACTGTATGCGGGTGCTACCACCGTTGCTTCAGGTATATCTGTAATGTAAACATTGTTAGTTGCACCGTTAATTCTTGTTGTAAAATAGTTACTTGTCACTGAATATGGATTAACCTTATTATTAAATGCATATTCATATTTTGTTTCCTTATTATACTCAGGAATAAGTCTTTTCTGCAATCTTAGTTGCAAGTTGACGGCAACAATTGAAGATGATGATGCAACAATTTCAGATGTAAGTTTTGAGTAATAAAAGTTTTTATCCAACGAATTTAGATATGTGTCAAAGTAAGTACTAATAACAGAATTTACATTGGATTGAATTTGTCCGGATGTTAATGTTGTGACTTTAGAATCATAGGATACATTTGCGTTCAACCCAATATAGGTATACTCGGGGTCTACAAATTCTGCAATGATTGACACTGGCGAACGAGGTTCAATATAATCTCTAATGATAGCATCCTTATCATCTGAAGTAATTACAAGCCCCTCATCAGGTTGAAGTGATACAAATACTTTACCATATATTGGAGGATCATTATCTTCACCGCCCCAAACAGCAACCGACTTTACATTGGGATTATTCTGCAGAATTAAAGACTTATAATCATTTGCAGTAACCGCTCTATTTTTAGTTGCATTGTATCTAGGTGCGTTATATCTGATACTATCTACTGTTTCTTGTTTGGCTCCCCCAGATGAGGCAGCAAGCACTGTTAAAACTGTTGTTTCATTTGTGCCTGTAATATTTGTAGGGTATCTGAAAGATTTTGCGCCATTGCCGGCTTCTGCATTCGTAGCAATATAATCCAATCTAACTACATTACCTGCTGTGAGTTTTGTACCCAATACCCCATCACCAAAATACACTTCATAAAAACCATTCAATGCTTCCTCAATAAAGAAAACATTGGAATTCTGTGTTACATCCAATATATTGTCTGAAAACGAATAAGTTACAGTATTTGTATTAGTAACAGACTCCTGTACACGGCATCTAACAGTAGTGGTGTCCACATCAGGGTTAGCCATTAGAACTGGTCCAGATGTAGATGCTACCTCTACTAGTTCTGAGTTAACTACCCGAGTGCCCTCAAGAATGCGGATATTTTCAAAATAAAATTTAGAAGTGCCGTCTCTATTTTCAAGTACTGTGCTGTAATCTTTGTCAGGATAAAAATTTAGTGTTTTACCATTAAGAGTAGTCGAAAAAATAAGATTTCTAGAAAGTGTTAGAGTACCCTGATTGTAAGATGAATCCGGAGTAATAACAAGATTAATTTTTGCTTCGGAGGCTCGAGCTGACCTAGCAGTATATCCCATTGTTTTAGCAATAGATGCAACCGAGTTTCTTTTAACGGCTGAATCAATAAATGCTTCGTTTGCAGTTGTGTGTGCAAGCATCGCATTATAATGAGTATTATATGCAAGTAAGTCTATTAGAACAGATAGTCCAGATGCTTCAAAATCATAATCCGAAAACTCCTCTTGATCCTGCAAGTACAGTTTAAGATTATTTTTGATACCATCAAAATCTAATTCAGTTAAATTCTTCGTTGCCATTTTCGGTCTCTTTTACTTTTATTTATGCGCCAATTGAAACAGTAGTATTGAATGTTGTTGCCACCGGACCGCCGCATGCCGCGACTGAGCCTGAAAATGCAACACCTTTACCCATTACTGTTACTGTTGCTGAACCTGTAGCAATAGCATTAGCAGGGTGTGTGTTACCGCCAGATGAGTGTGTTGCTACAACATCGCCTATTGTAAGTACTAAAGAGCCCCCACAGGTTACTGTTGTATTAGCAGGAGTAATAATACCCGTGCCGGCAGTGTCTACTACTGTACCTGGGGCTATTGCTATTGCTGGCATTATCTTAGTCTCCTCAAACTTGTAGTAAATGTTTGTGGATCCCTAACACCGAGAACATGAAAATCAAGTTGTACTCTATACAAATTATCACTGTAATCAGGTACTACTGTGACCTGATCTACTCTAACTCGTTTTTCAAAGTTATCAATTGCTTCTTGTATTAAAGACGCAAGCATGTCTCCCGTACTAGCATCCATTGGTTCAAACAACATACCATATATAGGTGAGCCATATCTTGGCTGAAAGGGTTTGGTATAGTAGGGTGTCATAAGTAGATTTTTTAAAGCCTGCTTTACAGAATTTACATCATACCTTTTACCAATGTCACCCGTAACGGGACTGACCTCAAAACTCATATCAAGGTCTTTATATATTCTTGTGGGTGTGTTAGTTGCCATAGTAGTATTTATAAACTCCTTAGGTGTCTATGCCGAGATTATTTGCAGTTTCTTCCAACTCATTTAAAGTGCCGGTTACACTATCCAAAGCACCTTCAACCGTATCTAAAAGCTCACCAAATAAACCTTTTCCACCTAATCCTTGTCCGCCTGTTAAGTCATCTAAAAAAGTGGCCCTAGTTCGTTGATCTCTTTTTCCACCATTAACTCTGAAAGGTGCCCCGGGCTCTTCTGATACTGTAATACCCTCTTTGTCTGGGTCCGGTGTAAATGTAACTTCAACATCTTTGATAGCATCCTCAATATTCTTTAAAATATCAGGAAACTTGCCTTCCTCCAATATTGTACCGGGGCTAATATCAGGAAATGATACTGGGAATCCTTTAACTACTAATTCACCACCAACATCCTGTATGTTGGGAACAAGTTTACAAAGAAGATCTAAATCATTTCCTAAGTCTTCCATAAGACCTACAACATTGTCAATGTCTACATCTACATCGCTATATTTGTCTTTTAAATTTTTCACATAAAGTGCAGTCGCCGCGGCACCTTTAACTGTGTCAATTGCAGGTCCTAGAGCCTCTTCAAACGCTTTCCCCTGTTCAATAAGACCTTGTATTTCTGCAGGTAGCCCAGGAACCAGTCCCCCAACCGCCGCTAAAGGATTATTAATAAACTCCTTTATTAATGCAACCTGTTCATTTACCTGAGCAATTAACTGAGCCTCAACAAACCCCGTGACTGTTGCAACCCCATAAGGCAATAAGTTTGCTGCCTTATCTGCAATATCTAAAGCCTGGTCTGTAGTGGCTGCAATATCTTTAAGTAGTTGTGCGGGTCCACAGCTCATTGATTATCTCCTAAGGTGCTGGATCGTTAAGGCTAATTGTTAGGCCAGTCATAACTAATGCGGCGGTGGCTGTCAAAGTGATTGCCGTGGCGGATACTGAGTACGCGGCTGTTGTTAGACTTGTGGCACCCATCTCGCCCGTGTAAGCAAGTGTTGTTATACTATATGCACCTGTATTAATAGTGTATGCCCCGCCCAGTGTACTAGCAACACCATACCAAGTATTCATCAATGCTATTGGGTTTGTGGGTGTACCAAAGTTGGCGGCAACCGATGCACCTAAGTTAAATGTTCCTGTACCAAAAGCAATCCTGTTAAGGGTGGGTGTTCTAAGCTCAATGTTACCACCAAACGCAGGACCAAATAATCCTGTTGTTGAAACCGAGTAATTACCAAACAAAGTTGAAATATCAAAGCCATCATTTGCAGACTGCCTTGATTTGAACCCAACCACTGTTTTGTGGTTTTTCGCAATCATTTCAAACTTATCGCCGCGGACAATTTCATTGTCACTTCCCGGTGTTATAGTGCCTTCACAATTTACAGTAACGCCTCGGCTACCTGAAATGTTAAGCCCGTAATCAGACATAACATCAAGCATCTCATTGCCTTGTGTTTTACTATGCCTGTTTTTACGAACTGTTGAAAATTTATTGCCTGTAATATCTTCGTAGTAATCACCCTTTACATTAAGAGTCATATCACCTTCAACGGTAATATTAAAATCACCTTTGATAAACATATTTTTATCTTGTATTACTATTTCATAATCCTTGCCTACGACTTTATTGACCTTTGTACCATCAGGCTGGATTTCTTCAAAAGTACCTGTACGATGATAGGTGTGTATTCTCTCTGCACCCGGGGAATCATCAACCTCAAATACATGTCCACTTTCAGTTTCTCTAACATGGTTATAAGGATATTTTGTTTTTGTAGATGAAGAACCTTGTGGGTCAGGTTCAGTCCAAAAAGATTCTTTATATCTAACTTCCGGTAATTTATCTACTGCATCGCCTTTAGGACCCAATTCAGGTGCAAACGCAATCGGAACTTCCTCAATCTTAGTAGCTCTTTTTGCCGCAAGAGAAAAATGTTTCTCCGCCATCTTCTCCCTTGCAAGTCTAGGCATATCAGATTCAGGTACAGTATTTCTACCTGAGTTCAAGTCACTCAAAGGATAAACTCCATTGGGATCTGCAAACCCATTATCTTTATGGGGAGGTTGCATTGATAATGCCGCAAGCGAACCCATAATAACTGGGATTTGTCCATCTACACCATCAGCAAAGAAACCAAATACATGTGAACCCTCAACCAAACCTGTTGCTGAATTTCCTATACCAGAAATACTCGCTGAGTTTACAGGTTGCATCAGAACTGCAAGCGGTAAATCGGAAGTAGGTAGATCCTCTCTGTTTTCGGTATGGTATCCTAAAATACGAACACGCACTCGCCCCAATTCAGCAGGATCGTTTCTATCCTCTACAACCCCTTGCCACCATGTGAATGTTGGATATACACCTTGCATTATTCGTCTCCGTAACTATCACGGACAATTTCTAAAATCATTTTATGTCCTGTTGGATCAATAGTATGTCTGATACCTGTAATAAGATAAATTCCCGATACTTGCTCGTCAAACAAATCCTCATATGTAGGGTTTGTTGATTTATCACCCACATTCGGAAAATTAAATCTGATTAGTTTTCCTACTTGTATATCTGTTTTTCCTGGAACTACAATTTCAAATTTAACGGCATCCAATTCAGCCATTGCTGTATTTCTAAATGATACTGCCGCCACCTGTTTAATATCAAATGCATCATTTTCACCAAATAACCCAGATGCCCCTGCCTTAAAGTTAATCTTAGAATATGGGTTGGACATAGATTGTGTAACAATAGGAGACTGGCTTGATATATGTTGAAATGAATTAAATGAATCGGGCAATACATTTTTATTTTGTGAGCGTCTAGCTTCATGTAAATCAGTGTAATCAAATTGTATATTGTAAATATCTTTGTTGACATAATCATATGAATATGTTACATTCCCATAGTAACCACTATCTTGATTCTTTAATTGGTCAAAGTGTAAGGGGTAATCAACCGATTCCACTGTGGTCATTTTACGAGAAATAAACGGGGATGTATAATTATACCTCCCTGTTCGCCTGTTAGGAAACTTAGATTCACTCTCATCTAGATTAGAAACATAATTGTACTCATCATATAAAAGAGCCGCCTTTTTCTGTTCCTGTATAATGGATGTAATAGAGCCAAAGTAGAACCCTTTGTTAGTTTCAAAAAACAATACATTGGGCATCTTCATTTCATTGCCTATAGAATTTCTAGCAAGATATGCCATACATTTAAAGGGTGACCAATAGTTGGAAACAAATTCAAAGTTGTTTGAATTATGGGGAGTATCCAATAAAGTTAATGGTGTAGTACCCTTTGATTCACCTTTCGTATTAACAAACCTGGACTGTTGTATAAAGTCTAGGTATATTTGTTCTGCTATTTGGTCAGTACCCCCAGAAAACTTTTGACTTATCCTAGTAACATTATCCACAAATCCTTCAGTGGACATGAAGTTAATCGTGAAAAATTGCTGTCTGTCATTATCTAATCGTCTATCAGTGATAGAATATATTGAAAATGTTTTATTAATAACATTACCAGGCGAGTCCTCCAGAATCGGAGTTCTCATTTTTATTGTAATAAAGTCATTACCTATAATAGGAACTTTTGCCAATAAGTTAACCGCATCAGCAATAACCATTTCACCAAACATACAAGGAGAATAAATGCTCTCTCGTAGTATAGTTTCAATTACAAAGTTAGTTATATCTACAGACTCACCTTTAAAGGATGTTATGTAGACCTCTTCTACTCTAACATCTCCGGCAGACTGTTGTGCATTATCAGCCATATTATCTTCCAATTAGCTGTTTAAATTCAGCTACAAAATCATTTAAGTATCTAGGATGCAATACTTTTATCGTCTGTCTTAGTTCATTTTCAATTTCTTCATGTTCTAAATGTGTAACTTCAAAAATTTCACCGCTTGCTACTTTTGCAGGATCGTAATCAACACAAATTTCAGGTCTGGCCGTAGTTGCCCAATGGTGAGTTGCATTTGCCTGTGCTTCCCCATATCTTTGATTAACCATTGCTTTTATTTGGTCAGAGGTATAATACCATTCATTATATGGATCTATAATGTTGTTTATCAATAAAAGTATCCAGTGATATTGTGGGTCACCGTATAAAGTAAATGCAATATCCTCAGGCCTTTCACCTGCTTTAATTGTATATTGTTCTAGGAATGTCTCATTTACAATAAACTTTTCTAGTGGTACAACCCGCCTAAAAATGTCAGTTATTGTAATAAGCGAATCCCCAACCTTATATGCGAGTTTGGGAAATTGTTTAAAAAACATCTTAGTAACCTTCCTCGATCATATCTCTTGTTAAAATTTCCAATTCTTTAAATGCAAGTTGCATAGTAATTTCAGACGGTGCACCGCCGAGGTCTTTAAATGTTGTAAAGGTTCCACCACTACCATAAGTAACTTTAACATCTGTCAAAGCACAGCTTGCAATTCGGTTAACATATGTATTTCGCTTACCTTTGTACTGAAATTCAATATCAAATTCTGAAGGGTAAATTAAATACATACCACCTGCTTGTTTTTCGGAGTGCATGTGTACTTTGAACTCCTGGATAATTTCCATTGTTGTTGTAAACTCTTTTTGGTTTCTAGGTGCAAACTTATATTCAAACGCAAAATCTCTAAAATTCATTGTTTTAAATAGTTGCTCTCTATTAGGATTTTCAACCTTACGGCTGGCAGCCTGAATAGCCGCTCTAGTATCTAAATTCAACCCTAGAGACTTAGCAACATCACCTGCTCTACTAGCTACTTCCCTAGCCGCAAATTCACCGCTAGATTTTAAAATCTCCATAAGACCAGCATCAGTGCCTTTTGCTAACATACCTACAATCGCACCTAATTCTGCATCTTGCCATTGTGCGCTATATGCAGTAGTGGGTGCCTGAGGAATGTATAACTGGATGAAGGTATTTGTTTTAATAGTTCGGTTCATATTGGCATCACCTACAGTTTTGCCACCTGCATATCCTATAGTACCTGCCGCCGCCGCAAACAATCCCTTTTGAATTGCACCACTCCCACCTTTTGCCAATGCCAATGCACCACCTGCCGCAACAATGGCATTTGAGCCTCCTAAGAAGTCACCATAGTTTTCAGCACTAGTTCTGTTTTGATTACTTTCTTCATACTGTACAGGATTGTCCTCACTTGCTGTAGATTGTAATGCCCTACCTATTTTAGATTGTTCTCGCACCTTAATACGGAATCTAACTGAATGGGGTTGCTCTTCCTGTTCTACATTTGAAGGGTATCGCAATATTCTCGGTGTACCATATTTTTTAGCCCTAGCAGCCAGTTCCTCGGCAGTTTGTTGTGACTTAGGTGTAACTGCACTTACAACAGACGCATTAAGTTCCTCTGCAAAATTTCCAACAGAGTCAACGGCTTCACTGACATCTTCGGCTACTCCACTTGCGAAATCCTTAGTGGATTGCCATGCCTTCTCAATAAAATTTTGATCTTCAGCCATTTGAATAAATACCTTTATTAACTGTTCTTTTAGACTATTTATATGCCTTATACCAAACATCTACATCAGGGAAGATTTATTCCTAAAAATCCTCAAAAATATAGGGGCAGTCTGACCAATATTATTTATCGCTCTAGTTATGAGCTGAAATTTATGAATTGGTGCGATATGAATGAGTCCGTATTAGAATGGGGATCTGAGGAAATCGCAATACCTTATCGTTCCCCACTTGATAACAGAATGCATAGATACTTCCCTGACTTTTATATGAAAATAGGTAGTAAGAAGTATTTAATAGAAATTAAGCCCTACCGCTTTACGCAGGAACCCAATATACCAAAAAGAAAAACAAAACGCTTTATAACCGAGGTAAAGCAATGGGGTGTTAACTTAGCTAAGTGGGAAGCGGCTAAAGAAGCATGTTTGGATAATGGATGGGAGTTTAAGATAATAACAGAAAAAGAACTTGGCATCTCGTATAAATAGTGACATGACTAATCCATTTGAAACTATAAGAGCAAACTCCGATAACCAGCGTAAATCTATGGACTGGTATCAGAGACAAGTGCGTCAGATTGCAAGCAAATACAATAACCCTGCAAAAGTGTTTGGTTCGGGTATTGGTGAGGAAGTTAACCGTCCAGAAGTGGGTAGCATGTATATGTACTTGTATGACCCCAAGACAAAAGACAAACTACCTTACTATGACAGATTTCCCCTTGTATTACCCTACGATGATGCCAAAGGTGGGTTCTACGGGCTTAACCTGCATTACTTACCCTACACACTACGGGCGCAATTACTAGGTGCTTTGATTGAAACAAAGGACAGTAAAGTAATAGGACCCGATACACAAATGAGATATAATTGGGACTTGTTGCAACGAGCGTCTAGATTTCCAGGTGTACAACCCACCGTGAAAAGATATCTTTATAGTCATATACAATCTAAAATTATTAAAGTCAATCCTGAAGATTGGAAGGCAGCAATATTCCTGCCGATAGAACAATTCCAAGGTGCGAGCAAACAAAGAATTTATAGAGATTCAAGGGCAAGACTATAATGGCAAGTTCCTATTTTAAATTAAATGACTTCCTATCTAAAGTAAGAAAAGAAGACTTATCCCGTTCAAGTAGATTTGAGATTGAAATTAACGGACCTAGTAGCGTGGGCAGTGATAGGAATGTTTCAATTTTATGCGAAGAAGCGGCAGTACCTGGATTACTTATTCCGTTGACACAGGTTAAAATTGGTAACTGGACAGAAGCACGGGTACAAGGTATTGAATATTTTGGTGACAATGCGACATTTACTTTTTATTGCGACACAAACTGGGATGTTAGAGCGTATTTTGAGGACTGGATGGGGCGAATTGCGACAAATCCACTTTCTAAAGAAGTAGGCTTCTACGATAACTACAAGGGTAGAGTTACTGTATACACCCTGGATAGAGATGACAATCGCACAGGTGAATGGGAGTTAGTTGATGCTTTCCCTAGGAATATAAGTCTAACACCTCTTGCACAGGGTAATGATAGTCCCAATCGTGTAACAATCTCGTTTGCATACAAGTATTGGAACTCTAACGGAATGCCTACAGATAGTAAATACAAAGGACTCAAAAGATTCCTTAACTTTGACGACTTTGACCTTAAACAAATTATTAGAAAAAATATATAATTAGGAGTGAATTATAATGCCTTTACCACAAGTGGATGTCCCACTATTTGAAGTTGAAATCCCAACAACAAAAGAGAAGGTACCGTTTAGACCCTTCTTAGTTAAAGAAGAAAAAATACTTGTTATGGCAAGCGAATCAGGTAATCAAGAGGATATGCTAAGAGCTACCCAACAGATTATTACTAACTGTTCAATGGGAAAAGTAGACGGCACTAAATTGCCGCTGTTTGCAATACAAAAGATTTTTATGGATTTGAGAAGTGCCTCAATATCCAATATAATTGATTTAACTCTTATCTGCGGAGACTGTGATACAAAGTATGAACATAAATTAGATTTACAGGATCTCAAGATTACATATGATGATGCCCATACCAATAGAATTAAGTTGGATGAGAGACTTACAATTGAGATGGAATATCCGGACTCAACTACATTAGCAGACTTATTTGGTAGTGAGACAATGGAACAAGTATATACTACTGCCGCTCGTTGTGTTACAAAGATTTATCAGGATGAGGAAATCATTTCAGTTGAAGATGTATCCGAATATGAAATGGTTGAATGGATTGAAGGACTAACTACTGACCAATTTGTAGGCATTAGAGAATTTTTTGAAACTATGCCTGTATTGGAACATACAGTAGAGTTTAAATGTGTGGGGTGTGAAAAAGAAAATTATATCACATTAAATGGTTATACAAATTTTTTCGTGTAAACCTCTCCCATGAATCACTGGAGAATTTCTTTAAGACCAATTTTTTATTAATGCAAGAACATAAATACTCTTTAACAGAGATTGAAAATTGGATGCCTTGGGAGAGGGAAGTTTATATTAGTATGTTAATGGAACACCTTAAAAAGAAAGCTGAGAAGGCAAAAAAATAAATGGCTATTCTAAAAAACATTGGTAAGAAAGCGGCAGACAAGACTGTAAGCACAATCAAATCAGGTTTAGGTGTATCACCCGAAGTTACTGGTTTTGGTAATGTAATGCGACAGGCAACATCTGCGGCGACTATCTTTGGTTCCGAAAGCAAACTAGGTAAACGAAGCTCTGATGAAGCAAGAGCAGGTGCCCGACAAATGGAAATCGCTAAGGGTATGCGTAGCGGTCCTGTTGAAAAGGCATTAACTGATGTAGACAATAATACTGATAAAGTAGAAGACCTGTTACAAGGTGTCCGTGATGATATTAAGAAATCTAACACTGAAGGTAAAACTTCAGGAGGACAACCTGTAGCGAGGACCGCAGATCAAGTTAAATCTGAATTAGCAAAATCTGATGGCATTACAAGCGCCCAGGGCGATAAAATTATTGCCGTGTTAGAGGACATTGCTAGAAAAGAATTTGGCGGTGGTGGCGGTGGGCTTTTAAGCACTGCTGGGAATGTGGCTGGAACTGTAGCCACCGGCGTTGCTGGTATTGGTGCCCTCGGTCTAGCTAAAAAATTGATACCGGGTCGCAAGCCCCCTACTACCCCTAAGACTACACCTAAAACTGCTCCGAAGACACCTCCTAAGACACCCCCTAAGACTCAAGCAAAATTACCCAAGGGAACAAGACTCAACTCTGCAGGTAGATTGATAGATTCAAAAACAGGTAAGTTTGTTAAAAACCCTGTACAGAAAAACATACAAAAAAATGTAGCCAAAAAAGTTGGCAAGAAAATGGCACTTAAAGTGGGTGCTAAAATGGCAGTAAGAGCAGGTCTTGCGGCTACAGGTGTTGGCGCTATTGCGACTGCAGGTCTATTAGCTTTCGATTTGGGACAGGCTGCATTTAGTCCGGGTACAAGAAAAGAATATACTCTTGCCAACCCCGCCGCCTCAGAAGAAGAAAAAGAAGAAGCAGTACAATGGCTTATTGAGAATGACCCAGAAAGAGTAGGTATTCCTGAGGATATTCCTCCTGAGAAAAGAATGGCTTTCCTCGAAGCGCAAGATGCAAATCCAGAACTTACCGGTGAACAATTTATGGGAGCATCTGAAGCAGGTATGGGTGAAGCGGAGGGAGAATCTGGTGACGGCTTAGATCCATCTCTAGATAGTACATTGAGGAATGGCTCGGCGAGGATCTTTGGCCCGCACGCGGCGAAGAAAAATGGAGAGCAGACACAAGCCGAGTTGCAAAGAGAGCTTGATAATATGGATGCGAGTCTGATGGACAATGCCTCCGAGACGGGTGCTTTACCTGGGCAGTTGGCGGGTCCGCAGATTGGAACGCTTGCCTCTTCTATAGAGGATGCTACTGATCGTGCTACACCTCAAGGAGCATCAGGTGCTCCCACTATTATCAATAATGGAGGAGGCGGACAACAGGCGTCTCAAAAATCACCAACTATTATTGTATCCCTACCTAAAACAATATTAGCCACCAATCCTTCAGCACAACGATTTACTGCTCGAACCCTTAATCAGGATTTTTAACCTAATTTTTTTTGTTTATATTTTTCTACAAATTCATGGGACTTATCTACACCTAGAGTAACATCACCATGCTCTCTATATGATTTGTGTAGATCCTCATATGACATACCCGAGTTTTGAAAAGTATGAAAGTGCCAAACATGTGGATACTGATCTTTCCATAAGTCCTGGTTAGATTCATATCTAGCATATATCTTGTGTGCTTCCCAAATATCCATTGTGTCATGTTCCCATATTGTAAAGGTAGGATGTGATAAACGGTTCCAAATAGAGTCCCTAACTCTGGGTGATAAGTTTTCACCTAGACCTGCTTTAGAGGCACCTAGTTTTTCCATTGTTGTTTCTCTAAATAACCCAGATTCCTCCCATGTTTCCTCAAACTCGGAATATGTATTTCTTAAATTGGAATCAGTTATCTTATGGTGAATCTGTAAGGGGAAGATGTTTAATGAAGGATGTTTTATATTGTCAAACATCCACTTTATACCAGCATCCAAAGTTTCCTCTGTCTCATGCGGTAACCCTATAATATAACTAAATGTTGTTCTATATTTTCCTAAAGTTTTAAGGAAATATTCTTGTGCATCCAGTATACCTTGTTTTAATTTATCGGGGGGCATGCCTTTACCTATGGATTTTGCAGACTCGTGATTAAAGGATTCAATACCGTAATAATGTCCCCATAATCCCATTTTTGCCATATGTTCCCAATCTTGTGGGCGTGCCGCAATAAGATCAGGTCTTACATACCCCTGGATATTTGTGTCAAAGGGCAGTCTATCAATAACATTGCCAGCGGCTTCTAGTACTGTACTATCTGCATTTGTAGTTTCATCAGCACAACTATAATCAGTAATACCCCAGTATTCATAATTTCGTAGTAGTTCATCATATAAGTTATTCATACATCTAGAAGTTTTACCCTTGTATCCAATAATATTGAAATAGCAAAACTTACATTTAAACTTGCACCCTCGAGTAAACTCTAATGTTAAATTTTCACCTGGTTGTATGTAATCCCGGCTTTCATATTTTACTTGTAAGTCATCCATGGGATATGATGGGTGAGAACTATCGCAGTTTACAAACTGATATTGTTTGCCCATCATTTCAAATTTTTCAATTACAATATTACTGGGATTGCCTGTAAGTTTTTTAAGGAGTTCAATAATTGCATGTTCCCCATACCCCGCAAGATGAAAATCTGCAGGTAGCATATGGCTTGTCATAAGCATTTTACCACCGGCAATTGTAGCAACATTAGGATATGTTTTTTTCAACCAGTGCATAAAATCTATAATATCCTGCTCTTTAGATAGCAGACTGAATACAGTACTGACACCAACAAACACTGTATCTTTTCTTATTCTTTGTTTGTAAAATTCTTTAAGTTCATCAACTGTCCATGCAGGCATAAAGTCAAGGACCTCAATATCCCAACCATGCTCTCTTAGATACGAAGCAATCCTGTGAGCACCAGATGCTCTTTTTACGGAGATATGATTAATCGCCTGATGTATAGGCGTTTCAATCCATCCTCCCATGATAATGCCGTGCATAATTTACCTGCAAATAATTAAAAAAAGGGAGACAACAAATAGTATGTTGCCTCCCGATCCCATACTCAGTTTTTCTGTATTAACAACAAATAGGACATCGAGTATGTGTAAACCTATTAGTCATCATTCGCAAGTTTAGCAAAGTAGCTCATTGTATCATCATCGTCATCATCCAAGTTAGATGAAACCGATACAGGAGTTGTTGCAGTTGCGGCCTTTACAGCCATCAAATCTTCAACATCATCATCACCTGTTTGTGCAGAGATAGATTCCGCAGTAGATACTCTCGCACCGCCTGAAAGTACTTGATTCAGTTTAGCTTTCAGTTCGTCATAAGTTTTAAAGTTCTTAGGATCTACAAGTTCAGCAAGTGAATGTTGTTTACCCCAGATTGCTTCAATCTCTTCATCTGTGTCTGCAATAGCAGATGGTGAAGATTCAAACTCTGACTTGTCATAGTTACGATAGCCTTCTACCTGACGAGCTTTCAATTTAAAGTTGCTACCTTCCCAGAAGTCAAAAGGATTAATTGGTGTTTCATCCTCAAACTCCGGTTGCATAACATCTTTAATCTTGTCAAAGATTTTCTTACCAAACTTGTAAAGGAATACTTGTCCTTCATTCGCAGGGTTAGCAGGATCTTTAACTACAAGAACATTAGCATAGTAAGACAAACGGCGTTTTTGCTTGCGAGCAATATCCTTATTTGCCTCAGTACCAGTGTTCCATAGTTCACTATTCAATTCTGAAACAGGATCAGGCTGCCCCATTGTTGTTAGTGAATTTTCGATATACCATTTTCCAGTTGGACCCTGAAACCCGTGATTCCAAAGGCGTACCCAAGGCACTTCCTCGCCTTTAGGGGCGGGCAAGAAGCGCAGGACAGCATAACCGTTACCAGCGGAATCTACTGATAGCTTCCACTCGTTAGTGTCATTTTTGTCTTGTTGTTTGGGGGAATCAATCTTTTCGACTTCTTTCATCAAGTTGTCGAAGTTACCGCGGGCTTTGCGTAGATCTGAAAGTGAATTAAACGACATATTTTTTCTCCATATAAGCGTTGTATGTTTGTATAATGTCCTATATCAGCGGACACATTATTTATAAAAGTTTTCAAGCTCTATTTTCATTTTATCCGTGATTCGGACAAATGGACGATATTTTTTTATAAGCAAATTAATGTCTTGTAAAAATATATCATCAGTGTCTAGTATAGCATAATTAAAAGTTTTGTCAAGCACTACTAGAGTTTCTATTGAAATAAGATGACCAAAATATAATCTATAAACTAAAGGATGATAACCACCGATACTCTCAAAAGGATTAGTAATTTCCTCCTTCTCCATTTCTAGTTTAATTTTAGCAACATCTTGTTCAAAAGTGTAGTCCCGTTTTTGTTTACGGGATTTCCACTCATCGTATGTTTCCTTTGCACTTGCATCGAAAACACCTCCCCACTTATCACCAGAGACAAAATTGGCAACAAGTAGATCTATGACCTCTCTGCGTTTGTAATCACGAGCAAGTTTTCTCATAGCAAATAAGTCTCTGCGTTTTAGAAAAGACTTTTCACTTGCTTTAACTGCACCCCTAGTCTTAGTTATATCATAGGACAGTTGTGTAAAGTGCAAACGCAATGCGAGGTATAATTTATATACTTCAAACGGTTCCATTAAAATGGTAATTTTCCTGTTTTCTCTTTTAGTAAATTTAAAGCCTCAGCTTCAACTTGAATCTTTTCCTTCAAAGAGGTAGTAAGAAGTTTTTTAATAGATTCAATTTCTATTTCTTGTTTTAAACAGTAGTCAACAAGGACATCAATATACCCACTATAAGTAACTTTTGCTTGTTTCTCAATATACATTGAAAAATCTGCAGATGTCTTAAATTGTTTTGTAATTAAAAACACATCTGAAACAGACTCTACCTTTGTAGTCATATCATTATCAATTATCAGTTTGGGCATTATGTAATCTCTTTTTCCAATTTTTAATATATTCTAAAGTATCAACAGTTCTTGTAACATAAGGTTCTTTGCACAAAGTAGATTGTGCTTCACCGGGTTTATCAAACCCATATACTATTTTGTGGTCAAACGCTTCGGCTATCTGCTGTATTGTATATGGATGACCTGCACCCAAATGTACTTGCTTAGGCTTTTTAGGTTGCCGTAGCAGTTTAATAATACCTTCTACAACATCAGCAACATATGTAAAGTCCCTAGATTTCTTACCACTACCAAACACTGTAAGCGATTCATCATTAAGAACATTATTTTTAAATGCTCTAATAACAGTACTGTAAGGACCATAGTCCGCTTCCCTCGGACCATACACATTGTAAAAGTAGAGTAAGTGGTACCTTACATTCCAATGTGTCTGATATAGATGAAGTGTTTCCTCAGCTATTGCCTTACCAAATGTATAAGGGTTTGCAAATCTATCACTAAACACTGTACTAGATGATTGAGCAAAATACAAAGGACAATTGTGATGCCTTGCCCACTCAGCAACCATTGTTGTTGGTGCAATATTATTCATAATTGCATCTAAAGGTTGTTCAAATGAAAGTCGAACTCTGGGTGTATTTGCCAAGTGTATAATACCGTCAATTTTTTCCTCAGAGGGAAATACCTCACAAACATCCTCAACAATATAGCGAACCAATGGATGCTCTATTACATGTGAACCGCACCGCATATCATCCACTACAGTGACAAAACATTCTCCCTGCGCCAAACGCTCAACCAAGTGTGAACCAATAAACCCACACCCACCTGTAACTACAAAGTGCAACATTTATCGTTCCGCAAAGAATAGATGTGTGTCAATGGTAGCAGTTTGCTCCATCTGTTGTGCCCACTTAGGGGATACATAATCTGCATGATAAAAAGTCGCACCATCTGTTAAATCTAAGTTTAGATTATACACTATAGATGCGAGTAAGTAAAGATCATTATACTTGTTTCGGTTGTATATCTCATCTGACTTACCATCACAATACCAACTGAATTGACATTTATTTAAAATAGGGACATACTTGTTGTGATTTTGTAACCACCATTCACTGTACTTTGCCTGGTATATTACTTCGCAAGGGGTGTTAGGAAATTTATTGGATTTTGTGCGATTAAGGACAACATTTGTAACAGCAATTTGTCCAGCAGTTGATTCGTTCCTAGCCTCGAAATACATGTTTTGTGCAAGACAGGCAATCTGAGGATCAGCTTCTATCTTATAAGTGTTCTCAACATCAGTAATTGGATTGCTTGTTAATGACATCATAACTGCAATTAAATTATCAAGTATTGACATAGTATATCCTTTCAAAAATGGGCCCGTTTGATTACAAGGTGGAACCCATACCTTTAGAATTACTTAGTTTCTGCCGTTGGCATTACTTACAAAGTTATTCATTTCTTTACATAACCGCTGGATATCTTCAAAAGTAGGATGCTTGGGCATTTCAGGATACTCGACAACCTCTCCTGCATCTTTCAATGCATGGTATCGGTCTACAAGTTCGTTCCTCTTTGCATGATACTCGTCTATGAGTATATTTCTTGCTTCCATGAGCATGTTGAATCTAAGTTCATATGGGTTAGACATAATAGTCTCCTTGTGTGTTGTGTGTGTAGTAAAATGGGTCCGTTTGATTACAAGGTGGAACCCATACCCCGTCTAGCTTAGGCAGCTAGAGCAAATACCTCATCGTTGGCATTTATAGTTTTTTGTTGCGTTTACGGTAGCTCCTACACCGGTTCTCCACTTACCTATTCAGCACCAGTCGATCCTAATTCGCCCCCATCATAAACACACTGCCGCTTTATCAGTGCGTTCCAGACTTAACTGGAACAGTGTGCTTATGGTGGAGGCGCCGGGTACCGCCCCCGGGTCCTGCATACCTTTTAGTTCGCTTCATCGAACAATATATTTATAATACTATCTTTTAGAACTGTTGTCAAGCACTTTATTCAAAAGAATAGTTTAAAAAGGTACAATCTTTAGTACTATTAGTAACGATATCCACCAATTCTTGTGTATACATCCTACGAAAATCTAAATATTTAGGTGTCTGCTGATTTACCTTATTTTCCCATGCATCCAAAGGCAATTTATATAAGGGTGCAAACTTTGACCAAATGTAACTCATATCCTCAAGTTTAAAAGTATAGTCTGTTGCCAATTTATCCCCATCATGCATATACCAATATTGGTCTCTGCACATTCTACCCGTCTTAAACTGAAAAAAATCTGTGTCAGGTTCTGAGAGATATTTAAACTTAATGTAATCCTCAAATGTATTAAAGTAATTTTTACCTTTAAGCATTTGAAACTTTAGATAAAGATTGTATGCACTAACTTCCCGGTGAAAGGGATTCTTAACTACTGTAACTACCTTATAACCCTCAGGCGCATACTTACATGGCAAATGGTCTATGGGTTCAACAAAACTACCTATATCTTTACCTATCTCATTGTTAGCTAGGAATTCAGGGGGTACATCATTAGGTAAATGTACACTGAATCTATGAGGTTGTTCCATTAACTTTAATTTTAATGTTGACCCTCCGCAATGAGGTATATGCACAAAGGCAAGATTTTGTTCGTTATCAAGAATCACTTATGGTCACACTCATAAAGGTCTCTTGCATGTAACAAGTCCTTAACATAATTGTCTCGCCTCTCAATAAAAATTTGAGGCTCTTCATCTTCAACTGCAATCATAATAACACTTCTATTAATAGCAATACCTGTTCGCTCCTCATACATAATTGCATATGCGGCGGCTTGGGCAAAGTAGTTTGTAATCCACTCTTTGCGCTTAGGCTTTTTAGAAGTTTTAAAATCTATGACACTAAGTTTTCCATCAAACTCAGCAATACAATCTACCCTACCAGCTAATCGTAAGTGGTCGCTGTAAAGAGCAATCTCTTGAGCGTGAATATTGTCGATGCGATTTAATTGAGATTTGAATGAATCCCACATCTGCTTATCAAGTAAAGATAGATTGCTTATATCTATCTCCTCATTATTAAGTACCTTTTCACAAAGTAAGTGAATTTTGGTACCTCGAGTTGATGCTTGCCGGCTAATTTTATCGGCTTCAGCATCACCTACTCGTTTACGCCATTCTAAAATGGAGTCTCTAGATTGGTAACCTAATACGGTTGTAACGGAAGGATATGCCGCTCCAGATTCAGTAAAGTATTTTCTACTGCCATCTGGAGCGGTTTTATCCTGTGCAAAGTCTTTTAATTTCTTAACATATTTAAACATAGTATAACTATAACACCTTTATCACTCATTGTCAAGCACTTTATTGATATTGTTCCTCATATTGTTGTCTGGCAATAATATACTCCTTGACCATTTCAGAACGAACAATATCATCAGTTTGAAACTCTACAATATTAAAGGATTTCATCATTTCGGCAATAACCATAAACTTTTGCAAGCCTGACATATCCGACCGATTCTTATAAAGGTCTGACTGTCTGAAATCTCCGCAGAAGATGATTTTACTCTTTGACCCCATTCTGGTCATAATGGAGTTAATCTCCATGTCATTCATGTTTTGGCATTCGTCAACAATAATAATCGCATTATCTAATGTAATACCCCTTACAAAGGATGTAATCATCCACTCCAGATTCTTCTGCTCCAACAATCGCTGAAACGGCTGACTCTTACCAGGAAACAACTCCTCACACATATCAATATACGGACGCATGTAAACCTCAGTCTTTTCCTGCTGGTCACCGGGCAAGTGTCCGATGTCACGGGATGCAACTGCTGATCTGCATATGATAACTTTGTTGAAGGGGTTGCCCATATCTAAAACTTCCTCTAATGCTTTATACATTGCAATGAAAGTTTTACCGGTACCGGCTGAACCGTGTAAGAGAAACGCATTATTGTTTGCGTAGTTTTTGAAGAATAGTTTTTGGTTATTAGTGTAAGGGTCTGTTGTTATTAGGTCATCTATTTTTACTTTAAGCTGGCGAACTGTTGCTTTAGGGTTTTCCTCGTTATTGTTATTAGTGTCAACTACATGAAGATTGCTTTTTCTTCTAGCCATGAATGGACCTTACTGTTGGAGTTAAAAAAAAGGGCAGGCAAACGCCCACCCTACTTAGGTAATACCTCCCTGCTATTGGAGGCATGAATTGGTTCTATACTTTTCATAATATTATTTATAATTGCCCTCGCTTCATAGGATAGTAAATTACTACCATGGGCTCGCTTGAGAGCCTCTTTAACGAACACTGGTTCTAAAGTACGCAAGTCATCTCGACAATATTTAATCTTATCAGTGTTACCCCAGATATTAATACAGAACAGTGTCATCTCTACTTCCTGCTCTGTATATAGGTTAATGCGAAACCCATTTTCAAGAGTTTTTTTATATCTTTTAGGAAAGGTTATTAGTGTGCCCATACTTTATTTATTTAACAAAGGACTTTAACCCCGTAATGATTTGCAAAATCTTTTGCATCATCTTCATCATTCACCATAGGCATACCCTTAATATTTAAACTTGTATTAAGTAGCATAGGGCAACCAGTATGCTTTTCCCATTGTGTAAGCAGTCTGTATAGCCCTGGATGCTGTTCTTTTGTAACTGTTTGTACACGGCTTGTCCCATCCTTGTGTACGATAGCAGGGTACAATTCAGGCTGTTTACATGTGACAATATACTGCATATAGGGAGATTCAAATCCTTTGTCAACATTAAAATATTTGTGTACTACATCAGCTCGTATTACTGGTGCAAACGGTCTAAACTCTTGGCGTTGTTTTATACCGTTTACTCTGTCTTTCATCTTTTGTCCTCGAGGGTCTGCTAGTAAACTACGGTTACCCAAAGCTCTCGGTCCAAATTCAGCTGGTCCGTTTGCTACCCCTACAATACCGGTATCCAATAATTCCTTTAATAGTTTTGCGGTGGGATACTTACCTTCAATGTTGTAACCTAGATAAGGGGTAGTCCAATTTAACTTTTCTTTCTTAGCCGCCGCAATAGCACCCAATGAAGAACCGGCATCTCCTGGGTTAGGCATTATCCAAACAGCATCAAAATATTTACTTATAAGCCTGTTAGCAAGACAGTTTAAAGCACACCCGCCCATTAGTACTAGATTAGTTTGTCCAGTAAGTTCTTTTGTTTTGATAAGTAGCTTCTCAAATTCTTCTTCATAAATTTTTTGAGCAGATGCCGCTAAGTCAAATTCATCTGGAGATTGATACTGCATGAAATCTCTACAACCTCGGTGTAGATTTCTCCCCCAAACAAATCTACGCATCGCATCATAATATTTAGGTTTACCATAAGCCGACATGCCCATGAGAATGTACTCATCCTCATTAGGTTTCAACCCTACTCTATCTGTTATAGCCGAGTAGAATAATCCCAGTGACCTAGGATATGTTTGAGAATATAATTTTGTTATGCCAGTGCGTCTACTACCCTTACATATGCTAGTAGTATCAAACTCACCAATAGCATCAATAACAAGAATAGCGGCAGTGTCAAAAGGACTAGTGTAATAACCAGCCGCTCCATGACTTTCATGGTGGCTCCCCCATTTAATTGGAGTATCTTCTATACCCCATTGTTTTAAGTATTGTTTAGGACTAAGCCAAATATCTTTTTGACCTGCTCTAATTTTCCTCAAAGATTTCAGTAATGGATTTTCATACCAGTAAATAATATCAGGTTTGCCATATTTCCCAGCCGCATGAATTATACCTTCATTCAAGTGCTTATCATTTTTAATGCCACTGTATCTTTCACTGTGGCTCGCAAAAAGAATATCCTTACCTTTAACTACACATAATGATGCATCATGTGTGCCTGCTGATATGCCCCATACAATCATAAGCCATCAAACTCCGGAAAGGTTTCTGCAAAATCCGTTAATCGCCTTTCGTCATGTTGTTTAAAATGCAATTTAAAGTTTTCCAATTGTCCGTTATTATGTTCTTTCATAAAGACTAAATTGCGCTTTACTTTATCAATCTCAAAATCATAAAACCCTACAAAATCTTCATCTATAGGATTAGCTTCCATGTATTCAATAGCTTCTTCTATATACTTATAATAAGTGTCAGGTAATACCTGTACAGACTGCCAAGTTGGATATCTCAATAGGGGTATATCAAACCATACTCGTTGTCTAGGATGAATTTCATATGGGTCATGCTTTGTCCACTGGTCTATAACCGGTTTGTATTTTACGCCTTGCATTTTTCTACTGTAAGACTTACGCCACGAGTTTACATACTGCAAATATTCTGTTAGCTTAGGTACACTCAATGCATTAAAGGTATTAATGAAGGTTAATGTTGTGTTATCTGTTTCTGACAGAACTCGGTGAATATTTTTATCCATTTGCTTAAAGTCTAGACCTGTTCTAATATACTCTGCTTGCTCACCTACCGAATCTAAACTTACAAAAAGCGCAAAGTTTTTAACTGCCATATTTACATACCAGTTATTACCCGAACCTGGATTGTATCTATCCTTATCTTCCCAAATCTGAATTTCCTCAAGTTTTTTAAGTTTATTAATAAACTTATCCATTAGTTCTTGGCGAGGAGGTGACATATTACTTGTAACACTAACTTCTAACCATGCGTTAGGATTCTCATAGATATAATCCATAACCTTAAATGTATTTGAATCCATTAAAGGTTCGCCGCCAGTCATTCTAAAGACTTCCAATGTCTTGTATAGGTCAGGCCACCATTTCCAAAAAGCAGTTAGATATGGATTGTCTTTCTGTGCCACCTTTAAAGGCATCATACCCTGTGATTCTAAATACCCCAGGTCATTATGTGCGGAGTCTTTTAGTTTGTATGGACCGTGTTTTTTAATCTCATCTTCCCATGCATTACTTAGATGGGGGGAACAATACATACATTTTAAATTACATGCTTGATTAAAATTTACTTCCACATATCTGGGTGAGATATTGCCATCAGAATCAGCGGCAATAATATCCTCACGAGCATTCTGTGCCCAATATTCGCCTGACTTGTAAATCCTATCTGAGCGGCCGCCATTAGCCTCAATTTTCCAGCAATAAGAACACCCGTCAGGCTTTTTACCATCCAGCATTTGTCTGCGTTCGTCTTTTTTCTGGGCAGTGTTGTGCAGGGCGCTTGGGTTGCTCTCGAGCTCTTTAATATCAATTTTATGTGTAGGTGGGTGATAGCAACTATGCGTCATTCCATTAGTAAGGTGCATAGATACCTGCGCCCACTTAGCATAACACATTGAGGATGAGATTTGTTTTAATTGCACTTCCGCTTTATCAGCGGCTTCATCATAATCGGACATAATCTAGTCGTAAATAAATGGATCGCGTTTTCTTAGCTCTTCCATATCCTTCTTAATTTTTTTCTGGTAAAAATAATTTTTAATCCAGTCTCTAATTTTTCTAAACATATTGTTTTTCCTTTAAATGCTTAAATAGTTCTTCTGCAAACAAATCATGCCCCTTTGCTGTAGGATGAGCGCAGGGACTTATCCACCAATTTTTAGACCCTTTATGTAAATAATCAAAAAAGTAGGATCCGTTTTTTGACAAAAGATAGTTTTCTTGTTTTAAACATAAATCTATAAATGTATCTACACCCTGAGGCTTAAACATATTTATCCAAGGAAAACTACTGACTAAATCCTTAGCTCTGTGTACATTAGCGGATTCCGATGAAAATACACGCCTGCCTTCCTTGTCCCGTTTTATTTTTTCATTTAGACTTTCTGTAAAGTGTTTCTCAGAATATCTTTCATCAAAGCCAGGAGTAATTACTACATGCATATTATGTAATTTTGCAAATTGCATTATCATTTGTGCATAGGATATCTGCTCAATCGTTGTAAATTTTTCAGAATATATTGATGCACCGTAACCTCCCGCCATATCTTCTCTGGTATATTCCTTGCCTTGCTTCTTGTCTGCACGACCAGGCCACATTGTAATAAAATTAAATCCGTGGTCAACCCCCTCATCATTAGCAAAGTCAAATCTCTCTTTACCACTAGGGCAGTATACAATGACCCCTCCCTTAATTTTATCCCAATTAATTGAAGGGTGTAAAAATAAATTTGAAATAGAACTGCGATTGCCGTTGCCCGACTGACCTAAATTAATAGGAGTATATTCACCCTGTAAATATTTAGAAGCAAGGACATTTATAAAGGCATGTTTCTTTTCAAGCTCACTATAATTTACTTCACCGAAAACACTATTCAGATTATATGTTTGTTTAACTTCCTGTTCTTGATTCTTATCAGCAATAACACATCTATTGCCTTTGGATTCATCCACAGTAACATCATAGTTTTCAAAAATTTCAGTAGGCCATGCCCCCATACCAGCCACAAAAGAACAACCTATGCCTATAACAGCCTTTTCAGTCTTAGCTAAACTTTCATTTATTTTAATGTATTCTGAAAAGTCTATCAAAATTTACTCCTAATATGTTGGACAATATTTACTGCTTGAGGAGCAAACATATTATCGCAATTTTCATTTAACTTGTTATAATTATATACTAAAACATCTTCCATGTCAATATACATTTTCAATAGTTCGGTTTTATCCATACTAGAAAGTTTTTTAATTATATTAGTTATTGCCTCTAATCTTTCCCAAGTAGGTAGAGTGTCATAACTCTCGTCCCACCATTTATCAAATGTCTTGTATCCCATTTCTTTAATGTATGCAAGCGAGCCCCTATCACCTATAATAATGAACGGGTGAAATGCTGAAATGGGTTTAAATGTTTTTTCACTTAGGAAACATTGACCTTGACCATATATGTCACCAAAGGATGCTTCACTTACTACACTAACAAAACTATCACGCATGATTGATAAATTTAGTTTAGTTATAAAATGTCCGCCTGTCGGATCCACAAAGTGTTCGTCCTCTTGCTCATTATCATAACCATGGATAAGAGGTAAATCCTTGCATAAGGTATCGTACTCTTCTTGTGAAATAGGCGGGCGTTCCTCGATGGCAAATGTATATCTACTATCGGGCTTATTTGTACTTACAATACCATGTCTGACCAAATCATTATCATACAACTCCTTCCAAACCAAACACCGATGCCCCCTAGGTCTTTTTTGTAAGCAATTATATGCTTTAATACTTTCAAGATTATCTTGTTTGTATTGTATTAGGGGGTCTATACTTTCTCGTAAAGTATTTGTCTCTAGTTTTCTCATTTTCTGGCATGACCAAATCATCCACTGAAATGCCGCATAGGGCTGTACAAACATTCTATCTTCTTTTGCCCAATCACAACTATCAGCATATGCATCATGCGCTTGTATGCTGTTTAAATCTCCAGAGGTGTATATTAGTCTATTAGGATTAATATTATACTTCTTTGCTTCACTATAAAACCAAGCATACAAATCCCTATGCGTGTATCCTTCATGGGTTTGATCTATAAGTAGTAACGCCTTGTTATTTTGTAAGTCTTGTAAATATTTGGGGTGTAAATCCTCAAACAAAGAATTTACATTTTCTGTTATAGGGGGACCTGTCCAATCAGTAGGAGAATGGTTGACACCGACTGAAATAACATAATTTTCTGCATCAGTACTTTTGGTTAAAGTATTAACCAGTAAATCATCTAGATTAATATTTTTATACTTATCCTTAATAGTGTACGCTCTAATAAGAGTTTCAACTAACGGAGACACATCATATCTAGACATACCACCGCTACCAGCAGTATCCCTTGATTCAGTAAAATTTCTTCGCTGAGGACCATAACCTTTTTGTTGTTCAGTAAAATTAACATGGTCATCTTTTTCAAACATAAATTTAATCATTACATTAACTTCTCTGACCAGGTACGGGGAGTTTTTTCATTATCAATTTCTAAACCAAAAGAATAATCAAACTCTCTAGGTCCTTTAAGTTTAATATACTCTACAGTCTGCTCTATTGCTTCTAATACCGATGATGTTGTTTCATACCCTAAAAGTTTTCTTGCCTTGTCAGAAGAACAGGTTGCAACTTTTACTTCCTGTGGTCTATCCTCCATATACATTGGTATTAATTTAGTTTCACAAACTTTGGCTACAAGGTCTGCTGCCTTATTAATTGTAATTGGATTCTCATCCGGACCAATGTTTATAGTTTCATTTTTAATATTAGAGTCGGTTACCATTTTCTCTAAACAGGAAATACAATCACCCACATAAGAAAAACATCGTTGTTGTTCCCCATCACCATATATGATAGCGGGCTTACCTTGCAAGTTACGGTTTGCCATAATACTGAGAACATTTCTATACGGGTCATCGTATCGTTGACGAGGTCCTACAATATTATGAGGCACTGCAATATTGTATTCCATACCATGCACATCACATAATACTTTAAGAGTTTGTTCTACTGCAACCTTAGCAATACCATATGGATCTACAGGTGCAGTAGGTTGGTCTTCTGTAAAAGGCGGTTCACCTTTACCGTACCTAGCCATGCTTGAACAAAAGACAAATCGTTTTACACCCTCGGCAATAGAGGCACTAATTGTTGCAACACTTGCCTCAAAAATATTCTGCGTAATAAAAGAAGGGCTGAATACTGATAACCCTTCATGTGCTGTTGCCGCACAATGCACTACAACATCACACCCTGCAATCAACATACACATTGTTTCTTGATCTCTACAATCAGCCACATTAAAGTGGACCTTAGGATTTACATTGCATGTAAACCCACCTAAGAGATTGTCACAACCATGTACAGTGTGTCCCCGCTCAATTAATTTGTCTGCTAAGTGACTGCCTAGAAAGCCTGCAACCCCTGTTATAAAAACTTGCATATTGTCTCCGCGAATAATTTATGCGCCTTTTCAGACGGGTGCAATCTAGGCATAATCCAATCTCCAATAATTTTATATTTACTAGGATTTATTTGCATATCTTTCATTGCAAGTCCTACTTTAGCACCCGATTGTTTTATGGTCCAATCAAAAAAGTTAGAACATCCATCTATGGTTATAAATTTGTCCCAATCAATCTTATGCGGGAAACTTCCTTCTATAGTATTACAAAAATATTTTTTAGTATACTCTCGGCTAAATGCAGGAAACATAATAAGTTTATGACCGTTAACTTTACAAAAATTCTGCATATTAATAATATTTGTAGTGGCGTTTAATACTTCTGTCTGTAAAGATACGAACGGTGCCATTGCTCGCTCTAAATTAAATTTATTCATATCACCTAATTTTACCGGATCTATATTAGGAAAAATTTTTACAAAAGGAGTGATATCTACATCGTTATATTCCGCTTTAAAAATATCCACTCGATTTAATCCTGTAGGCATAAAAATAATTGTTGAGTTACGAGAAATATCTGCCATCAAAGCTCTAGTAACTGCACCGGTATTACCTATACCTTCATCACCTAAATTTAACCCTCCCAATAAATCTATGAAAGATTTACCTTTGGGTATTTCACTGCCCTGTACAAAGGAACAGCCTACTCCGACAATGTTTGACACCATTCGTAAAAATTCCTATACTCTGGGAAAGTTTCTAAGAAGTTTGTTTTACGGCGCTTGTCATATTCGTTAAACCACAAGTAGAAATCTTTATGTGCGATTTTAAGTTTGTCGTCACTGTATGTAGTTTGTGCCATATAATCATGCACTCGTCTAAACTTCTCATATTCTACTGTTTGAAACATTGTAGGATCGTCATCATCCACATTCTCAAAAATGAAGGCAAGACTTTCGGTCATGTAAGGCATAAACTCCTCTTTAGGTAGGATGTTCATATCATAATGCAATGGCTCTTTTAAGTAGGGTGTATCAAATCTAATAGTTCTACCACTGCCCTCTTTAGGGGGAACAATTACACCCTGATACTTTTTGCGCCACTCAAGTATCTTAACCAGCAAATCCTTAAATGTTGTAACAGTCAAAGCATTAAATGTAATCATAAGATTGATGGGAGATTTTACAGTAGTAGCAAAGGTATCCAAATTTTGTTCCCATAATTCCAAATCCAAACCAGTACGGATATATTCCGCTCTAGGATTCCAAGTATCAATACTTGTATAAATTGCAAACTGTTTTACTGCATTTGCTTCCTGTAGCTTGTGTACTTCATTAGAAAAGTTTTGAAGGCGCCGATTAGATACACCAAGATTTGTATTAATATTTAACTCGAGATGGGGTTTAGGATTTTCTTTAAGCTCATCGAATAGTCTCCAAGTACTGGCATGCATCAAAGGCTCACCCCCTGTTATGCGGAGGATATTTAGAGTTTTAGAAACCTCAGGCCACCATTCCCACCACGCCTTAACATAAGGATTTTCATGCTCCTCAATTAATTGAATACTATCAATATTCAACCCATGGTTTTCAGTGGGGTAAGGACCGTACTTTTTAATTTCATTTGCAAAACTTGAGGATGAATTAGGATGACAGTATCCACACTTAAAGTTACACTCGTTACTAAATGCAATCTCAATATAATCTGGGTTTACATCAAAGTCCCAAGGTTTAGATTTAATTTCCTCGACTCTTTCTTCGGTGTAAAGACTGGCTGAACGGATAACTCGGTCAGATATATAGTCTCTACCCATACACTCCACATTCCAACAGTACTGGCAACCGCTAGGCTTTTTACCTTCAAGCATTTCCTTGCGTTCAAGTTTTTTCTGAGGTGTGTTGTGTAATTGACTAGGATTAAACTCTAGTCCTTCTAGCGGAATGTGATGAGGCGAAGGATGATAACACGAGTGTGTCATTCCTGTTTGTAAATATATTGATGTATGATGCCACTTGGCTAGGCAAAAGGTATCACTTACTTCATCGTCCATTAAGTCTCTTAAATTAAGAGCCCGCTCAGTTTGATCTTTGTTCACTTAATACCCCATACCATAAATCTTAAAAATTCATCACTTGGACCATCGCAAGCCCATTGAGCCTCACCAAGATTGTTTTCACATTTATTTATGTGCTTAAAATCATTTAAATTATACGCACACCTTACATGGTCACTTGCATCATAAAAGTTATTACCCTGCAGAACATAAAAGGTTCCGCTTGGCACTTTGTCCCACCATATGTCATATTGCTCCTGTGTTATATGTTCGGTCACAGTGTTAATAACTGTAGTGGGTTTGGAAGGATACTCATATGACACCATATCTGCCGTTACTGCTGTTACAATAGGGTCAGTAACCACATCATTAATAATCCATTCACACTCTGGGTCAACATCAATAGAATAAATTTTACGCGGTTTCAACTCCTTATCATCTAAAATAAGTTGAGCCAGTATACCATACCAACCACCAAAGATGTACACTTCACCTATGTAAGACTTTTGAACTAGTGTATTGAGTAAGTGCATCTTACTTGTAAGTTGGCTTCCCCAAAAGCAATCCATATATCGCTCTGCTTTGTCTGGGTGAAATCTAATAAACTTAATCCAACTTTCAAGAGTTTCAGTTTCTATATTCATTTCCAAACAACACAATCCACAGGGTTCAATTTATACCCCGTATCTTTGAGGTCAATGTAATATACATTTTGCAACATTTCGCTCTGTTTGTCAACCTGAAACAACCATCTTTGGTCGAACTGAATACTGTTCCAGATACTATCATCATTAAGATGAGAATGGTTCGTAGGTTTTCTTTTTAACTGATAGATTGCGTTGAGCCCGCGGTTTTTTACATCATGTGTCCAGTATACACAATCATAATCGTTATCTTTAGCCCACTTAATCATCTCGGGTAATATGAGAGTAGATCCTAAGGCAAGATTACGATATTTCTTTAGTGTATGAAATCGACAGGCTCTTAATACCTTGGCATCCTTTGTTGCATAGTGGTCCTGTTCTAAAACTGCAAGTGATGCAATTTCACCATCTATAGCAACATAAAAAGTCTCACCATCTAAAAAGTCTGGATTATATTTGTGTAATGGTAGTGCATCGTTACCTTCCAAAAATGTTTTTTGTCGAAAGTCCTCGACAGCACATCTCATCGTCCAGTGGTATTTGCAAACCTGCCAGCTCTCATGCATTCTATATCCTCTTGTCCACCTAAAGTACCTAGTAAGTAATATCGAACATCGTCACCATTATGGTAAACCGCATGTTTATATCCGACATTTAAAAAATAGGCTTTACCTTCTTGCATTTCAAAATCATACTCCTTACCCTTGCACCAAAATTTATTTACAACCCCCTTGTTACCTGAAATAGGAATAATAAAGCGAACTGCATAGGTTGTATTATAGTCAATATGAGGGGGAACCACTGTACCTGGAAGCATACGAGACATTCTAAGTCTTATAATAGGTGCTTTAAAAAGAGAGGTTAAATGTAGATGTAAAGGAGTACCCACATAAAAGGATTTGGGTATAGCCCAATTATACTCATTCATATATGGATGTATTTTATCCTTACGAATTTTATTTTTAGGTGAGTAGTTGTCAAACAAATCTGTAGTAGGTGCTTCACCCGCAGAAAAGTTTGGGCCTGTCAAATGATAATGTGTGATATGATTATAAGTTGCATCTGCAACCTTACCATTGTTTACACAGATACCTTCATGTGCCTCATAATTATCCTGCCACTTATCCTGGTGTTGTTCAAGGAATCCTTTAATCAACAATATATCAGGCTTTATCGGCAATTCAGATATCAAAGGATAGGAGTGTTTTTTATGTTCTAGCATTTTTATCAATAACCCGTATAATATGTCCACTAATATCTAAAGGATGAAATAAAACTTTTCTAGGTTTTACATGATGTATTTCATGGAACCCCTCACCAAAAGTAATTAAGCCTAACCATGTATCGCTATTAGCTTTTTTACCTCGATGTGAATATGTAAATACAAGTGAACCAATTAGTTTACCAAATCCTGCAGGTGCAAGCCAAGCATAAACAACCGCGAAGGGATCTATAAGAAATAATATAACTGCCCACACTGCAATAAAATGCCAGTAGTATTTAACCTGCATTCTATATCTATCTATTCGCAATAAATCCCTACATAACTTAAAATCTATATCTGTCAGGACCTGCAGAAAATATGCACTAAGCCATCCCTTGTAATGAGGAGAATGTGGATCCAAATGTGTATCGGCATATTTGTGATGCTCTCTGTGATTTGCAACCCAAACAATCGCAGGTCCGACCATCATAATGTGTGCAAAGAATACCATTACATATTCAAACCACAGGGGACATTTAAATGCACGATGTGAAAGATATCTATGGTAACCCATAGTAATACCAAAAGACATAATGCCGAAATACATTATACCTGTAATAGCCCATTGCCAATCTGTCGCATATAGAAACATACTAACGGTGGACAACATTGCAATAATTTGTCCTGCTAGTAGAGTATATGGAAGTCGTTGTTTATTATTCATTAGCTTCCCATCTTACTAATCTCAGTTGCCTGCTTCTTATTTATGACGGGTACGGCATTGCTTTTATGCATTGTAGCAATACCGGTTATGAGAGTACCCGTATATTTTTGTGTGGGCTTCTTGGCAGTTGAGATGGGGCTACCCTTCGAATCAAGACTTTTATATTTTTCTCGATGCGATAGGTGCTGTTCATATAAAGGATTGGATTTTGGTTTGAGAGGAACGAAATCCCGCTTTTTAGGTTTAGCGTCAGGATCTATTCCCATTGATTTGAGCCACTTACGATGTTCCGCTTCGGCTTGTTGCCACCCAGGTTTACGGTGTGCTTTTCTACGGCTCTTTGTACTGGTGTATATTAATGAAGGCATCTACTCTATCCCTCTACAGAAAGATTTATAACAGTTAACATCATGACTTGAAGGTCCATTTTACCAAACACGCCAAATAGTTTTTAAATATTATAAATATAATAACAAATATTTAATCCGGTGTCAACCTTTAAGGAGGAACAACGCACCAAAAAACTCAACCTTTCTAGGAGTTAGAAATGAGATATAAAAATGGGCTCATTTCGTTATGTTTATTTTTGGTGCCTTCATTGGCTTTATCACAAACCTTAAATACTGACTATCAAGACGCAGATAATTCAACATATACTATTATTGAAAATGGTACGACCACAACATCTGATGTTACCTCGACCAATACCAATAATAACAATAATGTGAATACATCTACCAGTACCTCGAATAATGTTAACACGAATAACAATACTAATGTTAACACAAATACCAACACGAATACAAATACTAATACAAACAATAATACCAATGTTAATACTAGTACTTCAACCAGTACCAGCAACAACACGAACACCAACAACAATACAAATGTAAACACAAGTACATCTAATAGTACATTAACCTCTACTAGTGATTCTACAGTAAACTCTACCAGTACCAGCAACAACACAAACACTAATGCCAACACTAATGTAAACACAAGCACTTCTAATTCTACATCAAATAGTACTAGTGATTCTAATGTTACTACTGATAACAAAAATGAAAATGTCAATAGGAACACGAGCGAGACTACAATTAAGTCTCCTCCCCCTAGCGCAATTGCTCCTAGCATAGGCAGTTCGTATTCTCAGGACCTATGTACAACAGGTATCAGTGGTGCAATACAAACACAAATTCTTGGCTTGTCCGGTGGTAAGTCTGTTCGGGACATGAATTGTGAAAGAATTAAACTTTCCAAAACACTGTATGATATGGGTATGAAAGTTGCCGCAGTATCTGCAATGTGTCAAGATGAAAGAGTGTTTAAGGCAATGTTGATGGCTGGTACACCCTGCCCGTTTGAAGGAAAAATTGGTACCGAAGCATTAGAGCTATGGAAACAATTTCCCGAATTGATACCTGATAATGCATTAGACGAGGTTAGAATAAAACAGGAGCAGGAAGATGAAACGGACACTAAGTGGTTTGTTGGTGGCGGTGCTATGTTGCTTCTCCTTCTCCTCTAATGCACAGACAACACTAAATCTAGGTGATGATTCCTGGAGGGCAGTAGACTTAGGATTTAGCATAGACTACTTTGGTCAGTCATTTGAACAAATAACACTTTATAATAATGGCATGGCAATGTTTGGGAATAATGGTCAATATGTTCCGAACTGCTGTCAAGGATATAGACCAACAGAGGACTACCATGATTATGGATTGTTTCCACTATGGACAGATTTAGTTGGTGGTTCAATTACCTATGAAACAGATAATATTGATTCCTTCTGGGTTAGGTGGGAAAATCAGTTTGAATTTTATGATCAGCAAACCACAAACACATTTGGTATTAACATCAAGCAAACATTTGATGGTGCTTTTATTGATTTCTTCTATGACGAGATAGATATTCGCAATCACGATGTGTGGTCGGGTCTTACTGGTGATATATCAGAAGGTGAAGTTGTTGAGAACTTCTTTCATCACCATGGTGATGGTGTATTGACAGGTGGGTTTGAGTTGGATTTTTCTTGGAATCAATCTGGTTATATTGACTGTTCCAATCCTATAGATAATCCATCCTGCCCCGGGTATGAGAAGGCATACACCGACCAGCAATGTTCTTTAGACCCCCTGTATGACCCTAGTTGCAACGGATATGAACAAGCATATACTGACCAGCAATGTTCCGTAGACCCGCTGTATGACCCTAGCTGTAGCGGCTATCAGCAAGCATACACCGACCAGCAGTGTTCTTACGATCCTTTATACGACCCTAGCTGTAGTGGTTATCAGCAAGCGTATCTCGACCAACAATGTGCTGAAGATCCTTTGTATGATAAGGCATGTCCAGATTATGAAAGGGCATATACAGATTTCCAATGTGCAATTGATAGCCAATATGATGTGTTATGTCCAGGGTATGAATTTTTTGTGGAGGATACAAGTTCGACATTTGTTGATTATAGTCAACCTCCCAAAGTAGAAGATGGTAATTCAGATGAACAATTTGGTCCCTCTCCTCAATTTGACGAGCCCGATCCCAATACAACAGGTGCAGGCGAATCAAACTTTGCAATGAATGGTGAAACTGATCCTAACATGGGAGGCACGGGAGATATGGGAGACCCTAATCAATCTTTCGACAATTTTTCCGAGCCTCCACCTGCACCTGCTTATAATGAACCTGAATTCCGAGAAGTTTTTAGGGATACATTCAACGACGAGCCTGCAAGCGGTGAGCCGGCATTGGTTGAAGACGAGCCGGCACTAGAGGAGTTCCTAAGAGAGGAAAGGGAAGTTGCTGAGGAAAGAGAAGAAGTACCGGCAGTACGAATTGCAAGTGAGGAAGCAACATCCGAGGAATTTTCGGAAGTTGTAAGGGAGGAAACAGTTGCAGAAAAGGAGGAATCCGAAAAATCCGAAACCAGTACCCGCCAAAGAGGCAGTAGAGTTGGGGTAAGTGTGGGTTTGAGTACTGCAAGCGAGCTAGTTTCCAGTTTGATAAGCAATTCCATCGAATCGGGGCAGTCATCTAGTAGCTCAAACCCTACAGGCGGGTCCTCAGGGGGCTCAACAGGTGGATTTTCAGGGTTTGATGATGGGAGTAGCGGGTTTGACGGTGGATTTGGCGATATTTTTGGGAGTGATGCTCAAAATTTCGGACAAATTAGTCAATCTGGACAAGATTTCACAGATTTTACTAACACTATGACAACCGACACACAAGAAACACAACAAATTGATGATTCTATCGCCTTAGGTGGTGATATTAATGTGGGCATTTCAGTTGTACCTACAGTGGAACAACAAAACATGCAAAACAACGAGCAAATGATAGTTGAAAAACCTACTTTGGCTCAAGTCTTAGCAGAACAAGTTCGCAAACGCAATGCAGAAAATCAAACAGGCATTTTTGGTAAACAAGAATCAGTTTTGACCTCAATTGCAAGCGCAACAGACTTTACTAAATACTATGAGGAAAGAGTTTCCTATGCACCTAGTTGGTATGGTGCAGAACAAGTGTATCCAGGTAATCGTCTGCCAGACAGGGGTAGGTCTTATTACAATATGTTCAACGAGAACTATGGAACAATGAGAACCTTAATTAGGAGTCAGTACTAATGGCAGAAGTAGAAGTAGGCGGAGTTAAATTTACAGGCGGCAAAATGTTTGCTGTTCTGATGGCACTATCATCCGCAGTAGGTGCCTTGTGGGGAGGGTTTGAAATCTATTCCCGTTATCTGGATATGGAAGAAAAGATTAGTCAATATGAGGCACCGGACCTTTCTGGTATTGAACAACAGTTAGCAGTTTTAAACGAATCAATTGATGCATATGAACTTAAATTCAGTACACAAAAAGAAATCTTAGACAGAGTAAATGCTGACCTAAGTTTGTTGATGAATGATGTTCGCGATTCCAATCGTAGACTATATACTTTGGAGACTGAAACACAAAGAGAAATGCTAGATATAAGAAAGTCAATTACAGAGCAAATTGAAGAAGCTCTAGCAAACCCATTAGCAGGGAAATAAAACATGCCAGCAAAATTTAATAAGGGTGATGTTGCAGAAGGAATTTTAGCGGCGGCAATAACCGCTAGATTTTTATCTAAAACAAAAAGAGTACAGCCTAATGATGTAGTCAATGTCGTAAGAGGTTTGAATCGGGCTACCAGTGGATTCAAAGGAATGACCTCACTAACCGAATTCAAGTCGCCTAACAAGAAACCTAGAATACTTGATAAAGTAATCTGTAAAGTTAATCTAGCAGAATCCAATATGAAAGGATTTCTAGATCCAAAAATATATAATCAGGCTGACATTCAACAAATTGTAAAAGCCGCAGTTGACTATGCAAATGGAATATACATTATGGATTGGGCAGACATGATGTATAATAACAATCAGAAAAATGTTATTGAAGTAAACTCTGAAGGACTGCTAGATCAATCAGGAACCAAAGTAGATTTAAAGGTTGTTATTGATGGTAAACAAGCAGGGGTGGGTGTGTCACTGAAGGCGGGTGATGTACAACAGTTTGGTCAGGTCGGTGGCGCCGGTGCAGATAAAATGAAAACATTGTTTTCTTCTTTGGGGGTTAAATTTGATAAACGATTCGAAGATGCCCATACAGATATGATAGCAAATAAAGAGTTGGCACCAGCACTTACTACCGCATACACAGAAGCACATAAACAGCTTAACCAGAAAAAACAACCTTTCCTAAGAAAGGCAATCGCAGACTTTATGAAATATCATGCAACATCTAATGAAGAAGATGTTGTACTAGTACAGTTGAATAAATCACAAGCAAAAGTTTACGACTTTGATGTATTAGAAGAAAAACTTAAAGACGCTAAAATACAAGTGGTGATTACATCTGGAAATACTGATAAATTAAATGAAGGTGGGTACAAAGCTAAGAGTGGGATGCCTAAAAATAAAATACCCAAGTTGCAATTTTTAGTGGACGGCGGAGTGTTACTTGATATTCGCTTGAAACTAGAGGGTAACCGAATAAACTCTAAAGGTAAACGAGTAGGACTCACTGTTAGAAACTATGTGGAAAAAGGAAAAAAAGCTACTGAGCTCTTAACAAACTAATATGGAACACAAATATAAACCAATGTCTAGGTTAGAAAAAGAGCTTGCGGGTATGACCGGCGAGTTCAATGGTAAACATTTATCTGAAATTAATCCTTTACAATTTAAAACTAAGGCAGAGTGTCAAGATTTCTTAGTAGTTCTTCATCTATACAATGCAGAGGTACTAGACGATATGATGGATACATCTATTGCAAAACAATTACTAAATGATATAGGTATACCGTGTTAAACAATTGTTATTTCTGGTGTGCATGGAAGTTAGTTACACAGGGAGGCAGGATTAAATTCTACAAGTCTAAAAGATGGATAGGATGGCATACTACATGGGTAGATAAAAATGGCGTTGAATGGGAATATACAATGACCAAAATGAAACACAAGCCTTGGTGGTATGTTCCAATTCTTTACAATGGTATTATTAGACGAGTACGAACTTTAAAACGGTAATAGTAGGATTATTGTTTACCAATTATGTAACACATTCGCCATAATAAAGAAGCAAGTTAAAAAGTTAACCCCTACAATTAGTGTTCTTATAACAGCAATTGTATCTGCTTCCCTATCATCATCACTTGCCTTTTCCCCTAGACTTTTTGCCCAGAGACGCCATAACTTCTTCATACAAAATCTACTTCAATATTACAGTCATCCAAAAACTTCAACCCATCAGATGTCTTATAAGCATCTCGCCATACGACACGAGCAATGCCTGCTTGGTGAATTAACTTTGCACAATTCATGCAAGGAGCATGTGTAGTGTACAGTGTAGCCCCCTCAGAGCTCTCAGATGAACGGGCTACCTTTGCAATAGCATTCGTCTCCGCATGTAATACCTCAGGCTTAGTGACGGGCATATTACCAAGCTCATCAGTAGTTTCACACTTATTCGACCAACCACTAGGCATACCATTATAGCCAATACTGATAATTCTATTATCCTTAACAATAACTGCACCGACTTTTAGTCTTGTTGCAGATGACAACCTAGCATAATTTTCTGCCGTTGCCATGTGTGCCATATCCCACTTATCCATGATTTGATTTCCTTGATCTTTTATACCACTCGCCTGTTCGCTTCAAACGATTAATTGCCATTCTAGTTCCAGACTTCCACCTGCGAGTGTTGTATGTACACTTAACATACAACAACCCTCTACCTAAGAAAATAGCAGGCACATAAAAGCTATTTTTCCAATGCCATATGATATAAGGTACACGATACTTCCTATAGCCTGAAATCATGCCAAACGATACAGGTCCTAACTTATATCCAGCAAATCTAGAAAGTCTATAATGAGAATTGATGTACCAACCCCTCTCCACAATTCCCTTCCGCACAATGTTGCAAGGATGCATTTCATTGTAGTTACCTGAAGGTACATGTGTTGATGAAAAGTAATAATGTTTTTTAACTTGTTTCACCAAGGGTATTCTCCGTAAAAAGAAAGGGGGCGACAATATTGCCGCCCCCGTGTAATGGTATAACTAAAAAGTTAAGGGTTAGGCGTTAGAGTCTGAACGAGCAATAAGTGCCAGAGCTTGGTAGCCCATAGCAATTACCGAACGGGGAGCAGACCCTAGACGATAACGGGATGCGCGGACTCGTCCACGAACATCCTTAGTACCCTGGTTTAGATATACCGGATAACCCTCCATGCGAAGACTTGAAGCCAATGCACGAGCGTTTTTCACGCCGAAGCGAGTTTTCATTTCACCTGCTGTCAATGTTTCTCCAGCAGTAAGCGCATTGAGTACACGCTCTTTTTTAGTAAAGTTTACAGTTTGTGTCATAATATAATTCTCCGTTTATATATAATATTTACCATTACAAGTTACACTATACACTAATATCATATTAATGTAAAGCACTATTTAAAGGTATTGGTCCTATACGCCATACCCTTTAAATTCTTCAATATCAATACCCGAATAGATGTAGTACTCACACTCATCACAATCCATTCCTAAATCTTCTTCCAGGTAAGAACTCCATTCCTCAAAGTATCCATCAGTAATTTCTTCTTCTTCTTCCTCAGTCCATTCATGTGAACCTAGGAATTGTAAGTCAGTACTGATACCGTCATAGGTTGAGTCAAACTCCCAATCTTCAAACACCCCAATTTCAAGCTCATCAGAATTATCAACATCTTCGGCGGAACTTTGAGTTAGGTAATCCACTTCATCCTGATTTTGAGGGCGAATAATAAAAGAGCCGTTTCGCCATAGCTGTTCAACACAAATAGTTTTTTCGGGTTTAGACCAATACTCTTTTTCAACCAGGCACTTTTTAAACCTAGCAGTAACCATATATTCTTTACCAATTTCAATTTTCATAACTGAACCTCTCCTTCATATATTCCATATCATATTTTGTTGGGTAGTGCCTTAGCAGTCTGCCCGCCTCTTGTCTCACTGCTTTGGGCACTCTGGGTGTCTTTTTAGGATCTAATAGATTAATTAGAAACAGTTCTGTTTGTAACACGGCATTTGTTCTTTCAGTTGGTAGTGTCATCAGCCCACTCAATCTCCATCCAATTAGTATCTTCAGGCATCATCTCTACAGTAGCAACAGAAGTATTTTTCAGTTGCTCATAGATACCAGCGTTATTCATGCGCAAACGATACTGACCTTTGTAGCAGTTATAGCAGCTACCAGAGTTACCATAGAACTCCCAGTAATCATCTTGTTCTACCACTCGAGTAATACCTGAATTCATTCGCCAATAGTCACTATCAAGATAACCACCTGACCAACCAGCAAGAACCTTATACAGTGTCTCACCTTCGTATTGAATCTTCAGTATAACCCAGTTGTCTGGTGTATACTCACTCATACTATGAACCACCTGTAAATGCCTATAAGATCTATAAAAATAAAAAATGCATTTTGTGTAATCATAGCCCAATCTTTAAATTTTAAAAAATACCATACTAATATGATATGACCTACAAAAAAAGTTAGAAACCCAAATTTGGATATATCTAAATTCAGCGATAACAAGAGACCTGAAAAAATAAAGAGTGTTGTTGCTAACCACTTCATTCATCTATCTCAACAATGTCAGCATCCTGTTTACTCACAAAATTTGTAAATCTATGTCCAGGCGCTATACCATTATCCTGGAGACTTTTATACTCATATGAAGAATTGTAATCCTCTAGATACGGTACTAGGGAGCCTACTTTATTGGCATACCACTTTCGCTCATCATCACACGATTTAATGTATAGCATTTTCATACTACGGTCTCCATTTATCACCTAGCTCTTTTTTAGCTTGATGTTCTGATATTGTACAAACATATATTCCCAACCACTTCAGTACTAAGCGAAACATGATAGTGCATCTTTCATAACTTGTTCTTCCATCTTGTACGCCTCAATTTCCCAAGGCTGTTTTTCATAAGGCGTGTTAGTATGTATCTTACCTTCCCATGTCTGAGCCTTGTACAAGATCTGTGTATCACCAGCAGTACCTATTTGTAACCCATGGTCAATAAGACGCCCCTCTAACATTTGCTTGGCGTGAACCATCTCATGTGCAATGTATCGTTGTATGTCTGCCTTTGTGCACCGCTCGCCTTGAATGTGAGTTGCAATCTCGATATCTATTTCTTCCTTATCACCTGAACAATAACCACCTGCATCATTGTCAAGTTTTTTGTTAAACTCAACATTAATTATAACATCTTTATTCCATAGGTCAAGCACCGCGGCGACCGCTTCGATGTATTTGTAGTAACTAGTGCGATTTGTCCAAATGTCTACCATACTGTTTCCTCTCTAACTATACCCTATTATGGCATAATTTAAAACGAATGTCAACCTAAAAGTTTCTTAAAATTGTCCCCAGATACAAAGTGACACAATTGTCCTTCCCACCGGTCATTGGGTAGAAACTCTGCTTCCTTAAGACTATTTAGATTCTGCAGATGATATGTACCATTAACTAGGTCTACATAAAACACTAGGCTGGTATAGTCGGATTGCTTACAGGCTTCATTTACCTTATGCCACTTAATATCAAAGCCATTGCCGCCTGAAAAGCCTGCCTGCACATCAATAAGATATTTGCCACTGTCACTGATTAGATCTGCGGCGGCAGTCCGTTTAAAGTTAGATGGGTCTGTAAGATCATCACCACCATTCCTACGAATATCACTGACACCTAACTCTTTCTCAATTAGGGGTGTGAATACAAGTTCAGCAAGGTAACCCTGTAACCAGGTATAATACACATCCTCCATCGCCCGCCCATGATTGTTTAGTTGAGGGAGAATGTTATTGTCTCTAATGATTTGTGTTGTATTTTGTACTATATCCTGTACGGTGTGCATTTTATGAAACAAAATGGGCATCGAATCAATGACGGCATCAAATATCTCTACGATGCGATTGTTCCGTTGTTCAATGATTTCCCAATTAGGTGACTTGATATCCTTAGCTCTTAGATAACTGATAAACTCTGCTTTATTACTAAAACCCATTCGCTGGCGATACTCTTTACTCATCACGGAATCCTCGCTTTATTTCTTGCCACGCTTCGTAACACATCATATCTTCACAATACATCTCATAGTAACACCAAAGCAAATGATTGTCAAGCATTGATTTCACAGAACTCATCAATGCTCATATACTCTACATTACTATAAGCCGATGCCCAATCTAGTTTATTACCCACACTCACAAATCTCACATGCTCATAGTCAACGAAGTTACGGCAGTGTTGATCCCGCCACCGCTCCACGGAGTTCAAACTCTCATAAGCAACCGAAGCACTCTCAGTCTCACTCAGATAATTCAGAGTCCCGGCATAGACATTATTCACACTATCATCGGGGGAACCAATATCAAAGCCAACCAAGTAAACAACCTCAGGCTTCTCATGCAAGAGAGCCAATCTTATAGCGGTTGTACCAGTACTCCAATCAGCGATATCAGGTATATCAATGACATTCACAACAAAATCAGAACGATTCAGCCAAGTAACATGCGTACCCCAAGGTGCACCATTAAGAGTAAACTCAGCACAAGGCGTCCCTTTCTCTATAACGGTGTTAGCGCCGTTCGGCTCATATAAGTGGAAGGTAAACATCTCTTTCACTTCTGAAGGTAAGGGATTCCAACTACGAAACCATACTGTAGCATCTCCATTATATTCTGTATAGATTTCCTGCATCATACCATTATCAACAGTAACCAATACAGAAGGACTGTAATCTCTATATACAGCATTACAGCCATATGTTCTGTATGGCAGCTGCTCTAAGTCAATACTCTGACGGCTTTTACCATTACCGATAATAACAACGGCACTCATTGCAATCCACCCCATATGAGAAGTACACTGAATATAAACAGAGACCAGAAAACTAACTTACGAACTAATTTGAGAAACATAGAAGTACTCCTCAGTCATTCTCTTAATGTTTACTATCGCAACCCCATTAGTACTAGAGCTCGAAGGTACACTCACACGAATGCTCTCCCCCTCAGCCAGCCCAGCCGCTTGTGGAGCCATATTAATAACAGTGCCTTTACTTAGAGTCATATTCATAAAATCCTCACAAGGGTCAAAATTTCTGCGGAAAAAATTCTGCGGAAAAAAGTTTAAACGAGCTCAAGAACAACAGGTGGGCATATACCCTTAACATGCCGACCAGGTCATCTACCTTCCATAGGTCGATTCCCACCGCGGCTCTCTCGGCTCCTCTACTCTACGCTCCTAAGAGCTCCGTGTCAACTATACTACGGAACTTCTCGTTAATACTCACTCCATCCTCTACAAAGGAGTAGGAGTAGCGGCTTATCATATAGACTCTCTTGCCTTCACACTGTATCTCAAACCAGTTCTTAAAGAAGCCATCAGAGTCTTCTAAGTCCATATGCATTAGACTATAGCCTTTGTATGTATCTACAGTCTCCATATTAGGCACTCCAGTAAGTCTCAGATCTAGGTGAAGCGTAGTAGGGTGTACCCTCAGGCTCCATAAACTTCTCACCTGTCATCGCATTAGTCTGTTCTACCATGCGCTCTTCTATCATGGACTCGGGTACTGGTGTTGCCGACTGTACAGTATGCTGGAATGTCTCATATCCACGAATGCGAGACTGTCCGCTCCGTGAGAACTCTTTTAGTTTAACCTCTTGGCCTAGTGCCTCTTTAGCACTCATAAACACACCCATGTCCACATCTTCCTCTAGATATGCCATGCCGTTGCGAATATAAGAACAGTATGATATCTGCTCAACGATGCCCAGAGACTCTAACTCTTTCATGGGAACCTTCAACCAAGCGTGTGATGCGTCTGAAACAATGTGATAAATCTTCTTCATAACTAACTCTCTCTCTATTAACTATACCTTATTATGGCATCTTTATGGTCAGATGTCAACCTTTTTCTGCCAAAATAAGCAAAAAACCACCAAGTGCCATGGAGACTAGACCTATCCCTGCATATAACAGAGTCTCTGCTATAGAGTTCGCCTCTGCCATACACTTACCGTCACAATCGCCCCCGGCACCAGCGGCTAGAATGATACCCACAAACACCAATATCGCACCCAGAGTACGCATTACGCTGCCTCCCAGTAAAAGCTCAACAATTGAGTAAAGCCAAACCCATCTACCATATGGTAGGTACCCATCTCATTGTCACGGATAATATCGCCAACGCTCACCGAGTGCATGGGAGCCAGTCGCTCAATGCTTTCTTCAGGACCCATGTTACCAATCTGGAAAACACCGTTCAATGTAGCGGCATCAATGTTGCAGACTGGAGCATAGTACTTACTCATCCAAGCACTAAACCCCTCAGAGCCATTCTTAAACATAACATCCAACTGAATCTGAACCTCTGGGTATTGCTTCATCGCCCCAACCCAACCAACGGTGTTAACGGCTTCTACAACGGCTTCGGACATCTTATACTGCAGGACTGTGTAACGCATAACTCTCTCTCCGTTTCTTCACTCTATATACACATTATGGACTCTTTTGGGTCCAATGTCAAGCACTATTATGAAATCTTTTGAATTCTTTTCTCTATACTAATCAAGCACTTATAGTACCCCTCAAACGCTACAGAGCGATTATAACAGAACCCCCGTAGAGTGTCAAGCACTTTATTTTTTTATTTAGGGTACCTAGGGTATATCTACTCTTGACATCGCACTGAGAAGTGTGCTATACTAAGCCTCAGGGGAAATTCCAGGGCGGAGGACCCGAAAACTAAGTTCTGTTTCTATCTGCATCTCCGCCATACCAGTAAATCATGTATAGAACTCCGCATAAATATCACTATGGCATTTCACTACTATAATAATAGAATTAATCTCTGGGCTTCTGATCGTTGTGGCAGTAATACTCTATCCAATTATATCCATGCTGTTACCTTTAAGGATGCTAGTGGTTGGAACGATACTGCTCATACCGATATACAGCAGTGGGTTGATCTTATCAATAATAAAGAAGAAGAATGTATCCCCGTTATTGTTATTCGTCATCCCTATGAAAGACTTAATAGTGCTATTAAACTCCACGAACACTTTAAAGATATTCCCGTATCTGTTTTCTATAGTGAGACTGCTGGTCCTTATCTACATTATACTACCCGTAGAAAAGCTAAGGAAAGAATATTCTTTTTTTATATACCTACGGAAGAATTGCATCTATACTGCGGAGAGAATAGATATGGTCCCGTGATGAATGTGAGTAATAGAGAGTTGCCTGAGGTTTTGCCTAATGGTTATGAGCCTGGGCAAATGGAGGCTGAGCTTAATCTATACAATAATATTATCAGTAACTATCCGAAAATGCCCGTTTCGTTGTTTCATAGTTTGATTACTTCCCAGTCAAATTGAAGTATATTGTCTCTTTGCCATAGTTCTCTTCTCTCGTTTCTATAGCCAACAGCGTCCGTCAGTTTTTTTAATCGTCCTGCGTCTAATAGAGGATGGAATAGAAGATGGTTTCTATCATCATAAGTGGTTTTGGTTACTGTATCTGTCATTACAGTCTTTCTACCCATTCTCTTGTCTATAACGATGTTTGGCATAGTAGTTCTTTTGAGATAAGTGTTTAGTCTATCAGTAAACAATCTATCGCCATAGTGTATTCCCGTGAATTCTTCATCATAGCCGCCGGATATCCAGTAATCATCGGTTCTTATGAGAAAATCATTATGTGACATCTCGCATCGACCAATATAATCCTGCTTGTCATTTACCCAGAAGTTATAATAGTTTCCTCTGCCGTTTTGTTCGCTTGCTGTTTTGTGTATATCACCCGCAATGCTCTCATCATAGTACATATCAATATCGGTTAATAGAGCCCATTCCGTCTCTATGTGTCTCATTGCAAGATTTCGTGCGCCGTGTGAGTTAAAGCCCAAATCATCCTTTATTCGGAGCAATGTGATGGGCAGAGTGGGAAACATTCTTACGACAGGTTCTGCAGGGCTTTCCATACTACCATCATCCACGATGATAATCCGTGAAAATGCTGAGGTGTTGAAATTATCTAGCAGAGCATACAATAATTCAGATTCATTATAATATGTGGTGCAGTAGGTTATGCCCTTAATCATACCTTAGCTCTTCTAATAGAATAAGCAATAATCTTTTCGCCCGTTGTTCGTCTCTTTGTGCTTTGCTTATCTGTCGATCTATTTCTTCATCTATGCGATTATCCGCTTCTTGATTGGGGCTATCGCTTCTTTCCGTTATGGTTGTACATGCGGTTAGAAGTAGTGTAACAAATGCCGTTTTAATGATAGATGCCATATCCTTCTCCGGGTTCTGAGCTCGTATCTACAGTACCGTCTTTTTTGTTTTTTCTATACACAATACCTGAATATAGCCCGTAATGATGTGTTTTTGTCTCTATAGACATGCCGTCAAAGGACAGTATCTTTACGCCGCTCTGTACTAATTCGTCTCTTAGGTCTGTGAGACTGTTATAAGTTTTCTTTTTCATCAATAAAATAATCCATAAGCCATGCACCAAAGCTCTAATCCGACTCTGTATAGCGCATATGATAGTGGTATACCTATAAGAAATACCATGCCTGTGACCGCTTTGTTCATCTCTTTATCGTCATCATTCATTCGTGTTACTCTACTTTTCCTATTTGTTTTAGCATGAGATAGGTGATATAGGCATGTTGCTTTCGCCCTGGAGATAGTAAATCTCTGCCCTTATCAAGTTTCCCGTTAGTCATTAGCAATTCCATATTAGCCGTATCATACCAGTCGCTACCGATAAAGGTAAAGGTACTGTTAAATCTACGGCAAATCTCCTTCATTGCCAATATGTTCTTTTCTCGGTTTACTGTGTAATCAGTGTCCGTTATGTTCTCGTGGCGCATTGGTTCGAGGCAAAATACATGCTGTGATTTTAGTTTGGGTAGCCAGCCTAGCAGATATTTAAAGTTATCATCGAGAGTGGCGGCGGGGGATGCGAGATTAATCGCTCTATACTGTAGGGCCGTACTCACAAGCGTAGGCCAAATAAGTCCCTCGGGCATACCAACGCCAAAGGTAAAACTACACCCAAGAGTAATAACACTGCGAGGCGTCATTGTAGGGGGAAAGTCATTACCTCTGAACCCATGTGTATTGAATCTATAGGAAAGACTTATCGTGTCAGAGCGGAGAGGATTGTCGGGATTCCAAGGATATTCCCCATTAGGCATTTCAGTCCAGCCATATGCGTCTAGTTCATCCTGCCGTGTTGCTTTGTTTAGTTCATAAAGCTCTTCGGTGTCTAGATCATGGAACTGTGTCTTTTTCGGCTCGTTATCGAGACCGTTAATTGATAATAGATCTATATTCATTCTTATAAGATTCGTAATGTTCAAGTTCTGCATAGATGGCTTCAATGTCCATCGGCTTACCATATCTCTCCAACATAGCATCTCGAGCAGCACTGTGCCATTGATGTCCTGGATGTATTAGGTCTCTACCCCTATCCATTTCCTGTACATTAAGTTTTACATGTGCCTCCTGTGCATTCCAAAGATATAGTTTTGCACCATATCGCTGGCACACTCCGAGAATGGCATATAGCGTCCGCCTCTTAGCAATCGCAAACTCTCTGTCGGCTAGATATAATTCAAAATTTGGATTAGACGCATTCCAGCTACCTATTCTAATAGCGGGGTCATCCGTATCATTCAGTATCTCTCTACGCCAATCGCTAGGAGTCTGTAGAAATACCTCTTTAGATTTTGTTGTAGCAATAACCAACTCTAATGCACGGAAGCAGGATTCATAGCCGCCTGCAGGCACACCTAGATTCCACACTTTTTTCTGTATAGCCTGTTCTACAAGATAGGGCCATGTACTTTCACGGTGCATACCTACGCCAAATGTGCATGAACAACCTATAGCAATCGCTGTATCAGGCCTATCATCTATTTCCTCATCTCGGAAGTTATAGCCATTTACAGAATAGTTAATTGGTACAGGTGATACGCCATCCTCCTGCACCCAACCATACTTTTGTAGCAGGTCCTTTCGCTTTTTTATATTGATCTTGAAGGAACGCTCATCATCGGAACTGAACCAGCTCTCCTGCCTATCATCCCAGCAGGGTAATGATATGTCATCAACTGCCATGCTTCCGCCTCATCATATCTACAAACTCATTCTCATACTCTTGCATTTTCTCTACACCCAGTTTCTTAGTAAAAAACTCTGTGAGAATGATGATACCTAATTCGATACCTTCTCGCTTGCCTGAGGATTTACCAATATAAAAAGATGCCATAAGACACACTAGAGAGATTATTGTACTGGTGATTGGATCCATTCGATTCCATGCTCCTGATATGTTTCCCTAAGGAAAGATTCATTGTTTGAAAAATACTCTGCCCAAGTTAATTCAGGCTCGTTATTATCGAATCTTTCTTGGCAGTTCTCACGCCACACTAGTCTAGCAAAATGATAAAATTCACTATCCTTGTCCAACCACTTTTCCATAGATATCCTCCCAGTTCTTCACAATTCTAAAATCACCCTTCTCGTGCATGTTGTATTTATGCTCCATCAGTAAGGTGTCGAACCCTACGCTCGAACCAATAAGAGCATTCTCTACCTTGTCCTCAATCCAATAACAGCCTTCGTAGTTTTCCATAAGCTCTATTAGAATCTCGTCCTTGTCAGCGCCGCATGACAAACAAATAACTTCCTCGAAAGTGTTATCACCAAACAGTTTAGCTAGGTTCCGTTCTCTTAGCTTTTGTGCAAACGGGTCATCGCTTAGACTAGTTACTGCGATAAATTTATATTTGTGTTTCTCATGGAGTAACTTCATATAGTACTGAGCATCTCGCAATGGGGGTAGGAAGCCTATCGCCGCAGAGCTGTTAAATTGTTCTACCAGCTTCTTACTTACTTCCTTCTTAACACCATATCGCTTGTTGATGTCATAAAACTCTTTGAAGCCCTCAACAGTATCATGCCCATGATGTTGCATCCAAACGCTGAAGCCCTCCTCCCAATCGAGGACGACTCCATCAATGTCTGTTAGGATTATTTTTTCTTTCATCATACGCTCTGATATCCTTTTCCATACTGTCCAACATTCACGCTCATGTAGAATGCAGTGTCGAAGTAATCGGTCATCGCATCGCTGTTATCGTACCATGCGCTACCACCTTCTGCCTTAGCAGGAGCAGTCTTTATGACCTCAACAATCCTATCAAACAGGCCTTTATATTCACCATAATTGTGAGTGTGATAGTGGTTGATCTGCTGGTAACCAGCACCGCTATATGTCTCTCCAACAGTCTCTAGAAGACCCTTAGGACCCTTCATAAGCGAAACCTCTACTGAGAGACTACCACTGCTCTTGCGGACTGAGAACTTGTATTTAGGGAAAGCTACCTTAAGCTCTTCGCGGATTGCTTTAACTTCTTTTGTACTAATATAAGCCATGATCTAAACTCCTGTTTCTTCACTTTATATACACATTATGCACTCTTTTGGCACAAATGTCAAGAAAAGATTGCACCCCTAAGTGCTTGATTAATAAGACAATTCAAAATCTTTTCCTAAATATCCCGTACCACCCTGTCGAACATCATAGCAAACATCAAAAACCTGGCTATCTGTCAGGCCCTCGTCAACCAGAGACAGGCACAACCCTTCCCAATCAGGAAAGTCCTCGTAAATAAACTCTGCAACCAAACGCTCAACCTTAGTCATATGCTTCTTCCTCTAGAGTATCACAAAATGCATCAAGACCAGTGAGGAAGCTGTTAATCTCCTCAATGCGAGTCTCTGCCATTAAAGCCTTACCACCTACAACCGTCAGCATGTACTCATACAAACCTGGGTTAATCTGAACCAGCTCTTTTTTACTTTTAAAATTGTACGCCACACTCGCCTCCTATCACACGATGCTTAATCACACGCTTGTCACCCATAATATCTTGGGCGGCAATAATAGTTTTAACAAACTCGGTTGCATCATCCATAACCTGCTCTAGGCTGTGGGCATAAATGACCTTAGCACCTTGGCTATTGTCATCATAATGTAATTCAATTTCGGCTTGGAACATCTTGATTTCATGTTCACCTGTATAAGCTCCACACATAATATATCTCTCTTTTCTCTAACTATACCTTATTATACCGCCTTTTAAAACAAATGTCAAGCACTTATTTAACCTCAACAAATGTTCTACGGGACTTGCTAAACTGCTTGGAAGGCTTACCAAACATCAATAACTCTGTAGTACCTGCCTTGATGTATCCAACACACTGTCCGTTCTCGAAAGCATAAGTGTGGTTTGGAGTCTTACCATCCCACTTAGTGGTCTCCTTGAGAAACTTCATTACGCTACCTCCTCCGTTTGGACATAACGAATTTCACGCTTGCCATCAGGATCCTGCAACCAAGTACGGAAACCAATAACACGATTGGATATATCGTAGGACTTCTGATCTTTAAGACAAGCAAGAACACCGTCCTCGTACCAAGCATAAATGGCAGTGTCCCACTCCTCAACCACAGTAGCAGGGTCGAAGTCGATGTCATCGACCAACGACTCGCCAAGGATAAACTCCTCAGAGTAATCAGAGCGGTGTGCAATGCAACGACCCACAGCGGCATAGAAGCCAGCGTCCTGAGCCTGTTCGAGAGTACACTCGATAACATAGGTGTCACCACCTTTGTTCTTCCAGTACTGAGGGCATAGACCCTTGCCGTCCCAATCATGGGCACCGTAGTTTTCGCGGAACTGGGTGTGGATAACTAGCTTCATAACTCTCTCCGTTTCTTCACTTTACATATACATTATGGACTCTTTTGGGTCCAATGTCAAGCACTTTGGTAAATCTTATTACCAATCAAATCAAGCACTTACAAATTATTTTACAAAGATAGGAGATTTTTTATGTCAGAATAGGTGTATTTGTGGTCAAATGAGAACTGGAGGGCAACTCTTTGGTCAATATTGGGGTTATCTTCAACCCCATGCCTAACTGTAGTATCCATTAAAATAGGTGCGCCAATAGGAGCGGTGACTGAACCGGAGTCAGGGTAGAATGTTGTGGGTTTATATTCCTTAAAGGAGTTTTCATAGGGATACAGTGGTACGATTAAAACTGCCTTCCTTATATTGTTGTTATATTGCTGGTCAATGTGAGATTTCACTCCCGTGGGAGAAGTCACTGCGAAATAGATGGCTTCACATAATTGTGCTATCTGATTTGGATGAGGTAGATGCCTTGCATCATGCACTAAACAATTTACAAAATGCATATCACCTGTTCTCGGTGTAGTGGTAAAGGACTCGTAATACTCCCGTTGCATCTCAGGTGTAATGAGATGTGGTACTGGAATAAAACACTGTTCTTTTTTCATATAAATACCTAGTTAATGCTATTTATTTATGGAGTATATTATGGCAAAAGGTAAAAGATCCTCAGGGAATCATTACACATCTAAAGGTGAGAGACGCAATGTAGCAAAGGCTACAACAAAACTAGTGCGCCGCACCAAACCCGTTCTCGAGACTGCATACGACAAACACCTTGCCGCATTGGCAGGTAAAAACACACGACCTTTCCTAGACGGTATTGCTGAATATCGTAAGAAGTTTATTGATGGCAAGAGCAAGTAGATTCTTCCTATTTAAAACGCCTAAGGAGTTCTGGATTGTAGATGAAAATACAATCCAGGATGTCCCTAAGCCACGGGAGATGTTAATTAAAAACTCTAATGTGGAATCAGTGCGTAATTACTGCATCACACAAAACAAACAGAACATACCTATTGTGGATCGTTGCCGTGACCGCACAACTTGGCACACACCTGAAGGGCGTGAAAGAATACGCCAAGCCAAGTTAGGTGAAAATCATCCTGCTGTAAAAAATGGTCGCTCCGAGGAGTTCCGTGAAAAAGTATCTAAAACTATGAAAGGTACTAGGCAGGGTGAATTCAATCCTATGTATGGGCGTAAACATTCTCCCGATGCCATAGCTAAAATTCGTGCCGCTGCCTATGAAAGACCTAAGCGCCGCTGGTGCGTTGAGCCCTCTGGTAAGCGGCATCTTGTCGCTTTAGATCATGAGTTGGCTGAGGGTTGGCAATGGGGTAGGACTTACGATCCCTATCGTCCCAGCGAGGCATTACCCAAAGATTAATTGGCGGCAGTCTAAATTTTGCCCACACTTAAAACATTTCTCTAAGTGTTTCTAATTTATCAGATGCCTCTGCAAGTTTTGCAAGCTCTAAATCAATTGTATCTACAATATCAGGATGTTCTGCAACACCTACTGTATTTTGTAAATAGTTTTCGATGTTGACTTTATGTCGTTTGATCTGCGCCTCGTATTGTGAGACTAATGCATCTATAATTTGCTTTCTCATGTCTTCCCTTACGCCTTTGCTTTGGCAACTTTCTTTGTAGTTTTCTTCCTAGGCTTTTTAGCTTTCACTGGTACATTATATTCAGTAATACCTATAGGTGCGAGTAATGCCTCTAACTGTGGGTACATCTCTAACAACTTACCATCCTTAATAGCAGTCAACACCTGAGATTCTTTCCAGTGTAGCCCTTCAAGGATCTGTAACCAGTTCATTTCCCGCTTCCAATCAACGAGCTTTTGCATGTTGCCACCGGGTGTGATGAAGGCACTAATACGGCGCCATTCCATTTGGATAGTGGTGTCGCCCATACCATCAGGCATATCCTTATCCAACTTTAAAGTATCAGGTGTACCTTCAGGCAGATTCCAGTCAGGTTTCTCTGCGCCTACACCAATTCGTACAACAGGTACAACTGTTTGATTTGTTGCCGCCCATTGCTTCAAGCGTTTAACTTGTTCTTCAACACCCTCGGCTTTAAAGACCCAATCAAAGCCTTCATTTGCTTGTCTAAACTTCATTCCTAAACTCCAATTCATTCTGCATTGCATTTCTAACTTGAGGATACATTGCTTGTACATTATCCAAACATGCCTGAATATGGTCAGTTTCCATATCCTTCAGTAATATATATGTCAACGGTAGATCACCGTTCTTGCCATATGTACCCCAAGCAAGTGTTTTGCGTATAAGAGAATGGCTGTCGTCATCATACACACAAAGATCTACTTGGTCATCATGTACAGAACACCGAACATAGTCTAAGCCGCCGTCAACCATATATTCCTTGCCATTTGCATCAAGGTGTGTTACATAATCATGGCGATGGCGACTCTCAATAATAGTACCATCAGGTGTTCGCATAGCATTATATAATAGTTTACTCATCGCCCAGTGTTTCCGATATGCCTTTTTTAATTGCGGCAAGTGTGCCTATTTGGAAGAAGCCTTGGGCTTCTTCCGAGGACAATTCATATGTTCTAGGCTCAGGTATGTTTGCAATCTTAGCCCACTCATCCCATTCATCAGATGAGACGAGCACATAATCCTTACTTAAATCACCTAGTGCAACTCGCATACCTTCACGGATAAATGAGTTTACTGTATCCTCATCCATATCAAAAACAACTGTGGCACTACCATCATCATTCTCAATATAGTTTGTTACCTCAATAGTTTGAACTGCCATTAAAAGTCTCCTAAGACATCAATCATATTCTTCATACGGAATTTCATAAAGTAATTGAGCAACTGGCTTTTATCCTTACCCTGTTGACTCTCATAAGATTTAATAATATCATCCTTGATATCCTGGGGTGTCATTGATAAATCAACTAACTGTTTGTTTCGTACATAACCTGCCGCCATCTCACCTGTGACAAACTCCTCAGGTGATTGTGACCGCCACTCTGCAATCAAAGCCTTACGAATAGGCTTCTGCCGCTTGCCTGATACAAAAGTATCACCATCACTTAACATGTTAGGTACACCGTCACCCTTGTCACCTGTGATAATATGCTCCATCAAAATTTCCTGTGGGGTACAATCAATCTTAATGAATTTCTTTTTAACAGGTGAGTATTGTTTCACATTAGGAAACTTAAACAACTGATTAAAGTCATGGTCACCTGATACTACAAGGAACGGTTCAGTCTCCTCAAACAATGCACCGGGCTTTAGTACACTCTGAGAATACTCTGCAAGCGTCCCAATTACATCGTCAGCCTCAGCCCCATGACAATCTATAATAGGATAGGGAAAGTACTCATCTATCTCATTACGAATTGCATTGAGTGCTTCAAAGATTGTGTTCCAATCAAAGCCACTGTCATCGCGAGTTTTCTTACGACTAGCCTTGTAGTGAGGAAATACTTCCCTGCGCCAATAATGTCTGTTGTCACATGCAATAACAACTTGCCCATACTCAGGTCCAAACTTTACCTTGTAGCTTCTAATTGCGTTGATAATCATATGACGAAGCAAAGGTACATTGACCTCTACATCAGTGCGTCCTCGCACCTCTGCCATAAATGTGCTAATTGCAGTTTGGTTAAAATCCACTACTATCATTGGAACAACCCCTCTAAGCCTTCTTCTACAGGCTCTTTAGGTTCTTGTCCGTAGACATATCCCAGGTCAGAATAGTATACACCCTGTGTACGCTTAGGTGTGCCATCATCATTATATGCCATAGCAACACATCGCCAAGTCATCTTATGCTCTCGGTTCTCTCCATAGAAGTTATCCTGCCAGTCACCATTGCGAAGATATGCTTCCATGTTAGCGACATAGCCAGCGGCATACTTAGACTTAGCAAGTGCACCTTTAACACCTGCTCTATCATCTTTTGCATATGCGGTTGCAACTTCCTTATTGTGTTTAATCCATTCACGGACTTTTTTCAGTGAGAGATAGTGGTCATCATCTAATGCAACCACATCGGGATGGATGTTAGCGTATGTAGGGGGATTGGCGGCTTGCCGTTTTGCTCTAGCTACAGCCAGTCTTTCGGCAGCCGCCGCTCGTTGTTCCTCAGTCATCGGCTTGCGGCGCTTGCGGACTTTTTTCTGAGGAACTTCTTCGTTGGTTACTTTTCTTCGTGCCATATATAGGACTCCTTTAATAATACTTATATAGTACTACAAAGAGCCTTCAATGTCAAGCACTAAATTTAGTGATTCGGTCCAAGACGACCGTTCTCCAACCTTGCTTTTCAGTATCGAACACAACTAGGTTCGTATCTTTGGCTTTACTTGTGCCAGTAGTTTCAGGTACTACACCTTCTTGCAGTGTAGCTTTCATTACACGGTCAGAGCCGTCGAGCTTTGTAAACTCAATCGTCACTTCACCTTTTTGTAGGAATTCAATCATTTCATTTCTATTTAAAGTCATACTATAGTCCTTACACATTGGTTTAGTTTAGTTAAAAAGTTATTAAAATATAAATTTTCTTTAATATCATTAGAATAGAGGCTTAGTGCTACATCATAATTATGTTCTAAAACATCTCGCATAGATTCATACCAGGCTAACTTGTCAGGTATTGCATCTATTTGTTTTAACAACTTAACAATAGCATTTAGTCTGTCATCATTAGATAGCTTATTATACGATTCATCGAAGTGATTGTCAAATGTTTTATAGCCAATATCGCGATATAAATCTAACTGGCCTTTGCTACCCACGGCAACGAATGGTAGACAGTAGCTAGTAGCTTTAGATACTTTTTCGTGGGTGGCTAAGAAGTTATCTGAATCAAAAGATGTTTCCACTGGTACATGCATCCAAGCATTACTTAATATTTTTGGGTTTATATGCATCTTGCGAGCCTTCTCTTTATCAGAGAGACTGCGATCTATAAAAATTTCCATATCCTCAGGTAAATACTGTTTTTCTTTGGCATATGAACACAAATTATTTACCCATAAATCTTCCTCTATGAGTTTTTTGTATACCTCATCTCGCCACTGAACACCCCTCCTACCTATAAAACAAGAGAGAGTTTTTATGTAGTGCTTATTTGCCGTTTTATATGCTAACTGTTCTTCATAAGGACTATGCCACCAATCAAATATTTTATCTAATGGAGGATAATCTAAGGGTATTACTTCTGGATTTGCACAACCAACAAGATCCCCCTGATTAGTTAAAAACTGGGGTGTCACATAGTAGTAAAACAAGTGAAAGTTACTAGCGTGTTCTGGTAAAGTCTTTTTGTATTCCTCATACTTCTCAGGTAAGTAGCCATTGCCCGTAAACACTATAACATCAGAAGGAACAATATTATATCGGTTGAATAGGGTATTCAGATGTGCAAAAAACCCACCTGGTCTTTGATTCTCCGTTTCCGTTGTAAAGTCTAAAAACAGTATTGCCTTCCTGTCTTGCAGTAACTTTAAATCGTCACTGTTAAAATTTATAAAGAAATCCTCATCCTCAGATTTACGCCAATGCCCACTATGTAAAATTGTTTTATCAGTATCTAACTGAATTCCACTGTGGTATAGCGACTGTGCTAACGGTGATATTCCATATACGCCAAACTCAGGTGTTATAGATGTTTTAGGATTTATTTTCATTTCGTTTCTTATCAATTAGCCAATTTAGTTTTGTTCTCAAAGTTCTATCTAACCTAGAAAACTGTGCGATTTCTGTGTCAGATAACTCTGCCTCAGGTTTCGCGGTGAAAACTTCTTCTGCGGTTTCTGTGGCAGTCTCATCCAAAGAGGTAAAGGTAATCATCTCACCTCTATACTCTCGCAAACTCATATTTGCCGCAATCACCAGCAAAATAGCAAGTGGGTCGAAAACAAATATAAGCATTATTATAATGAATCTAACGGCTTTGTCAATAGTATTCTTATCTGTTTGGTCATATATCATCTCAGCAATATACTTGATAGGACCAACTTCTAATTCTATCTCAAGGGCGGCGCTTTGGAGCGGGCTAAGTGCTGCCTGTATTTCCTCAATGGATTCAGATGCTCTTTGTATTGAAAGATTTGTTGCGGCTCGCTCTTCTCTTTGGCTTTCTCTAACTGCAATAGAACCTTCGGGTCCTCTGATTCTATCATAGTCAATGAGTGTTTGTACTGCGCCATCCAACTGTTGTAGAACCTTTTCTCCATCGGCGATAATTCTTCGCTCGTTAGCAATTTGTCTTTCCAAGTTTTGAATTTGTAATTCATTATCACCCCCTACTGATATTGTGTGTTCTAAATGTGCTTTGGATAAAAAGCCAAAGATACCCATAGATGTAATAAGTGAAAGGACAATTACTGCTACTGTAAAGTAAGACTTCATCACCAATGCGGCTTTGTCCCAATAACGATAGACCCAAGATGCTGTAACAAGTTTAGCAATTTCTAACACAACACCCATTGCTAGGATAGACATAGCGGCGGCAGGAAAGATTGACATGAGACCGACAATCGAAAAATAGCCTGCGACTGCTGATACAGCAAGTGCTGAAAATAATAGTAATATTATGAAGAACATTTTGTGTATCCCATCTTTGAGCCTCTTCTAGTGTTTAACTTAATTCCACTATCTGTTATAGCATCAGCAACATCCCGCATAACTATGTCATCAAGCACAAGAAACTTTGTTTTATGTTTCCAATATTGTATCATATTATATGTTGATGTTTGAGAATGGCAGGCGTCATAGAATACTACATCATAATCACCTATATTAGAAAAAATTTCTCCTGTCATGGGGTGTACATGAGGAATCTTACTATGTGTAATGTTATAATCCTTAGTATTTTCTAAGAACTTATTATAAACGATATTACAATCCGTATTATCTGTATGTGCGTCCTCAGCCCATGAGTCTAAACAATGCACAACACCACCGAGACTAGCCCATGCTACAGAGCTTTTACCATATAGACTGCCTATCTCCAGTACTGTAAAACTACCATCAAACTGTGATGCAACTTCTTGCATTAACAGATAGTCGGTGTACATAATGTAACCGGGTATATCTTTCCAGGTCATTTTGGCTTCCATTCTATAGGTTCAAAGTCTGCAAGTGGTTCTTTATTTAGACGAATGTTCAACATTGAATTGAGACATTTAGGATCGTGCCGCTGTTGCCATTGCAACAAAAACTCCTGCATCTTAGCATGGGATTTTTTCTCAAATTCAGCAATGGTATCTTTTGTTAGTTCACCGTCATATTGTAGTACATATTTGGATGAGCCATAATACTTTTCATAGAGCTTTTGAGTTTTACCACTGTAGCCTATATAATAGGTCCCGTCCGGGAAGTATGTGCAGTAAACTCTGTGAATTTGCTTTTCTTTAGGCTTTCGCTTTTTCTTCGCCGGCATAATATATCCTCTAGATATATTATTTATGCGTGTTTATAATGACCTTTCCAGATAGGATATGTTCAGACAGTACGGCTCTTGTATGTTCTACATCATATGTTTCGGGTATGGTATATTGAGCGAATTGCTTATCATCCATCCACCAGTTCTCAACATCAAAGAACCAGTAGGAAGTTTTATGATTGCTTAATTTTTCTTCCATTAGATTGAAGAAGTCTAGTATCTCATTACAGTTTTTTCTCTGTACAACATAGGCAAGTTTAATATTATCAATACCTGTCTCGTTGTTTAAGTTCTCAATATTTCTCATTAGAACCTGCCAACTACCACCCCTACGAATTTCCTCATAAGTCTCTTTACATGCGGCATCAACTGATAGTGTTATCTGAAAGGTATAGTTTTTTAAATTACTAAGTTTCTCTAGATTTTCTTTACTAAGAAGCATACCATTAGTGTACAACTCTACCTTTTTTAAAGCAGGATAGTTTTCAGGCGTTAGGCTCTGTAATAGTTTGAATGTGCGTTTGTTATAAAGTGGGTCACCTGAGCCAGAAGTTACAAAGGTGGTAACACTTTCAGATATTTCTGATAATTCCCTTTCTATGTCTCTACCAGACTCATCATCTAGAATGAAATCCTTACGGCATGTGGGGCATGCCAAATTACAAGTTCTATCTTCAGCAGACACTACATGCAAAGGTGCTGTATTGTCCTTATATGGTTCAACATCTCTAAACAGTAAGTTTTCAGCACCCTGACGGTGGGAATATAGGAAGGGGCAACTATCTTTGCAATACCTATATGAACCATCTAATACCGACTCGCGGATAACCTTTGCTTGAGAACTATTAAACTTCTCAAGAATAGTATTGCCTTGGAGTTCAGGGTGATTGTTATGAGAGGGACAGCAAACACTATCCCCCCCATCAACATGCATTTCATACATTGCAAAGGGGGCTATACAATATTTAGCCGTCATCTGTTTTAGGCTCTTCCTCTTCTTCACCGTCCCAATTGAGATCTGTCACCATTGCCTGTTTGACTTTTTGATCCTTTTTGCCAAAAATTAAATCCCAATTGGAATCAAACTGATCCTGGTCTGTAACTTTTCTAGGCTTACTGCCCTTCCCGCCATGCCATTGGCTCATTCGTAATCCTCTTCTTCTTCGTCATAATCCAACCCAACTTCAATATCAAGCTCATCTCCGCAGAAAGGGCAATGCTCTACAGTATAGAATTCTATATCCATACTATGCTTTACAGTAAACATCGCCTCACACGAAATGCATTCTAACCATTTATTGGCTTTAGGCATTAAATTCTCCTACGCCGCAGAACCCCATACATCTCCCCAATCACCTGACAATGCGCCTCGGGCATAGTCTGTTGCTCGGTTTTCAAAGAAGTTTGTATGTGTTGGTGCGTTAATCATTTCCTCAACCCACAGTAGAGGATTCTTTTTAATTTTAAAAATACCTTTAAGACCAAGACTAATGAGTCTGCGGTCACAGATATATCTGATATATTTCTTAACATCTTCGGATGAAAGATTTTCCATTGGACCCATGGCAAATGCCAGGTCAATAAATTTATCCTCAAGCTCTACCATCTTCTCAGCAATAGAATAGATCTTACCTTTGAGGTCATCGTTCCAAATCTCTAGGTTTTCCTCAACATAGGTACGGAACAGTTTAATCATTGACTCGGCGTGCATTGTCTCATCAACAATTGACCAAGTAACAATCTGACCCATGCCTTTCATTTTGCCGTGTCGAGGGAAGTTCAGCAACATAATAAACGAGGAGAATAACTGCATGCCTTCAGTAAATGCAGAAAAAGCGGCAATGTTTGTTGCTACTGTTTTCTTGTCTGCATCCATGTTAGACAGTTCCATAAAGTATTCATGCTTGTCCTTCATAGCCTCATACTCAAGAAACTCATTGTAGGTGCTCTCTGGCATTCCTAAGGTCTCTATGAGGTGCGAATAAGCCGCAACATGTAATGCTTCTCTTGCCGCAAACCCTGCAAGCATCATGCGAACCTCAGGCTGTGGGAAGTGAGGCAGGTAATTTGTCACATAACCACCCGCAACATCAATATCACCCTGTGTAAAGAAACGAAAGATATTAGTTAGAAAGGCTTGTTCGGCTTTAGTTAGTTTGTTTTTCCAGTCCTTTACATCCTCTGCCATAGGGACTTCGGTGTGTAGCCAGTGAGACTGCTCATGTTTTAACCAAGCATCATAAGCCCAAGGATAATTAAAAGGTTTAAAATATTCTCTAGGCTCTTGCAAGTTTTGTTTCTTCGACATGGGTATCCTCGTTCTCTATTAGGGTTAGCGTATTTTTAGCAGGGTGACGGTTCCGTCTATTGTCATATGTGCCGCCAGCTTCGGTCATATTGCTGGTAACAGTATAGTACTTATATTCCTCAGTTTCTTCAAATGTATTCCAATCCATTTTAGTGCGTAGTGTAAATGGATATACATGACTAGGATCAAACATGTATGCCTTTTGACAATCCAAAATACTCTCATCAGTATCTGGTAGGAAGTGTTTTAAGGTTTGCCAAGCAATATCATAAATTTCTAATTTATGATCTACAAAGTCTGTCTCTTTCTGATACAACCAAGCATGTGCAGAATCATTTTTTGTTTCTTCATCACAGGTACTTACCTTTACTCTTGCTTCTTGCATTGTTTCTTTAGGAGTACCTGTTGTCATCAGGTTATTTTTACCTGAGAACATTGCTTTAGGTTCTTCTTCCTTTTCATATCTATCGGCAGTAGTGACATTCTCCATATTACTGTTACCTTTAGATTTTTCATAGAAGTTCATAGAGAAGATGGGTCTTTCCTCTTCCTCTTTTCCGTTTGGGGTCAACTCTAGGGGGGATGTTTTATCGGTTGCAATAAGTTGCGACCAGTCTCCACCCTTCTCGTTTGCAATAAGCAATCGACCATCAGGTACAGCTTCACCGCTTGCAGGTTTTTGCCTATGGTCAGGAATATTTTTGCGGAGTTGGAACCATCCCTTACCTGCATCTTCACCCACTTGGTCTTCTGTAAGATATTTACTTACACTTCTTTTAATAGTATTAAAGTGGTCATCAATATGATTAGTAGATGGAATTAGAGAGAACATTTTTTCATAAAAGTCATTATAAGAAATGCCTTTTTGTCTTGCATATCGTGCAAGAGCATATGTATATCCATATACATGAAAACGAACAACCATCCAAGAATACATATATGCTTCAATCATATCCTCAGTAGGCATATCCTTTGTACCACTAACAACTTCTACATATTCAGGAATATCATCTGGGTCATTATAAAGGAAGATATAGTCCTTAACTAGTACAGTTTTAATACCGTACTTCTCTCTTGATTCAATTGTAGACATGTCACTGTTCTTAAGAGTTTGTGCATACCAAACCTCAACGCAATTATGTTGACCGGCTTCAAGTATCTCACCCATACCTTTTTTCCAGGACTCTAGTGTCTCACCGGGTAAGCCGATAATCATTTCACTGTATGCATCCAAATCAGCCTCTTCAGTTTTATCTAACATTTCATTAAGTTTATTAATGTCCATGTTAGTTCGCTTAATTTCTTCTAGTACAGTGGGGCTCATACTTTGTTGACTAAGGGTGATGCCTTTACCCAATCTACCAAGAGCCTTACCAATTTCAATAACATGGTCATTACTGTTCTTAGCATATTGGATATTAATTTTATCCATGCGACTATTATCTAAATGTTTGTGAAACATCTTAGCAAGGTCCACATCCCGTTTTTTGAAAATGCCAAAGTTTGCATCTGCCATAAAAACATAGGCAATAGGATTCTTACTCATCCAAATAATTTCTTCTTCTAACCTTTCAAACTCATATTGTTTAACTTTCGAGTATGTTAAACTTCCCCAATCACAAAAGGTGCAGGAGAAAGGACAACCACGGGATGTTTCAAATGGTGTTTGCCAAATAATATCAGGGTTGTCTGCAATCAGTTTATCAAACACCCCGGTAGTAAACGGGCTAGGGAGTTCTGATAGATCAGTAATTCGTTGTCCAGTGTATATAGTTTTTAGAGGTTTGTTGTTGTGTATATCTTCCAACAACATTGTAAATTGTTTTTCGCCCTCACTTAACATGACCAAGTCAATCCAAGGATATGTATCAAGGTCGCTTTCATTAACCTGTGGGCCGCCAAATGCTATGATACAATTAGGCCAGCGTTCCTTAATTGCGTATGCCATGTGCAGATTGTATTGTTCATTCCATACATATGTACTAAACCCTGCAAGTACAGGCTCTTCCATTTTTTCAAGAACTTCATCAATTTTATCTCTTGCAAAATAAAGCCCATCGAGATTCCAATGCTCCTTAACAATGTCAGACTTTTCATTAGCATATGCCCACAAACAACCTGCTGAATAGGGTAGCCAGTTCTGTGTAGTACCCTGAAAGTTCATGGTGTATTGTGGTTGAAAAAGATATAAATTTTTTCTTGCCATTATAGTAAGTCTTTCCATATTGCTATTGTTTTGTCCAACCCATCAGATAAGGTTGTACTTGGTTGCCACCCTAAAGTCTCTGTAATCAAATTATGATTACTGTTCAACCAGTATATTTCACCTGGTCTATGTGGCTTTGTATCCCAATTAACAGTACCGTGCCAATCTAGTTTTTCCGCTATCATATCAACATAGTCGGAAATTTTAATAGGTTGGTCAGGACCAATGGTAAATATTTTACCATCATTACATTTTTCTGGGTTAGAAATTACGGCGTGCCATGCTTCTAACATGTCATCAATATATATAAAGTTTCTGTACGGTTCGCCGTAACCCAAATTAATTTGAGGTTCATTCGACCCGCTATTTATACTATGCAACATCTGTGTTATGATTTGCTCCGTAACAAAAAAGTCATTGTCTTTTCTACCATAACAGTTTGTTTGTCGAATAGCAGTGAAAGGCATACCATAAGATCTATGTGCATACTGTAGATATTTCTCGCACCCATATTTTGCAACCGCATAAGGTGCGTTAGGATTAGGCTGTGTGTTTTCATCAAATGCAACATGCTTCTCTGGCTTACCATTAATTTTTATTTCATCACTAATTGGCTGCCAGCCATATACTTCCATTGTACTAGCAAACACAAAGTTTTTAAGATTCTTACAGTTTCTAGCGGCTTCAATTAAATTTACTGTACCAGTATAGTTAATGTCACTGAAGGTTACTTGCTCATAAAAACTCTGTTCGACCTCTGTTCGTGCGGCCAAGTGTACAATAATATCTGGGTTAATATAACTAACTTCCTCACGAACCTTTAAGTGGTCTCGTAAGTCATTGTCCAGGTGGTATATTTGGTGCTCTTTTTTAAGCATTGGAACAAGATGAGATCCAATGAATCCAGATGAGCCGGTTATCAAAATTTTCATAATTTATTTCCTAGTCCATAAAAAGCGTTTAGAGTGCCCACAAACCATTTGTTCTATAGGAAAATCACTTAGTTCGGGTTCACAATTTAAATCCTTACTAATACGCTCTGCATCTTCAACTCTCCAAATATCTAACAATAGTTTACCGCCTGGTTTTAAGCATTGTAACACTTTTTCATAGTAAATGTCAAGAGGATAATGCCATGCATATGACCAAGTAGACTGAATTAAATCATATTGTTCCCACTCACTGTCGGGGGTCATAAATCTAAAACGGTCAGAGTCCATATTACTAAGTCTAATTGCTTCCTCAGTTAAGCTGGTGTCATTGTAAAAAACATATTCCTCATTGTAACCATTTAAAAAATCTCTAGGCTGATCCTTAACTTCTTCCCACCCAGCGTTCTTATCCAAAAGATTTAATTTACTCTCAGGTAAGTAGTTATGTAAGATCAAACTGTTAATACCTACACCACACCCAATATCAAGAATGTTTGCGTCTCGAGGCAAGTCATTATATGTTCCCAAGGAATGATTTCTATTCCATTCCTCTTGTCGCATTTGATTATGTAAGTTATAAAAATTTTGCAGTGAAACAGGTCCATGGTTTCCTAAACCTATTTGAAATGTTGTGTAAAATGCTAACTTATCTACACTTTCCCAATTTATCTGATAATGCCCTTTGTCAGTTTCAATATCCAATGTGTAAAGATACCAATCAGGCACTTTAGTTAATAAGCGGTCACTAAGGGTTATATCGTCAAAGGAAATTAACATTATTGTGCAGCCACCCATTTAACTAGTTCATTATAACCGCCGATATGTTCCTCACCTAAATAAATTTGAGGCACCGTTCCTGTAGGTTGTTCTTCCTCCTCAAACTCATAGTCCATACCAGTTAAAAAGTCCTTAGCATCTTTGCAGAACTTACAATCATCTCTAGAGTAAATTTTAAATTTCATTAGTTTCTTCCTTCATCTATTTTACCAATGGCATTGAATGCCCATTCTCGCTCCTTACACCACTGGCAATATTGGCACCTACCAACATCCTGTTCTGTGCAACTATGCGTGGTATGCATCAGTCCCTGTGCAATACCCAAATCAAAACCTAACTGTACAGTCTCATCCTTTGTCATATTAGAAAAAGGTTGTAGGCATTTATCCTCGGCATTGTATTGACTTGCATGTTGTCTATCGTGGTCGGGTTCCATACCTTCATAATATTTTGTCACCCCCACATAAACAATATCAGCTAACCCTTTCTCAAAGATATCAATAATGCCGCTTGCAACATATTTAGAGGGATCTTCAGCATCTACACTGCCTATAACATTGGTTGTATCGGTATAACCCGATAGTGTTAATACTTGATTAGCCCAATGTACAGCCCCATCTAATTTGGGTACAGTGTATGGGCGACAACTTTGTCTGCGCTCAAGACACTCATTATAAACAATGTGCCATAACACGGCACTATCCCAACCCCCAGAGACAACTACTGCAATTCGTTTGTCTCTGGGGATATTATTTGCTATTTCTTTAGCCTTCGCAGGCCAGGCATTCTTCATCATTTACCAAACTACTCATATCAATTTCTTTAATAATTTGTCGCTCAATTCGGTTAGACACTTTGTCTGCTTTACCGAGTTTTTCTGAACGGCAATAATATAAAGTTTTCAATCCCTGTTTCCATGCTAGGTAATGTACGGCATGTAGATACTTAATGTTTGTATCAGGGCGGAAGAACAAGTTCAGCGATTGTGCTTGGTCGATAAATACCTGTCTATCAGCCGCATGTTCAATTACCCACCGCTGGTCAATTTCCATTGATGTTTTATATACATCTTTCTCATATTCATCCAAGAATTTTAGATGTTGTACTGACCCATCATTTGCAATTATTGAAGACCAAGTTTCATCATAATCAATCTTTGGATTTTCTTCAATTTTACTCTTAATGAGATTATCCAAATGCTTATTTTTGTTGAGATACGCACCGCTAAGTGTGTCCTGACGATATGCGTTTGCACGATATGGTTCAATGGACGGCGAAGTGTTTCCCATAATAATACTACTACTAGCATTGGGAGCGATAGCCATAACATGACTAAATCTTCTGCCTGTGCCCTTTGCATCAGGAGCCTCGCCTCGCTCTTTACCAAGTTCAATATTTGCTTCATCCAATTTGCTCCTAATTAACTTAAACATTCTCATGTTAGCGCCTTTAGCAATAGCGCCTTCCCATGCAAGATTCTTTTTCTGTAGATAGGCATGGAATCCCAATGCTCCGATACCAATACTCCTTTCTTGTGTAGCAGAAAACTTAGCTCTTGCTACAGCGTCTGGAGCATTGTCAATAAAGAACTGTAACACATTGTCTAACATCTCTGCCATGTCTTTGAGGAACATAGGATCCTTCGACCAAGCATCATAGTATTCTAAGTTAACAGATGACAAACAGCATACAGCGGTTCTTTGTTCGTTTGTAGGTAGGATAATTTCAGAGCAAAGATTTGACTGATGGATTTTCAACCCAAGTTCTTTCTGAAACTCAGGCATCAAACGATTGCTTGTGTCAATATAATGAATGTATGGTTCACCGGTCTCCATACGCAACTCTAGAATCTTTTGCCACAGTGCCTTCGCTGATACAGTATCTCTTACTTCACCAGTGTGGGGGTCACACAAATTCCAACCATCGTCGGCGTTAGGATCAGTCATACAGCGTTCAACAATTTCCATAAAGCGATCACTGATATTGATACCGTGATGGAGATTGAGACAGCGCATGTTTGGGTCACCAGTAGGTTTACGCATCTCGAGGAACATTCCGATGTCGGGATGTGAAATATCTAGGTAAGCGGCATAACTTCCTCGTCTAGTGCGGCCTTGTCGATAAGCCAAGGAACTTGCATCGTAGGTTTTAAGATGGGGCATAACTCCTGTTGACTTATCGTCTGCCGCACGAATACCAAAACCAATACCAACACCACCGCCAAGCATAGAGAGCCAAGAGGTCTCAGAATAGTTTTGGACAAGCCCTTCCGCTGTATCTTCAATGTAGTTAAGAAAACAAGAAATAGGCATGCCGCGCTTACTGCGACCATAAGATAGAATAGGGGTACTATAAGACAACCAATGTTTACTAGAATATTCATAAAGCCTCTGTGCGTGTTCAGGATTAGATCCAAATTGTTTACTTACATACGCAAACCTTTGTTGTGGAGATGTCTCATCATCTCGCATATAACTTTCTTTTAACCGGTTAAGTCCCAGCTTGTCAAATAGTTCATCCCGGGAAGGGTCAATTTGAATACCCATATAATCTTGTTTTGCCATTATTCTTTCTCGTATACTGTTGGGGTTGGTTTGCCCGCTTCGGGTTTAAAGATTTTTGTGCCCTCAGGTGAATATTCCCAATCCCGCCTGTCGGGATCAAGTTCTTTGTTTTTTAATTTTTGATAGTGCTCTGCTTCTAAGTCACTGTAGGAGGGTTGTTTTTTTGTCATAGTATTTCCTTTCACTGGTTAGGTATTTATTGTATCTTTTATTTTGCGGACGACATCTTCATATGAGGATTCTCTAAAAGAAATCCTTACAATGGTTCGGTCAGACTGCGGTGTAATTCTATGCATGTGTGATGTGTTAAACACACATGCCTTATACCTGTATTTACCTAACCCTTCAAATTCTACTTCATTTTCATCGCCTGAAACTAAAATATTAATAGTGCATTGCACAGGCTTAAGATTACTAACTGCGGTAGATGCTACATTGTCAACATGATAAGGATATACTTCACCCTTATTAATGTACATGTAGGACATTGAGATTTCCCCGAAGTTATATGGGTATGTTTTTAAGAACTCCCCATATAACTTCTTTAAAGCAGGGCTCCTACTGGACATGGGTACTGCACGGATAATAGCTTTGGATGTTTCAAATACTAGAGCTTCATTTTTTAAAACTTTTGCTTCCTCTTTCAAGTCGGCATAGTCCCAGAACTCTTTTTGTAGATGAAAAATCGGTTCCATTATTCTTCCAGTGCCGCTACAATATCAGGAAAGTGTGAACCAATAATAGCCCAACACTTGTCGGCAATTATCATGTGTTCTTTCTGGGTACCATTACCGCGGCGCAAATCACAGTAGTGAATCCATGAACGCAAACTACCTGCCATATAAAGTGTGGTTACAGTGTTGCCCTCAGGTAGTACCGCTCTTGCTTGTTCCTTAGCGATTCCTTGCTGTAACGCCCACTTATATACTTCCTTAGACTTATTGATAACTTCCATTTGCTTCATGTTCCAGTTTTCATAAAGTCTTTCCTGTTGAGTCTTGTTACCACCTTTGCCAACATCCTCAACCTCATCCAACTCAATGCTGTTTTGACGATTTTTAGGATCTTGCAGTCTCGCTTCTCTCAAAGAAAACGAGTCCGAAACTGCATACCGCTGGCTAAACTCCTGAAAGCTAAAACTGCGGTGACGCAAAATTTGTTTTGCAATGTCACGAGTAGTTTTAATCTCCATAGTCATATGTACCATTTCAAAAGGAGACCAATGGTTCTCCTTAATCAGATACCGTAGTAACTTAGGAGCAGTCTCCATGTTATTTTGATTAGATGGATTGCTTACACGAGCAGTATAAGCAATCAAATCAGAGGCGGCGTTGCAGTCAGTTTTTGCAGATGGCTTTGATAATGCAATAAGGTTCACTTCACTCATTATATAATTTCCCTTTTACTTCTTTTTTGTTGTTGCTCTTGGCTTGCGGCCGCGGCGTGGTTTTCCTTTGACGGCACCTGCAACATCTTTCGCCTGATCAACGACATCTTTGGCGGCAGATTTTACATCATCCAGTTCTTCTTTAACACGGCGTACACGGCGCTTTGTTTCCTTCTTAACCGCTTCGACCTTCATCTCGACATCTTCCTTATCAACAACACCATCTTTGTTGTAATCAAATGTGCTAGTAAACCATGTTACTACAGTCTTCCAAAATGACATTATATGTCTCCTATTTTTTTCCAAGTAGTGAATTTCATTTCTGCCCTAAGGCCTTTATATGTATGTTTCTTAATTACTTGCTTAATTTCATCGGCACTAATGCCCGATAAAACCATATCATTTATATCTTTACCCTCTATCTTATCAGGCCAAATACAAATGTTATACCCAAGTTTTATGTACTTATTCATCAATCTACAAACATCTCTGTTCTTAGGCTGATTGTCAAATACAATAGTTACAAGCTCTTTATCTAACCCTAACTCCTCAATTTTATTAAAGGAGGTACCTGCACATGCAAGTGCGTTATCTAAGAACAAACTGTCCAGCGGGCCCTCTACAACTGTCACAGGGCGTGTCTTGTCAACACTATCGAGCCCGTACACTGTAGGTGCATCCTCTTTCACCTTGAGCAATACATAACGCAGAGCCTCATCTCGCATACCCCTCAATGATAAGGCAGTTAACTGACCCGCTTCATTTACAAACGGGATAGCAAGTCTAGGCTCTGTTGTTTTTATTGTCTCTTTATACTTATAATTAAGTTGAACTATATCTTGGATATTTTGCACATAATATAACCTTTTATGTGAATCTTTAGGCAATCCTCGAGTATTTACATATTCTACTGCCTCATGGTCAGCAGGCAACTCATATAGACTATCCATCAGATTAGCCCATATAGGTTTGTAAAAAGGTTCGGGTGCTTTTACAATTTCCTTCACTGCCTTTTCAGTACCATGCTTTTTGCGATGTCCGCCCTCAGCATATCTTTCTAAGACATATTCCTTGTATAGTATACCATCAAGGGATTTCAACATTGTACCAAAATGTGCGCCATGACCACAGTTATGGCATTTGTACATTAGGTCATTGTCTTTTCGGAAAAAGTAACCGCGCATCTTACGCTTGTTCTTTTGAGAGTCGCCACAGATAGGGCAACGAACATTCCACAAATAGTCATTCTTCTTCTCGAAGCGTTCGAATCTGTGAGAGATTTGTGTTAGGAATTTTACATCAATATATAAGCTCATAGTATGTATAATACATAACTATTGCTTGATTGTCAAGAAAAGAATTTACCTAAAAGGTCCATATTACCTGCAAGGAAACCAATTACAGCGGCTCCACCCATGATGAACCACTGCTTTTTTTCTAACTGGCTTATTCTGTTTTCCATTTGGGCTTTAGTATCAACTAAGTGTTCTTCTCTACGGTCAAGTTTTTCTTCCAGTTTAGAAATAGACGCATGTACGGATGCAAATGCATCAGCCATCTCTTTAGTCATTTCCCGATTACCCGTTGTAATACGGGAATGAAGTTCTTTGATGTTATCATCCATCTCAATTCTCCGTTTTTCAACAAGGTGAAAGACATCTTCCGTATCTTCAGATATCTGGTTAATCTTTTGCTCATGTACTGCGAGCATTTTATTAATGCAGTTAGAGATGTCGGTGATTTTTTCAATCGTGACATCTAACTTTGAGAACAATTCGCCCATTCTAGCGACATCGTGCTCTATGACTGAAACTTTAGCTTCTAGTGATTGTGGCATTTTTCTTCTTCTTTTTTCTTCTAGCCATTGGCATGAATATCGGGTCTCTGCCCGGTTCTTTTTGGTCTGCTGGACCTGTACCAATGCCGGCAATACCACCACCACCTGCGCTCATCATCTCTTTAATGTTGTAATTTTTAAATGACAACAAACCGCTCTCTAGTAGTTCGGCTTGTTTTTGTACTTCTGCATCTTCCATGAAGACTTCTAACAGTGCCTCCACATTATCTTCATCCGTCTCTTTATACTCTCTAAGTATAGCAAGAGCCGCCGCAAATGTCAATAGTCTCTTTGCATTGCGGTCAGGTGATTTTAATAATGCTTTTTGGACTTTGAAAACAAATCTCTGTAGTAATGAATACGAATCTAATTCTTGAGAAGTAATAGGGTCTTTAATTTTCTCACCGTCTTTATCAATAATGCCGAGGCGGAAGGCGTCACTCTTATCTATTGGTGTGGACAATAGACGGAGGATTCTATAACCTACTACTGCATCTGTAAACCGTGACATTAAAGTTTCCTTAGTTCGTCTAATACCTTACCATCTAAAGGTAAATGGGGTTCAGTACTTCCAATTTGTTCTAACGGCATCCTAGACATATAGACCAGGAAAGACTTTAGTATTGCCCAATATTTTTCTTCAATCTTGAAAAATAACATAGGGGTCGCCGCTTTATCAAATACATTATACAATACCATTATATGGTTGAGTATAAGTCTTTCATTTAGTACACCCGAATTTTCATACCTGCGAAAAAGTCGTTTAATGTACTTAAATCTTTTTAAATCCTCTTCTAACTCAGACATACCTTCACAACCTGGGTTAGAATAATTTTTAATAGCGAAGATCAAAAAGTTTTCATCATTCAAATCAATCATGTAATTGTTTTCTTTATGCTACGGTAGCAGTACCACCTATTAAATACCATTTGCTATTAGTATATATAAGTGTCGCGGTATCCCCTACAGCACTGAAAGTTACAGTGTCATGTGCGAGATCCGAATCATCAAGAATTAATGTTCTAGCTGTAGTGTTAGATACCATTACAATGATTTTAATTTGACCCTCAGTGCCAGCGCCAATAGTTAAAGTACCATTAGCGGCAGGATTGCTGAGGTATGTAATGTTGGTTGTTAATGAAACTTCACCTGCGCTAGACATTGTGTCTGTATCGGTGATAGAAATTTTATCACTGAATGATACAGGCGTAGGAATAGTAGCAAACAAATTTGCAACTGTAATCTGCTTACTGGCACCACCAGACACAAGATATACTTTATCTGTGCTGGCAGTACTAGTAGCGGCAGTCAGTTCACTTAGCTTTTGGTCAGCCATTGTAACCGACTCCTATATTAAGCAGTTTCAGTCAATGTAGCGGCGTCTGAAGTCAATGTAGCGGCTCCAGTATCAGCGGCAGAGACAAGTACACGATACTGATATGTATCTAGACCAGTGTTGTCGCTGATTGCTAGTGTATCAGTAGTGAAGTCGCTGTATACTGCACCGTCAATAGTGCCGTCTACAGTTACCCAGTTAGAGCCACTATCAAGTGAGCGTTCCCATACATAGCTGATTGTTGCTGTTGGGGTTGCTGTAGCTACAACTGAGAAGTCTACCGCTGAACCCGATGCATCAGAGCGGCTTGCAGGCTGTGTGCCAATCGCAAGTACTGTATCAGGCAATACTGAATCGTCTGCGTTATCTTCAACTGGTGGTGTTTTCATTGCTACTAGGACTTCGTGCTTAACACGAGAACCTACAGTAGTACGCTTTACCCAACCTACTTGTGCAATACCTTCTGTTACTGCGATTTCGTTACGGTCTACACCGTAGATGTCGCCAGCAGAAATAGTAGTATCTGCACTTGGCTTTGTAGTTCTTGACCATCCGGACATTTTGTTCTCTCCTAAATTGAGTGTTTTAAATAAGTATTTATATGATTAAGAAACATGTTTCATAAAGGCGTCATGTGAATCGTGGGCACCATGCATATCTACCTTTTGTGCAGGTTTACCTGACATATACTTGGAAAGGTATTTGTGGGCATGTGCTTTACTTACCACTTTTTCCGTGCCGTCTTTAAACTTAACTGGTTTGCCTACGGTGATGGCCTTTTTCATTTGAGTAACAATGTGCCCGCCATGTTTTTCAATGTTGTCGGGCTTACTTGCTCTGTATTTTCCTGTACCACCTAAGTCACCAGCTTTTTTAACTGGCGCCATACCCTTAGAGTCTTTTCTCATATCGCGGCGGGCGGCTGCTCTGGCTCTATCTGCGGCTGACGGTGCTTCATCAATCTGCTCGATTTCTTCTTTCACGCCGCCCATCATGTTCTTATAGACAGCACTTTTAGCGCGCTTGGGTGTTATTGAAGTTCTTTGCTTCTTTTCGCCCTTCTTCGCGTCTGCTGAAATTTGTGCGGCAGTGGGAGTTACATAGTTTTCATTCTTAGCCTTGTGTGCGGCATCGACCGTATTGAAAAACTTTTTCTTCTCATCATCAGACATGTTGGCTAAAGATTTGCCTGTCTTTTTAAGCATTGCCTGGAACTTGTCTTTATATTCCATTTCAAACAATGCGTCCAATTCTGCGTCAGTCCATTCTTCAGCATAGACAAACCCTTTTTTGACCGCTGACTTAGCCCGCTCAGGAGTTACTTTACGAACCTTCTGAGTCTTAGGATTAGCAATCATTGTATTTTTTCTTTTAGCGAGACGCTCTTTTTCTTGGCGGTCTGTGTCCAAAGACTTAAAGTAACCTTCTGTGTGATATCCTTTATCGTCACAATGTTTACAGCCTTTACCGTCACACTTGTCACACTTAATTTTTTCTTCTTCTTTCATATCTTCTTTCTCCGCGCCAAGTTTAGCGGCAATTGCCATCTCACGCTTTTTCTTATCAGACTTACCTTTGAATTGTGGAGCATCAGACTTTTTAAAATCCTTAATTACATCTCCCATATCAGCTTTAGCCAAATCCATTTTCTCATCCAATGCATCCTGCCCATTTTCAGTAACAGGATTTTCATCGGCAATCTGAGGATCTTGTTCTTCAGTCTGATAACGGTTTTTCTGTGTGTGCATTTTAGCTTTTTGGAATACAGTATCATCACCTGTTACAATGTACAGTAATGAATCAACAACCTTAGCAACCGCATCGCGCTCTTGAGGGCTAAGTGTTTTCCCGGCTTGTAGTTTATCTAAGCCTCTGTGAAGCATTGGTAATGCCGCTGGCGACATCATACCTTGACGAACGAGCATATCTAGTTTACGGCGGTCTGCACCCTCACCTAGAAGAACGGCTCGCATCGTCTGCATTTCGTTTTTATATGACATTTGATAGCCCCTTATGGTAATGTTTCTAATATTTATAAGATTAAGAAATTACTAAATGTATTCTGTTGGTATGCCCAGCATTATACACAAAGTGGTCCTGTGTAGTGTCTATTTTATAAAAATGGCTACCACAGGGTAAATGATATGTGTCCATATTTTCATGCAAAGGGGTATCTTTAACATTAAAAAACAGGCTTTGTGGGTTTGTATCAAGTACAAAGTGAAATCTTACACCCGGATCTTTATGTACACTTAATCCTCTACCAGGTGCCTGACAAAGATACCTTGCTCTAGTCAGTTTAAACCCTGTTATATAACAAAGCTCTTCAATAGCATCGCGAGTATATTTAGGTGCAGAATCATTCCAAAAAGAAAACATTTCTTTGGCTAGTCTTTCTGTGTTTTTAGGATCTGCATCCTCTGAATTGAAGGATGGTATTAGGTGTTCACCGCGGAGGTTTACTTGTTTGGCTTGCAGAATAGCAGATTGATCCCATCCATTAGGGAGAGCAAGAGAGAGGACTGTATTATAATCCTCTCTCATTTTTTCGTAGTCTAGGTGTAAAGATTCAATTTTTTCAATAAACATAATATAGTGTGGGTGCTATAATTTCCAGTAATCTGAGGATTTAGGTGTGCTTTCAGTAACTCTATTACGAGTTCTGAAGGACTCAGGCACACAATTAGGTACCATCTTCTTACCCTTCTTTTTCATGCCCTTTTGCTTATAACCGCTCCAACAATCCTCGTCAACTTTTTCGTGCTTCTTCTCTACTTTATTCTGCGCTTCTTTAGATAGCTCTTTGTAGTGATATAAGTTTTGACTATCAGCGGTATGCTTTTCACCTGTCATTACCTGACCATTATGTGCATGTTGTGGACCTGTCCATTCCTCGCCGTCTTTGGTGTAATGACCTTCAGACTTCCAAGAATGCTCTTTACCTTCAGATACAGTTTTCCAACTACCACCCGCCTTCTTATACATTTTAGAAGCCCAGCCATTAGCATATGCTGAAGGATAAACATCAAATTTTGACTTTGCTTGTGCTTTATACTTTGCCCATAACGCAGGTTTAGTAGGAACATTCTTCTCTACAATAGTATCTTCAGTGGCAACCATAACTGGTTTGCCGCCCTTACCCTTGCGATCCGCAACAGGATCTTCTCTACGCTTTCTCCTGGCAGCCTTAGCTCTGTCATCCTTATCCATGCTGTGTGCCTTTGACCGTGGCATACACTTGGGTTTGCCTTCACCTGGCTCTCTAGCACAATCACCTTTTATTTTGCCTTTTGTGTCTACTCTGACCCAATCGCCTTCTTTGCCTTTGCCGAACCATTTGCGTAGGTCTTCATCTATATATTCTTTGAAGTTTTCCATACTAGCAATTCCATCTTCTGCGGGCAGCCTTACCACGCTCACCTGTCCAACCTTTAGATCTGGCACAAAAGGATTTTCTTCTTTTAGCCGCTTTACTATCAGGCTTTAGTTTACTAGGAGGCGTAGTTACTGCGGTTTGCAGTTTACTTCCTGGATTTTGTCTACGATACTTTTCGACACCCTTTTTAGTAAGACCGGCACCTTTATCAGTAGGGCGTTTATGACCACCACCTTGGGTCATACCTTCCATGCCCTTATCTTCTTCTAAATATTCTTTAAAGGAAATCATTTCTTACCTGCCTTTTTAATCTTAAACTTTTTAGCCTTATATTTAGAAGCAGTACCGCCTTTTTTAACAACAAACTTCTTAGCTTTCATTGATGAGGCGCTCTTACGATTTTTAAGTCTACCTATCTCTGCTTTACGAACTTGTGGAATCATTCGTTGTGCAAGTTTACTCACAATAGGTGCGAATCGTTTTAGCATAGTCTCTAGGCGATTCTTTTCTGCAGGAGGCATGGATGAAACATCTCTACCACGAGCAAGTCTTTTCTTAAACATGTTACGGGCGCCGCGGGCGGCTCGCATTTTAATTCTATCAGGTGAGGATGCCATTCTACTTCTACGCATTCTAGCAACCTTAAGTTTTTGTCTGTTTCGCCTTGCATTAAAGCGGCGTTTCATACGACCCTGAATACTAAGAGCTTCTGTAATTTCTACATCGTCAAGGATATCGTAATCGCCATCATCATCGGTATCCATATCCTCAAGCTCATCTTCTTCATACATGCCTAGGTCAATGAAGTCATCAAAGGACATAGCATCTATGTCTCGTTCCATTTCAAGTACATCCTGATCCGTGAAACCTACTACCTCGATGCGATGTAGGTATTCCATAAAGTCTTTGTCTATACCTTCTTGTACTTTGCTCTGGAATGTACCACATGTTTTGCAAGGCAATTCACCGCATTTACACCCACATTTAGGGCAGGCTGTTTTACCTTCTCCGGGTGTCAAATTTTTGTAATATTCGGTACCTTCAGGTGTACCCCATTCATGTTTCTGAGCCTGATATTCTTCTGGCAACATCTTGGCTAATATTCTAGCGTTCATTTTTTCGCCGTCACGGACAGTCCTTAGAATTTCAGCCGCATAGTAAAGTAGATTGTGCCGCATTGAGCCACGGCCCGCTTCTTTCTTTTTGCGGTCATAAACTTTCCTTAAGATTTTAGCGGCGTGTTCATAATCTCGTTTATAAACAGTTTTAGCTTTAAGTTTATCTCTAATTGTAATACCCATTTCTTCTACGGTGACCTCCATATCTGGTGTCACCTGTTCCAGATTTGCCTCTGGACCAACTTTATAAGATTTGAATACTTTTTGCTTTTCGCGGCTCTTAATGTATTTTTTCTGCTCAACGGACTTTACTGGTTTGAGCTTAGACACTTTTTGCAAGTTTAAATCTTCTTTTCTTACACTTCTCTGCGCCTTAATCCATCTAGTAGCAATGTAACTATGTGGTGGCTGGCGTGTCCAGTTAGATATTTTACGATATGCGGATAACATTACAGCACTGCTATTTGCTTTGTCGCTGTTGTCAACAATTAGCATGTTATTGCCAAATAAATTTTGGAATTTACCGATATTATTTTGTACTTCTTTCCACATTCTAGAAACAACCGGCTCTGGCAAAGTACGAGCTCGTCCCCTATTGCGGGCTTGGGCTGTTTCCTCATCCGTATTAACAAATACTAGCATTGTGTCATATCCCAATGCTTCTAATGAGGCTTTTTGTTTTGCAATTTTAGCGTAGTCTTTACCTGTGCCATCAATAACTAAACCTAAACGGCCTTTGATTGCTATATCCATTTTCCTTGCAGTTAAAGCCTTTGCTCTAGCCCTAATATCCTGTCCCTTGTCAGAAAAGATATTCTCTGGTGTAGGTCCCATACCTGCTTTAGCAAGAGACCTTTCAAATGCATCGTCGGAATTAATTAACTTTAATCCCTGTGCAGTCAATGCAGTATTACCTACGACAAAGGACTTGCCTGAACCAGGACCACCAGCTAGAAAGACAGCTTTAAAGATGCTGGGGTCATTGACACCTTCTTCTAACGGGATAAAGTCTTTAAATGTTTTTTCCATTATTTTTTACTTAATAGTCCGTCTATAATTGCGTCAACCAAGCCCCTATTTTTATGGGACACCAATGTTCTATATACACCTCTTATATTTATAAGAGTATTTCGTTCATCAAAGGTCAATGGAGTCTTCCTGTTCACTAAAGGCATTAATTTATTGCAAATTCCTCGCATATCTCTATAACGCCTTGCTCTCATAACTATACTACGCAATTCCATTACGCAATAATGCCTGTTTTATATACAGTCTTACCATTCTCTTTCATTGCAGTAAGAATAGACTTGCGTTGTTCCCCATCGGGATTATATGATACATGCACCCAGCCACTATCAGGAATGCCAGGAGTGTAAAATTCTAAGATGACTTGGTCAAAGTCTAAGTTATCGACAATCCACTGTGCGATATCTGCATTAGCAACACCGGGAACTTCCAAATCAACCGCTTGCCCTTTGCAATGTTGTGATTTTGCAGAACCACCAACAGCTTCATTTAACTTAGGACCTCTATATCCACTGTTCAATACAGTAGGACCAAAGTGTTCCCTAATAGGTTGTACTACTTTTTCAAACAATACCTTCGCGGCTTCGAGATGTTCTCCCTCAGGCGTATTATCAATATCCATACGCAATGCAGTTTGTGATTTGGTGAATTCTTGTAGTGTAAAGTTCTTGCTAAGTTGCATTTTATCCTCTAATAAATTGTGAGAAGGAATGGAAGATGCCTTCTTTCAGTTGCATGCCGTCACGGACATCGTCAAATAGTTTTTGTGCGCCGCGGTATCCTGTAGGTAGTCCTCTCTTAAATGACTTGAAGTCATTATTCTTTGCGAACAACCGCATTTTACTGGCACTAATACCAGTAACACCGTCTGCATCAGGATCTCGCTCGCCGGCGGATACTACTTTTGCAGATTTAAATGTGAAGTCCTTGCCATTATACTTGTCAAGTAACTTCTGAAACTCAGATACTCTATCCGAACCAGCAATAAAAATAACATTATCATACTTACCTGTAAGTAAACCAAGTTGCTTGATAAAGTTAGGGTTTGTGGTATCGGACAATTTAAAATTTGTGTTGGGAAACATTGCCTTTAGATGCATTAGTTTTTTCTTAGGCTCTAAAGGATTTTTGTTTTTGTCATAACTGTGGCTGGCGACAATCAGATGATCCGCACCATTAGTCTGCGCCATACGCTTAACTTTAGTTACAAGTTTACCGTGTCCATTAGTCGGCGGGTTCATGCGACCAAATGCAAATACAATTGTTTTACTCATTTATCCCATGCCTTAATGGCAGTAAAGTTATTATAACTAAACTCCATTCTATCTACAAGTTTTACGGCGCCGCCGCTAATTCTATCAATAGCAACATACCCTTCAGGTGCTGTTACTTTAAATCCGTTTGCAGTCTTAATAAAAGTGCCTGTTAATTGTTTTACTGTATCTAGCTTCTTAACAATTAACATCTTAGCATCGACAATTAGACCCTGGAACTTAGTAATATCTTCCAGTAGTTGTTGGTGCCGCTTTACTTCTTTAAGTGTTTCCTGCATTTTTATTTCTAAAGCAGACTTTGCCTTTTCACTTTTTAACTTTTCAATCTCAATTTTAAACTTACTTTCTACCCAGTTATAATAACCGGAAGCGTGAGCCTTAGGATTTGTTACTTTTTGTCCTTCACGAACTTTGCTATTATTATAAGTTTTGAGACTTGCGCCTACCATCTTTCCAGTAAAGGAATCCTGTAATGCGTTAAAAGTATTTAAGTGGGCAGACCCAATCTTTCTAAACTGTGTACCAGCCTGTGAAAGCAGTGAGGTTACTGCCGCGGTTTCTGCTTGTGTAAATGTCGCTGAACCAGATGTATCTTTGTATGTAGCATCATCCATCCATATTGACGAACCTTGTCTCAATGAACTGATGTTTGCACCAAAAGACGCCTTCATATCTGTCAGCGAGTTCCCAGAATACGATGTATGCCAAACAACACCTATCTTTGCTTGTTTAAACTTAGTGTCCAGAGGCGAGCCTACAGGGACTGCATAGACTATAGTATTAGGTTGGAAAGTTGTGTGTTTCTGTCCATCTATCGTTTCTGTTTTCAAGTCAGCCTTTGTAAACATAAGGTCGCCTTGAAGAACACCTTTAATACCAAGTTTGCTAAACTCGGCTAATGCAATACTAAACTTAGGCTTTAGTGAAGCGGGTAGTTTAGGGTCTGCATTAATTTCAGCCTGTGTCTTATACAACAAAGGCTCTTTATTAAATACGGATTTCTTTGCAACAAAGAATCTACCATCTGCAGGATCAATACCTGCGAATATTGCGGGTGCGCCATCCCATTTAACGGTCATGTTGACTGAAGAACGAGAACTGCCTGCGAGCATATCTCGCAAGGATTGAAGGAAGTTAATAGCGGCTCTAGCACCTACAACACCAAAGTTGAGAATATCATCCTCAATGTGTTCCAAGTGTAGGTTCTTACCCTGCTTATCTTCTGTTAAATATGTCGATAATCTTTTCATACGACTATTTATAAGATTAGTGAACTTGTTTTACTTCATTAGCCTGCTTAATAAGCGCATCATATACACCCTGCCAATATGCTTTAAACTCTGGATTTTTTGCATTATTCATAGCAGTAATCACATTTGAAAGTCTATAGTGTAATAGATTATCCATTAGTTTTTTTCCTCTTTTTAGGTGCAGGCTTATCATGCTTTTTAATATTCTCAAGTTCCAGTGTAAGATGCTTTACTTTAATATAGAGCTCCATCTGCTCTTTAGCCATTTCTTCAATGGTAGCAGTTTGAGATGCAATCTCTTCACGCAATTCTACGATGGTTTTGTTGAGAAGTGTACTTTCAGCATGAGCATTGCCTGTAAGAAACACATAGTCCATTTGTACTTTTTGATGCATCTGCATCCACTGTTTCTTTTGCTCAATCAATGATAATTGTGTTAGTACATCTTTATCAAACTTTTCCAATGTTATTAGCCTCCACAATAAAGTTAGGATTATCTGCATTGCTGATAGGGAAGGTTAATCTATGCAATAATCTTTTCTCAAACACCGCATCACTTCTGAGTTGTCGTTTGTGCAGTGTCAATAATTGGTCACTTAATACAATATCACCCACTTCCCACTCATGGTGATAAATGTATTTTTCTTGGAAGAGGTGTTCTTGAAGTTTTGAAAATAAATCCTCATCTGCTTCACACACTTTCAAATCATTATTTATGTAGAAATACATACCTTCAGTACCCGCTACATTTTTTTGTAGAATGTACATGTAGTAGGATTCCTGATTTTTCCGCATAAACTCTAACTGGTTTTTGTTTTCAATATCAGCCCAGTTTTCCATATTATAATAGTAGGAACAATATTTGTTTTCTATTCGGCTACGCAATTCACTTGGCATTTCTTTTAGAGCAAGAGCAGTATTTACCCATGATGTAACAGTACCCTCAACACCCCGAATACCTTGAAGGGCAACCCCATCTGCTCTATTAGGACCATTTAAATTGGAGTGCCAGTCAAGTTTGCCTACAGGAAAAATACCAGTGTATTCATCATCTTTCTTTTCGCCTGTAACTCGTTGTACGGGGAAGTTTGATTGCTCCCAAGGATTGGGATATGTTTCGGGGCTACCAACAACATTGCCGTTGGCGTCCCATGTTAATTGTTTCCAGTTAGCAATATGGGACATACTGTAAACAAGTCTAGAGAACTTTGCAGGATCTATATTTTGCCGTTTAATAACGACAATTAGTTCTCGTTTTAGTTCTTCAAAAATAGATTGACAAATTTCAGGTGATAATTCGTCAATATTAACATCAATGATTTTATGCGTCATTTAATAATAATTCTTATCATACTTGCCACTCTGTTTCATTCTCAATTGCGTCTTGAGCCACTTGTAGATAGTCTCTATCTTCTTCAGAAAGAACAGGCCAAAACTTAGAGATTTGATAAACAGACTCTAATACCTTTTCAGGATAATGTAGATGACGATTGCTTTCCATTGCGTTCTGCAAGTCATCCATGCGTAGGGTTATCTTTTCTCTAAGTTTCATAGGTCGCCTATTTGCCTTTCAGTTTATTAATTCGTTCCTGAATACGCTCATCTTCCCAAGCGAGGAAGTTGTGCATCTTTCTTAAAATAGCCAATTGAATGTTACGCAGAGTATTGCCTCGAGGTAAAGCCCACCCAGCCATAAACGCAATAATTACCGCATAACCATGCACAATTGTTTCTACTAATACTTGAATAGGATCCATAATGTAACTCCTTTTACATCCTAAAATAATAAATGGCAGATTAACCGTGACCTGCCGCGGGCGTATTAAGGCGCCACCCTATTCTTATTCCGTACTGGAAATATCACCCAATCGCTTTTTAACTTTCTTAACTGTGTCTCGAACAGCAACAGATTTAGCATCTTTTCTACCGTAATCGTCAGCAAGTGCAGAGGTAGGATTTTGATCTGCAATACGACCCAGCAATTCCTTAAAGCCTCCATCAACCTTTGTACGGTCACCTGTTGCACTAACAAGCCCGGGTGCTTTAGTGATAATACTTTCGTAGTTAGGATTTGCGGCTAAGTACTCCTGTAATGAAGTCCAGGACATCATTTCCTCCCACACCTCATCTGTATCATTATTGCGTATACTGTAAATAGGCATTACGCCCTCCTGTTAATTCATTATATTTATATAGGGCGGCGTTGGGCATTTGCAAGTAGAGCAGTCTTCATAATATTAAATTCTGCATCAGATAAATTAGACATGTGTGTCATATCCTTGGGCAAACATTTACCGCCGAATCCCAAGTCTCCATCTGGACCTGGAACTTGCCAATGTGAAGATGCTAATACCTCATCGTCAGTGAGCATACCCATAAGAGTGGGGTAACTCATTTCTTCTGCAAGACATATCTGATATAATTCATTAGCAAGGGCAACGGTCATGGCAAGTGCTGTGTTACGAGCCATCTTAAACATCATTGCCTCTTTACCTGAGACAACCTGTAAAAACTTCATTGTAGATGAAATTAGTTTTAAAAGTTTGACTCTGTGTTCTCTAGGAACTTGGGATGCACCGAGAATGATAGGAATATTTACATCATCAACATCTTCTTTCCAATTATTCTCTCGTAAAAACTCAGGCATGAATATAGCCCGAGGAAATAACTCTACTTGGTCAGGTCCAATTGTACTGCGAATAACAGGAATGACATGCTCAGGTAATGCATCATATACCTCAGATAAAATTGTAAGGTCCAATGAACCATCTTTTAGGGGTGTAGGTACACATAAAAATGCAAGCTCTACATCTGACCAGTCAGCAATAACCATGTCCTGTGCGGGGTCATGTATTACAAATTCACTGTCTCTAAAAAGATATTCTGTAGCTTTACCTACAAAACCATAACCTACAATTGCATTACTCATAACAAACCTTTTGTTAATTGGTCGGGGCTATAAGATTCGAACTTATGACCCCCTGGTCCCAAACCAGGTGCGCTACCAGACTGCGCCAAGCCCCGTCAAACTTTAACTGCTTTTATATTATTCATTCCGATACCTGAGTAACGACTTGCGCCGCCATACTTCATGTAATACTGATTACGAGCATCATTTTCAGTCAATGCTCTAACACATCCTTTACTGATGCCGTTTACAAAAATTTCCCAGATACAAAAATACATAATATATCTCCTTAATAATTGGCAAGGGAGCAAGGAATTGAACCTCGTCTTACTGGGTTGGAGCCAGCCGTGCTACCGTAACACTTCTCCCCTATAGCACAATCTCTTTACTTACAATAGTGCTACGGATAATATCCTCATGCTTACCATCATCCTGCTTTATGACAATGCGGTCACTCTTAGGATTCATTGGAAGTTCAACCCCTGTAACTTCAAGCAGAACATCGGGCTTCTTCCAATGACGATAAACTATTCGATACTTTTCCATAACACCTCTCTCATATGGAGCTCCAGGACGGATTCGAACCGCCGACCTGAGGTTTACAAAACCCCTGCTCTGCCAACTGAGCTACTGGAGCATATTGGCGATCCCTCCAGGATTCGAACCTGGGACCCACAGCTTAGAAGGCTGTTGCTCTATCCAGCTGAGCTAAGGGACCTCAAACTTATACGATGTCTCGTACAGTGCCGTCACTCTTTAGAATGACGATAGCCGCATCTTGGGGGACATTGTATTTATTTTTATAATACACAATGTCGGTTTCAGAAATGATAGCCGCATCAAAGTTTGGCTTCAGCTTCCAGACAGCAAAGTTTTCAGACTCGTTACTCATTAGTCAACTTTCTCACTATTTAGTTGGACGGGGGTGTTAGGCACTGAAACACTTTTGCGTTTCGGTACATTACGGAATACGACCTTAGTTAAAGCATCGCGATTTTCAGCAGATTGAAATTCCTCTTTCTCAAGAAGAAAAGTAGCCGCTTCAGCTTTTGTCATAGCCTGGGGCAATTCAATCATATTGTGATTTGTGTTGTCTTTCAACTTCTTAATACGCCCTACAAGGTCATTACCAAAACGAGCCTTAACAAGGCCTGAAGGTAAAGTTGAAACGCCAGCAACGGTGAATGTTTGATTTGTCATAATGATATTCCTCACTAATTAATTTATAATACAATAATACTACCAATTTAAACGGTTGTCAACCTTTTTGTTGACTTTTGGTCCTATAACTATTGAGGACCGGTCCAACGAACCCAGGAGTAATCTCCATCGAGAACATTACCTCGGGGTTTGTTTCGAGCAGGCGCCGCCCAACCAGCGGGTTTAAGAATGTCACCTTGACGGAACTTCTTATCGTTCTCGGTCTTAACAACAAAACCCCAAACACTGCCTCCAGTGATGACCTTAATGTACTTGCTACCTTCAACAATCTTAATTTGGTCAACAAACTCTTGGACACGCTCTGCCTTACGGTCGTCATCACCATAGGGTGAACGGGCATTCCAAAACTGGTAGTCTTTAACGATTGTTTCTACTAATGCTTCTAGATTCATAATTTTTCTCCTAACTCTTCACTTTATATACTTATTATGGACTCTTTTGGGTCCAATGTCAACCTTTTTTTGCAATCTTTTTGAAATCTTTTTCCTAACAAAATCAATAGGTTAGGAAAGCCCTAGATTGCCCTGTAAGGGAGGGTATATAAGGTGTATGTTAGGACACACTTAGTGTATGTAGGGTGCTGTATAGGGTAAATATAGGGGTAATTTAGGGTAATTTGAGGGGTTTAGTAGCCCTCAGACCACTCATTGAAAGCGTTCTCTTTGACTACAAGCAAGTTGAAGTTTGCGCCCAATGTTGCGGA
>ENA-OUOG01000147-OUOG01000147.1-marine-metagenome-genome-assembly--contig:-NODE-147-length-87860-cov-6.135550_pt1 | contig 87860 bp, 104 predicted proteins | sample MGYA00248635_ERZ508505 | MGnify/ENA primary metagenome ERZ508505 (study PRJEB26176, sample SAMN06267871) | marine metagenome | isolation source: Saanich Inlet, British Columbia, Canada | place: Pacific... | reverse complement strand
TAGGGCTTTAGTTTTAATTACAACCAACTTAAAAAGCTTTTTGAATTTGATACTGCTGAGATAGTACCATATATTCTACCAGCGCCTCCGTCGATTACTAAATCACCATTTCCTCCTTTTGCAATTATTGTAATTGACCACTCATACCCTAAAGTGCTATCGGATGTAGTAGGTAATGTTATCTCAAATGATTCGTCTCCGCTAATATTAGCAAGGATATGTCCTCCAGCTGGAAGATTGGTGAATGTGGTGTCGACAGCTCCCGAGCTATTTTCGAGTATCTGCCATGGGACTCTCACTTCAGATGAACCAGAAAAATTAACACGGGCGTTTGTTGCAAAGTTTCCGTTTATAGTAGTATTCCCAGTTATAACTGCAGATCCGGTTATTTCAAGATCATTGGTAGTTGCATATATAGAACCAGTTTGTGCAAATATTCCGGAACCACCAACACCTGTTAATGCAGACCCATCTCCAACAAACGAACCAGTAAATGAACCAGTTGCAATAACTTCTGTAGTAGCTGTTCCGTCTAATGTGTCAATAATTCTAGTTAAGTGTTCTGCCTTACTAGCTAATCCGTCTTGTATACCTGTTTTACTTATTGTTGCCATTTACATTTCCTTTTTTATACATTGGCCAATTCTTAGTTTTATCATTAAGCCATGCTTGGCGGTCATCACAACCACAATCTTCATCTAATAATTGTGCAATACGTTCAGACAACTTGTCTAATCGCGTTGCTGACGTAATTTTTTTTATACTATCTCCTAGACCTCTAGATTTCATATTATTTGCTTATTTTTTAAAATTCATATCATTAAGACGAATTCTTAACTTGTTTAATAATGTGTTTTGTTTTGTAGTAACTGGTATTTCAAATACTTGACCTCCCGGATATCCGTAATCATTATCTGGATGCATTATTTTTGTGTTACCAACGTTATCGATTCCTAAAACTTTATGTGGGACATTGTGCATTGTAATGTTTCCACTAGGTATCATTGTGCATTTACCTGGGTGGTTTAATTGACCTTGTGGGTCAGCAATTGCATCAGTATATTTCATTACTCGCTCCCAGCCCGCAGTATCTAATATTTTTTGTTTAGTCATATGAGCTGCTAATTCGTCTATTACGGCATCATACTGTTCTTCTACTGCTTGTTCTACTTGCAATTGACTCATTGTTATCTGTTTACTTAATTGTTTAATACGATCGAGTAATCCAGAATTACGTATTTTTTTAAATGCTAAATTTTCAACTGAATATTCACCCTCAGCTTCCAATCCTGTTTGTCGCATTTTATATAAACGTGATAATATGTTTTCAAGTTTAGATTCTAATCTAGGATCTATATCTGTTAACTTTTCTATTTCATATTCAATTGGTGCTGCTTTTGACTGAATAAGATCATCGTCTACTGATATGATATCATCCGATGGCTTTTTTAACCATTCATTTGTCATTAATGAGTATTGACCAACAGATGAATGTAATTGTTCATTTTGATCTTGAGCATATAACTCAATATCCATTCCTTTGAATTTTAACGGATAGTTAGTGTTCCATATACTTTTCTTTGCCATCATGTAGTTTTTAACTAGATGCAAATTATTACCTACTGCCTGATAATTAATCACTACATGCAAATCGATATCAGAATATTCTGTCCAATTATAGTTAGCATTACTACCGATAATCAAAACATCAAATACTTGCACCGTTTCTGGTAACTCTAGGAATTTATAAAATGCGTCAGCGATACGCAAAAACTTTTCATTCAACCCCGGCTTAAGTTGATCACCATCCCATAGTTTAGGATTCAATGTGCTCTGTGTTTCATATTCTTTTAACATGATTACTCTTCGTCTTGTTCGTAAGTATATTGTTCTGCACCCAATGGTGGATACTCATCCGTGGGAAATTGGATTCCATATGCATTTAATGCGGTATTTAATGTGTCTTTTGCTGCTTTAGTAAATCCAACAACCGCATCGCGCGTTGCCTGCATACTTGCATATGTGCCAGGCATCGAACTTGCAACTGCCCATTTTGCTAATGGTACGATTCCAACTTTACCTAAATGTTCCGAACTTTCAAATCCCAATGTCCCCATCCCCGCTGTTTCGCCTGCCATCTGCAACTCATTCCAAATCCAATCCACATTTTTTGCAAATGATGTTTTTAATACTCGAGATGTTTGTGACGATATAATTTTATTAGCGGTAGACTCTTTAAATGTGTTCCACAATATATTGTTATTAGCAACAGCTTGGTCTGCTATAATTTTACCAAACACCCGTGCTAACTCCGGATCTGCCGTTGATAATGAAGTCATGAAGTCTTGAGTACTAGTTGCAGATCGAAGCATACCATCCCAATCAATAACGCCATCTGTATATAGTTTCTTGAAACGAGGAGATAATTTAGAATTTGCTTTCATTACATCATTAATTGTTTTAGCATTTTTTTTACCTAGATTAGAGCCAGCTTCTAAAAACGATTTATAAATATCACCAAATTCTTTAGAAATTACCCTTCTTTGGTTAACACCACCAAATTTGGTTAGGTATGCTAATCTTTCCGGACTTTTTATGCTTTTTGCAATAAATCGGTCTTCGGTTTTAGCTCCCATTGCAGCTAACTGTTTAGTTGGAAAGAATGGCATTTTCTTGATCTTAGGTAATAACCCAAATGTTAAGAATTTTGCTACTGCCTTTGGTGTTTTCCATATGGTTTTACTAACCTTTTCAACATCTGGGGCAACCTTTGTGGCCGCTTTAATAGCGTCGTCAAATCCCTTTTGACCGGTTATCATAGTTGTTCCAGCATCATCTAGTGCCTTTGAGACACGTTTACCGCCGGGTATCTCTCGTGCACTTTTGCCTGCTTTTTTTAGCATGTTTCCAAAACTACCAAATGCCTTTTCTATATCTCTTAATTGTTTAGCAGTAATTGCTCCACTAGCTAACAATTTATCTGCAAGTTCTTTAATTGCTTTTGGATCTCCCTTAAGCCACCATCTACCTACTAAATTACTAGCTCCTACTTTACTAAGAATCTTTGAACCGCCAACGGCCGCTTTTACTCCTTTAAATGCACCTTTAACGCCTAATGATATAACACTCCCAACTACTGGTATTATGGCTATTAACGATAAAAATCCTTCGAAGTATTTACCCCTAAAGAAATATATTACGGCATTAATAAGATCTAATGCATCTCCAAATACAGGAATGAAGCCGGCATAGTCTAATACTGTTTGAAATGTGTCTAACCATGGATTTTCTTTAGGTTTGTCAAATGTACTCTTTGGCTGTTCTGTATAAGCTAGATTAGTAAATTTTCCAGTTGCGTCAATAGTTGCGAATGGTTTATTGTCTGCTAATGATATAATAGCAGCTGGATTTTTTGACATTATGGTTATAAGTTTTTTACTGTCGTCATAAGTGTAACCAAAACGACCCATTAAATTAAAATCATATACTGACCCATCTTCATAAAATGTAAATAAATTCTTATAAGGAGCCGTACGATCACCACCAGCTGGTATATTTACTGTAACATCATATGCAACTAGATTAGATCCTCTAGTTTCTTCTGATGCACCTGGTATCTTTTTTAGAAATTCTTGTGTTTTTACTGTGGCTTCAGGCCACGTGGTTGTATCCTCAACTGTCTGTTCTGATAGTAATGATAATCGATCGGAGTTAAATGCATTTTCTAATAATTGAACATGCTCTTCTCGAGCTATCTCTATGTGCTCTTTAACTAATTGAATCTTAACATTAATTGTCTCTTGTTCAATTAATTTTGATAAGTACGCTTTATTCATGTATTATTCCTATTTTATATAAATATAACTATTTCCAAAAGAGCTGTATAACTATAATTGAAAATGCTAATACTAAACATGTAGCAGTTTTAGCACTAACGCCTTCTCCTTTAAACATGTAAGTGAGTATAGTAAATATAATAATTCCTGATACAAATGAAACAAATCGGCCTGGCCAGAAGTCCCCAGCAAATCCATTAACTGCCAATCGTGTTGCTTCCATGAACAACCAAGTAATTGGAACTCCGAGTAACATTAATACCCACTTATATGTTTTTGCTAGTGGCCACAGTATAGGGCCATTGACTTGTATCCACACTATAGTTTGACCTATACAAAACAATATCGCAGAAAAGATAATAGATTTATAGTTCATTAATATATTATAATGAAAATATTATAATAAACCAAAATGTTATCGTGTTATGTTATTCTGATTTACTTGTAGCATATTTTACACCCATTATTGTACCTATAATGCTAAAGGAGTTGGTTAACAGTATACCAAATAAATTAGCCCATGTTGATTCTATGATAGTTGCATCTAAACCCTTTATCAATACAAATAAGTACATTACAGTAGTGCTAAAACCTACACAAGCTATTACCCATAGAGCAACTTTAACTATTAAACCTATCAACTCAAATTGCGTACGCTTCTGTAAAGTGTCCAAATCTTCCATTGCAGCATCTCTGAGTCTTTCGGCTTCTGCTTTAGACTTTATTGCTTCTTCTGCTGATGTGCTAGCTTTTTCCAGTGCCTTGGAGAGTTGATGATTTATTTTTTCGTTTTCTTTTGCAGCTAGCTCTAGTTGTTTATTTTGAGATTGTACTTGTTTAGTAACATCTAATCGCTTTCTGCGATTTTTCATGTCTCGATCTTTACAAAACTTTAAATAGTTTTCAAACTCAGTATCGCCTTGCTCTGCTCGGATCAGTTTAAGAATATTGCCCTCTAAATAAACCTTTTTTGTTTTTGATAGGTCTAATAACCCATCTCTCATAACTTTTTCAACTATCATTATCTATATACTTTAAAGGGAGCTGACTTTGCTTTATATCCCTCATAATCTTTCATAAATTCTTCTAATCTAGGTTCTATATCATCTGATTTGATAATCCAAAATTGGGCACCTACTGATTTAGCTTTTTCTATTTCTACTTCATCTTGTGAAGATGAGATAATACCAATAACAACTCCATCACCATAGTCGTAGTTGATTTTACGAATCATTTCAATTCCATCAAAAGTAGAACCTATAATATTAAGATCCACAAATACACATTGCGGTCTTTCGTGATTAGGATCATCAGGAAACCATGTTTTAAATTTTCTATCTGCCTCATCTGAGGAGTCTAATGATTCAATTGATACTGCCATGTCCAGTAAGGAGCACGCATCTTCGAATACGAGATGAAATAAATTTTCATCATCTATGAGCATTAATGTGTCTATCATTGTTATATTTGTATTTTAATTTTAGTTCCCTTTTCTATTTCTTCTATAACAATTTTAAAACCATGTTGTTTTAATATTTCTACACAAATGTTTAATCCTAAACCTGTGCCTTCTTCTTTTTGACCTTCTTTTCTCATATATGGTTTAGATAAACTCCAAAATTCATCTGAAGTTAAACCTCTACCGTTATCTTCTACGCATATAAAACTTCCAGTATTCCAATTTCCTTCAAAATATATTTTAACCCATTTTGTGGGACTATCATTATATTTTAACCCGTTTCTAATTAAATTATCAATAGCAGTACAAAATAATGCTTCGTTTACTTCTAACTCTGTTGGTAAGTTGTCTGAGAGTATTACTTGGTTTTTATATGCGGTAAGTCTTAAATAGTCTGCAAGTATGTTTTGTATATTGCAATGTTTTTTTGTAAGTTGTGAATCTGCCTTAACTAAATTTGTAAATTCATAAACTCCCGAATATACCTTTTGGGCATGATGTAATCCGTCTTCAATTAATCTTAAAGGTGATTCTATTTTTAGTTCTTTTATTTGTTCTGTAGTAAGGCGTCGTTTCATTGATTTGATACCACGTGGTAGATATGTGTTAATACCCGAATGCATATCATGTCTTATAATTTTAGCAGCATGTTCCAAGTACATATTCTTATTTCCTAAATCTTTGGTGGTTTTAGCTTTATTTATTAAAAACTCTTGAACTACTTTAAAAAATGGTGGCATAAAGAATATTACACAGCCCCAACCAAATTTAGCCAAGAACAAAGTAGGCTCACATAATCCAAATACAATACAAGTTTGTACTGCAAAAAATGTAAGCATAATAACACCAGCTACTACTAGTGATATTTTAGCATTTAATGATATTCCCTGCAACGCCGACATTAAAGATCTGTCTTTTTAAATCCTAATTTTCCAAACAACCATTTTGATGGGCAAAACCCTGTCCATAGTCCTACATTCAACATAAATGTGACAAATATTACTACGCCCCAATTTTGGAAAAAATAACCTGTAAGGAGTACAAGTGACATTGTAAAGTATACCATTCTAGTATCAGTAACACTGTTTAATAATTCTTTCATTTTCTTTTGCCTTTATGATTATCAATTTTATCTAATATTTCATTTACTAATTCAGATTTAATATATCCTGCCATTGATGCATTTTTTAATGCACTCATGAGTTGAAATATAATAAGTGGAATCATTACAGTTTCACTTATCCACCCAACACCTGCAAATCCCTTTTCAACTGATAGTAATACTGTAAGAAACAATACCCACACAATTGCTGTTCTAAGTACACTAATTGCTTTGAAGGTTTTAAATCCTTCTCTTTTGGTTCCCGCTATGATACCAAATATACCATCTATAAATATCACAGATATTACAGCTATGTACTGAGGGTACTCAGCTAAAGCTAGATTGTAAAAATATGATGCTATGAATGACATTCCTGTAATTATTGAGGTTGTTATGATTCCTATCTTAGATGAGAATGTCTCAGTTAAGTATGGGTATATTATTTCTTTATTAGACATAGTAAGGTTTTAATAAATAGTAAGTGTTTGTATGAGACATAGTTTTAGTCTAAAACATATTCGTTTCCATCTCGGTAACGATTTAAACTCTGGTGTATCGTATATGTCTTCTAACTCTTTCATTATAAACTAATTAACATATCCATCAACTCTTGTTGTGGGAACATATCGAATTTATCTTTTCTAGTGTTTGTATGATTAAGTAAGCCTTTAACTTTACCATAATAAGCATCTGAGTTGAATTCAAACCCTTCAGCCCCTTTTTCCTTCACCCATTCAGGTAAGCCTTTTCTAATATCTATGCTATCTCTCTCACCAATAAATAAAATCCACGCGTGTAAAGATTTGATTTGTGCATCAGAATACTTATGCCATGCTGTATATCCTCTAAATGGTGTTTTTAACTCAACTACTTGAGAATAATCAACTAATGTACCTGTATAAGTGTAGTATTGGTTTGGGTCTTTTTTTATAAAAGTACGTTTACCGTTTATTTTCTTACTATAACCTCCTCTTGTTAAGTATCCAAAGTTATTTACTTCTATACCAACCGAGTGAGTATGCATATGTTGTGAACCATTTTTCCCTAAATGCCAACCATATCCGCCTTCGGGAAATGCTTGTAAGACTTTACCGTCATGTACAAAATCATTTGCTTTAATAGAAGAACCTCCTAATACGAACTCAGTTGCTACTGCACCTCTTTTATCCCTACCCCAACTATCTATAGTTTTGTAAGGATTATGCCATCCAGCGGTGTGGTGTATGAACGCATATTCTTTTTGGGTTGGACCTTCTTTATATTCACCACGTGGTAAATAATATCTTTCTATTTCTAAACCATTAGGCGTTTCAAAGAATAACTCAGAATTATCAGTAGTAGCTATACCCATAGCATCCCATGTTTGTGGGCCTACTATACCATCAGCAAATAACCCATTTTCAGATTGCCAATTAAAAACAGCTTCATGGGTACCTTTACCAAAGATACCATCTGCTGAAATGTTTAAGAATTCTTGAAGTTCTTTTACTTCATTGCCTCGAGAACCAATTTTTAAAATCATATATATATCCGCTTTTATTTTTGCTTAAACATTTTAGTTAATCCGTCTATACCGAAGGAACCTAATGTTATGATAACAAATGAATTATATATAAAATCTTGTACTGGTAGGTCTTGTCCTAAAAATCCAGTTACTATATCAGCTGTTGCAAAGAGCGCCATTATTGCAAATGATGCAAATCCGACAACATTTTTTTCGTTGTAGTCATTGTTGTCTTTAAAAATTTCTTTAAACGCCATAATCTTTCCTTGTATAAATTTGATCATAATATAATATTTTTAAAACTCTTTATTATAAATATAAACAAATAAATGTTTCCTAGGAAAGATTATGTCGTCATGTAATAACTACAGGTTATATGAATTTTTGATTGTTAACTGGATCGTGTTGTATATAACTACCCCATTTATACTTGGCATAGTTATGTCCATTTGTTTCTGCCGTTTGTCTAGCGTTACCATTTGTTGATGCTGATGCAAAATGGTAGAAGTGAAGATTATATAATCTGATTAAAGCTATATTATTTAAATTAGCCTTTAAAAAAAAGTCCCAATCTGCTACCATTCCTAGTTCATAATTTTCATCCCATCCTCCTATTTTTAAGTAGTCTAGTTTAGACATGAATATAGGTAATGTTGAACCAAACCCATCTTGTTTTTCTGTAGAGATAGATTTTTCATATTCCCAAAATTTATCTAAATCAAATTCATATATGTTTTTACCTAAATCTTTGATATGAAATTGAGAGAACATGCTCGGGTATGGTTCGATTTGGTTGGGAGATATTATTGAACCATCAACCCAATTTAACTCTAGAATACTATCCCAATGTTTAGGAAAAACATTATCATCATTAACAATGAGTACCTTGTCGTGTTTTGCATTGTATACACCTAGGTTAGTTCCTCGACAAAGGCCTTGGTTTGTTTCTAGGTTCAATATATCAATTGAATCTGACCATTGGTCTAAGACATCTTTATTTAAGTCATAGAACCCGTCTACGACAACTATGATCTGATTTTTATTTTGTTGTCCTTCTATTGCTGATCTTAAACACAAATTTAACATTTGCGGACTTTTATATGTTGGTATTATTACAGATATCATACTTTACTCCAATCCGTTAATGGTGATAGCCAGGCTGTCTCTCCGTGGGTAGCATAGCCTGGTATTGGTGTTATTAATAGTTCTCCTTTTTGTCTTAGTTCTAAAAACATTTGAAAATCATCCGGATGTGTTCCTGATGTATGTTTCCTTAGTATAGGTTCTATTCTTTTCAGTGTAGATACTTTTGCTGCAAATGTCATTGTGGTACTATTGGTTATTTTCCAATGGCAGCTGTCAGTTAAATATACTCTAGTATCTTCAGCACCTCCAACACAATATGGATTACCTCCTTTGCCAGGGTCTAGATATTTATCTGGATGGTCATATAGTGCTACAAATGAAGCTCCTAATTCAAATCCTTCTTTTAGTATTTTTGAAGATTCTGGTTTATGTAAGTAATCATTTTCTATGAAATACACTATATCATCGTCATTATAAGTTAAAGCTTTATCTAATGCTAAATTAAATGTCCCAGCACCATGCCCCACTGATTGATATTCAGTACAATTTAATGGAACATATTTTTGCATCATTGTATTTGTCTGGTCTGATACATTATCCGCTATTAAATACCAATCTGCATCTTTGAATACCTCGGTAGCATTCTGTAAACAGGATTCATTGTTAATATATTCTGGTTTTACTTTGTTGTAACCTGCATCTGATATTCTGTATATTATTTTCATTTATTTAAAAAATTTAAATATTCATTTCCGAAGTTATTATTTACAAATTCAATAAGATTATCATTACTTAATGTTAAATTAGATACTCTAGCATATTCATTTTCAGTTCGTTCGTTTGAATAAAACCATTTATTGTAATCCTCATGTAATGGATTTGTAAAATCTCGAGATGAAATATCAATTATAAAACCTGGGAACAATTTCAGTGTGCGGCAACCTATAGAGTTATAATACCGGCCGATTTTATCTCCAATGAATTTATGAGGCCAATCGGACATTGTTTCATGCCAAATTGTAAATTTATCGAGCCGAGCTCCTGCATAAAAAACGGTATCGTAGTATTCTATATTTTGAAATTGTTTTTTATTATTAAAATTTTGGTCAAATAACTGTTCTTTAGCAAAATAACCAGGTTTACGTTCTTTGAATAATCCTAATGAACCTATTTGATTATCACTATTAAATAAATTTATGCACGTATCAAACCATGTTTTGTCTGGTAATATCCAACAATCATTGTCTAGCAAAAGAATGTAATCCCAATCCGATGCTTTATAATATTTTGTTAACAAAGTCCATGCACCACCCACACGCAGATTTTCATCTGGAAATAATAATCCTAAGTTATATTTTTTTTGATTTTCTTGTAACCATTCTCTAGTACCATCTGTGGACCCGTTATCGCATACTATAATTTGCGAGTTATTGGGTAATACTTTATACATTGCATCTATAGTTCCTTGAGTATATCCTTTGCGTTGATATGAAACTATATAAATTAATAATTTATCTTTCATCTCGTATTAATTCATAGTCATCTTGATATCTCGTACCATGATAACCTAGTTCTTTAAAATTTAAAATTAACTTATTTAAAGCTATTTGATTTGACAATACATTCATTTCAAACAGTATTTTATTAGCTAGTAGCGATGGCTTTTTAATGCATTCATTATAATATTCATTTAATATAATGTGATCATGTCCTTCTGTATCTATTTTCAAAAAATCAATTGCTTCTATAGAATATTCATTAATTAATACTTCCCAAGTAACCGATTTAACTTGTTGTATTTTATAATTAAATCCATGGGGACGTATACATACTGTTCTAGATTGAATATCCGAATGTTTGTTTAAACAGTATGAGTATTCTGTTAATACATTAGCAAAGTCTATTTCAGCAATAAATGTTATTTTCATTTGACAAATTTATTTTTTGATGATACCCCAATTATTTGTTGGTTATCCGGTACGTTTGTATTTATATATGAATGTGCTCCTAACATAACATTGTTTCCTACAACAACACCATTTTTAACAGAAGAATTAATACCCATAAAAAACATATCGCCAATTTTCGAACTACCAGCTAATATACATTGTGATGTTAAAATACATTTTTCTCCTAATTGAACATTATGTCCAATATTAATATACGAGCCTACTTTACAATGGTTGCCAATAATAGTATCATCCAATGTTCCTCGTTTTATATCAGTATATGTATTTATTTCAACATTGTCTCCTATTGTTACTCCTCCGATTTGTGGAAATTTTATTAAATCATCACCATCCCATTCAAACCCTAATCCTTCACTGCCGATAGTTACATTTTCTTTGATAATGCAATTATTTCCAATAGTTGTATTATTATGTATAACTACGTTATTATGTATTTTAGTATTCAATCCTATCTTTACATCTTTTCCTATATAGACGTTATTTCCGATATATAAATCTTCTCGAGTTATATGTGTATTAGTATCATCACATAATACTAATCCTAAATTTGAAAAGTGTTGTTGTATAATTTTTGAATATTCTAATCTAGAGTTTTCTACTATAACATGTATTATATTCTCATTATGACATTCAATTGTATTATAATCTTTACTGTTTATCAACAAATATCCATTATGAAATGAATTATAATATATTTTATTTTTTAACCAACATATAGTAGATTGTGTTTGCGTTGTTAAACTACCCGGTTGTAAGTTATTTTTATAAATTAATGAATTTAACTCTGATAAATTTATGCTATTCATTTATAGATTTAATAAATTTAATAGGAGTTCCTGCATAAACTCCTGGATTATTGATATGTTTATTAACAAATGAATTTGCGCCGATAATTACATTATCTGATAATTGTATATCAGCTGATATCTTTGTTCCGGCGCCAATATATGTATTTTCGCCTATAATTGTGCCATGCTTAGTTTCTCTATATGCAGTACTCCCTAATGTAATAGATGACGGACCCATGAATGAATTCTTTTTTAGTAATACTTTAGATGTTAATATTACACCAATTTTTAAAGTAACATTATCTTCAAATGTACAATTACCGGCAGTCCTTACATTGCCTTGTATAATTACATTTTCGCCGGTATATAAGTTCTCCCCTAGGTTATTATAGTCTCCGATACTAGTATTATTTCCAAAATGGGAGCCTTTTCGTATGTAATTGTAACTACCGATAGTAACATTTTCTCCGAACGTTACTCCTTCTTCGATAATATTAAAATGTCCAATCTTAAGATTTGATGGTATTTTTGTTTTTAAAATATTAGTTTCCATATTACATATTACAAGTTATTAGTTCATAGTTTTCTTCAAACATCCAATTTTTTCTGTTTATAAAATATTCCCGTTTGCATTGTGTTTTATAATAATCTAATGCTTGATTTTTTGATTCTATCTCGCCAGTATTTAATTTCATTTTCACGTGAAAATTAGAAAAGTTAATAACATTCCATGGATGGCAATATCCTAAAATGCAACGGTCTTTAAAAGCTCTAACGACTTCGTTACAAATTACTTGATGATCTTGATGTATATCAAAACTTGCAGGACATATAATTATATCTGGATCTATTTTCTTTTTTAATTCTATCATTTTTTCTAAAATAGCTTGTCGTTCCTGATCAAAATTTCTCACTTTAAAGTTTAAAATCTCAGAAGTAACCGTAGAACACAATGCGTTAGATGCTGATTTAAATTCTTGTATTAGTTCGGGTTTATAACACCAGCTGAAGGCTGCTATATGTATTTTTGCATTATTATTGCTAGCTCGATGAATAAATCCTCCGCAGCCGATGGTTTCATCATCAGTATGTGGAGCTAGTATTAATATTCGTTTATTTTTTAAATCTATCATAGATTTTCATAGAAATTGTTTTGTTGTTCTTGTTTTTCTATTACCTTATCATGACGTAAACACCATTCTTCATTTGCTGGAAGATATGCCATTGTCTTATATCCCGTTAAAACTTCATGAACCCGATTCTTCCACTTTATCTTTTCATCGTTCCTATATATACGCCACTGATAATCTGGAAAGTTGATCCATCCTTGATCATTGATACCCCAGTTCCACTTTTTAATATGTTCTGGCGTTATGCCTTCAACTGTATTAATCCGTGGAACTTTAAAAATATCAACGTCATTATGTTTTACAACTTCATGTATGAAATCCATCGTATACGCAGTTGGCATTTCATCCGCATCTATTTGAAAAATATAATCTCCGCTACATTCTTCAGTTAATGAATTTTTCATATCAGCAAAATTTCCATCAAATGAATATTTGTGCCATGTAAATTCACCTTCGCTTGAAGCATTTCTTAAGTATTCTTCCACATTAATGTCTCCATTTTTGACATCATATGAAACTACTATTTCATCTTCTTCACATTTATTTTCTAATAGAAATGGAATTAGCTTTTGAATTTCTTCGAATTCTCTACAAACTGTAACTGCGTAACTTATCTTCATATAACTATTATAAAAAAATTTATATTATTTTCCAACCGTTTGTAGCTTTGGTAACTCTAACTTTGGTAGCTTTAGTTCTACTTGTTGTGGAATTGTTTCGATACCGGAATCAATTATTTTTAATACTTCATCATATCGTTTAGAAATAGCAGACTCTGTAAAATTACTATTGACAAAATAACGTTGTCTCTTAGACAATTCATTCCATTTTTTGGTATTTTTCAATATGTCAACAAACATTTTGCTAGCATACCCATAATCTACAGTAAACCATTGAGCGTCTTGTAATAAGAAGTCATTTGCTGCAGATGGGTGTATATTTGTCATTGTCCCTGGTAATGCACATATGAATTCTTTTTTCAAGAAATCTGCCTGGCCAGAATAATGTGGAGCCATGATAGGCTTTCCGGTTGATGAAAATTCTAGTAGAGGTCTTCCAAATCCTTCTGCTTTAGTAAATGAAACCATTGCTTTTACTTTTGGATGATTATATAATGCATTCATTTCAGCATTAGTTAAATCACCATGTAACAAATAAACTGGTGGTAATTTCTTCGAATCATCGCCAAATGTATCTCGAATTTGTTCTATTTTTTTCTCAATTTCAAATCTATCGGTTACACTATATGTTGCGCCGCTAGTTTTTAATATCAATGCCGGCTGAGTAGATTTAGGTTTATCTTTAAATGTGGTAAAGAAACAATGCAACGCACCACTAATATTTTTTCGATCCTCTCCTAAATTACCTTGTAACCAATGTCCGCACATTAAAAATGCATTCTTTTCTTTAATTGAATCTAATGCTGGGATTGACGTTGTTACGTTTTTATTGTTATATGTAACATCATCAAAGTATTCTGAAATAACCTGTATATTAGTTGTAATCCGTTTACCGGACTGTGCTGCAGTATCTTCAAATGTTTTCTTTGTGAATTCACTAGGCACAATAATTAATTGCATTTGATTGATTCGATCGATCCAATTGGAGTTACAAATTGTTCCCTCCGTTCCAGCCGTTACGCCTATATTATACTCACCAATTGCTTGAAATTCATTTGGCACTGTTATTTGTACCCATATATCCGGCTTAGTTTGTAGTGGTAATCCAACAAAACGACGTTTCCAATCAGATGATATAGGATATGTAAATGGAGTGTTACCCCATGGCATCGAAAGTAAATTAATCTCCCACTCTTTGTCTTTTTTATCTATAAATTGTTTAATAATTTCTCGGGCATGATGCCCATAACCAGATTGTGTTGCTACTGGTGATGATATAACTACTTTTCTCATTATACTATTCCTGTGTTTTCGTATTGTTTTTCTTGTACTTTATTAAATGTGTATCTAGGACGGGTAACTGGTTTACTTATGAGCAGATCCATCATTGCAATCATTTTATTACCCATTTGTTCCGCAGTCAATCCATTATCTAAACAATATTGCCTTCCTGCTAGACCCATTTCGATACGTAACGTCTCTGGAGTATTATACCAATATTTTATTGCGTCAGCAACATCTTGACAGCTACAACGATCATCAAATATATAAGGAGTTGCTACAGAACCTTGCATAGATCGATTAGAAGGAAATACTGGTTTAGCCCATACGCCATGATGTTTATATCTTCCCATATGATTTGACGAAAATTTAGTATCAAATTGTATTAGCTTATCATTTTCATCGACAAAACCACATTGATCTTGTAATCCACCAGTAACATTGTTTATGATAGGTGTTCCTGACAGTAATGCTTCTGTACTACTTAGTCCCCAGCCTTCGTTACTAGCAATATTAATTACCACATCTACTGCATTATATACAGCATTAAGATCTTGGTTTGTAAGTTTTGCTTCTGAGAATACAATTTTGCAGTCAGGAGCTATTGTTTTTGCTACTGCTCTTAAGTCCGTACCATTTTGGTCTACTGCAGATGTGTGCATTAACAACAATGTCTTAGAACGATCTTCTTTTGATAGCGAATCATTAAACATTTTAAATGATAAAATCACATCTGCCGGCTGCTTTCTTCTTATATTTCGGTTATTCCAAAATACTACAAATTCTGCATTATTATTAGTTTTTATTTGTTCAACCATTTTAAGATATGCACCATCGTCTTCCGGTAGTGGTTTATATGTATTATGATCTAGACCATGTGGCACATAACCGGTAATAATATCGTTATTTTCTACTTTATTTGATTTATCATAGTCAGATATAGTGAATCCGTTCTGTTTAAGAACTTCTTTGTGGATATTATCTGATTGCTTACTGATACCCATAATTAAATCACAACTAGCATAATATGGGGCGTTCCACATTGGATATGGGAGATCGTCCCATATTGAATAGTAAGCAATTGGCGTACCATATGTTGTTTTGATTTCATGTTCTAGCGAATATAACCAAGTCCAATATCTTGGATCTGTAAAATGTAAAATTACATCTGGTTTTTCTTGATTCAATATGGAAAATAAGATGTTACGATCTCCATATCCCGACCACGGAATAATTTTAACACTAGCATCATCTATACCAGTTTCTTGCTGAATTTGAGCTGATATGTCTTGTGCTTTCCCATGCTCCGGGTGTTTTAATGCCGCACCTAATTGTACCCAATCATAGTGATGCACTGTCTTTAGAATAATTTCTTTACTAATAGTTCCAATCCCGCTAGGTAATCGAAAATCATCAGATAACAATAAAATTTTCTTTTTTGATTGTTTGTTGTTATCTACTTCTTGTATTTTTGGTAACTCCATTAATTTTTCCTTATAACTTTTATATAAATATTAACCTAGTAAAACTACTGGTTTATTTTGTTTATTGATATTACTATATGCTGTTTTTAGAAATGGATCCAATTTGGATTCATTTGACATGATAATCATATAATCACAATTTTGCGCAATGAGTTTCATTCTGTGATGTAATTGACTAAAATGATATGCCTTTCCATAATATGTTTTGGGCATTGCTGAGTATAAATTGTACCCTGAATATGATGGGTTATATTCTTTGTAGTTCATTCCAAATTCTAAAGCATATTTTCGAATCATACTGTTAGCACCTTCATTACCACCAGCTCCAACGATTAATAAATCGTCAAACTTATTTTTTAAGCCACGAAGTGTTTCTTGAACTTTTCTTCGATTCTGCCAATTCTTATTTCCTATAACTGCAACTTTAGTCATGTTTCTCGTATGAAAATTTAATTGTTTTTGGATGATGATTATATGCTAATCGCAACCCAGTTTCTAATAAACGTCGATTCTCTTTACAATTAGGCCCAGTTATATCAGTACATAAAGTATAACTACAAGACTTGTATCTATTGCCGTAAAATTTATGCTGTTTCATTAAAAACTTATACACGTATACATGTTTATGTTTATATGGTTTATACATATACTATATAATATAAAAAATTATTCTCGAATCCTATTTTCTTTGGGACAATTTTCATAATCAGTTTTAAATGGACACCATTTGCAATGTTTAGCTCCCTTTCCCGCAATAGCCATATATTCACGATCGGCATTTTTATTTCCTTCATTATCGAAACAAGCTTCTACAAATGCATCTATACGTTTTTGTACTTTTCTCTGTGTAACTGTACCTGATGCTGGTTGATGTTGTTGTATACGTTTTTGTGGAAACATTGAATCTTCCATTAGCTTTCTTTTAACTATGAAAAACTCCACATTAATGTTTTCTATAGGGACTCCATATTGTTCTGAAAAATATGTTTTATAGGTAACCAATTGTGCCGACTTTAATGAGTCTGCTTTTTGATATTTATTCCAACCCATTCTACTAGTTTTAATATCAAAAATTTCTATAGTATTTGTAGGTTTATGTCGCAAAACTAAATCCATGAATCCGTACCAATAGACTGATGGATTTTTTTTGGAAGCCGGAGTACACAATTCCATTTCTATTCCTATTAACTCATAATCTCGACTAGAAAAATATTGTCCTCTACGTTTCTTAAACCAATCTAAGATTGCAACTCCATCGGCATGATATTCTGCTAACTCTAATGGATTTGAAAAATGTTCTCCATCTTTGTCTTGTACGCATTTACTATATTCACTCTTAATATTATCCATTAATAAGTCTGACAAATCAATAGCGTCGGCTTTTTTTACCGACTCATTATACATAACCGTCAAAAAATGCTGAAGTGTTTCGTGAAATGCTGTACCAAACACAGTTTCAATTGATGAAGTAAATGGAGCTAAACGATCAATGTATGCTAATTTCCAGCTTAACGGACATTTTTCATACATGGACCATTGAGAGTATGAAATTCTACGCGGTGCTGTATTTGGATCTACTACTGATAATTTATATACCGGATTAATATAGTTGCCTTGTTTGTTCATGTTTTAGTATTTTAAAGATTTTCGTCTAACTCTAATTTAGCTTCATGTATAAGAATAGTTATATGATCTGCAACACTTTGATAAAATGTATCTAGAGCTATATCAAAATCACCATCATCATCATAGTCATCACTGTCTGGGTATGAAAATGGAGGATCATAATCACAAGTAAACTCACAGCCATTTTTATTTGCAAATCCACCAGAAACATGATTATATCCTTCATCTTCTGATGTTATTTCCATTTCAAATTTAGAAGTGTCAGTTACAAGTTTTTCGTTTATATAATCAGATAAACGATATATAAACCAATTTGGAGCATCCCATGCAGAAGTAAGATTTAGACATAAACTATCATCATCAAACTCAATATCAGATAAAAAACACCATTTAGATCCAACTACGTCCATCATGTAAGTTCTAGTTGGCCAAGTTGGTTCGCCATTTTCAGTCGGCCAAGATTCATATAGCATTGAGAATAAATTAAGTGTCATTATATTCTCTCGATCGCTATATGAAGTCGTGTCCGTTATTCCATTGTTAATGTGGTTTACTAGATGTGTTATAATATCAGTTGTCGTTTGAATAACTATATTTGTTGTTACATGATTTGCCATTTTCTTTCTTTTATTATTAATATAAGAAAAATATTGACAATAACCTAATTATTTAAACTCTTTAAGATATATGTCAATTACATCTTTAGTTTTCTGTAAGTCTTGTTTAAAATTGCCTTTGTGGCGACATCTAACAATCCGTTTAATTATATCGAATTCATAACTGTTAAGTTCCCATTCGGTTGCAAATTTATATAAACTATCTTTTCCTTTGTAATGATGTTGAGTGTGTACTGTTTCTCTGGTTGATTTTTCTATCATTTTATTCCTTTTAATAGTTTTCTTTTTTCTGCAGCATTATACCCATATAATGATAGTATACGATCGCAACTTTCTTTATCTAACAAATCTAGATATTCAATAGCTTCTAATTTACTTACTTGGTAATGTTCTGCAAATTGTTGTACTAACTTAACGTCATACTTGTCAGACTTTTTACCTTTTATGTATTTAGCAAATGCTTTATTACTTGGTAATAGATCATGATATAGTTTATATGTATCTCTTGGCTTTAATTGACCAATAGTATAACACTGAAGTTCATTGACTAAATCAGTTAACTCCATTCTCATTGATAGCCACCTATTCACAATAAATGGAGCGAACTTCTTCTGATCTGGCTCTGACCATTCTTCCCATTTTTTCTTTTTACTGGTTACTCCGTTAATAAAATCAAATATACTTGCCATTATAATTTATATTTTTGTTTCCATTGTTTTTCAAAACACGTACCCATGCCCATTTCTAATATTATAGCATTTTCTGGGATACCTACTAATTTTTTTGCAGTTAAAATTTCGTCTATACTTTTATGTTTATATGTTTTTATCTTTACTCGTGCATTGCTACGATTTGAAGTTTTAAACACAATTGTAACTTGACCTTTAATTATTTGTCCTGCCATAATCTATTTTACTAATTCTAATTGATTTTCATTGAATATGTGTAATAGGCCGTAGTTGTCCATTTCTCCTACGACTCGAATATCTCCATTAACTGTAGTAAACACTGATACTATAGTACATGGAAAATCATATCCTTTGGGTTTTATAGCTTTATCGCCAATTTTAAATTTACTTGTCATTTTTCTTTATTTTTACTGGTTGGAATTCTTTTGGTATTGCTCCACAATCATCACATCTAAATACTGGTACCGGTACCATCGTGTCTTTGTCTTGGCCTGTTAGTAATTTTGAAACTTTATTAATTGCCATTACTTGTCGAAAATACATACTTCCACATTCTTTGCATATGATAGGTTGCATATCAGTTGGCTTAATATTCGGATTGTATTGATTCATTACTATTTCTCCTATAATTCATTCATAATATTAACAAACATTGCCATTATGTTTATCTCTTTGTCTACTACGGTTGCGTCTTTAAATTGGGCTTCTGCAATAATTAATATCATTGCTGCAATATGCCCGGTAGCAAATTCTTCTAAATTATCATATAAGAAAGTATATAATGGAGTAAAATCTTTTACTTTACTATCAGCAATACATTGTCGTATTTTATTAAATGTTGCTTTTTTATCTTTAGCAGTCTTAAGCATTTCCAATACTTCGGTCATATAATTTGCTTGTATGGCACTAGCTTTATCTAATTGCAAGGTACCATCTACTACTGATGCTTGAGCTGCATTAATTGCTCTTCGTATATCTGGGTATGATGCATTAATAATTGCTGCAATATCCTGAACATCATAAGACACGTTCTTTTCGTCTAACACCGTAACCAATCGTTTTGCTACATCTGTTTTATTAGGCGGAGTGATTGCAAATGTCTGACATCTACTTTGTATCGGATCAATAATTTTTTCTACATAATTACATGTTAATATAAATCTAGTAGTCTTACTATATGTTTCCATTAAGTTTCTTAGAGCTGCTTGAGCATTTGGTGTTAAATAGTCAGCTTCATCTAATATAACAATTTTCCAACGCTTAAATCCTACAGTTGACGCATACCTTTTAATTTTATCTCTTACTGCATCAACAGAGTTTTCATCAGACGCATTAATGTACATCATATCTGCGTCAACACTATTAGCAATAATCTTTGCTAATGTGGTCTTACCGGTACCAGCTGGTCCAAAGAATAATAAATGCGGAACATCGCCATTCTTAATAAATATTTTAACTTTGTCGATAATATGCTCATTACCAATATACCCATCCATTGTATCTGGGCGGAAGGATTCTACCCATAATGTATTTTCTGTTACTCCAAACATAATTTATTGTTTTCCCGTTGAACCAAATCCTCCTTTACCCCTATCAGTGTCTGATAATACTAATACCGAGTTCCATTCTATTTGTTCAACTTTATTTAATACTAGCTGACCTATTCTATCTCCCTTTTCTATTTCAACTTTATCTAATCCGTGATTAATTAAAATTACTCCGATTTCTCCTCTATAATCTGCGTCAATAGTTCCGGGAGAGTTTAAAACCGTTATTTGTTTTTTATATGCTAATCCACTTCTTGGCCTTACCTGTATTTCATAACCTACTGGTATTTCTACATATAATCCTGTTTTGATTAGTGTACTTAAACCAGGGCCTATTATTGCTCCGTGAGTTGATCTAATATCACATCCGGCACTACCTATTGTTTCATAGTTAGGTAAATCATTATCTGATTTATTTATTACTCTAACTTCCATACTTAGTTTTGTAATTGAACTAGCCAGTAATTAGATTCGAAATCAACACCAGTAAAGTCAATTCTAGACAATCCTTGACTCGATACATGCATTATCCCTTTGTCGCCTTTATTTGCTACTAATACTTCTTTTAATTTATCTGCAGAGAAACAAATTGGTTCTAAATCTGTAACATCTGACTTCCCGACTGCAAATGTAATATTATCCGAATTAACGGTTGAATAATTGATAATAAATTTAATCTCTCCGTTTATTACCTGTACTGCAAAATTCTTTGCATCTGGTAATGCATTTTTTGCTTTAATAAACTTACTCATAAATTCATCGTCAATTGGCAATGTTACCTCATATGGTGGTTCTGCGTTTATTGCTGGTACTGCTGGAATAACAGTGGTGTCAGCTAACATAAAGGTTGCTTTAGTACTGCCTTCACTAATTTTCATTGCATAATTCTTACCAGCTGAGTCTTGAACATCTATATTAATATTTTCTCCAACTGCTGATAACATTTTCATTAGAGCACCTGTATGATTAATACCTAATTCGCCTTTCATGAAAGGAGTCGTATTCCACTGAAGTTTCCCGACTACGGTTTGATCCATATCAATTAATTCACAACCTACGCCATTTTCATTTTCTTTCAATATTACCGCTTCGCAATTACCAGCAAGATAGTAACGATTGATAAATGATTGTAATTTACTTTTTTCCATTATATAACCTATTTAAAATTTAAAAAATTTATTGAATTGTTTAACATCAGTAGTAGATATACTATCTCCACCAAACTTTTTATATGTCTTTTTATATGTTGAATATACATTCATTGCATTGTCTGGGTCAGCAAACATTTCGTGTAATGATAGTATAACATTGAATAATTCCTTAGGAATTGCTGTTTCTAACAATTCAACATGATTATTTGTTAATTTATTGATATCTTTTACAATATCACAATATAAGTGCGTATTATGTACAACCATACGAGGCATACCTTCCTGAGAATATCTATCTAATCCCGTAGTAGTCTTACCACCTAAATATTCATATGTAAAATCATTACATGCTGGGCAGCCTAGACTACAAGGAACATGTTTAGTTTTATCAATTGATATTTCTCCATCTTTTCCTTGTTTAACGTGAGTCTTGCGACGGTATTCTGCATTCTTAGGAAAATATAACTCGGTAAATGTTTGTGTTTTATAATTACCAGAGTGGAGATATGTCCCAAATACCGGATATTGTCCCGGAGATGATGAATCAGACATCAATTGTATTCGATTTCCTGTTAATTTGTTTAGTAGTTCTTGTAGCGTTGCTAGTATAAAGAAATCTGATATTTTACTTATTCCTAGTAAGTGAATGTATTCTACATGTTTCTTTTCAAATTCACGTTCTTGTAACATTAATGCAATAACATACATGAAGTCTACTAATTTCTTAGGACCTCCAATACACCACCCCTTAAAATCAAAATCTTTAAACTTATGATACCATTCTTTATATTCTTCGCTAAACGTACCTTGAACAACATTTAAGAATTTTGTCTTTCCACTTTGATGTTTTTCAAACCATTTAAAGTTGTCAAACGATATATCCATAGAATCATGAAATCGGTTTTCAAATGTAACTCGGGGTGGTATATCTAAATTTGCTGCAACATCACTATTAGCTTCTAACCAATGAAATATCTTTTCACGAATTGTGCTATCCCATTTAAGGGCTCCGGTTGCAATCTGGAATCCTCCTGAATCACCAAATACAAATGTGCCATCATCTAGACCTAACTGCTGTCTGAAGTCCATTTTCTTGTAATGGTGTCCTGCTGTTACTAAAAAATATGGATGCCTCCATTGTTCCGGATATTCTTTTGCGAAGAATCGCATTGTAGTCCCATCACTGAACTTAGTGTCCTTTTTAAATGCAGACACCATAGAGCCAGCAGATAGAGATGGGATATATAAAAAATCTTTTTTATTCATATATTCCTTGGGTTTTTAATAAATGATTACAATATGCAGACTCATGCCACACATTTAATTCTTGGGTAATGTCATTAGCAATAATATATGCTTCCATTCTTCTACCTAAATCTGATATATCAGGAAAATTATAATATACTCCAGTCGGACTCGTAGTCTTAACATTATTTAAAACATGTAATGCTGAGTTAACATTAAATGGTTTATATAATTTATCTTTAGGAATAAACTCAGGAAATGATCTAAAGTCTGGGAACACTAATTCGCAACCAAATGTAGTTGACTCTAATACGGTCCAAGACACATAATCTTGTAATGAACTATTAAATTGAATCTTTGCTAATGCTAATTCACTATAATATTCTTCTTTTGTTAAGTTGCTTAATAGCTTGAATCTAGGCTGCCTTTTAGCTAACGATTCTAATGCTTCGATTGCACCTGGCAACATTGATTTAAAACTCTGGCCAGAAGTTGTCACGTGCCATTCCCATGATTTATTTTCATCTAAGAATTGCTCTGCAACTTCCATCATAAAGAATGGATTCTTTTCTTTGTCTAGACGACTAGAATATACTACATAATTTTCTTTTCGTAATGAATGCTCTTCATACCCCACTAGCTTCTTCTTAGTTAACTCTTTATGTAATGGCAATGAAACTACATGTATAGGCGCATTGAATCCGGCAGATCTGAGTTGTTCTTTATGAATTGTACTTCCTACAAAGATACCAGACATTCTTTTATCTAGTCCTAGTTCAAAACCACGCATCCAATCTTTCATTGGCCATGTAAAGTCATATTCATCAACTGATTGTGCATGAAGCATTGCGTATAGTTTAACATTGATATTATATAGATCTAACGCATATAATATAGATTCAATTCCAGGATGCCAATAATCTTGTAATAAGATAACATCTCCGTCTTTTACAAGATCGATGTTTAACATATCTAGAAAGTTACTACATTGACTCATTGCATATTTACCTCGACCAACAGCGTCTAATACCGCGCCTACTTTAATTTGTTGATCTAGATCATATTCACCTGGGACGTCTATAAATTTTAATTTGCCTTCTTTTTCATATGGAGCAAATGTTGCCGGCATCCATTGTTTTGATAACTGGTATGTGTATCTGGCCTTAAGGGGTTCTAGACCAAAATACCAAACTGTTCTGATATCTTTATTTGTCATAAATTTATAATAAGAAAATAATTAATTAATTCCAACCTAATCTCGTTCAACAATAGCACCATTCTCCCAATCTTCCCATACTTCTACTTTGTATAGATTTTCATTGTTGTCTAAAAGCCATTCTCCAATGTCCTCACAACTCATTCTACCAAATTCTAATATATTACCACCAAAATTAGTTCTTAGTTGTTTTTTAATACGACGTTGCATTAAAATAAACTCTTCATCTCTATCCGTATGTGTTACCTTTGCATAACAACGAAATCCAAATTGATGTCGGTGTCTATCTGATAAAAATGATACTTCTGGAAATATTTCTTTAGCTTCCGGCCAATTATGGAAGCCTTCGATGCTAAACGTTACTACTACTGAATACTTCATTTGCTATTAACTTTTTAAATTTAGTTGTAGACCATCCATGATCTCTATTAATATAATGTATTGGGATATTTAGATCTTTACCCGTAAACTCTTTGTCTTTATAATCATCTCCTAAGAATCTCACTTTAATTTGAGCTTGACGATCGGCAATTAAATTGTATAATTCATCTTCAGTGGTATATGTAAATACATCATCAATTTGTTCAAAACATTTTAACATTTCAACACGATCTTGTACACTTAGAATCGGCTTTAATTTATGAGGACGTTCTATAGACGGATCGGTATGTAATAATACTATAAATTTATCACAATTAGATTTACATTCTTTAAACATTGCAATATACCCTGGATGTATTACATCAAAATTACCTGCAATTATACCGATATTCATCATAGCTCCTCGTCAAATTTATAGTTACTAGGTTTAATTTCCATCATATTACATTTAGTTACTTGATGTACACGATACCAACCAGCATCAACACTAAATGTATCGGTGTCTTTAAGAACTTGTAATGCAGTATCTTGTATTCTATATATAATGTGGCATCTATTGATTAGATCAGGCGGTATACGTGTTAATGTTTTATCATTTGCTTCGATAGTAATAGCACAATTACTAGTATCTAATATCCAACGAATCGTTTCTAAGCGTTTAGTTCCTACGAAACAGTCTGTCATGTATTCTATAGTAAAATAATAATGAGGATATTCGTTAACGTTTTTTACATTTAGTCCGTGGTCTTTACTATCGTCTAACTCTCTTACAAAGAACGTCATGATATCAGAATATCTTCCTTCGACTTCTAAACCACGCCATTGTTTTTTACCGTACATATATAACTTTTTTATTTATTATAATAAATTTATCTATATTATCCAACCTTTTGTGCAGTAAAAAAGTGCTAACATTTCTGCTAGCACTCTGTTATTTAATTAATAACACTGTATCATTGTCTTAAGTATGTAATTAGTCGTTGGGATGTATTAAATGCACGTTCATACTCTTTATTTTTTGAATACCTCATTATGTCATTTAAAGATTGTGTAACATATCTACGTTTCCCGGCTGGTAAGTTCTTTGCAGCTTTAATCATTTCGTTTTTAAAACTTTCAAATGCATCTGGATTTGTTAGTTTGCGACCTTTAATAGAGTTCATTAATGACTTGTATTTTTCTTTAATTAAAGGCGATCCAACTGCTAATGCAGCTCCACCAATTAGAACGAAGTGTGATAATACTGGCCCCATTCCGACCATGGCGCCTAAATCAGCAAGTCCCTGTGACATATTTGGAGTCCATACAAATCCTTCAGTTATCATACTCTGTTGTTCTGTCAAATTTGTATCATCTATCATTGCAGTAAATATATCTATCATATCATCAATATTGGTGTTATCGACGTCAGCATCAGTTCCAATCCACCTAGGATCTTCAGTCACATCGGCTTCTAATGTCTCATCGCCAAATTTGCCGGTTTCTCGGTATGAGTTAAGTGCGGCTTCGGCATCATCTGGGTCTTTAGTATATGTCATGATGATGTCAAGAATATCGTCATCACTTAAAGTGGATTCATGCAATGGCATCAGATTCTTGGTACCGAATCTTCTCATGTTTTCTGCTAGTAGATTTTTCATTCGTATCATAATTTAATAATCTATTTTATAATAAATATATCACAAAAAAAAAAATTGGTTAAAAACTAAAGAATTGTCCCATGTTGTTGTTTTCTGGTAACTTACCCCAATTCATTGCTGCATAGAAATCATCTATTTTACCTTGAAGATCTCGTTCGAACATTTTATCTCTATCAATATACATGTTAACAAATTCTACTAACTCTTTAGGATCTTCATATCCACGCAATGCCATAGTATCAAAGCCATATGGATTATTTTTAAGATATCCCCATTTTACTTTTTCGCCATTTGTAATATCAGTTACATCAGTCTTTAATTGTGTTAACATATCATTAAAATTAATTGCAGATTTAACGTGAGCGGGGGTACCTGACATATATCCGGTAAATGGTTTACGATTTTTAATATATTTAGATACTTCTTTGACCCCAGAGTTTTTCATTACATTGAGAACGTCTGATTTTTGTATAGATGATTTAAATTTAAATATAACATCTGATGTTTCTGTTTTACTCTGTTCTTTGAGTACACACCATAATGTTTCTTTCATGATTTTTTTAAAGTCAGTCGGGAAACTAGATCTAACTACATCTAAACCTTTGATATCCATTTTATTGGTTGGCTTTCCTTCTTTAAAGATTACCCATTGTGCGTATCGTTTCTTAGCAATCCATAATCCGGACTTTGCTACATATTCCTGTTTAATCTGAAATCTATGATCGTCTGTATTATGAAATATAACTGCATATTGATCATACATGGCATTTACATATTTCTGTATCTCGGATGCAATTTCGTTAGTTTTTTCAATCATGAATTGTTCATTAGTTTCATCAAAGCCAGGATAACGTTTTTCGATTAATGGTAATGAACTAACAAATGTAGAATCTGTATCAGTATAAAAAGAAAATTCTGCTTTATTACCATTTGCATTTATAAAATGGTCTTTACCAGTTTCCTTTTCATAATATTTATTTATTGCTTTAGCTGAAAATTTAATTACACTTTGACCAGTCGATGTAATTGCTCCAGCATTATCTAGATCGTGAAATCTAAATGTTTTTAATCCTAATACTCCATAGAATGAGTTAAGTAAAACTTTTTGTGTTAATTGTAACGCATCATAAAATTTATAATCTTCAGAACCTACTTCATATTCATCTCGTTTATTCTTAAAGGTAACACGTTCATCAAACCACTTTTCTAGAATAGCAGGAAGAAATCCTTTTCTCGATGTATCATAAACAGCTCCATTACTTGCAACAGTATACTTATTTTGTGTTAGCCACTGTTTAACGTCTGGTATTACATTGTTATTTATATTAACTTCTTGGCTCTGATGGTTGTTTAACAAACATTCTTCATCCCAATTATTAATAACACCAATTTTAGTTTCTGGTGATATATTAAGACTCATAATGATACTTGGATATAGTGATGTTAAATCTAAATCATATATCCATTTATATAGGCCAGGAATTGGAGGCATTACATATGCTCCAGCTAATGTGTCTTGGCGCTCATCCTCTACAAATCTGAATTGTTTATTTGGAGCAACGAATCCATTACGTTTTAAATCTACAATTGCTGCGCCATCTAGATATTTAGATGCATAATATACATCCTCATATGGAACGTGTCCTTTATGACATATAGTTCTAGCTAAATTAATAAGTTGTAACTTTTCATCTAATTCGTATACCAAATCAACATCTGTCATGTTATAATATGCAAACTTATGAATATCTTGTTCAAATAAATCATCTAGATCACCATCATATTCAACCTTTCCTTTATTAAGTTCAGTTTTACCAACCGTGTCTAAACGATAATTAGGAAGTTCTGTATATGTGAAGTTTTTATATAATTTAATATAATCTAAACTAGATACTCCAAAGATTTTCCACTTTTTACTTTTAGGATTTTGTGTAACTATCCCAGCTGTCGATAACTTTTTTATAGATTGATTACCTAATACTTTTTTACATCTACCTAATAAATATGGTATATCATATCCATCAGTATTCCATCCTGTTATAACTGTTGGTTGTATTTCTGCAAATGCATTGATAAATCTAGTAAGCAAATCCCGCTCACTTCGAAAGATTTCTAATACATAATTATCGCCTTCTACAATAGAGTCTTTAATTCTATTACGTTCATCGAGTATTAATACTCTACGATCATTACCAGCTTTATCATAATATGCAATCGATGTTATAGCAGTACGGACATCATCCACTGTACTATAACCATTTTCATCTTTTGCTGTTTCGATATCAAAATAAAAATCACGATGGCCTTTTGATACCGTATCATTTTCGTAGTATAGATCTATCAATGTACGAACTTCTTCATTTAAGTCAGATTCATATGCCTTTGGATTATCTCGATGATTGCCTGGAACTCTATCTAATCGTACTCCGTCTAGGGTTTGATATTGTCCATTTTCATTTGGTAAATAACCATATGGCTTAAAAGGAAACTTTTGATGACCTAATTCATCATCCCATACGTGCATTATACCAGCTCGTTTATCGTAACCAATTGATTGATATGCCATTTATTTGTTTTTTTCTTTGCATACGTTATATATGCCGTAAATATTAATTGTGATAATAATAAAACTTAACATCATATGACTTATATTATATATAAAAAAATCATATACTACCCAACCAATATCACCAAGTATCCATGTTGCCATGGCATACTTAGTTAATTGACGAGCGTTAAGAATATAACCAGTTAAAACTAGTAATGTGCTAACCCACCCTAGAACTTCAATCATTAACGACTGCAATTTCAGATTCGCGGATTAACATGAAATGTTCATCATCTAATACAATTTCCTTGTTTTCACCTAAATTAGATTTATATACATATACATTATCATCAACCTTTACAGTCATCGGTATACGAGCTCCAGTTTGCGTAAATAATCCATCCCCCGTTGCCACTACTTTTCCTAATATAAAGGCCATATCTCTATCAACTAGAATAATACCTGATTTAGTTTTTTCTGTCTTTTTTTCTATTTTTAGCAATACTTGATCGCCCATTGGTTTCCAATTCATAACTTGTTCTTTTTTTAGTGTATTATTTTTCTTTGTAAATATAATTTATTTTTAAATCTTTATGCGTTGTTGTAATATACCACATCATTATAGTTTTTGTATATTAGCAATAGTTACATTTGCTCCTACTAACCTTGAAATTTCTTGACCTGATGTATCTACTTTTAGAAAGCACGGAATACTTTTAACGTTGTATTGCTTAGCAGTTTGCATATCATTGTCAATATTAATTGTTTTATAAGGAACAGTTAATTTACTTAGTTGTGGTTTTAATAATTTGCATGGTCCACACCATGGTGCTGTAAAATATAGTATTTGACTCATTATACTCCTCGTTTTGTATCATATGCAATAATATGGTCTCTTCCGGTCATGTTATAACCGTGTTCTGCACACATCTCAAATACAATTGGATACATTTTAATTAATTCAGTTCTTGTGTCGCCGGCTGGCATTATATATGTTTTGTCTTTAGGTATTGCTAACGTTACCCGGAAATCTTCAATTTCCTTTAAACTTTCATCTGTACCATCCCAAACTGGTTTATAGTGATAATCAGTATGGTATCCTATACTTTTTCTAATAGCATCATAATTTAATCTAAATTTATTATGTTGCTTTACCATTCGCTCGTCCGTGATGCTACCACCAGGGGTTTCCACTCCAACAACAGGGACTGAATTCTCAAATTTAGGAGATATCGAGAGCAAACCAATAGGATAATCAGTTTCAAGATAATGCGATCCTTCTGTCTCGATAGTAATAAGTATATTTCTTTCATTTGCAAAGTGTGTTAATTCATTTACCAGTGCTGGGTGCATTGTCGGTGATCCGCCTGTTAACATCATTTCCTTGATATGTGGATTCTTATCATAGATATCAACAATATCATTAAAAGTAAATGTACCTTTCTCTGGGTGTATACTTGTATACCAAGAATCGCACCAACCACCTTCTCCAAAGTAACATCGATGTGTACATCCGGTAGTTCTTATTGCAATAGTAGGTCTTCCAAATCTACTTCCTTCACTTTGTACACAACGGTAAACTTCTAGTATAGGTAATACTTTGTTATAATCTTCTATTCTTTTCATTTTTTTAATATTGGTATTTGTCAATAATTCTGACATTACTATAGGTAACATTGTTTATTGTTCGTAACTAGCTGAATTTCGTTCATGCTCATATACTTCTACCTTTGAAGCTTTAACACGACCTGATGTTTCTTCGTTTAGAAACTCATTTATAATCTTATATAAAAATTCAGCAAATCGTTCACAACCAGTCTCATCGAGTATTCTGAGTTGTATAATACCTTGAGCATCCATCATTCTAAATGAATCTAATTCCGGATCGTCGTTTGCTATGATAACCGTATGATCGAGTAACCACGCAAAATATTCTTTTGGGGACATTCCATCTATTTTAGATTTAGCTCGTTTCATACCACCGAAATCAAATACCCAATTTCGATGATCTAAGTCGCCCTCGAACCATACTCGAAATGATACAGCATATCCGTGTAGATAACTACAATGAGTACCAGTTGCTTTCCATTGTCTGAAACAAGTTGAGTATCCGTCAAATAATTTTGTTGATGTAAATTTAGCCATTATATCCTTTTACAAATTCATAATATTCTGATCTAGTTGCAGCATCATCCTTAAATGCTCCAGTTAATTTGCTAGTCTTCATTGAAGCACCGCCATGTTTAACACCTCTACATGATACACAATTATGTGTAGCATCAATCATAACTGCAACTCCGTTATTGTCGTTAATAATAGTATCAATTGAATTGTGTATTGCGACAGTTAATTGTTCTTGAATAGCACCACGCCTAGCAAAATGTTCTACTAATCTATTTAATTTAGATAGACCAATTACATTGCTATCGCTACCTGGAATGTATGCTATATGAACCTTACCCATAATTGTCTGATGGTGATGTGAACACATACTCGTTAATGGGATACCTCCTTCAAATACCATACCATCATATCCATCACTAGGAAATGCTGTAATATTCGGTGCACTATTATATCTACCAGCCCATAAATCATTTACATATGCTTTAGCTACACGTCGGGGAGTATCATTTGAGTTCGGATCATCTCTCCAATTACACTTTAAAGCATCTAAGAATTCACCAAATGCTTTAGCTGCATCTTCAATCATTTTAGCTTTTTCTTTATCGGTCATTGGACCGCCTGGGGCTATTCCATTTGCATAACCAGATTTTACTAGTTCTATAGTTTTATTTGTTGTCATAACTTCTTTTATTATTTATATAATAATATATTTTATTTAACTTTCAAAGTTTTTTCGCCTTTTTTATGCTTAGGCTCATATGGGCAATGTCGACAACCATTACCACAACAAAAGCCTCTACGTTCATGATAACTAGATGTCATTACCCGGTAACCATTTTCGTAATAATAATCAGCAGGAAGGAGCTTGTTTCCAAACTCCCTCACATACTGTTGATAAATCCAATCTGATTTCAAATTGACAACCATTTACTTTCCTTCTGCTACAGATGCTTTTCTATAATCAGTAACTAGTTTTTTAAGTTCTCCAACTGCTTTTCTTGCTTGTTGTTGTGACTTTTTTGTTGTCCCATTGTGTTGAGCTTCAAACTCATTCCACAAATTTGACATCTCTTCGAATAACTCTTGTTTGTTCATCTTACTTTTTTTTTTGTTAATAAATATATGTTTTATTGCTGGTTATATTATTTCACAAGCGCCACCAGCACACGCTAATTCTCCTGATAAATCAGTATCATCGTCTAATTCTATAATTTTAGATAAGTCAACGTCTTTTAATGTCGTTAACATTTTATTATATGTCTCTTCATCGCAATCTTCAAATGGAGCTTGTACATATGTACCTCCATTATATGGTAATACTGATAATCCGTTATAATGTTCTCTGTTTTCCCACATCCATTCGCCGGCCGTATCCCATTCATCTTCTTTAAGTGATACTGTTGCTGAAACATTATGTGTATTATTTCCGTTTCTGTGTCCTGGTTTAACCCATTCTAAATGAATTTTTTTAATTCTTTCTAGAAGTTGAAATGGTGATTCGGTTCTCATAATTGCACCATCTGGAGCTTTTTGTGGAATTGATATTACCGCGGTATCATGTGGCCTAAAATATTCATCTTCGATTAGTTCTGGGTGATTTGTTGCTAAGTATGTGTATATTGCTTCATTCTTTCCAACCCTTACTCTTCTGATATAGTAATCATTGTGCCACGCATGAATTCCAGAACTAGTTCCTAATGCTAACGATGTTGTACCCGCAGGTTTTACTGTGGTTGTTCTAGCACTTTCATTAATACCTAACAATTTAGCTACTCGAGTATTTTCGGTTTTAACAATCTCTGCTGCCTTTGTCATATCATATCCAAGTACTGTGCCTGAACCTATACCTGTCATGGATACACCAATTAACGCATCCTTTTCTGTTGTTCTTTGCCAAATAGGTCTTAGATAATGAAACTCAGTATAGCCTGCTTGTAATGTACCAATAAACGTAGCAGCTTTTACTCTACCTTCAAAATCTTCTTGTGATTCAATATCTGATGCGTTTACTTCACATAAATTGCAGAATTGGAAAGGTCTTAATGCTATCTCGCAACATGGATTAGTTCCCCAATCTTTATCATTAGTTAAGTATATACCTGGTTCCCCTGCTCCTGACAATTCTACTCGCTTCCATAAGTCTTTAAAGAAACTTTTAGTTAATTTATGTCTCATTAATGCCGCAGAATTATTAGCTCGACCTCTTTGTGGGTTATTTTCCCACCAATTTCCTGATTTGCAAGAAATCATATCTTCGTCATCTGCACTAAACAAGCTAATTAAAGCTGCTCTTCTAATTCCACCTGCCAATACAGCATCTGCAATATGACATACCATATCGTGAACTTCGATAGGAGATAAAAACTCGCCTATCTGCTTAGAATCTAAAATACCTTGTATCTTTATCAAACATTCTTTTAAAGGTTGAGATCCCGGAGCTTTTCCTCCTGATGTAATTAATCTAGCGCCTTTTGGCCTAATATCAGAAAAATCAAATTTTAGCTTCGAAGTACCTTGAAAGTAACTTTTCACTAGTGCTTTAACAGCATCAGCCCAACCTTCGATTGAGTCTGCAATAAGAAATCTTCGTGTTCTGTCTAAATTAGGTTTTCTTATTTGTGGCAGCTTTTCTACATGATGTTTCTGTACAGAATATCCTACTCCAGTTCCGCCTAATAATAAGAACATTGTTTCACCGAATGCTCTATAATCATCAATTGGAAGATATGCACAATTGTAAATTCTATTCGGAGAGATTTCTATAGGTTTACCGCCAAACTGTAATGATCTCATCGAAGGTAATACCTTTTTGTCATATACATATTTATATGCGTTTAATATCTCATCACGTAAGTCCGGATATTTTTCTATATGCATATCTCTATTACGGGTTACTAACTCGTCCCAAGTCTCACGTCGATTCTTGGACGGGATATATTTAGCATACTTCATGTATACCGTAATATCACTTAAAATTTTGTTTGAAATCTCCATTTTTTTGTAATCTTTTTTTCTTTAATTAAACGAATTATTTTTAGACAAAAAAAGCCCGAGGTATTACCCGGACATCTTTTATATAAATATAACCCTATCCTAATGATCCGCCCAAATCTTTAAACTTTTGTGCAAGATTTTTCTTAACCATGTTTTCTCCAGTTTTCATAACTTTGGTAGTCTGTTTTCCTTGTGTAGTCTGTGGTTCAAAGAATTGAAACTGTCCATTATTTGTGTTTATTTTACATGGTAATGTTATACCATCTGGTCCGAATCTATTTTTAATTACGTGACCCCGACCCGTACCTGACATCTTATCTTCAACTTTTCTAGAAAGAGACATTAAAAAGTCTGCTACCATTACTTTACCATATGATGACGCAATCTTATCAGCTTCAATAACATCTTCTTCTAATGCTGACCTACCTGCTTGAGATGCCGTCCAGACTGGAATTTCATATTCGCCAGCCATTCCTCGCATTTCTTCATATAATTCTTCTAACGCTTCATGTTTATCTTTCTTAGAATTTACCTTAAGAAGATCACCATAATCTATAATAACTAAATCAGGAGCATTTCCTAACATTATAGTTTTTTCCATATGGGCTTTAATACCCATTACTCCTATAGATTTTGTAGGATAATGTTTTATAACTAAGTTACCTTTTAAGTTAGATAGTTTTGCTTCTATATCTTCCTGATAATTTTTTAGGTTTTGAGCATTAATTCCGGTAATTACCGAGTCATATCGTTGACCAACATAATTTTCGTTAAGCTCCAATGTATAATGAATAACATTTTTTCCAGCTTTTATTGCGTTAGCTCCGATATTAATAAGAAGCCACGATTTACCAATACCAGCAGGAGCCATTACTACTCCTAATTCTCCCGGTGCCAATCCTCCATCCATTAAATCGTCAATTACATCCCATCCAGTTGTCATCGTGTCTCGAGCGGCTTCGTCATAACGTAATGCTACAGTGTCTTTATATTCTAACCCAATATCAGTATCAGCTCCGGCTTTCATTGCGCCGTCAATTTTACTTTTAATTTCGTCATAATTACCCATTTTGAGTAATCCGACACTATCCATAATAGCTCGTTTTATTTCTTGATTTTTACAAAACTTAAGTATTTCGTCTTTAACGAATGTTAAATCGTCTGACTCCATAAATCTAAAAACGTCTTTAAGTTGTTCTAAAATGGCGGTTTTAAGCACATCATTTTCGATACTCGTAACTTTAACTTTTAACACGTCTTTAGTTGGTGGGCTCTTATACTCTCGAAAGTGTTCTAATATTACTTCTAACAACCAACTGTTTGCATCTGACTCAAAATAATCCGGCTGAATAATATCAGTAATTTGTTGTAAGAATACCCGGTCGGTAAACATTGCTGCTAGAACTTTTACTTGGAAGCCCCAACCATATTCACTTAATTTATCTGTCATATTAGATAATAATAAAAATTAAATTAAAATCAAAGTTATTTTTGTGTTTGTTTTGCATAAGCATCTAACGAAAGCCATGTTTTTGTTAACCATTCTGGCAAGTTTTTCATTATAGCCCACATTTTATCTTCATAAAATAATTTTTGGAATTCAGCTCGATTTAAACCTGATATTGGTTCTGACATTATTCCTCGTATCTTCGAAGATACATTTGCTGATATATCTAACAGTTTTATGTTCATTAACTGCCAATTCTTTTCTATTATATCCTGATGATCTAATATTCGTTGATATTGTTTAGTTTCAGTTAAAAGTCGATTGCTTTTGTCAAATAATTCATCTAACGTAACCTGTTTTTCATGTACTAGTTCTGGAATAAGTTTTAATATAGTCTTTGGTCCTATTCCTTTAACACCTGGTATATTATCTGATTTATCGCCGGTAAATGACCTATATAGAACCATATTATTTGGATGTACTCCAAATTCATCTATAATTGCTTGAGTGTCATACATTTTCTTTTTAATAGGCGACCAAATTTGTATGCGGTCATCTACTAATTGATAGAAATCTCGATCGGTGGAAACAATTGTAATCTTTTTACATGTGTCATTATACATTTGTGCTATATATGCAATGGTGTCATCTGCTTCAATTCCATCCATTGCTAAAAACGTTACTGGTAAATTATCTAAATATGAAACTAATCTACTAAACTGTTTTTTCATTGATTCTTGTTCGTCGACTATACTTGTTTCATGATGATCAAATCTTCGAAGTTTAGTCTTATTAGCTCGGTTTGCTTTATACCCTTTGTAAATTTTTCTTCTTTTAGCATTACCACCCCGTCCATCAAATGCAATAACACATCTACTAGGCTTAAAGTCTCTAACAGTTTTCCCTACTGAATACAAAAAACCAGTAATACCACCAATGTGGTCACCATCCTCATTATATGCAGGTGTTGCTCCGAAACTTCGGATAAAGGTATTGAGCCCGTCAAATACCATGATATGATCATTAGCATCCTTCGGGCTCGCATCCTTGTCTTTTTGTAACTCTTTAAATAATCTTTGATACTTATTCATTATCCTTCTTCATCAATTACTTCATCATCGATAACAACATCATCAATACCACCATCGATACCAGCTTGATATTTGAATATATATGCATCGCAGATTCTTTTATATAACCGTTCTTTTGCGTCTGGGTTTTGCATTACCTTACTAACAAAATCTTTGCTTTGGAACTTCATTTCTCCAAAGACTTCTCCAGTTTCATGATCTACATCTTCTAATGTGTACCATGCTCCTGCTTGTTTAACTAATTTAAACTTTTTCATCAAGTTTAACCAACCACCAAAATTGTCAATTCCACTATCATAGTATATCTCATAATCGATTTTACGATGTGGAGGACCCATACGATTTTTAACTACCTGAACACTAGTTTTACTTCCTACTACTTGATCTGATCCATTAACAGTTGCTTTAATTTGACCGGTGTTTTTCAATCTTAGTCTAACAGATGCATGAAAAGGAATTGCCTTACCACCAGCTGTTGTCCATTGATCTCCAAATGACACTCCCATCTTAACTCTTAGTTGATTAGTAAAGATTAAACAGATTCTTTCACGTGCAATCCAATTTGTAACTTTACGCATCGCTTTAGACAATATGATAGATTTACTAGTTGCATATCCATCTTTGTCGTATTCTGCAGCTAGCTCAATTTTTGTAGATGCTCCCATTATAGAATCAACTACAATTGTTACTAACCTGTCTTTGTCTGATTTACGTACCCCATCCACAATAGTTTCAATTGTTTCAAAAATTTCTTCTATTGTTTCGAGGGGTACATATAACATAGTTTTCAAATCGGCGCCGATTGCAGTCAAAAATTCGGAACTAGTAGCTGATTCTGTGTCAATATAAACTGCTAGACCTCCCTTTTTCTGTGTTTCGGCTAATGTATGTGCCGCTAAAAGAGACTTCCCAGATGCTTCTAAACCTGTTATTTCGGTTATTCTACCAACCGGAAACCCTCCGTTAGGTCTATTAGATATTGCTAAGTCTAATGCATCACACCCAGACGATATCCACTCTTTTACGTTACTAGGAGAATCATCATCTCCATCTAAAAAGAATGCAGTTTTTAATGATTGACCTTTAAACTGTTTATTTATACTATCAGCTAATGTGTTTGCTAATGCATCTTCCAGTTCGTCCTTGCTTTTGCTTTTTTTCTTTGCCATTGAAAAGCCCTTACTTGTTAAATAAATCGTTAAATGCTGATGCTACATCTGTTTGTTTTTCTTCGGACTTTGTTTCCGTGCTAGCAGTATTTGCGTCAGATGTATCTGCAGATGGTGTAGTTGATGAACTAACGTCTGAACTGTCATCTTCTGGCTCCATCCAATCTTTAAGAGCCTGTTCTAACTCTTCGTAAGTCGGTTCTGGGAAGATATCAGTAATCTTTGGTTGATTCATGATCTTTTCTGCAATTGCTTTATCTTCAGTTGCAGCTGATGTATTTGGCTTAACACGAATTGCAGTCTTAGGATATCCTCCACCTTCTGCTGGTGTAAATTCTACATCGATATCACGCCCATTTAATAAATCGGTAATGTCACCATAATCTGGATCAGAAACAATTGAAAGCAATTCAGTATAAATCGTTTTACCGAATCCCCAAAATTTAACACCATCTGCTTCTTTACCTCTTACGATAACAGGAACATATGTTCTCATTTTAGGCTCAATTTTTCTACCCATTAACCATTCATCTTTATCGCCAGTCTTTTTTAGTTTTTCTGCAAATTCAACTACTGGATCGGCATTACCAAATGATACTGGTGATAGCATTGATCTTTTAGCAATGTCATAATGAAAATACAATTCTAAGAATGGATTATCTTTGCGATGAACGTAAGGTACGATTCTTACTCGTGTCTTGCCAGCTTCTGGCTTCCAAAGATTGTTTCGACGGTCGTCGGTTCTGTTTAATTGATTAAGTTTTGCCTTGATGGCATCTAAATTAAGTCCCATTTAAGTCCTTTTTTTATTAAGTTATTAATTTATGTTATTTATTAATTATATATTAGATAATTAATTCGTTAAGTCCAAGTAATTGTTTAAGTTTTTATTGTTTTTTTAGCTAATTATTTATGTTTAATTAGTCTAAAGATATGCCAGGAAATATATCGCGAGGATTCATATCATTATTAGTTTGACCTGAATCAGATGGTCTAGGTTTATCGTAAAAATCAGATTTATCAATTGCAACTCCTGGTAATTTATCCATATCGTCTATTAACTGATTAAGATACCATTGCGATACCATTGATCTAGAAATAAAATTACGTATCTGATTAACTGTTTTTTCTGGGCCGTCCTCTGATGATTTAAATGTATACCCATCTAATAGATCTTCATTATTACTCATCCAATTAGCTAGTATACCTCCATTTATCTCAGTTGGTATGTTAGATTCATTAATTGAGTTTGATAGGTTTTTAGTTCCAAACCGTATCATATTTTCCTGCAATATATTATTTTTCATTTGATTATATACCTTTTGATTTTTGCCATGGGCGTACTCGATACCCATAATTACTTGTATCTCCCTGTGTTATGCTTCTTGCGTGGTTTAACAAATGCGTTAAGATTCTAATAATATTATTCTTAATACCTTTAAAGTCCGAACGTGTTTGGACGGTTGGATATAATTCTCTAAATGCAGTATGATACGCAGTCATATTTGCTGTGTCGACTGGCTTATCTTTATAAATAGAAATAAGGTCTCGAACATCATTTTTAAACTCACTCATATCTAAACGTTTTGGTTTGATTTGCTCATATGACTTAGCTAATCGGTCTAGATTTTGTTCTGAATGTTCTGTATCTGCTTTTGGATCAAGCATCGGGATTTCACCTTGTTGTCCTAGAGTTTGATATTTCTCTTCTTCTGAAAGATTCTTGGTACCGAATCTTTTCATATTTTCTGCTAGTATATTATTTTTCATTTCTTTATATATTATTTATATAATAAATATCAATTTACCAAAAAATCTTCTTAAAGAATACTAATTCAATTACTCGATAGTTTAAATCATCAGTTAATATAAATGAGTTTTGGTAGTTAGACCAATCTACTTGAAATGTTTTATCTAACACTCCGTTATTAACGCTTCGTATAATTGCATTAAGAGCATTTACAGTATAAAGTGTATTTGTTTCTTTTTTACGATGAATACTAATAGTATTCTGTCCCCTTGTTTCTGATGAGTCTGCATTATATGTGCAATATAATTGAGATGGGGTTTCTATATTGGAAAACACAAATATTCGTTGCTCTGGTATAGTATAACTTTTCTGTATATAGTCAGTTATAATATTTAAATCTGATTGATGTGCAAATGTGCACAGTAGTTGTGTTCTCACTGATTAGCCCTCAATTAATTCTGTTTCAAAATCGTCTTCAATTTGTTCTGGCAGAATACTTTTTTCTACTATACGAACTCGGCCGGCATCGCATACGTAATATCGAAAATCATTAGTAACATTTACTCGATTGTTTCTAAATACTATAAACAATAAATCATTACCAATTATTTCATCAACTGCAGCTTGTAAATCACTATTTAATAATTCAGGATTTCTAACATACCTAAGTCTTCGTAATTCAGTATTAATATATGTTATGTCTTGAGTGTTATCTGGTATAGGTGTTAATACTATTTTTTCTCCTGTTTTTGTTAATGGCTCAATAGACATTTCAATTGGTGTTATATTTGGCCCTCTTAAAATAACATTAGTATAGCCGTCGATATCAGAATTTAATTTGTTTGCAGATAAATAAAATTGTTCTAAATTACGTTTATCTCGTAAATTTAGATTACCTGCCATTATAAAAGATCTACGATCGTTTAAATAATTAATAGAATCTAAAAACGGTTGTTCGAAATATTCATTAAAGTCAAATTTCGGAGAATCGATGCCTTGTAACTGTGATATCCGTTTAAGTGTATTAGTTATTTCATCCCAAAATTTAAATCTAGTAACACTACCTTTTGTACCTAACCGAATTGATGCATTTGCTCTTTTTGTATAATCTTTTATTTCATATTGTTGCCCGCCAAAGATTAAATCATATGATGTTGTGCCTCCTTGTATTTGAGAGCCTCCAAATAATGCTGCTAATAATATTTCTCCTTTTCCTAATCCTTTATCATCTAAATTAAATAATTCAAAATTAATACCAGATTTGTAATTTATTTTATTTAATGCCTCTTCTGACATTTCTTGTTGCGAATATAATAAAGATGCAAATTGATTAGCAAATTCTTCGGATATATTATTTAAGTATCTAATTGTTACATCATTTGCTTCAGTTGGTAATAACTTTAAAAATGTTTTAAATTCTGCAGTTTTACCAACTTCTGAAATTTGATCTAATAATACCTGATTATCAATCGAATCAACATCAATTGCTTCCGCTACAATCGTTGTAGGCAGTCCTTTGGCTTTTCGGATAATTGCTAGTCGTTCTGTTTCAGATAAATCAGTCATTTCAATTAATACACGATCTAGTTCTTGATAATCTGATTCTGAGTCTGGATATCCTTTGGGTAACCGATATGTCCACTCCGTAATTAAAGAATTTATATTCATAACGTAATTGTTCTCATTTTATCATAAATATCGCCAACTTTACATTTCACCGGAAATTTTCCTTGTTCTAATACGTTTTTTAATTCTGGTAAAATGTTCTTGGCTTCTGATAAAGGAACATCAAATAATACAGAGTCATATGTATATAATATTATACATGTTTTGTACTCCGTAAGGTAATCTTGTAATTGCGATAATTTATTAACTGATACTTCTGTTTCTGTTGCCTGTAAATAATAATTAAACAATTTAAATGAAGTCATATTAGTAACTTGGTCTTTGCATATATTTCGGCCGATTATCGGCGTTTTTACACATCCATTTCGTTTCCACTTATCCCATAAGTTAAACACAAAATCATTTACTTGCTGAAAAAATGGAATACTTAAAAACTCTTTATCAATACCACCATATAAAAGTCGAAATGTTATTGATTTGCTTTCATTTCTTTGTTCGTCAGTTAATGTTTCTGTTCCAAAATAGAAACGACCGAGATAATCGTGTATACTTGTTTCTGGTAAATCATATCCGATTAGTTTTGCAATTAACCTAACGTGATAACTATCAAAGTCCATTTCAACTAATGCACCATTTTCAAAACGACTACAAAATGCAGATCTTGTACCATCTTCTTTGTTCATTGCCGCATAATTAAACCCACCAAATGCATTACTAGGCCTACCGGTTGTTGTATGGTAATTGTATTGTGAATATACTAGATTATCATTTACTTGATCAGGAAATTTAAAGTTACCATTAACGTGTAATCCGTTACTTTCTATTTGTGCGAATGTTTTAGGATATATCTGGTTAAATTTTAAGTATGAGTCAGTCAATTTAACATTAACACACATTGGCCAAGCATAATGTCGTATTTTTTGACACATTGCCATATGTTGTTGTATCGGAATCACCGCATTTACTTGTTTAAGTGACTTTAATCTTCTCCAATAAAATTCATGTGCTGCAGTTGTGTAATGAGTTTCGTCATATGCCTCATTATATGTGTACCACCATAAACTCTTAACGTCCCATACGGCATCGTTTCCGCCCGATTGTAGCCATCGCTTCTTATCATGGATAAATATATCAGTTAATGATAAAAATTGGTTTATGTATTCGGGAAAGCCCCGTATTTGTTCTGTATGATATAACGGAATCATCCATTCGCTATCATCTTCGCAATAAACATAGATTGCATATATATCTTGTATACATGTATGAGTATTAGGATTTGCATATATAGGAACAATCAATGATTTACAGTCTGCAATTATTTGCAAACATGCTTTTACATCAGATTCATAGTCCACTATCATATAACATATAATAGTAAAAAATAATTAAGAATCCAATCCGTTTATGTCTTTAGGAGTTATATTATCAGTATCAACATAATATTGTAACAAATCAGTTAAATATGTAGATATCCCACTAATTGTTCGTTCTGCTACTTGCAATTCGTTACGGTTGTTAGTATATACTCCTGGAATTTGAATATTACCTCGACTCGTATCATTAACATTTCCAGCAATATACCATTTAATTTTAACGGCTAAATATAAATTTGGATCTATATCATTATTAGTATATGAATTATATGTATCGCTATTAACTTCATAGAATTTATCTTCATTTACACGTTTAAATATAAATCTATCAACATATCCAGCTTTAATATTTTCGTTGGTAATAACAACGTTATATGTGTTAAATGATTTATATTTTATTTCTATATCAGAAATTTTATTGTACTCAATAACAGAGTCTGATTGTTCTTTATATTTAATTAATTTTACTGATTTATTTTTGTTCCATGTTGGTTGTGAATATATTTCGCCTGTTGTATATTTATGATATAATCCGACATACTCCACATTATCAGTAGTCATTAGCTCTTGACCAGTAGTATATAAATTATTAACTATTTCATTGGCGCTATAATATGACTTTATTCTCATTTCTTTAAATCTATTCTCGGTCTCATTATGCATTGTATACTTGTGTTCCATTCACCAGCTGCTGAGACACTATGATTTATCCCGATGATACAGAATACTGTGTTGTTGGTATATCTTTTTGGTAGTCCAGAAAATTCTAAAACATCACCATACCTAAAGCCATTAACACCTTCAATTGTAAATGAAGCGTCAAATGGTATAACTGGTGCTTTTAAATTAACAGAATCTTCTAAAGATGATTTAGGATATTGAATGTATTTTTGCAAACTAGTATGTAATGCTGTTTGATTTTTACTTTCATCCATGTTTTTACCATATGTTGCTATAGACCCCGTTAGTTCACCTAAATATTTTGCGTTATTATCTTTATAAGACTGTTTAATTTTATCTAATGTTTCAGCATTTGTTATATTTGAAACTGTGTCGTTTCCGTTTGCATCACGCCGTGTCTGTGTTGCACTATACATGTATGATAAGAATGGAGCTATTTCTGATTCTGATATATCTGCAGGATTTTGATTTAATACATATGCTAAATTAGATGCATCACTCGGTAGTTTGCCATTAAAAGTAAAATCTTTAACAATAGTACCGGCCTCGTTATTTGCAAACATTGGCACATTAAATGCTTCAGGTACCGTACTAAATGATTTAACGTTATTACTATCATAATATAATAGTGCATTTTGGTTATCTGGGTGAGTGATTAATTTTAAATCGTAAGCTCCCCCCGATGCATAATATATTCTCTTAGATATTCTTTGTAAAAATTCAGCAACAGTGTATATTTCTTCTTTTGCCATTGCTGTTATTATTTGTTCAATAATTGTAGTTGATATGTATATCAATGTGCAATATGATTCGGGGTTCGTGTTATCTGATTTGACAAATTTAGGTTTTTTACTGTCTAAATCGCCATACCACGTAAATGAACCATAATTATCTTGGCCAGGAAAGAACACTGACAATGGTTCTGCGGAAACTAAATTTTCGTAATATTTACATGTATTTATTTCTCGATCAAAAACAATTTCAACATTTCCAACTACTGGAGCTGCTTTTGGCAGTATGAACTCATTAACAAAATTTATCAGTGCTTTTAATGTGATATATTTCATTGATTGCATATCTGATTTTGGAGCTCCCCAAATATAACTAACATCTTGTAATTTAGTATTAGTTTCACCGATATATATACCAGACGTATCCGAACCTAATTCTATTCTTTTTTCTTCAATTACCTTTTCTATTTCTTCATGGAATGTAGTGACTGCAACTCCTTCTGCAGAATCACTTGCATTTGTTTTTTTACTAGTATCACTCATAGCCATGGAAAGATCGGTATATACTTGTGTGGTGCCTCTCATTGTTAAACTTGCAGCAACACTTGCATCTTGTTGATAATCTAAGGTAAATGAAATAATAACACCGTCAAATACAAATGCATTCATTTTTTTATATAATTGTTCCTGTTCTGGCGTTATCTGTCGATATAACTCTTTGAGTTTTTCAGTTGATGGAATTGATCCCGGTGTTAAATATCCTTCGGTTTCAGATTTTGTTAATATTGCCGTTTCAGGATGTTCTATAAGTATCTTTACATTTCTGCCTGGTCTTAAATATACTGATTCAAAATAATCTAAATCTCTTCCAGGATTTGGTATTGTGACATTTGCGGTTGCAGTTTGCATAACACCCATCGAATCGTCACCTATAGAAACTTCTAATCCGGTTAAATATGGAGGTATTCGCTTTGATGTATTTGTTCGGCTTGTTGCGTTGCCATCTAAACCAGTAATGCTATATATTCGATCGGTTACGAATCCACGTGGACCGGTTGGTAAATATTCGCCTTGCCTTACTCCAGCACCTCCTAATATTGCTTCAGTAATTGGTATTTTTTCACTAACCGCTTGTTGATTACTAGTATCACTCCCTGTTACATATGTAATATCATATGGCGTTATTGCAACATTTGCAACTTTACTAACCATATAGTTAATGTCTTTAGTTCGACGATTGCCTTTTCCTGCAGCCGCTCGAGCTAAAAGTTCTTTTTGTAAATTGGGATCTACTTGTGAATAAAAAATATCACTCATCTTGTTCTATTTGTTTGTATAACTTGATCTAAAAATTCTGTTTTTGCTGGTATTCGCAATTTGGTATTTGCTGGAACAATTAAAGTTCCTTTTCCTAATCCATTTGCTGCAGCAATTACCCACCATAATGAAACATCATCATAAAATACATTAGCCAATTTATCTAATCGATCTGCACTAGTAGTGATTATGAATGTGTCATTTGCAGTAGCTGGTATAGTTGGAAATATAGTAGTACTACGTCTACGCTTACCGTTTAGGTCTTTCATTATATTTGTGGTTGAATATCTACTCATTGTTAATCTTTATATTTAACCGGTGGTTCCAAACTTTCCAGTGTTTGGTTCATTAGAGACTGGAATTCCTTTTTCATCGATCGTTCCTGCGTCACCAATGTTACCTTCAGCGTTATTATTTTCTTGTATTTTGACTAATTCTGCTAATTCAGCCTGAGTCAATTCCACATTATTCTTAGTATCACTTAGCCAATTGTCATTTCCTGGTAGTGGTAAGCCTGATTTGCCATCGAATCGTTTAGCCAATGAATAGAACTTGCCTCCTTTTTGTGGTAACCAATCTGTGATAGGTGTTACTGTCATGTTAACGTCTACTTTGTGTGGCGTTTGCATCATTTGTGGATCTTGTTCTATGTTAGTTTCCCATGTTGTATCTGCATTATGTAATGTATAATTAACACTTTTTACTATCACTGCTTGTTGATTGAATAAATCTCCTATTGTTAAACGCATCCATGGGGCTACTAACGCAATATTATCATTAGTATATTCTGGTGCAGTATATCCTGCTAATGCGTTTAATTTTCGCCAAATTGGTTTAACTTCGTCTCTGTCTGTTGCATATACCGTAAAATCAAAAGCTACATCTCTCGTAAACCCACCATATTGAAAATTCTGATCTCCTCTACCTATAAGTTGAAAGCCTTGCCAATTTGCATTGAAACTATCCGAAATTGAGCCTATAATTGCTCGAAAAACTATGATATCATCTTCCTCGGTAGTGTTTCCGGCGTGTAGCTTAGGTCCAGTAAAGAAAAACTTTATAAGATCTGCAGTCTGCCCTATTTTATTGAATATTTTAGAATCTCCAAATATTAAAGGATTAGGCAACCACTCATATGCTTCTTTTAAAGTTCGTTGACTAAAATCTATAACATTGACTTTATCACCACGGAATGGCGTTACCTTGGATAATTTGTTTTTAGTAGGAGCCCAAGTCCCTTTGTAATATGCCGGATCGTCTCCGTTTTTATTTTCTAATGTAATATCCCATTGTTTAGCTACATGACTTTGTGCTGTAAAGTCATTTCTTAAAGCATAAACATTATCATGATCGCCCCAACCATACAACGTTTGCAAGTTGAATATAGAATAAGGACCATATGGTGAAATTGAGGCTGCCGAATATAATCCAGATCGAATTGCATTTTCACTGCCACCAGCGTCTGAGCGATCGAATAGTGTTCTTTGTGATACTGCTAATCCGTCTACACGCTTTGTTGCTAATGCAATTGCAGTACCTGCCCCAGCTTTAGGAAATTTTCTGGCTCTAAAATCTGGATATTGTATTCCTATATTATTAGTAGAATTTAATGCGCTAACAGCTGATACTGCATATGCAGATTTAGGAGAATAATTTGTTGAACTATTAGTAAAACTTTGTCCTATTTGAGCTACTTGCGGTATGCCGGATAAACTACCAATTGACCCTACAGCAAACCCTGTTGCTTTTTGAGCTAAACTACCTAACGTGATATTTGTGGTTTTAGCCTGTAGTGGCGTCCAGAGTTCTGGGCCTTGATCTATATTTATTAAAGTTTTAAGTGATAATTCATATGCGTCTTTACCAACGTAAGTGGATGCATTCATTATACTGCCTGGGGCAAGTGGGTAAGTACCAGCTGCCCAACCTGCGGCATTTGGATATGTAGTATTAGTTGGCATTATATTCGTTTCCTCCCGTTCATTAATGTGTCACCCATTACATTGCTTCCTCGAAGTGTAACTAATATGCTTTGTAAAAGACTTTCCATTCTTGCATTTGATGTTACTGGTCCTCCTGCAGCATAACCAACTGGTCCGCCGCTATTAATTTTGTCTAGTAGTGGTTTATTTCTTCTGGTAGCTGCGGCATTGATAACATATTCACCATCTGATAATCGAGCTGGTATTGAATCCGATGTTCCCGTTCCAGGACCTGATATGTATCCTCCGGTGGCGAAATCATCTTCCTTGACACTAGTGTCGCCACTAACTGGTTGTTTTATTTTGCCTGTAATTCCCTCTATTGAATTGGTTAGTTTGGTAAGCTCGGTGCTCAATATACCAGGTAATGTCTCAGCCATTTGTTTTATTGGTGTAATTGATTCTGCAAGTCGATCTCCAACAATACCTAAAGTTCCGATTCCTTTAATAAAGTTTGTCTCTGTAAATGTTTTGGATGCTGCTTTTGCAAAGTCCATTGATGCGTCGATTGATGTTTGAAGTCCTTTTAAAAATTGGGCGCCTGTTGCTTCCGTACTTACGTCTTTTCCGTCTTTGTCTTGTGTTATAACTTTTGCATTTTTTTGAGCAATACGTGCTATATTTTTTTTTATAGACAACAAGTAATCTGCAGATTGTTGTGCAGGTGTTCTGGTATCAGATTCTTTTATTAATTCATCTATTTTTTTAACTTCTTCTGTTTCATTTGCTGCCACTGCTTTTGCTCGCATATCTGCAATCTTTGCTGTTGCTTCGTCTGCTGTCATGTTCATTACGTCTTCAGCACCTAGTTCAACCAATAATTTTCTTTTTTGAATCATTTTGGCTAATGTAGCTTCATCAGTACCCATTAGCTGAGCAGCTTTCTGTCGTGCAAATAAATTATGTTCAAGAGTATCACCTTCGCTAGCAATAAATTGATTCATTAACTCTGCTTGTTTAGTAGCATTGCCAGTTATAGTTGCCATTCGATATTCATTTGTCAAACTTTTGCCTTGATTGTCTAATAAACGACGGCCGGTGAGTTGTTGGTATTCCATTTCTGCACCAATGCTAGATTCTATGTTTAACAATGATTGTCCAGTCCCATGTAAACTTTCCATGGATGTGCCTAATAATCTGGCTTTCATTGTGGCTACTTCTAACTTGTTTCCAACACCACCATATTGTAATTGTAGATCTGCTCCCATGGAAGCTATGTCTTGTATAATTTGAGATTGTTGTTGCACTGCATCTATACCAGTAAACTCAGATAATGCTCTAGACATTTGTTCAATTTCACCCGCTGCCTCTGCTCCTGTTTTTCCGATACCAGCTGCATATAATTCAAAGCTCTGTGCGCCTTCTTCTGATAATCCTATATTATTTTGTAAATATGCTTGTGTTTTTACAAGTTGTTCTACCATCGCTTTATTAGCGTTTTTAGAACTTATAAATCCACCTGTAATCTTTCCTAAACCAGCTGCATATTTAAATAGTTTAGCATCGCCTATTTCAACGTTAATACTTCGTAACTGTTTAGAAAAATCAAATCCGCGGGCGGAACTCATTTTAAATTCTTTTTGTAAGTCTTTTTGACTTTCTATTAAGAATGATTGATTTTTTATTGACTTTAATGTTTCTTTTGCGTAGTCATCAAAATAAGCAGTGGCTCTACCAACCCCCGCTGACATTGCTGCAAATTCATGAATTTGAGCTCTAACGAGATTGTTGACTTCTGTAATGGTAGCACCAACACCCTTTAAAGATCCAGCGAAGGTATCAATTTGTTTAGCAATTTTATTTGCCGTACCACCTTTATTTAAATTGTCCATTCCGTCAGCAAATTTCTTCATCTCGTCAGCTAACGACATACCGAGTCTAGGTTGTTTCTTTAATTCATTAATAGACACATGATTTGTAGATCTCATTGGTTGACTCTTTATTATAAATATTTACAAGTTACTTTTTGAACTGTGGCCGTATTATCTTATTTTTTTGTCGATTGACTTGATCTTGTTGATCTGCTGCAGCATCGCTCCGCATCTTGTTAATTCGTGATACCCATAGTTTACGAATTCGCAAAGGCATTGTGTATATGTCTTCAAATGACCAACGACCTTCTCCAGCCCATAATAGGTCAAATAATTGATTATGAAATAATACTTGGTCTTTTGCTTTAAAACCAAAAAAGGTCGAGCTTAAATTGAAATGTGGCAGGATAAGTGGCTCCCGCATCATCCACTACTTCCGTTTCATAATTAATACCAGGTGCTGATTCCACAATATATTTTCTAAGTTTTCTACTATCTATTGCTCGCAGTTCATATTTTAAATACTCTTCTATAGTATTAACGTCTGTATCTCCGTTTATTGCATGGATTGACATTTTGAGAAATGAAGAGTTAATTGATTCGTCTTCTACTTTATTAGCATCTGCAGCTGATAAATATTTAAATTTAATAACATCGTTATTACTAGGAACAATATATTCAAAACAACCGTTACTATCTGCTACTTTATCAAATGTTCGTGATTTTAACTTTGATAGATCTAATATTGCACTTACCGGCTTATCTGTTTTAGGATCAGTGACTGATACTGGATATTCATTTCCGTATCCTAATATTCTAGCAGATATAATCAGCCATTCTTTGTCACCAATAACAAGCTCGGAAATATCAACTCCTGGTGTTACAATTAATGCTTCTAGCAGTTTATCAAACATAACACCTTCGCTTATATAACTACTATTAGATAGTATGTCTTCATCATATGCAGTCATGTGCCGCATTTCTATTTTCCCTGAATTTAACACTGATGTTTCTGCATATACTTTGCCTTGAGATGGCAATGTAATTATGTTTGCAGGAAATTTGCTGTTTTGCTTTTGTTGTTCGTATTGCTTTTTTGCTAATTCGACAATCTGTTTGTTGTCTAATCGATCGGTAACTTTACTCATAATATCCTTATTATAACTTTATTATAAATATGGGCGAACACAAAAAATGGGTAGAAATTAATCTACCCATTCTATTAATATGATTTGTATTTTTAGAAGTTTAAGAATGCCCAATCGTAACGAAGATCCATTGAAATTTTAACAACATCTTCACTTGACCAATCTAATTCACCAAAATTTGTACTAGTAATAAATGTTCCTTTTAATATCCACTCCTCAACCTTTTCACCTAATGGAGAAAGTGATGTCAATGTTACTTCTTTTTTATACATTGATGAATACCCATCTCTACCAGTTGCAGATTCATGATGCAAACGTACCCAATCCATAACTGATTGTGCTGCAGATGGAACAATTGGATCATATAATGATATTGAAATTCCATTCCATTTAGTTTTACCTTTTACATAACGTTGTACGTTCATGTGATCTAATGTAATTTCTCCATTTTCTAGACTAGGTTTAGCAGATGAATGTATAAGATATGCAGGTATGCCTTCAATTTCCATGATGAATTGATGCGACTTCTTTGGTTCCCATGAGTATGCATTTTGCCAATAATTATTATCAATACCATAATCCGCAAAATCTGGATTTAAGTTATCTTCTAATGCCATAGTTTATTCCTTGTATTTTAATATAAATATAACGAACAGTAAAAAAGGCAGAACCGAAATCCTGCCTTTTGTGTTATTTTTTAATCCTATTCAGGAAATGATGCACCCGTAGGTTGAATATTAAAGTCTAAGACGATAAATTCTGCCGTTCTGGTTGGTTGTAAAAATATTTGACCATACATTAGATTTCTGTCTATTACGTCTGGTGTGTTATTTGTTTCATCCATTTGCACACGGAATGCTGATAAACCTTGTTGCGCTCTTACTTGTTCTAAATAAGGATTCACAATGCTTAAGAATCTGTTACGTGTTGCTGAAGTATTTTGTTCGAATACTAAGTATCTTGTTGATGATGCAATAAACTTCTTAACTTCGATAAGCAAACGACGCACATTGACACGGTCTAATGCACTCGGACGAGCTTGTAATGTCTTTTGACCCCAAACACAAATTCCTTCATTAGGGAAGTTTGCTATAGGGTTAACACGATTCTCATACAATGTATCTCGGTTAGCTTGACTTAGATTTTTATATGTGCCAATAGCAGTTGTTAATCCACCCCTAGTTAATCCGGCTGGTGCATACCATGGTGCAGTAACTGAATCGTTAAATGCTAATACGCCTGGCATCACTACTGATGGTGGTACGTAGATTGGTTTATTTTTTCCTGGATCTACAACTCTTACCCATGGGTAATATGTTGCTGCATAATTGCTATCGATATTTGTTACTTGTTGAACTACAGTATCGATGCTATCCGTTAATGCATTACTATCCATTATATAGAACGTGTCTTGTCTCTGCTCTACCAAGTTTCTAGCAGCACTAGTTACTAGCGGATGTAAGCTATCAATAACACCAGGTGTAATCAACATGTTCATATCATAAAAGTCAGTATTACTTAGCACACTAAATGCTTTGTTATATGCCTTAGTCCCAGCCGTAGTAGTTCCACTACAATCAAATCCAAATGTATTTGTCGATTTTATGTTGGTTCCTGATAATTTAGGTAAATTAGGACGAGCTCCATCAAAACCGCCTTGCATTGGCACCATGAACTTTCTAGTGTTAATAGAAATATCATCTGTAAATGTATTAGCGTTTAGTGATGCTTCTAACGACCCACTATATGCTGTTGCAGCAGTCGGGAAATTTGCAGCTGCGTCTTGACTCACATCACCTAAATAAAAATCAACGTTGCTACCAGTAGTTGAGTTAGCAGTTGGGATAGGAGATAAGTAGTTCAAGTTATTTAGATTGGTAAAATCAAATCCAAAATAGTTTCTACTATTAAATGTGGTTTGAACTTGTGATGTTTTTGTTGCAGCAGCTGATAAATTAAGTGATGAGCTATACATTGGAATTGGCGATGTTAATGCCGCATATCCAAATGGTATCAATGTTTCGCTATTTGTTTTTTCAGATACTCCTGGGTCTACTTCTACTCTAATGAATTTAGATAAATTAGGATAATCGCCATTTATAACAACATCGCCAGCATCAGTTACAGTACTATATCGATCTCCAATTACTCTAGAAATATATCTAGGAGAGTCTGGATCTAAATTTAAGTTTGTAAATGATTCAACTATATCCGGTGTACTATCAGTGTCCTGAGATGAATATGGTGTATTAAATATATTTGTAGTATTTACACGTCTTACTTCTACTGTAAATGTCCCGTATCCATTTGGATCTGAAACTTCACTAGCTGGTCTAATATCTCGTATTCCAATTTTTACTTCGGAACTAACTGAAGTACCATGTGATAATGTGTGAAACTTGAATAAGTTCTTTGCAGTAGCACCAATTTTTTGTGAAGTAATAAATGGTGTTGCTGCTGTCTGATAATCTTCTAAAAATGCATAATCTGCTCCGTCTACCTGTTCTAATGAAATTGTTACGTCAGCCATATCATTAAATAGACTAGACGCATTTTTATTTTCATATTGCACATATACTGGATAGTCTACTGATTTAGGCGATCTTCCAAATGTTTTTGTTATATATGAATTATCCGTCGATACAATTGAAGCTGATACTGATGCTCCGTTTCCTGCAATAAATGCTGAGTAGCCTGGAATACTTGTGTCTGTAGTAAATGATCCAGATACCTTTATTTCAAATGATCCCGATTCGTCGTTATTAATTACAGAGTCTTCAAAATATGCTGCATTTACAACGTTACCAGCTCCTAGTACTGCTTGGGTTGGGTGAAGTACGTGTGTTACTACTTCAACAGCACCTGCACCAGATCCTGATTTTGCAATGACTCCAATAGCGCCATTTTCGATAGAGTAACCATCTTCATATAAAAGTCGTGTTACTGTTATTACGTTTCCATTTCTTAAGTAGTCATTAACTACAAATGGAATATATGAATCATCTGTATATGATCCGAATATTTGTTCAAATTCACCATATGATGTGATTTGAGTTGGTACGAGTGCAGGTCCTTTTACTGTTGTTCCTACAATCGCCGCACCAATTTGTGCTACTCCGCCGGCTAAAAACGATTGATCAACTTCATTCGTAAATACACCTGGCGAAATGATTCTTTCTGCCATTATTATTCTCCTATAATTTATTTATTATAAATATGGTAGTTTGTTCCCAAACCTATGATTCTGTGAATGTGCCGGCATTAATATCAATCGAGCCTTCTCCATATCGTTCCTTAAGATCTTTCATCAAGTCCTGTTCTTGTAAACGAATTGTTTCGAACTTTGTTAATTCCGCAGTATGCATCTTTTCAATTTCTTCAAGACGTAACGTTAGTGTAAATTTTTCAATTTCTAAGTTTCCTAATGTAGTTGTTAATTCATCGTAACTTTGGCCGATAGCTTTTATTTGCTCTAAATCTTGTTTATCCAGTTTTTTAGTTGACATATTTTATACCTTTTTTTTATATAATATATAATTAATATGTTATATCCAAAATAATTAAGATAAATTTAGCATATATGTTTCGGCATTTTTTGTTTCTTCGCTAATAGAAGATAATTTATCAATTGTAGATAAATCTACTAAATCGGGATGTATCCACCAGTCCTCAAAGGGCGAATTATCATCTGGTGATATATTACTAACGACTAACACGTATCCTTTAGATTTTAAATACTCTCTAGATTTATCTCTATATGAACCTGTTTGATCTACATAATGATCGTGTTCATATGTTATCACAGCAAATTTATGTTTATCAAAAGGTATTTTAGTTAGAATATCATATGTTACTGATGGTGGGTCACAATCTAATTGTAAATAATCTATATGAGTACCGAAACTGTTATTTTTAAGAAAATCTGAATAGTTTATCTGAGTTGCATCTCCTAAATATATAGGGTTAGAACGAATATTCTGGAATTTATTTACTTCGTGTTCTTGTATCTCAACAGATATTCCTTTCCAATTATACTGATCTTCAAGCAACATGGTATTGTTACCATATTTTGGGTCAGCTGCGCCAATTTCTAGATATGTGCCGTTTTGTTTTCCATTTAATGCTGCTAATACAAACATATCTTGATATGCTTGAGAATAATTGCTTTTAATTTGTTCAGACCCATTGAACTTAAATTTAAGACTTTCGTGATCTAAAATACTGTATTTGAGATGTGGGTGTGGATATTTATGTAATTGTTTTATATTTTGCCTAATTAGGTCAGAATATTTATCAGATAAAATATGTTGGTAATTGTGTGCTAAATCTAAAAACATGAGTCTAGCCGTATCGTGTTGCCCAACCCACCAGCTGGTAACAGCTAATTGAAAAGGTATTTTATATTCATCACTTACACCAATATCAGTTATAGTTGGTTTAAAATTTTGTTTGAAGGTTGAAGCTAAGTTAGCTGTAGTATGTGAATCAAACCACTCTGATCTTGACTCATGCAGTATGCTTAGCAATAGATATGCTTCTGGTCTTGTTGGACTGTAATTTATAGCGTTTTGAAATGCTGTTTTAGCACTAGAGTCACGTCCTTTTGTTAAATGAATACATTGTGCTACTTTAATTAAAGACTCGTATATTAGTTCGTTATTATCCCCATATTCAGATACCCGTAAAAAGAATGATAATGCGGATGCATAATGACCTTGAACAAAATAATATTGTCCTAAATTAAAGTTATGAATTGGATTCAAGGTATCCAATGTAAACTTGCGTAACAAATCAAATGTTTCGACTTTACATGTTTTATGTTTAGGTAGTTTTGTTTTGTTTATAATAGCATCAAAGACATTATTAGGTAATTGAACTATGTAAGCGGCATTGTCTTGAAATCCTAGTGAGATTAATAAACTATCGTCATGTTCTACCATTCCACAAACAAATTCAATACCGGCATCGAAAAACTTGAATTCATCTGTGATATTTACTATATTCCAATCTTTATCCCATACTATGAATCGGTGATAGTATTGAGAATCTTTTTGATTTTGTTCATTGTACCATAAATCTACTTCATGTGTTATAGCTATATAATATTCTTTATATTTTATAACGTGTGAACTACCTCTTAAATCTCTCGACGGTGTTACGGTTTGTGGTACTAGGTGTACTATCTCTGAGGATAATGTTTCTGTATCGACTTTAACTATCTCAGTTGGATTGCTCCACTTCACAAAATGGAAAGGCATATCATTTATGGGCATCCAATTCTTTTCGCAATATGTAGGTTCTCCAGGTGGCTCGATTCGATATCGATTGATTTCTTTGCCATCTTTAATTTCAGACAATTCCATTCTACCTTGCCCATTAATTGTAGTATCTCGCCTAACGCCACATATATACTCTTTACCGCCCCATTTAACTAATCTGCCATCTTCTAAACCGATGAACTCCCATAGTGGTTCTTTGTCAAGCTCAGACGTATCTACTTGGTTAAATGATTTTAAATTTAATGTTTTGGAGTCTATATCACATATATAATTCACAGTCCTGAGCTTGATATCATCTTCTCGATTTAAATAAGCTAACGGCCCCCAATGTAGTGGAAATTTGCATTGTTCGCTATGATATAAATTATATTTAACGTGTCTTAAATTTAGTTTGAGTTCGCCATCAATTTTATTAATTGCTGGATTACATAGTCCAGTTCCATCTGTTAATGATGCTGGAATAGTAATTGGAGTAACGCTGCCTCCACCCTCGATTGCTATTTTTGCTAAATTTCGTGTCATATAACTATATTATATATAATGTATATATTATAACCAAATTATACTACAAACTAACTTAACAAATCTGTTTTTATTATTACATCATCTATTTCAGGAATATAAAAATGCAACAAACTCATTTCATCTAGATTCCAAAAATCATTAGCATTAGCATAATTTATAAAATCGTTTTGAGAAGAAAATGTCTGTAAGGGAGTTTCTATAGATGTTGTTGTTTGAATTAATATTTCTGTTTTATCATGTTTTTGGGAAATTACTTCTATAATAGATGAATCTAAATCCCAAAAATCTAGCATATTAATTCGATACCAATATTTTATGTTATTACTCATTATGTGTTATTTAACTGTTTATTACTTCGGAGCTACCAGATACAAATATCGAAGATCCATCTAATTCCATTTTACCTAAATTACTATTTGTTGAAGGGTCTGGCCATATGGGGTATGAAAATGTTTCGCCTTCAGATATACTTGTACTATCACCATCAAAATTCCAATATGCTGTTAAATCTGTTGGTTGGTTTGTTACTGATATTGTGTCTCCATTACCAGAGTTATATAATGAGGTTATTTCCGAGCTAGTTAAAACTTTATCCCATATGCTGAATTCATCTATATAGGTACCCGTGCCATTTCCTCCATTTCTTCCAGAGACTGCATCAAATGTACCAGCATTAGTAAAAGCATATCCTAACAAGTTAATACCACGAGCTGATGTGGTATTCATTGAAAGTGTACCATTTGATTGACCATTAGAATAATACGAATTACCTATATCTACCCCATTCCAATATAATCTCATGTTAGTACTTGAAGTAGAACCATTATATGTTAGTGTAAGCATGGAAAATCCATTACTATTGACATTTCCTCTATTAGTATCAGACCAATATGTAGAACCTAAACCAGTAGAGGGATAACTATGCAAAGACCAAAAATTTTGTGAATAGTAATTGGAGTTGTTATAGTTTAGAAATTGAACATACAACCTATTTAACCTTTCATCGTAGAATAATCTAAAGGTGTTGTTATAAGCTGAGTCAGTTCTTCCGGGTGTGGTACTATTAGCGCCAAATGTAAATAAACCTATATTTCTACCTTCACCATCTAATGAGCTATTCCATCCCACTTTAACCCAAAAATTAATAGTAAATGTTGACGAATCTGTTAATCGAATATCCGATGTAGGTTCTTGTGTAGTGGGCATTATTATTCTATTAGAATAATCCAAACCGTCTCTATTACCAGGTCTAAATACTGCTTGTTTAGTAGCTTGGTTGCCAGGATCTACGAATAAATCTTTTGCCGTGAGCCTGGAGATTGAGCTTTTAAGTTTAGGTCCAATTCTAGTTATGTTAGAATATAAAGCTCCTGATATTTTTGTAATACTTGCCATATGTTATAATTCTATCCACATTCCGTCTGGTTTAAATGCAACGAGTACACCAGTTGCAGTTGAATCTGCGCCTAAATAATGTCCTACAACTCTAACTACATCCCCACCTCCAGATGGAGCGGTGTTTGTCATTTTTCCAGCAGATGTGTCAACATACAATGGTTCTCCGATATTTGAAAATGTAATATAGTCTTGTTTAATTCCAATAACTCCATCAATTAAAATATCTGTTGGGCGATCTGCTGACGCTGCATCTTTAAGAGCAATTCCAAGTAAACTAGTAGAAGTAGCTGTTTGATCCGCATCTGCTAAATGCCACTTCCCATCTGATCTCAAATAAACTAAAACGCCGTTTTCTAATGCTTGACCTGATGTTTGGGATGTAAGAATTTGACCTGATACTGTGTCAACTGCGAATGAAGATGGGGTAATTGCGGATGAACCACCATTTGCTAAGGTGTGGTCTGATTGTGGTAATGCATCTTCTCCAGCTAAAAATTTTTCCCGAACATGGGCATCGGTTGAAATAGATACATCTCCGGCAACTTGTAATTTAGCACTTGGAGATGTTTCTCCTATACCTACGTTACCAGATGTATCTATGGTAAATCTAGGGTTAGTACCTACTGTACCGCTATCTGCAATTTTAAACTTACCCGAATCACTATAATCTACACCTAATGTCCAATCTTTTTGACCTAAAACAGTTAATTTTAGTTCAGCATCTGCGTTTGTAGTGTCTACTCTTACTGCTGTATCTACACCAGTACTTCCATTTACATGGAGTTTTTCTGTTATAGTTGAGGTACCTATACCTACCCTACCTGAAGAATCAATACGCATTGCTTCATCTGTATCTGTTATAAATAACATATCAGTATCACCATAGCTTGTACCCCGTATCGCTCTAATTTTTGTTGCAGGAGATGCTGAATCTGTGTCTGTTATAGAAAACATTAAATCAGCATAATCACCATTTGAAGTACTATCTCTCTGAATAGTAATCCCATCTCCATTGGTATCTGTTTTAATGTGTAGGTTATTATTTGGTGATGTTGTTCCAATACCAACGTTACCTAATGCGTCTATTCTTACAGCATCAACCATAGTATTGTTAGATACTGGTGCTGTTCTAAATTGGAATCCTCCACGACTTGGATTCGCAGAATCATATCCAAAATAACTATCAAATTTTATTTGTACGTTATTACCGTCATTATATATACTACCTCCATTTGTTGAACTTCTTAAAAATTCAATTCCTGCTTTATAAGGAGATGTTGCGCCAGAATCAACAGTAATCATAGACGTACCCGCTTCAAATACGTGTAACTTAGTACTAGGACTAGTAGTTCCAATACCAACGTTGCCGGCTGAAGTAACAACCATCTTGGATTGAAAAATAGACATATCGTTAGAGCTTTTACTAATAAACTCCGCATTACCTATTCTTAATGAACCCGCATTATTTAGATTTATTGAATTACTGTAAATTGTGTTATTACCAATACCTAATCCATCTGCCAGTATATTACCGTCTACATCTAATTTCTCACCCGGACTAGTCGTTCCTATACCTACGTTATTTGTATCTTTTTCGATATATACTCCATCATTACCGTCAGCTTTTAGGTGGATAGAGTTCCATGCAGCACCAGCTACATCTAATCCAAACATTTCAAAATCATCACCATTTCGAGCGAGTCTTACTCCTGTGGTAGTATCTCCTATTCTAACTGATCCTTCTACTTGTAAATCTGCGTTAGGACTAGTCGTTCCAATACCTACATTACCATCGAATGTTGATACTCCAGATGCGGATACTTCAAATATGGGTATGCCAGAGATATCGCTTACTGTAAATAGTGTTCCTGTTAAGTCATCTGTTACTGAGAATAGTTGTCCAGAATTACCTTGAACATCTAGGATTGTTTCGTCTCCTGCGGAGCCAGATCCTTGTACTATGAGTCCTTTGCGGACTTTAAATTCGTTTGCCATAATTTTATCCTTTTTTCATTGTCCAAAAGGTACATTTATAAATATGTAGTTATTTTATTTGAAGCGGGATTTTGTTGCATTATAATTTTGAAGGATTTCATCTGATGTAAGTGCTCTATCATATATTTGAAAATATGATATATCCCCATTGGTTTGTGGTTGACTCGAATTAAAATAGTATGCTAGCTGTATTGATGTGAAAGTTCTTAATATACCTGTACCGGTAAAACTACGTTCTGTGGATTGTTTAACGCCATTTTGATATAATTTCATTGTAGTACCGTCCCAAGTACCCGTTAACATTCTCCAATTTTCTTCAGTTGGTCGGGTATCCCATCTTAAATAACCACTTGCAGACCCATTAGAATCTATTATGTAAAACCCAGCCCCCCTAAAATGCAGGATATAGGCACTACCAACTGCTCTAGTTAAAGCTGTACTACTACTAGTGTTGGAGTAATAAAATACATTAACTGTAATGCCAGTAAACCCACTAAAATTACTTGTAAGTGTGCAAACATCATTAACCCCATCAAATTCAATGATACCATTGTTTGCAGTACTGAAGGTAGGGCCATTAGTTAAATTTCCAGAATACCCGTTTCCGCTTAAGTCATACCAAGTGGTACCACTCCCAGGATAGGATTTTGGGTTTGCTGCATCTACATTTAATACTAAACCATCTTTTACTACATTGGGTCCTGCTTTTCCTGCCATTTATTTGTATCTTGATTTTGTTGCGTTATAGTTTTGGAGAATTTCATCTGCTGTAAGTGCTCTGTTGTACATTCGAACGTCTGATATACCTCCTGATAGTTCATCTCCTATTCTGAGTTGTTGAGTGTTGGTTGCTAATGTACCACTACCTACCTTAGAACCATTTACTACGCCATTTGTGTACATCAATCCCCCATTATCGTAAGACCATACTATATTATACCATGTATTAGGAGTTAAGGTTGGAGAATCAGGTGCTGCAGTGCCCCATCCACCATTTCGGTTAGCTAACATTCTTACTTTACCAGGTGTGTAGGTACCATCAAAATATATTATAAAATTAGCATTTGTGGTAGTACTCATTTTACGTATAAAATTTACACTGTACTGCCCAGAATCGTATGCTGTAAAGTAAAACCAAAAACTTAAAGTTAAATTATCAGAAATGGAGATTGAAGAATCATTATCCACTCTACAAGTGTCGTCTGCGCCGTCAAATTCAATAATTCCTTTATTTTCACTACTATATGCTGGTCCATTTATTAGGGAGCCATTATTTCCATTCCCACTTAGATCAAACAAAGTAGTACCCGTGCCAGGATACGATTTAGGATTAGCTGCATCTAACTGGAGGATTAATCCGTCTGTTACTGTATTTGGTCCGAACTTCATATTACACTATATCATCATTCGGGTTTGCCCATTCATCTGTTGCCATAATATTAAGCATCTCAGAGTGAGTGTATGGTCCGTCTTTTGTAGATAAACTCATTACAGTGGATGGAATAGTTGTACCTTCCCATTTTACAAATGTTTTAGTTTCATCTACAGATTTTCTTACTGTGTCTTTAGATGTTTCTAGTACTTGTGTAAAATCAACGTTATTTATTTCGGATACGTTGAATATCATGTATTCTCTATTGTTGTTCATACTATTTGAATCTGCTTCTATATGCGTTATAGTTTTGTTGTACTTCGTCTGCGGATAGGGCTCTAGTGTACTGCATTATAGGGCCTACATTTCCATCCATACCCCTACTTCTATAGTCATCATCTGACCATGCTATTCCTACATGATATACTGTAGAGTTTGCAATTGTTTCTGTCATTGTAAATTGGTTAGTTTGTAAATGTTGTCCATTCTTGTAAAAAGAATAATTATCGCCCGATTTAGTTAGTGCAAAGAAGTCCCACCTATTTAGTTCATTAGTAACACTAACTGATGTAGTGTTTATTGTATAAGGTGATACTGATTCTCTTTGGTAAAACCCCATTAAAGAATTTTGAATGTCAAAACTTAATCGCAAACCGGTTTGCCTGTATGACATAATCTCTCCGGTATCATTAGTAGTTCTATAGATCCACCCCATTGAACTAAAGTCGTTGTTTACGGTAGCTGCTAGATTCCCATTTCCTGCCAAATATGCACCATTTTGGTTTGTTGCAGCATCTCCTGATAGGCTAACTACACCGTTACCGATTGATCCATAACTAGTTACTCCTGCTATATACATAGAAGGAAAGTCAGAGTTGTTAGTTAGATTATTTAGAGTAAGACCTGTACCCGGGTAACATTTAGGGTTAGCAGCATCTATTGCTATTAATAGCCCATCTCTAACAATATTTGGTCCTCTATAAATTGCCATTTTACTGCTCTTGATCTGCTAATGGTCCAGTTATTGTTGTTGGATTGTTTATCAAATCTATCTTTTGTTGGATAGTTGATTGCATTTTCTCTAATTGAGTTTGATCTTGCCCTTCAACTTCTTCACTAAATATAGTTTTCAACCACCCCTCTACATCAGCGGTTGTTACTTCATCCCAAGGTGTAAAGTCTTGTGGGTTTGGTTCTCCTATGGCTAATGCACCATATATTTCAGCAGTTGTATCGTTCTCATCTGTACCTCTGTACCTCCAGTGTACTGTTTGGATTACGTTTGATAATCCGTCTAAGCTAATTGCTCTCTCTACTGCTGAGATTGTCCATGTAAATGTTGTCATTGTGTTTTGTTTTTATTAATAAATATATGTAAAATAATAAATTGGTTATTTTATAGTCCTCTAACTAGTGATTTTACTGACCAGTTATCTGAGGTTGTTGTTGCTGTTAATCTGATATTTCCTCCTGAGATATCCACTTTTAGAGCAACATCTGATGTATCTCCTAGATCATTTGTTGATGTTTCTGTGTATTCTACATTTGATGATCCATCGTGGCAAGCAAATACTGTACCTGCTCTTAGGTTAGTTCCGTTTTTAATAACATAGTCAAAGAATGCTGCTGTGTATGTTGTTGAGCTTATTTCAGCTACTGTTTCTGTTCCAGTATCTACATCTGTATTTTCTTGGTTTGATAGTATAGCACTATCAACTAATATATTACCATCAACATGGAGTTTTTCGTCTGGAGATGTTGTTCCTATACCAACATTTGTACCATTATCAAATATGAGTGAGTTACCTTGAGTATTTGTTCCAGTCCATTTAGATATGTAGTTTGTTGTACCAGTTCCAGTTACAGGGTTGGTTATGGATGCTTGCCCACCTATATCGGATAATACTTGTGCTCCGGTTCTATATTTTATTACGCCACTATCTAGTACAGCAAACTTGTCTGTGTCTGTTGTTGCTGCTGTTTCGGATAGTTTTATGTTTCCGTTAACGTCTAGTTTTTGGGATGGTGATGTTGTTCCTATACCTACGTTTCTATTTATAGAACTATGTCCCACAAATAAACCTATACCAGCGCTTGAAAAAGCACCTGTGACTAAAGCAATCCCATTTCCTGATCCAGGATTATGCCTTATCATACCTTCTCCGGATGCTGCTGAGCCTACTCTTATTGCAGTTGTAGACATATTTCCGCTAACATCTAATTTATTGGAGGGTGATGTTGTTCCTATACCTACGTTACCTGCTGAGTTTATGCGTAGGCGTTCTTGCCCATTTGTAGTAAACGCTTGAGTGTCTGATAGGAATCCAATGTAGTTATTTGTATCTCCTTCGTGATATATAGCATCAGCTAAAGTTAAAGCACTTGCGTGTAAACTTCCATTAACATCTAACTTATATCCTGGACTGGATGTTCCTATACCTACGTTACCACTAGATTTAAGGGTCATTAGAGGTGAATATGTGACTTCATCGGTAGCAAAGCTAAAATACATTGTAGCACTCTCTGCCCACCATTTCCATTGTTCAGTGTAGTTAGATCGGTTTAAAACAAACCCACCATTAGAGTAATTTGTATTTTTAAGCTCTATATTAGGGTTTGATGTACCCTGCACAACTAGCTCGTGATTTGGGCTAGCTGTTCCTATACCTACATTAGTTCCGTTATCAAATATTTGAGAGTTACCCTGAGCAGTTGTACTAGTCCATTTAGATATATAATTAGTTGTACCAGTTCCAGTTACTGTTCCAGTACCAGCTCCTATATCTGATAGTAGTTGTGTTCCAGTTCTGTATTTAAGTACTCCGCTATCTAGTACTACAAACTTGTCTGTATCTGTTGTAGCTGCAGTTTCTGATAGTTTGATGTTACCGTTTACCTCTAGTTCTTCTGAAGGTGAGGTTGTTCCTATACCTACGTTACCTGAAGGTAAAATACGAACTTTATCGGCACCTTGCATTTGGAATGATAAACCTGTAACAGTGTTTCGTGTATCAATAGCCATATAGCCATCTTCAGTAACAAATATCATATCATCACTATCTGCACCACTAAATCTTGCTATTCCCGCACCAACATTACCGTTATGAACATCTAGCTTATACCCAGGACTAGTTTCCCCTATACCTACGTTGCCATTCTCACCAAATGCCACATGGTCAGTACCTCCAAGAACATTTGAAAAACGCAAAGAATTATCACTCGCTTTATGTCTAATATTCCACCCATTGGTTGTTTCCCAAAACCTTAAAATTGCGTCACTTCCATCACCACCAATAATCATGTCACCGTAAACATGAAGCTTTGCATCGGGACTAGTAGTTCCTATACCTACGTTAGTTCCGTTATCAAATATTAAACTATCTCCTAAGGTATTTGTTCCAGTAAATTTGGATACGTAATTGGTTGTACCAGTTCCAGTTATTGGGTTGGTTAGAGTTGCAGCAGCTAATGATGCTGAAATAGAACCCCAATCATCTATTTGTACATCTGAGCCAGTTATGTTTCCGTCTACATTTAAATCTCCATTATCTATTGTATAAGAACCTGATAATGTTTTTGAAGGTGACCAAGCATCATTGTCTTGGTATACCCATAAATCACCTACGGCCCCATTAGATCCTGATACTCCAGATAGGGTGGATAGATGAGAAGGCTGTTTCGGCATAACGAAGATTTCTCCGTTATTTTGTTGTACTCTTTGCACATACCCTACCACTACTACATCATATGGAAAAGGTGGAGGTGTGTTTCTTAATCCTGCTGAACCAGTCTGTAAATATATAGAATCTCCTGCCAAAAAATCACTTGTATCAACGTTACGTACTGTACCTGCTGTTGTTACATATCCTTGACCATTACCGGGTATATCGTGGGTTGCTAAACCTATTATATGGTTTTCGTAATGTGAACCTGTCACATGGTTTTCTGCGATTGCAGGAGAAACTAATACATTATCTCCTGATGCTCCTGTAATTTTTACTGGTGTACCGTTTGGTATTTCAGTGGCTGATGCGTTTTGACATTTAATCCAGAACTCCTGTCCTACTTGTAAAGAAACATCTGCTTCATTATTATATACAGTTAATGCTCCTTCATCTGTATTATAATATATTCTACCTTCTTTGTGTGATGGTATATCACCATTTGATAGTACGTCTAAATCTATGTAAGATCCTGAATAGACTGATGCTGTAACTGATGTAGTTACATTTAGTGAGTTTAAAGCTGCATCACTACCTGAGATGATGACTTTTTTCCAATTTGGCATATTATATTTCCTTTATGTTGTGGTTGGTTACAAACACTTATGCCGTGCGTGTGCCCACTTCCTTTCGGCCGAACAACTTTTAATTTAATATAAATATGTTACTTCTTGGTTTATTGGTTATTTTTTCTTTGCAGCAGATTTTTGAATTTCATTTATTCCATTAGATTTTTTTGCTTCTTCTTGTTGCAAAATATTCTGTGCAGAATGAAGTTCGTTATCGAGTTTAGCTTGTAATCCGGCAATAAATTGGGCAGATGAGCCTTTTATATCAATTACATTTAATGCTTGACGCATTGCTGCAATTTCGTCTATAGAAACATTTTCAATTGAGAATAATATCATAACTAGTTATTTTTTAATGTTTATGTATTGTTGTTGCAATTTTAATACCAAGTTATAAATTGTTTCAATATCAGATCCATTAAATGATGATTGTTTAATTAAAGAAAGTAGAGTCGCAATTTCTAGTTCATTTAACTGACTATCAGATTGCGACTTTTTTTTATTTTCTACTGTTTGATTATTAATGATTGTATTAGCTGATTTTAAACTCATTAGTTTACTTATAACTTTTTTAAAAATATATAAAATTTTATGCATATATCCAAATACTCTCATCTCCCGATGATACATATATATTACCAACCTTATTATACCTTGCATCTGGTCCGGTAGTATTTGGGTTTGGACTTGATAACGTTGTTACTGCTGCCATAAAAGCATCAGGTGTGAATGCTGAACTGTCTGCAGAAAAACTACTTGTTACACCCCAACGAGTTTCTCCCGAATCATATCCAAATAATTCACCTACATCTTGATTGTCTTGCTGTACTACAATACCACCATCTCCGGTAGATTCTGATCCAGAAGCAAATAGTACGAATCTATCCGCTACTAGTAAGTTTTCTGTGTTTTGGAATGATGCTGTACCTTGTACAACGACGTTGTTATTAAATGTAATGGTATCGCCCGAGAATGTTCTATTACCAGAAATTGTATCTGCTAAACCAATAGTATATGAAGGAGCTCCTCCTAATGCTTGGGCTGCTGTTCCTACGTCTCTAGTCAATTCACCAGATGCAACATTTATTGTTATTGTGGTATTTCCTTCTACTGCATCGCCTGCATTTAATCCATAATCTACACTAAGTGCAGAACCAGCTCCTCCACTTAAACCAGTTCCCGCGACACTTGCGGCTAATGCGTCAGCATCAATTCCGCCATCTTTAACACTAATTGTTCTAGCACCAGATCCGTCAAATGTAGTTCCGCTATTTAATTGTATTGTAGCATTATCTACCGTTAATGCATTAGGTACTTTGAGTACAGACAATGTATTACTTGATACTTCAATTGTTGTTGTATCAGCAACATTGGTATTTAACATTGTGCCTTCTACTGCAGTTGCTTGAATTGTCGATACACCGTCAACATCAACATTTACATCGCCAGAAATTGTATCTATAATAGATCCAGAAATAGCTGTAATTAATGAAGTTGTATTAACAGCAACATCATTTGCATTTACTGTAATATGAGTACCGGCGCCAACTGCTGCCGTTCTAGCTGCAGAACCATTATATGCAGCAGATGAAACTAAACCATTACCAATTGTTAATGAATCTAAGTTAGATCCTAAAGACTTACCACTTATTGTAGAATTTGCTAAACTAGAATTTGGTATAGCACTTAAACCAAATGTTAATGTGTCTGTTCCAGCATCAGCTGAAATTGTTAAACCTTGATTTGAAGAAGATTCAAATGTTAGATTACCATTAACGCCACCAGCAAGTAATTCAGTACCATCAAATGATGCTGTAGCAAAAGCATCTTGAGCTGTTATACTAGTTAAATAATTTGCGTCGTTGTTAAATTGAGATATATTACTTCCCGAGACGGCGACTTTTTTCCATTCTGCCATTATATTGTTCCTATTATTTTAATATAAATATATATATTGTTACATAATCTATTCGAGTCCGATAAAAAAACTCGATGATGTGAAATATACAGCGCCATATGGTGCTGATTCTGTTAATTCTTGTGATTGTGTTGCAAATATTACTACTCCACTTTCCGAAACTGCTAATATTGGTGCGAATGATGAGTTTCTGATTAGAAACATTGTTGGAGCATCATTAGTCACGGTAACCATCCCAGACTCTTCTACAGTTAAAACATCGATACTAGATGACTTTATAAGAAATATATCACCGCCAGTTCCGTTAATACTCAACGAACCTGTTATTTCAGCATCTCCAGTATATGGAAAAGGTGGTGTTAAATTTAATGCATGGGATGCAGTTACGGCAAATGAAGCCGATATATCATATAAAGACCCCGTTTGTATCTGTCCCGGTCTAATCTGCCTAGCCATTATTGCCATCTCCCATTAATAATTATTACATCTGTATCTATAATATCATATCCCAATATATTTGTATCAAATACAATTGTCTGTGTTGCATTTTCATTAGGTGTCCATGTATACCCACTACTATCAATATATTGTCCGTTAACATATACGTCAAATTCATTTACATTTGCAAATTGTAGATTACTTGGATTAATTGCTGGCGTTGCATTTACTGTTACTGTAGTAGCAGATACATATGTTGCAGTTTTATCTGTTAATGTAGTTAAATATGTTAATACATTACTGTCGATCGTCGTACGACTACCACCAGCGCCATTAACAATTACAGTGCCCCCACCTATAATAGTTTGAGATGAATTCAATAATTGTGTAGGGATTTTTGTTGTTTCAAATATATTACTATCAATATCAACAACTGTTTGAAACACTAATTTTTTTACTGAATACATTTTTTGCAGTGTAGATACTTTAGTTTCATGTTCTGATAATAATGTTCCATGTACCGTTAATGGTATTGTTGCTCTAACTAATCGATCTTCTCCTACTGTATTAACTGTTTCGAAACTTACATTTCCGATTATAGTTTCGTAACGATTTTGTTCATTTCCCCAAGCAAATCTACCATATGGTAATATCTGATCTACAAGTTCATTCATTTGTGTAGTAAAATCACACCAAAGCATTAAGTCATATTCAACGGTAATATATTTAGGAACGTCGACTACATATATTTTTTGTGATTTTTCTTTTTTTCTAGTTGGTATAGGAAATAACTCATCTTCATACCTGTTTCTATTATTATATTTAGAACGATAAATTAAACGGTTATCAGTTAATGTTCTGTTAACATCTAATCCTTTTCTATTATCTCGCTCTGTCATCGAATTTCGTTTAAGCATCAATAAAGGAGATTGTAGCATTCCTTTTTCGTCTCGTATATATCCCAATCTACGTACATTATCCCACTTTTCACCATTAGCAAAAATAGTAGGAACTGATATTAAATTCTTATTTGATGTAACTTGTGGTTCAATTTCATTTTCAATATACCATTTTATTGCATAGTCAATATCATATATCGTACGAGACGCACTTCTAATCACGTCATCGTCTCTCCGTATTTGTTCCGATCGGTTCAGTATTGGATCATTACCCAATCCGTCGGTTCTATTAGGATTCGGTTTATTTGTTTTTCGATCGATATTTTTTCTATTATATCTTGGCATTAATCTCCTTTATATGCTGGTGAATTATTATTACCACCAAAACGCATATCTAAAATACCTTGCGGCGTTTGTCTAGTTGCATGGGCATCAACAATTACAGATACACTATATCCATGATCAGCTCCATTTGGCCACGTTTCTGGATTCTTACCTACAAAATATTGATTTGCATCTACATTGTCTAGTTCAAAATATTCATTATCCCAAAACACAATATCTCCAACTTCGGGATAAAAGTCTGCTTTAACAAGAATATCTCGAGCAATTGCAAATTTAGAAGTACGAGTATATGTATGACCATAATCATCCATACTAGAGTTTTTATCATCTTTAGTAATCAAACATGGAATTAATATAGAATCATAATATGATTTAGATTCAGACTCACCATATAGATTAGAATTTGAAGATTCAACAACTAGTTTATAGAATTCAATTTCTGTATCAATAACGGCGTTGATTAGTTCCGAATTAATCGAGGCTAAAAATTTAGCATCTCGCTGACCTCCAAACAATGCCATACTGTATCTCCTATCCTACATATATTTTTAATGGAACTTTTCCTAATATTTCCATTTGTTGTGTTGCTTCTACATTTTGTCTTGTTAACATTTGCTCTTTTGTTAACTTGTCTAAAAACTCTCTAAGTTGTGTTATCAATGCTTCTTTTTCAGATTGACCCTGTGTTACTAAGTCAGCACCATTTAGTGTTACTTCGCCGTTTGGTATTGGTACTGACGAGTATTTGTTACGAACATATCCTAATGTCTCTTTCACAATTGCGGCACCATATCTATATATCCAACTACGCCCCATATCATTAATGTTAGCGTACTTTTGATACGAATATGGTATATTAGATGCGTCAGACACAACACCGTTTAAAAGTGCGCTATTACCAAATAACACCCCGCTATTAGTTTTGTCTTGTTCATATATAAATTCAAACCAAACCTTATCATAAAATGGAGTGGATATTGTTCCTTGAGTACCTGGTACTGGATATAATTTAATATCATCTCCATGAATTTCAAATGAAAACGCAGACTTACGTATACGATCATTAAACTCAATACCTTGTAGTCGGAACAAGTCCATGTGCAATGGCATCATCATAAAATTAACAGATGGTGAAAATCCACCAAAGTCAAAAGCATCCATTAAATTTTGCGAACCTAATCCTGTTCCAACAAATGGATCAAAATATCTAACAATGGCTGGTGGTGGAGCATGTAATACTCTACGTATCTCAATTCCATTATTATCTGTTACGTCTATGCCTAATGACGCAGAAACTGCTTCTCTAATGCTATATGTCTGTTTACCACTAACAACATCAATTGATGCACTATGCCAACGAACATCTCCACCGGAGTCTGCTTCTGTTCCATATGCTTTTGATAATCTAGTTATATAACTTAAATTACCACCAACTAATGCTCCAGTAAATCCATCATTAGTTAAAAAGTCAGATCCGGTTTGAACTCCTAATGTATTTATTAAATTATTAACAATATTAATTTGGTTTACTTGATTAGAATATTCGATAACAGCAGCTTCAAATGCGGTATAGAAATTTACATCTATTAATTCGACATCCATAATCGGATATCCAACATTATTTGCAGCAAATTCCGCAAAACTATCAGCTTCTGATTGGAATGCAGAATCAGTATCGAAGAAACCAAATGGCGTTTTTCCGGGACTAAATGAAGAGCTTCCGGGCCATATTGGTTTATTTTCTGAGTAATCCATTAATATCCTTTATAATAAATATCAATACTTTTCATTTAATAGATTTAAAATTTCTTCTAAAGACTCATGTCTATGATTATCTGTTAAAATAATTTCATTAACATACTTAGATCCCTTTATTTTCGGAACATCATGTATTGCTGAATCATTTTTAAATTTTAAATCAATTTGATATCTATCGCCACATAATATCATGATAGATCCTTTTCCTAATCTACTTAATACCATTTGCAACTGTTGTTTAGTTAAGTTTTGGAATTCGTCTACTATACATATAGAATTGTCAAAAGTACGTCCTCTAAAATGGGCTAAAGAAACTAATTCAATACTTTCCTCCTTTTCCATTTTATCTAGTAATTCTGGTTTATTATATACTTTTCGCATATTACTTCGTATTGGAACTAACCATTCACTCATTTTTTCTTCTAACGACCCTGGTAAGAATCCGTTATCTTCAGTCGATACAGTTGGACGAGTAATTATAATTTTATTTATTTCTCGCTTGAAATATTTATCTAATGCTATCTGTACTGCTAATAATGTTTTACCACTACCAGCTTTACCTAATATAAAATTGAATGGTGTTTCTAATATTTTTGACTTTGCAATTTTCTGTTCTTCTGATAGTGAGATTGAAAATTTTATACTGTTCTTAGGTGGTGTTTTGGTTTTGTTTGTTGACATAATAATATAACTTTATTGATTAACTTAATTTTGTAAGAGTAGTCTGTCTATAAGACATATCTTTCAATGTTTCAATTTTACCTAAACATATTTGACGAATTGCATCGAATGTCTGTTTTGGCGGATATGGAGTTAAAATTTTAATTTTAATTAATTCTTTATTCGGACCTAAGTCTTGTTCTATATGTACCATTAAAACTAAACGTATAGCTCGTATACGATCTAACACGTCTACTAACCTTCCATCATACCGGATATCAGCAAACATTTCGTATTTTATTCTTGGGACTGCCATATTATTTCTTTTTTATATAAATATCAAAAACAGTAAAAAAGGGATGACCGAAGCCACCCCTTTAAATTCAAATTATTAATTCTTTAAATTAAAAGTATTTAAACTATTTAATATTAAAGAGTCTCTAATCCTTTAACATATACTTTTCCGTAGAATTCTGGACGAACTACTTTCTTCGCGTAACGTGTCATAACACCTTTACGTGGAGTGAAGTTTACTGGATCGTATACTAATGGAGTCATGATAAGAGGTACGTATGGAGAGAAAACTGCTCCTGTTTCTAGGAACTGAGCTCCTCTGAATCCCATTAAAATTACATTTTCTTTCATGTATGGGTTCTTGTAAACTGTGTAACGGTTATTAATCGCACCAATTTTTTGAACACCAGCTGCAAATTCCATTTTATTTCCATCTGTGTCTGCAGCAAATCCTGGAATAGATTCTAAGATAGTTGCTACTGCTGGAGATGTTACTAAGAAGTTAGCACCACCACGCAATGTTTTCTGATGAATTTTGTTTGAAACTTTTTGCAGTTTAGTACCAAGAGTTTGGAACCATCCACCTTGAGTGTTATAGAATCCACCATTTCCAACTGAAGCTGGAGTATCAAATGATGTACCATTCCAGAACTCATTGTTTACTGCTGACCAATACTCAGTAGTTGGTGCAGAAGAAATCAACATATCAAGAATCTCTAAATCAATTTCCATTGACACATACTCAGATAACATTGAAGTTAATTCTGCTTCAGCATCAATAGAGTGATAAGCGTTAAGATCTTGAGCAAACTCAGGAGTCCAAACAGCTTTTAATTTTCTTGTCTTAGCAACGATTGGCTCAGACTGAAGTTCCAAATTAACTTCTGGAATATCAATATCAGTACCATCATTAATACCAGATGTTCCTGATCCTTTAAATGGATCTTTATCTTCAAAGTCACCTCTAGTAATATCCGTTGGAGCTTTGCTATAGTTAAGATCTAAGTTATTAGCACCAATTGCAGCTTGAATCGGCTCAGCTAATGAAGCAGTTACAACGAATGATGCAGTAAAGTTAGCGTCGATAGTTGAGAATGCTTGTACTGGAATAATTTCAGTTTGGCCAGATCCGGATGCTAATGTAAATGATCTAACAGCTAATGGATCAGCGTCAGTCGGTACATTAACTTCTAATACAAAATATTGACCTGAATTTGCAGTATAAAGTGAATCGAAATTTAATGATGCACTAGTTGCAGCTGTATGAGCAGCTCCAGATCCAGTAGTAGCTGTTACGTCTGCAGATAATACATTTGGAATAGAATATCCAAATCTACCAGCACCATAAAGACCACCCGTAGGATCACCTGCTGTATTTGTTACACCAAACATTGAATCGTCAGCTTCTGGAGAACCAAATGGATGGCCAGATCCTTCTGCGTTATCATCGTCAAATCCTGGACGAGCTGTACCATATTTAAAGTCTAAGTAAAATACTAGACCTGATGGCAAGTTCATTGGTTGAACTGATACGAATTCTTTAGCTGCAAATTCAGCAAAAATTCTTCTTACTAATGGAAGAGCAACACCTGCCCACTCCTCAGATCCAGCTGCCGTACCTGTTGCAGATGATTCTTTTACTAATTGTCTTGCTTGGTTTTCAAGCAATGTAGCCATTCCGGCTTTTTCTGTCTCGTTTGAAAGACCTTCTAAAAGTCCTGTTCTTTCCCATTTAGAAACGTGTGCTTTTACAGCAGTTCTCTGAGATGCGTCTGGACTTTGTAATAATGAATTAAGACTCATTTTCTTTTTCCTTTTTTGTTTTTTAAATTAAATTACTTTAAACCCGCTAGTTTCTTCCAACGGTTAGCTTGTTCGAAGCCTTCTGTTAATACTTGAGTTGTTTCTTTTTTAGGAGCTGTGCTAGCTACTGGTCTAGATGCCATTGATTTTGATTCTTTAACGATCTTTTTTCCTGCCTTTGGCGTTTGGAATGATTCTGCTAAAGTACTAAATACTAGTTTAGCTTCTCTCGTATTAGCTGCTCTATCAAAGTTTTCAATCACTTTCATTTTTTGTGATTCGCTCAACTCAAAATTTCGGAACAATTTGTTTGTGTAAAGAAGTTTTGCATTTAAAAGATTAACTTCATTGATAACAGACTTAAGATGTTCTACTGTTTTATAAGCTTCATCAAGCTCTTCTTTCATTTTGTCATCTTTAGACTCGTCTTTTTTGTAATCAGCCTTTTCGCCCATTACTTCATCTTCTTCTTCTGCTAAGATTGCTTCAATTAGATCTTCGATTGAATTATCAGATTCATACATTCCTTCTTCAACCTCTTCTTCTTTATACATACCTTCTTCCATGTCCATTTCGGTCATTTCATCGGCTGCAGCGTCAGAGTTTAAATCTTCTTCTAGTTCTCTAATAATTTCGTCTAGGTCCATGTCATCATCTGACATATCCATTTCTGGTTCCATGTCCATTTCTGGTTCCATGTCCATTTCTGGTTCCATGTCGTCTGTTTCAGCTGGTAACATATCATCTTCATCACCCATACCAATTTCACCCTCTAGATCATAATCACCGTCATTGTCAATATCGACAGCAACACCAACCATGTCTGGAGTTTCGTCAGCCATGTCTGAATCCATATCCATGTCATCCATACCTGTTTCTACCGATTCATCATCCATCATGTCTTCATCTTCTAATTCATTCATTAGTTCGTTTTCGAGCATACTTTTGATTCTAGGTTGAAACGCTTCTTGAAGAGCAATCTTTGCATTAGCTAATGCAGTTTCTTTAACCGCTTTTGCGTCAGCAATTGCTTCTTTTAGCAAATCTGATTTTGCCATTGTTTTCTCCTTAAATTTGTTTTTGGAAATAAGATTATTTGAAATCTTAATAGAATTTGTTTTTTTATAGACACTATATAGTAAATAGCGTATTTCCATTATAAATATAAGGCTACTTAAAAAACAGTAAAAAAGTCCTAACATTTCTGCTAGGACTCAATTCTATAGATCTTTTTTTAATATTAGATGTCAAAATTTCTATTATTTTATGCCTTATGTAAATAACTAAATAGTTTAACAGCTGCAGCTGATTGTGTTTTAGGTGTTTCATCTGCAGTCATTCTGAGTTGAGTATATAATTGTTTTAATTCGGTATTATTACTGGCAGTAACATCGTTATAAAAATCGCCTAATTCAGCAAGAATGTAATCGGTCATATTTTCACCTTTTAACGATCCCACCATAATAGTTTCTACGGTTTCTATAAAATCAGCATTAGTTTTAATGTTTTTGCTTGACAAACTAGAATCAGTGTTAATACTGTTATCCGATGATTTATTTAAGTATTTAAATAATTTATCAGCGTGTTTAGCTTGAAGTGCAACTGTTCCATCTGCAGACATTCTAAGTTGCGTATATAATTGTTTTAATTCAGCATCATTGCTTCCAGTTACATCATTATAAAAGTCACCTAATTCGGCAAGAATATAATCAGTCATATCTTGGCCTGATGAAGCCTGGTCCATGATAGTTTCTACGGTTTTTATAAAATCTGAATTTGTTTTGATATTTTCATTTAGGTTCTTCGTGTTAAACCGTTTCATGTTTTCTGCTAAAATATTCTTTTTCATTTTTATCATTGCTTTAAATTATTAATAATGCTTAAATATAAGAATTTAAATTCAATTAAACAAATATTTTAATATAAATATAAGGCTTCTTGAAAAACAGTAAAAAAGTCCTAACATTTCTGCTAGGACCTTATAATATATAATATAATACTTTAATCGTATTGATGCATATCTTTAATTTTTTGAATATATTTTGCTTTATTCATTGTTGATCTGCGGGTCACACTAGGTTTTGTAAATCTGCGGTTTTCTTTAACGTGTTCTAACACTCCCGAATTTTTTAATTTACGTTTAAAGTTTTTTAATGCAAATGCAATGTCTTTATCTTCTTTCCCTAATACGGAAACTGCATTTGCATGTCCTGGTACTATACTTTTGTGATAGTTTTGATTTCTACTCATATAATTTAATTTAAAATTTTCTTTGTTTCATTTTTTTAGACATTTTACTCTTAGGCGACTTAAAAGCAAATTTTGATAATTCTGGTAATTGTGCGAAATATCCTTGAATCTTTTGCGATTCTGTTCCTGGATCTTCTCCTAATCTAAAATAAAAATATCCTGTGCGACCTGATTTTGACTTTTCATGTGATATAATAGTAAAGCCCTTTTTAGTAGTCCAACGTTGTATTTCTTTTGCAACTGGGTTGGCTTCTTGTGGGTCTCTTAATTGATATATAACATGTCCATTATAATCAGATAAGTTGTTAACTAGTTGAGCCTCTTCTAATTCTGCTTCAGATAATCCAGCATTTTTCATTGCATCGCCTAATTTTTCAATTGCCTTAGTTGACGCTTCAATATCTTCTAGTGGTGGTATTTTTGAATCGGATTGTTCTTTTAAACCAAAAAACTCTTTATACATGTTTTTAAACTTACTCATTATCATTCTCTTATATTATATAAATAATTAGTTAAATCTCCAAATTATCCTACTTCAAAATATTTTTGAATACCTTCTGCAATATCTTCGAATGCAGATTCCATTCTTCGTTCGTGAATCATTACTTCATTTGCTGATTTTTGAAATTCTTTTAATGCGCCTGTTACATGTTTCATGTGTCTACCGGCAGATACACTATCAATCATATCTTCCTTTTCAGTAACTAATTGAGTAGCCGTTTCGACTATACTAGAGATACGTTCTACAATTGATTTTAATTTCCCGTTGCTATATACAGATTCTCCCATTTGCGAAAATGTTTTTACTGCTTCAGCAAATTGATGTTTTTGCTCATTTGTTAATGGTGCAGGACCTTCACTAAACACTGTTTGTTTTGATGCATCTTCACTTAATAGATCACGCAACGCTGTTAAATTTTTATTTTCGAATTTCATATTATATCCTACATTTACCATCTTCACAAAGTATTGATGTGATTATGTCATTCACTGTTTTATATTTATTAATTGTATTTTGTTGTACCGATTCTTTCATTACTCCCATAAATGCTCCTTGCGTAGATGGGTTTGAAACAAAGTCCCAACATATCAATTCAAAGTCATCTTGTACTTCAACTACACCTTCATTTCTAAGTTCTTTCACACTACCTAAACCTCTACTCGAAATACCTAATGTGATACCTTCTTTAAATAATGATTTTAATATTTTACCAGACGGTGTATCTAATACCTGAACTACACCTTTCAAATCATCACCATCCCACCATATCTTTAAAACGTTATGAGACACGTTATTTAAATTAACAACACTAGACTCTGGATGATCTAATTCGCCTAAAGCTCTATTCTGATCTATATATTCTTGTTGATATCGTTGACATTCGCGCATTAAAATGTTTTTAGGATATACTCTACCGTTTTGGTTTTTAGCACCGGCTCTCTGTAAAACGCCTTGTACTACGAATCCTCCTGGTATGCCGTATTTTGCTCCATTTGATTCATTAAGCGAACCAACTGGTTTAAATTGCATGAAGTCTTCTAATATTAATTTTGACATTTTATTCTCCTAATGATCTAACTCTTTCTGATATTTTAATTAATCGCTCTGATATTTTTGATAATGCTTTACTAGTACTAGGTCCAAATCCAGAATGTGATATTCCTGACTCTGTTTTTAATCGGCTAGTATATTTAATCGTTTCTTCAATTTCTTTTAATTGTTTAGCTACATTTTTAATAGAATCATTTACTTTTTTAGCAGGACTCATTTTAGGATCACTTAATGCAAATGTTTTATATCCTTCAATAAGGCGTTCATATTTAATATCCATTGCTTCTTGGACTTTTTTATATCCTAAGGCTTCAATAGTATCATCATCAGCTTTACCAAATGCTCTAGGCGTCATATATGCCCCAGCTCCAGCAGATGTCGAAACTTCTTCTATCTCGGCTTCGTCTTTGTCTTTGTCTTTTGCTGCTTTTTTCATTGACTCTTCAGTATCTTTGTCATTATCTAAATCTAAAAAATCTGGTTTTGCTTTTTTTTCTTCGAGTGACTGAAAACTCTCTTCTATTTGTTTTAAAAATGATTTCATTATTGTATCCTATTTAATTCGTCAATTAAGTCCATATAACGCATTAATGATACGATGTGGGACTCGTTTAAACGTTTCATAGTTTCAACGTTACAAAGCATCTCTGAAAGTCTCGTAACCTTAATTTTTGTTACTTTGTCTGTTATATGTTTAGAATGTTCTGCTAATTTTCTTTTTAAATCTGGTATTACTTCAGAAACATATTCTTTCAATGTTTCAGTGTCATTAACATTAGTAATATACTTGTTTAATAAATGTTTTTGTGATTCTGATAAGCCTGAATATTTCTCGTTAAACTTATCAATCATTATCTTATATGTTAATAGTCTTGTATCCTTTTCTTGTTTAGAAAATTCTTCAATGATAACATCATTTGATATATTAGATTTTCGTTCTAATAACGTGTGTTCTAATACTGCATTTTTACACTCCAATAACTTTTTAGGATTATCTGAATCTTTATATTCAAATAACATGTATATCGAAGCTAATGCTTTATAATTATTAATATGTATTTTAGAAACTCGATCAAAAATAAAATTTTCAGATATTTCTTTAACTAGATTATATCTTTGTCTTTTTAATATACTTTGATTTAGTTCTTTATACGATTCTCTAATAGTTCTTATAAAATCTAACGCACGTGCCTCAGACTTATGTTGTTCTTTAATTAAAGAGTTGTATAAATTAAGTTCTTTTGATAGTTCTGTATTTTTACCGAAATATTTTTTTATAATATCAATAGTTACTGTTTTATCAGATGACATTGTTTCTGATGTAAGTTTCCTTACAAGCATTTCAAATAAGATTCCGGTGTTTTTATATTTCGAATGTTTTAATTTTTTCATACTGGTGCCAGTAGTTTTATTTATTAATAAATATAGACAAATTTATAAAAGATTGTTTTCGTCTAACATTGTGCCAGAATCTACATCTTTTGGTTCTGGATTCATTGTTTCTGATATAATCTTTTTACTTTTTTGATTTTTAAAATAAGTTAAAACATTTTTTTGTTCAGATGTCATTGACATTTTTCGTTGACGTGTATCTGGCTGGAATGCTGTTGTTTGATTTTTTATGTTAAATGCTTGGTCTATAGTTTTTTTACCTGTCGGATCCCATCCAAATTCGTTAGCGTGTTGTCCAGATTTAATTCCTTCTTTTGGCCGACCTCCTTTATCTTTTACTTCAACTTCATCGGAGCTCATATGCATTGATGCTAAATCATGGGGCGTCCCATACGATGTACCAGTTATAGTAGGATCATTTCCTTCCTGTTCAATTTGATTTTGTCGGAATCGTAATTTTAAATCTTCGATGACGTTGGTTCTTTCTTGCAACCATTGTTCTTCGGACATGTTAAATATAAATTCATATATATATTTGTCTGATACTAACTTGCTATCTTTCATTGTATTGGCAAGTTGTATCTTTTCGTTCATTAATGCAACCTTTTGTTGGTCGTATATAATAGATGGCGAAGTTAAAGACAAATCAAAGTTAATTAAATCTTCGCCTTCATATCCTTGTGATGCTAAATGAACGATTGCTATTTTATAAAGTTCAGAAGTTATAATTTTTTGAATTCGTTCAATTGTTCTAGCAAATCGAATATCCATAGAAGCTAATGATGTTTTTCCTTCTACTCCCTCACTATAACCTAAGAATGGTTTAGGTATTTTTAAAGCAGCCATCATTTTGTTTTTCACATATTCAATATCTTCTGTACCAGTCCATGTCATACCTGGTAATGTATCTATTTGTGTCGATGACTGTCCTCCACGTACTGGTAAAAAATAATCTTCAAGCATATTATTTAAATTAAACTTAAGATTATAATTTCCAGTATTTTGATCTACGTGTGGTATTTTTTTCATCTTATCGATGATTTGTTGCATAAATGTATCTACCTCATTTGGAGGAATATTTCCTATGTCAACTTTAAATATACGTTTTTCGGGTGCTCGCATTATTCTGTGAATAAGCATTGCATCTTCTAACATTGTTAATTTTTGAAATTCCTGTCTAGCTCCTTCTAACATTGATCTACCATATGGTAAAAAGTTTGAATCTGACAATAATCTAAAGTGGGCAATTTCAAAAACATCATACCATTCTTCATGTGATGATAAATGTTTAAACTTTATTTCATATTCGCCAGTTTCGCTATTATATTCTTCATATCTTTCTATCTCATAACTAGAAAGTGGCCTAGCATTAATTACTCCGACTTCGTCTGCAATATCAAGTTTTAAAAAGAAATCTCCATATTTAGTTACATTACGAATCCATGACCACATATTGAAATCGATATTCAGTATATCATAAAATAGATTGTAAAGTATTTTTTGAATTTTACTATCATTAGTTTTAATAGTTAAAATATCACCAAATTGATCTTCTAATGTAGATTCGTCAGAGTATATATCTAATGCAGAATGTATAATTGGATCTTTATCCATCATTTCATAATCAGTATATAACTGCATACGATTTTGATGCATATAATAATTAGAATCATATCCGCCATTCATTCCACCAACTTTATGTCGGTTAGATCCATGTAATCTTGTATATCGGTCAGAAATTTTACTTTTTGCTAAATTTCCATCTGATTGTAATCTATTAGTATCTAGTACTCGTAATTTGTTGTTTCCAACATCTTTTACAATTATATTTGTACTAAATAGATTTCTTAATCTTTTTCTTAAGGACGCCATATTCTTTTATTTTATTATAAATATAAGTACTTTAAGATCTAAGTAATTTTACAACAACCAGTGTAATCCTTCATCAGATTTACCATTATTCCAATCCCAGCCAGAATCATTAGGTTTATTTTTACCAGTATAAATAACACTATCTGTTTTTTGAAATTGTGATAGTGCACGTTTATTTAAGTCAATCCCTTGTTGTCGCAATTTTAATGATGTGTCTCGTAACCATAAGCCAATACAAAAAGCCATAGTTAAATCATCATTATACCCACCTTGTGCTTGAGCTTTACCATTTAACCAATGAAAGACAAATAGTTCTTGTATGAGTCGCTTACTGCGTATTACTGGTGTCTTTTCGCGCATATACATTTCTAATGCCGATATCATTAACGGTCGTGTTCTACTAGTCGTAGATACCCCAGGCACCATCTTTGATTTGTCTTTCATGTCATATCCTTTTTGTAATTGGACATCGACATCTACATAACCATCATCTTTATATGTATAAAATAAATTTTCGTAATTTCTGTCTAATGCTGGCTGTATTGCAGCCCAGCCGATATTTGCATTTTCAATCGCTAGTAATGCATTATTCCATTCTGTAGCAACGGTTACTAACATGTTGCCAAAATCTTTTGGAGGTAGTTTACCTTTATACTCAGCTACTTGAGTTATTGTTTCTACTTCAATTACGTGGAATGTAGACCAGTCGGCACTATCACCACGGGCAACATCAGCAATAACCATATAGTTTTTTGAGTAGTCAGGATATTCCCAAACCCAATAACCATGATCATACCCTCGTTTTTCTATAGGTTCAATACATGTTGATTCATATTCTGCTAAAATTTTACCGTCAATAACAGTATGCCCAGAACTTACAAAATCGCAATCACATTCCTGAGCAGCTCCGCGTTCTCCTAGTAATTGGGTTTGTCTATCTCTCCATTCCTGATCTCGATCTGGATGTACCGTCCAATGTAATTTTATATTGTTCCATTCGGTTTGTGGATTTGTTTCTCCATCAACCCACGTTTTATGAAACCAATTACCTATACCATTTGGGGTAGACAATACAATAGCACCTCCACCTGTTGATAGTGTTGCCTGTGATGCTATCCAAATTTCTTCAATGTTACGAATAAATGCGGCTTCATCAATTATTAATAATGATAATGCCTCTGATCGAGCACCAGTTGTTGCAGATGATACTGCTTTTATTTGCGAACCATTTTTAAATTTTAATGATAATTTGTTATCAGCTTCAATTGTACCTTTTAACCAGCTAGGTAAATTGTCATGCATTACTCTAACTTTAGTTACCAGGTTTTTTGCTACTTCTTGTGTAGTCGCAATAACTAAAACGTTGAAGTCTTCCTTAAATAACATGCTCCATAATGCAAAGCCTGCAGATAGAGTCGATATACCTAATTGTCTAGACTTAAGAATAACACTATATCGATTATCTCTAAGATTTGTCAATGAATCTTCTTGGAATGGATATAAATTAAATTTAATTTTTCCTCGTTTAGGATGTTGTATGTAACAATACTGCCGCATAAAAAAGACCGGGTCAGCAGCACACATTTGATATTGTTGCTGTATTATCTGTTTTATATTAGGCTGTGCCATTATTGAATTGCTCCTACTATTAATTTTCCGGTTAATACTGTTGTAAGAATACCAGCTCCAAACCAAATTACTTTATTATTGTACCATTTAGGCTGTAATCTGTTTTGTTGTTTAATATATAAATCTATATTAGATTCTAGTAAATCAATTTGTTGTTGTTTATATACTAATTGAAGTGAATCTAACTTAATTAATTCATCTTGTTTCTGTATAATTGATTTTTGTTGTTCTATTACAACGTTATTGATAGAATCTTTAAAATATAATTCATCTAATGTTTCTGATATATCTTGTATTTGTTGTTCCGTAAAACACGTATCAGGTACTGTTTGACTAATTCCGAATATCGGAAACAACAATATAATTACTAATTGTTTCATTTGTTTCTTTTAGTTTTTGAAACAATATTTTGTTTTGCCTGGGATGTAGTTTTCTTTGGTCGACCCGGTTTACGTTTTTGTGTTTTTGTAGCGTTAGTAGTTTTAAGATCTTGTTTTAATTGGGCTAACTCTGTTTTGGCTTGATGCTTTTGTGTTTTAACTGCAGCTTCTTTAACTTTTACATGTTCAATTTTCTTTGCGTTATCGTCAATTTTTTTCTGCGTTTTCTTGATTGGCTTCTTGCTAAAAATCTTGTTAAATGCAAAAATAAATGCAAATATTCCTACTATACTTACTGCAATAAGTTTACCATATGATTTAATCGTGTTCCACATTTTCATTTTGTTTCCTTTGTAACTATTTTATTTAATTTATCTAAAAAATCTTTTTTATATGACTCAAATCCTTTTGTAATTTTTTCTTCGAATTCTTCTGGCGTCATTTGTGCAGCCCATGTTTCAGTGTCGCCTTCACTATTAATAACTAGTTTAGATGCCGTAGTATAGGCTTCTCTTAACATATCAACATCTTGCTCTGCTTTTTTTAGCCATGCTAATGCATTAGCTTCTAGTTTCTTATTAGCATATTCTTCGAATTTACCCGTTTTCTTAAGTTCATGTTCCATATCAATAACACAATCAAAACACATTCCGTGTATTGCTCTCATTTTTTGATTAAGATAATAATCTGGATCACAAGTACATGTGTCTTTTGGACACTTGGCATATGATCTTAATTCTTGTCGAACTTCGCTAAGTACTTTTGAATTTTTTGGTTTTCTTGTTCTAAATCCGTCGAATTGTTCTACTATGGTAATGTTACCATTAGCATCAACATCTTCCCAGACATCGCCAATTTCATGATGCTCATTTCTTTTTTTCGCCGAATCAACATCACTAAACCCAACTGATTTTTTTGTTTGGAATTTGTGTGTGCCGTCTATCATTTGTTGAACGGCTTTTATATTTTGTAACTTATTCTTTTTTCCCATATTTTATTATCTTTAATTTTCCGTATAATCGTCTGATGGTGATGGTTTAGGTAATTTAATACCTGCGTTTCTCATTGCTGTAGCAATTGCTTTTTTAACTTCTTTAGATTTTTTTGCAGTCATACCAGCCATTAAGTCTTTAATTGGCTGCACGATATCTGGAGCTACTTCTATAGGAGTAGCATTTGTTAGTTTTGATTTTATATCTGCTACAAATGAATCGATTGACGCTTTCATTTCATTAGCTGTTGTAGATTTTGATGCATTAGTATCAGTAGTATCTGCAGCTGGTGTAGTTGTAGTTGCTGGAGATGGGCTAGGTGAACTTGAACCACCGCCACCTGAAAATGATGTTGTTGCTGACATATCAGACTCAGGCGTATCATCTATATCTACTTCTGGAGTATCCGTATCAACTTCTGGCGTATCCGTATCAGCTTCTGGTGTATCAACGTCTATATCTGCTTCTGGCGTATCAACGTCTATATCTGCGTCTGGCGTTGCTTCTGTATCTTCTTGTTCGAATACATAATTTTCGCGTAATACTTTAGCAATTTTACTTCTAATATAAGTTCTAAGTATTTGTTCTTTTTGATCTTCAGATAATTTAGAAATAGACTCTTTTAAAGATTCTTCATTTTCTGGTTTAGTTAGTGAGTTTGTAACAGTTACATGATCAATTCGTTCTAGTTTTTTAATATAATCTTCAGTACCTGCTAATTGTAATTTTTCAAATACTTTTCTTGCATGTTCCGGAGAATATTCTCCTTCCTCTACTTTTTTATAAATGTGATCTATAATCTTAGGAACCATATTTTCAACATCGTCTATAACATCAGTAGCATATTTTCTTAATACTAATGGTTGTACTCCCTTTGTTAAATTAGGAACCATACCATGAGCATCTTCTCCGGTATAATCTTTAATATCCTTACGTGTATTTGGTTTTGTTGATTTTTCTAAATCTTTTGGCGATTTATATTTCGTTTTATGTTTTTCTGCCATTATATTATCCATTTATTTATATATAAATATTACCTTGCGTATTTTAACACTCCTAATATCTGATTAACGGGTGCAAATGATCCTGTTAGTTTGTATGTATTACCACCATATGTAAATACTATGCCTTCTATAGGTACTATAGTATCAAACCCACCAATTCGCTCTATTTTTTTAAGTTCAGCTTCTAACTTCTTAATAGTTGTAATATCATCTGATGTTTGTAATTGTTTAATTAGATCGGTTAAATTTTGTTTTATGTCTTGTACTGCCGCCTTTGGATTTGCAGCAAGATAATTTTTAATATTTTTTAATACAACTGCTCCGAGTCTTAAGAAAATAGATTCGAATGGTTGTATATTTTGTTTTCGATATAATTTAAAGTCTTTTTTGTCAAATGCAGAAACCCAATCAGCAAATTGGTCGTTATCAATCATTTTTTTAACTTTAGTAATACTAGTAGACTTATCACCAAATGCCCAACGCAGTATTAGTAAATCTATTACTTCTGGTGTTATATTATATCCCAATTGGTTAGCTTTTTCTTGTATTACATTTTTCCACCACGCTTTATGATATTCGGAAACTGTGTCTGTATCTTTTAATCCATATTGATTTTTTAAACTATCAATTTCGGCAAAGAATGCATCTTGTCTATCTTCGAAATCTTCTACTTTACCCAATTTCATTTTGTTAGGAGGTATAAATGAAAACGTCTTTTGCAAATGAGCATTAGCATCTTGAATTACTTTTTGCAATGTACTACCGCCGGCTAAATCTGTTTGTACAACTTTACCAGATTCATCATATTCTACTAAATTATGAAATTGTAATACTGCTGCTTCATATGCAATAATATTTTTTGTAGCCGGATAAATAATTTCCATGTTTGCAAATACACGTCCATTTTTAAATATAGATTGTAATGTTCTAGGTGATAATTTACTTAATGCACTTGTTAAGTCAGCAGCTGTTTCTGTATATGCTTGTACTACTGATTTATATCCTTCTGCTGCTTCTTCCCCACTTTCGTCGACTATTTTCTGATACTTTTCTTGAAAACTAGAAATAATATCGGATGTTGTCATTGGATTTCTAACCGTCTTAACGCCACGAGCAAATCCAGGTTCGCCATTCTTCCATGTTACTTGTATATTTTGTCCGTCAGTCTTTTCTGTTACTGCCTGCTCGATGTCTAATCGACCTTCTAATGCCCTAGAAACAATTTCCTTCATATCACTAAACGTTAAACCATAAGAATCATATGGGTGATTCATATGACCGCCGGCGCCGCCTTCAGTTATTAATGACTCTTCTAGTGGAGCTCCGAATATTGTTTTACTAAAATTGTTAAAATCATAAACAAATTCTTTTCCTCTACTATTATCTAGAAATGTTTTTAATTTTTTAATTTTTTTGTCATGGGCTTTAGCCATTTTTGGAGTTTGATATCCTTCATTAAATCCGTTATTGTTATTTAATAGTTTACGCATCCACCAATCTTTGCTAAACACTGTTTCTTGTACCCCCGTTAACATTTGCCAAATATTTTTAACGATTGCTTCTTTAGTACCTGGATATGATGCTGCAAATGTTTCATAATCTTTTTCTGCAATTGCTTTTCTTACTGTGCTAGCAGAAATAGGTGTTCCGTCTGCGTATGCTAATGGATCTACATCAATTTCGAGTGGATTAACTTTGATACCTGCAGGCATTTTTCTACCACTTTTATCTCCAACTGTTTTATATTTTTCAACATTAGTACCAAAACTCATGGTACGGGCATAATCATCGCCTTTCTTGGATGCAGCCATTGCATATGTTCCGTTGTCTGTTTCTGGTAGTGCAAACAAGTATTCATATGCAGCCATAATTGGAGAATTGTAATCAGTGGGTTGCATCACAATTTTTGGATTACTATTAATTAGATTGAAAATTTCAGCAGTATCCTGTCTACTAACACTGTCTCGTTCTTTAGGTCCAATCAACATTATTACCCGTTCTACATTAGAAGATTGAGCATAACGATTTGCTAATGCTAAATGGGCTCCGGTTAATGGTTTGAACCCTCCTGGAAAAAGTACTATAGTTTTATTCATCTTATATAAATATTTGTTAGTTTAATTCTATGATTATTATTTAATTGGAGTTACTGGTTTGTTTACAGATGCCCCAACCGATCTTGATGATCTAAATACAATTGACTTCATTTTAAATACATCACTAGCTGTACCAGTATTACTATTTTCAACAGTAGTTGTTATTTTACAATGGGCGCCTTGAAATTTAGCAAATGTATCAACAAAATCGATTGCTAATGTACGACTTGTACCTCTCGTAGATGATGCCGGAACACTAGATACTAATGTTATAAATCCTAAACCAGGAGTTAATATTTCTGGCGTACTCCACGAGTCATATCCAGCAACATCTCCTGTAAATGTAGTAATACTAGCAGATTGTATATAAAACTTTGCTCGTATATTTCTAGAAGCAGTTTGTTGATTATTAAATTCACACATGGCAGAAAATTGTAATTGGGTTTCGCCTGGAAGAACAAATGTTTCAAATACAGACGAAGTTTGAGGAGTACTTAAATCACCAGTATAACTATATTCGTCTGCAGAATAATATATTAATCTTCCAACATTCGCACCGTCTACAAATTCAGAATTACTATCAAATAATACATCAGCGCCGTTTACTGCAATAAATGATGACGCAGTTACATCACCATTTGCTTGTAAATGAAATCCACTAGACGATATTTCTAAATTTCCATTTGCACCAGATATAAATTGTGATGCTGGATCTCCTAGAAAAAAACGTTTTGTATGAATATCTAGTTCAGAATCACTAGTTGAATATCGAAAATAATTATCAGAATCTGCATATAACTCTAACCCAACTCCGCTATATGGATTACCTTTTGATGTTTGGCCATTTAATGCAGATCCACTCCAAAGCAAAAATCCAGGAAATGCAGAATCAAATCCTTGATATCCTAATGACCTAATAAATCCAGTACTAGTATCACCTGTTATTGCTACTCCACTATTCAGTGAATTTGCTACATATAACGAGCCGGTAAGCATTGAAAAGTCGCCATCAACATATCGATTACCACCTTCCCAATTTTTATCATATACATATGTTATATGTTTACTAGCAACACCATCTACATTATAATATTCAACTTTAAAAGATATTTGATTGTCTATTTTATGAGTTGTTTCTATAAACGTTTTAATTCTAGTATAATTAGGAGTATATCCAACCTCATTATCAGTTGTAGTTCTAACGTCGGATATTTGCCATTGTCCAGATTCTACTACAAATATTAATGCACCATGTCCAGCATTATCAGTTTCAAAATTAAATACAATATCGTCAAATCTTTGTGAGTTTCCAGTTACTCTGAGTTCTCCAATTCGTTTACCTAATGTTACTGGTAATTCTTGGTTAAATAAATCAGTTGAGTCAAAATTAAATGCACTTCCTGACATATAAACACTAATAACCGGATCATTATTGTTACTGACACTACTACGAACACCTAATGCATCAAATGTTACCTTATATGACGATGTTGCAATAAATACACCGTTAAATGCATCTTTTGTTTGTAATGTTAAAACACTATTATTTGCTGA
>ENA-OUOG01000146-OUOG01000146.1-marine-metagenome-genome-assembly--contig:-NODE-146-length-87912-cov-4.887459_pt1 | contig 87912 bp, 75 predicted proteins | sample MGYA00248635_ERZ508505 | MGnify/ENA primary metagenome ERZ508505 (study PRJEB26176, sample SAMN06267871) | marine metagenome | isolation source: Saanich Inlet, British Columbia, Canada | place: Pacific... | reverse complement strand
GGTGTCATGAATGATCCTTCCAACCATCGATTGAGCGACACCGCCGACGACACCTTCTCCAAAATTCAGAACCAAAGGTTGGTCTACCGTGCCATTCTGAGCGGATTTGTGTGCAGCACTGGCGACCTGAATCAGCTTGTTTTCGATATGGGCATAAAAAATGACATCATCCGACCTGAGGTATTGGCTCATCGACTTGACCATGGCCCAGCCGATGTCAAAAATATTGTCTTTAGATAAAATGTCCTGAAAAATTTCTTTTTCGAGATTGGCAATGCGTTCGTTTTCCTTGGCCAACTTTTTAAGTCCTTCTTCTTCGGTCACATCATTGCAAATTGTTTGGATGGCCGCAATTTCTCCATCGGGAGATTTGAGGATGCTTGCCTTAATTTTTGCGATCTTAAAGTTTCCATTTTGAGAGGTAAAAGGAAAAAGTACTGCTCGAGATTGCTCTGTTTTGACCAGGTGGTTAATGAATTTAAAAAGGCGCTTGCTGTTGACGGATTGAAAGTCGTTAATGTGCGCCAACTTATTATTGTCGGCCATGTCAATCAGATCATAGGCCGCCTTATTTATTTTTAAGATATTGCCCTCAAGGTCAATGACTACCACTGCATCAATCAGATCCTCAAGTAAATGATTAGAGGAAATTTCTTGTTTGAGGAGCTTGTTGCTTAACTCAAGATTATCCACATAGAGCGCCCGAATTCTGTCTTCAACAATTTTTTCTGCTTTTTGTTTTGCGAGTTTTTCTCGGGCTAGGGCACGCCTTAATATGTCTATTTCGCTATTGCTCATGAATTTCAATGGTGAATTGGGTGGTATGGTCTTGATTAGTGAGTTTCTCCATACTGATCGCCCCTTGCTTATTAAAATGACCCAAGGTTTCTTTGATCAGTCCAATGGCGAAATGCGCCAATTCACGCTGGGAGGTGTAATTGATGACCAACTTATTTTTGGTTTGAAGGACATTGGTGAATTTGGGCAATTCAGCGTCCTCATAAAGCTTCCGAACTTCTATATGAATGTGATTTTCTATACCAGCGATCAGATCTAGAGGATTGGAATAGTCGGTAATGATGTAATCGTGCCGTGTGATCAGATGGGGGAAAACGAACCTTCCAAAGCCCTCTAAAAGATCTTCTAAAGGGATTTGTTTTTTTTCTGACACTGCACTGACAAGAGCAACGAGCTCACTAAAAGCATAGCTTTCATAAGCTACATATATTCCTTTGGAGGGCAGATCAATTTCAGTGAGCAACTCATCTACCAACGCTAAACCGAACGATTCTTCAACATAATCGGTCAAATAACTAAAGATAAATCCTTTCATAATTTATTGATTTGTTCTGACTGCGACCAATAGGCTAAAATGATTTGCAGATTTGATTTATACTGGGCATAATCCACACTTTTGACAAAATACCCGGCGATGCCTAATTGCCTACAAGTCTCAACATCAGCTTTGTTGTTTGAGGTCGTGTGCACAACTACTGGAATATTTTTGAAGACATCGTGATTGGAGGTTATTTTCAGAAATTCAACACCATTCATTTTAGGCATGTTCAAATCTAAGAGGATGAAATCAGGAAGACTTTCTGGATGATTTTTGAGAAAGTCAAGTCCTTCTTCTCCATTTTCTGAAATATAGATTTCGACAGTATCTTGGGCAGCCCCAAAAATTTTCTTGATGCCTAATTGTGCAATTTTGTCATCTTCAATCACTAAAATCTTCATAAATTCGTTTATTAGGGCGATTAAACCTTCAGTTAAATTCGTGATACAAGATAATAAAAAGTAAAACTTATCTTGAGGAATTCTCTGAATAATTATGCCGCAGTGATAATAGAATGAGGGCAGTAACTTTGCTCAGCGTTCCATGTTTTTAGTCTGTTTTGAGCAATGAGAATAACTCTAAATATATTGTGCTTTTTGGTTTGCTGCAGTTGCGATCTAGTGATTAAGCAGCGCATCAATCTCGAGGATACCCTAGCCATTGAGCTTGCAGAAATCGATTGGCAAAGTGTGGATACTTATCCAACCTTTGGGGTTTGCAGTGCGGTTCTGGAAAAAGAAGATCAGGAGGTTTGTTTCCTCTCAGTCATCACCCAAAGCATACAAAAATTCGTGACCCAAGAAACAAGCTTGTCTCTACAAAAAGGACAACAGCGGGTTGGTGTTTCTATAATGGTGTCTGCTGATGGCCTGCCTAGATTAAAATTTGATGAAGCATTCGTGGATCAATATCCCGAATTGCAAGCCATTGCAGAAAAAAGCCAAAATGATCTTGCAGGACAGGAGCTGACTCCAGCAATTAAGCGCGGATTGCCCGTCCAAATTAGTTATGCTTTTGAGTTGACCTTAAAATAAATAGGGGTTGTTCAAAATTGCCGATCCTTCCATGTGTAACGCCCCCGATAACTTAATGCCCCTAGAAATAGTGTGAGTAAAGGGTAGGTGAGGGCTCCAAGTGTGGTGTTGATGACCATAACTAAGCAGGAGCGTTGCTGCTGTTTTTGGCGCCATGTCAAGAAATCAACCACTATCTTGACTGATACTGTCACCATGAATATTGTCCAACTTGCAAGGCCCAATACGGCAGCAAAGAAAAGAGCGAGCACACCAACATTAGTGCCCAAAACCAAAATGGCTATGGCGGAAAGGCGCCAAGAGCCAATAGCTCTTGTTTTGGAAGCCCACCGCATGCGCTGGAACCATAATTTGCGCCATGTTTCAGCGCCTTTGGTCCATACCAGTCCACGATCGTCGTTCATGAACACCGCACGATATGTGGGGTGTAGCGCAACTTTCCGAAGAAGAAAAACATCGTCGCCAGAGGCGATGTGTTCATTGCCCTTGTAGCCGTTAAGCGCCTCAAAAACAGATGATTTAAATGCTAAGTTAGCACCGTTGCATAGAACGGGGTCGTTTTGAAAGGTGTAATTCGTGACGAGTTGAAGCGCGCTAAATTCTGCATCCTGTAAGTCGAATAGTAAATCATGGCCGCCGGTAAGGGCCACTGGTCCAGCGATAAAATCTGGACTTTGAGTTGCGATCAGATCATTATAAGCATTGAGCCAGTCCCGACCCATAGTGGTATCCGCATCAAGGGTAATGATCCAAGGATAACGACTTTGGTTGATGCCCTGAACGAGGGCTTGTTTTTTGGGAGAAAAGCTGGTCCCATAAGTGTGCAACAGCTGAGCATCTAGCTGACTTTTTGTTAAAAGTGCTGAAAGGATTATTGGCCCATCGTCTGTAGACTGATCATTGACAAAGATCACTTCAAAATGATCAATCGGGTAGTTTTGCTGGTTGAGTCCATCCCACAATGCTAAGAGATTTTTGGCTTCGTTGCGCATGGGGACAATGATGCTGAATTTGGCCTTTAAATCAGCTGCTGGGACGGGCGTGCTTTTTTTTTGTTTTCTGTCGTGAGCCACCAACAGCAACATCAGCGTGGCATAAGGCATGATGCACATGACTGTAATTAGGCCCATCGATGATTTTTAGAGGGTAAGAATTGCCAAAGCGCGCCCAGAATCAACGGTCCAAGAGTGCTCAAAACCCATTGTAGGGAAACGGCACTTAAAATCACCACTGGCTCAAGCCCCATTGGGCTAAAAATGATGAGGGCTATACCACTTCGGATCACCACATCGAAAAGGGCGAAAACGGGAATCAATGCCTGAAATAAATAAAGGCAAGCCACCGCAGAAAGTCCGGAAAAAAATGAAAGATCAGCTCCCATGAGTTCAAAAACCAGGACGAACATGACGCTAAAAGTGCTATAGCGCAGAATTGATAGACTCAGTAGCACCAAAAAATCTTTTAGGGGGAGTTGCCAGTTTTGTTTGCTGAAGAAGCGTGGGCTAATTTGTTTTTTCTTAGCCCAGACAAAAAGTGCCAGGACTGCGATGCTGACGGCCAGCAAAGGCGTCATAGTATCAAATAATTGCCCTTCTGGCCAAGGCCAGAAGGGCCGGCTGATCAAAACACTGCAAAGGCCAAAGAGTAAAGTTGCCGACAGTTGGGTGCCATGGATATAAGCTTGGATGGCGAAGATTCGGGGCCGCTGCGGCGGCGGATAAAATGCGGCTTTTGCTCCGTATTCGCCTATGCGACTCGGGGTGATGACTGCCCAATGAAAGGCCATAAAACACTGCTTGGCAGCGGTCTTAAATTTGAGTTGTTGCAACTCATGGACGCTGTATTGCCATTTGGCAATCTCCAGCATCCAATTGAGCAGGGCCAAATTCAAAATAAGGACGAACAACGGCAGTCGCTCTGCAGTAAATACTTGAGTCATAGATTCAGCCATATAGGAAGGCGTCTCATGCCATTTGGTGATGACGATCATGGCCGCTGCAATCAAGGTCAAAACCTTTAGGGCATACCAGGCATATTCCTTAAGTTTGTGAGACAAGTGATTCATCCTTGGCTAAAATAAGAAACATTTCAACGACATGGCGAGCGAACGCATCATATTAGGCATTGATCCAGGAACAACCATTATGGGTTTTGGCCTCATTAAGGTGGTGGGGAAGTCAATGGAATTCATGCAGTTGAATGAATTGAAATTATCTCAGTATGATGATCATTATGTCAAACTCAAACACATTTTTGAGCGCACTATTTCTCTAATCGATACCTACAATCCGGATGAGATTGCAATTGAAGCACCGTTTTTCGGCAAGAACGTACAATCGATGCTCAAATTGGGGAGAGCACAGGGCGTTGCCATGGCCGCGGGCTTGAGTCGCGAAGTTCCGATTACAGAATATTCTCCCAAAAAAATCAAAATGGCCATTACGGGCAACGGCAATGCCTCCAAAGAGCAAGTCGCTAAAATGCTTCAGAGTTTGCTGCACCTCAAGGAATTGCCCAAAAACCTTGACAGTACCGATGGTTTAGCGGCAGCAGTATGCCATTTTTATAATTCAGGGTCCATCACCACAGGGGCGACTTACTCAGGGTGGTCCGCGTTTATCAAACAAAACGAAGACCGAGTCGGTTAAGTTTGCGATTATGGCCGGTCTTTATTTCCATATACCTTTTTGCAAGCAGGCCTGTCACTATTGTGATTTTCATTTTTCAACGTCGTTAAAGCAAAAGGATCAAATGATTTTGGCCATGCAACGAGAGTTGGTGATGCGCGCTGATGAGCAAGTTGCACCGATTAAAACGATTTATTTTGGTGGTGGCACACCCTCGCTACTGACGGCCAAAGAAATTAGTGATATTATCGATCTCGCTTACAGTCATTATAGAATCGAGCGGGATGTTGAAGTGACATTAGAAGCCAATCCAGATGATATTGACTCAAAGAAATTACTCGATTTTAGAGCCGCTGGAGTCAATCGTTTGAGTTTGGGCATTCAATCCTTTAAAGGTCATGATTTATCAATAATGAATCGGGCACACAATATGGACCAGGCCATCAAGGCCCTCCATGCCACGGCCCAGATATATCAAAATTACAGCATAGATCTTATTTACGGTCTGCCTGAGCAAACTATGGCAGACTGGCAATACAATCTCGACATTGTTCAATCGGTTGGTGTTCCTCATATTTCGTGCTATGCCCTCACCCAAGAGCCCCAGACAGCCATGGATGTATTGATCAAGAAGGGCCAAATGGCGCCTTTAGATGAGGTTCAGGCCCAGGCACATTATTTTGCCTTATTGGACTGGGCTGAGCAAAATGATTACATCAACTATGAGTTTTCAAATTTTGGGCGACCAGGTTTTGCGTCAAAAAATAATATGGCCTATTGGTCTGGCCAACCTTATATCGGAATTGGTCCGTCTGCTCATAGCTATGATCAGAAAAAAAGAAGCTGGAATAAGGCGCATAATATTTACTACATCAGAGATGTCAACAATAATGAACTGCCGTCGTCGGTTGAGGTCCTAAGGCCTGTTGATCACTTCAATGAATACGTGATGACTCGATTGCGCACTGCCTCGGGCATTAATTTGAATGAAATTGAGGAAAATTTTGGCCCAAAGGTTCGCCATGGCCTGTATCAAGAGGCACAAAAGCACTTGAAATCAGGAGTTTTGACTTTTGTTCAAGAATGTTTGGTGGTCACCCGAAAGGGAAAATTTTTGTCTGATGGAATTGCAAGTGATCTATTCTTATTAAATTTAGAGGAATGAAGTTACATCTGGAGATTGGGAATGAGCCTTATTGGATTGACACCAGTCAAGCAATAGATCTTTCTATGGCCATCAAGACCAATGGTCAACCCCAGGCATCAGCTTGGTATATAGACAAGCCAAAAAGACAGGCTGTAACATTAGAGGACTGGACCGGTAGTGTGGCAGAGGGTGCCGCGGTCAATTTTAATGACTTGATGTTCAATCCCCATGCTCATGGCACCCATACAGAGTGTTTGGGGCATATAACAGAGGCGTTCCATTCGGTTGAGGGTGTGCTCAAAGAGTCGTTTTTCATCACAGATGTGATCAGTGTGACACCAACCAAAGTCGGAAATGATTTGGTGTTGACTGCTCAAGACATTCTCTCTGGTATTAGTGAAGAGGCTCCTCAAGCGGTGGTGATCAGAACACTACCAAACAGCACAAAAAAACAGACCACGAAGTACGACCATACGCACTGGCCATTTTTGGAACCAAAAGCAGCAAAGGCATTGGCAGAGATGGGTGTGATGCATCTATTGATCGATTTGCCCTCTGTGGATCCTGAACAGGACCAAGGCGCGTTATTGGCGCATCGCGCATTTTGGCAAATGCCAGACACCCCGCGTTACGGAGCGACCATTACCGAATTCATATATGTGCCTGATGCCGTTATTGACGGCCGATACCTCCTTGAATTACAGACTGCAGCAATTGAAAATGATGCCACCTTGTCCCGGCCACTTTTGTATGTGTTACAGCACAAAAACCAATGACAGGATGGTTGATGTAGAGCAACTCAGAACCTATTGTTTGGCAAAAAAAGCAGTGACCGAGTCTTTTCCTTTTGACGCAGACACCCTGGTGTTTAAAGTGGGCGATAAAATGTTTGCCTTATTCGCTTTAGACGCATACCCTTTGAGGATCAACTTAAAGTGTGCACCAGAAATTGCACTAGAATTAAGGGTGCAATATGACGGCTTGGTCTTGCCTGGTTACCATATGAACAAGGCGCATTGGAACACCATTGAGGTCAGACCGCCATTAAATCCAAAGGACTTGATGCAATGGATCGATGATTCCTATGATTTGGTGGTCGCTCGTTTGCCCAAAAATCAGAGACAAAAATTGTTTTAAGTCTTGTGGTTTATTCGCCCCCTAACCACAACTCATGTCCGCGACAATGCGCCACTGACCATCTATATTCTTGAATATGATCATGAAAGTGCCTCTCGCTTCACCCTTGTCTCTAGCCAAGTGATAACGTCCCATGACCCAATACGCATCAGGATTTATTGAGCTGATATCTTCAAGAGTAAAGGTTAGAATGCCAGAGTCTTTCGGCGTCGGATAAGATTTCAGATAATTGTTAAGTGTGTTGGTCCAGCCACTGGTGATCCCGTTACTGCCAAAAAATTTCAGCGCATCGCTCTGCCAATATCCTGCCATAAAACCTTCGATGTCGTGCTGACTCCAGGCGACCTCTTGTGCTTTCATAACGCGCTTAATGGCTGCTACAGCTTCGGGATCGTTTTGGCCCGAACTGATTGACCAGACCAGGCAAAATACGCCAATGATAAATCGTTTCATATCAAAAAGTTTTACATAAAGATACTGGCTTTTTTAGTCCATATGAAAAAATAAAAATAACTTCGAAAGCTTAATCAGAGAATCTATGGTCGATGTTACTGTTTTGACTTGCAAGGCTTATGACCGGCCTGAAGTGGTGAGTGCTTACACGGATAATATTCTTTTGGAATACCACTACCTAAAAGCAGCACTCGAAGCGAAAGGTCTGAAAGTAGAGAGGACCTATTGGGACAACCCAGATTATGACTGGTCGCAAACCAAGGCCATTGTCTTCAGAACAATTTGGGATTACTTTGAACGTTTTGATGAGTTTTGGCCCTGGTTACAAGCGGTTCAGGCCCACACCAAGCTCGTCAATCCTATGAATTTGATCGCTTGGAATATTGACAAGCATTATCTGAAGGACCTGGACCAGTGGGGGATTCCTATAGTGCCAACAATTTTTGTAGACAAGAGCCATCCATTACCTCTTGAACTGCTGGCTAAAAACAATAACTGGGAGGCGGTCGTGGTCAAACCAGCCATTGCAGGAGGAGGTTATCTGACTTATAAATTGACTCAAGAAGAATGGCCCAAGGCACAATTGTTATTCGAAGAATTGGTGGGGCAGAGAGATATGTTGGTACAAGGGTTTGTTGAGAGCATCACGACTAAGGGCGAAATTTCACTGATGGTTTTTGACGGAATTTATACCCACGCGATCCTCAAGAAAGCCAAGTCAGGAGATTTTCGCGTTCAAGACGATTTTGGCGGTACTGTTCACCCATATCAAGCGAGAGACTCGGAAATTGCGCTTGCCGAAAAAGTCATGGCGCTTTGTGATCCGGTTCCAGCTTATGGTCGGGTAGATATTGTTTGGGATCAACGTGGTCAACCTATGGTTTCGGAATTAGAGATCATAGAGCCAGAACTTTGGGTCCGAGAATGTCCTGAATCCGCAGCCTATTTTGCTCGAGGGATAAAGCGTTATCTCGACACTAACGCCAACCAATAGCACTACGATCGGGCTTGTGAGGCATTGACTTTTTAGAACCGTAAAACAATATGATAATGTCTATTGAAAAATTACTTTTTGAGCGTTCAAGCCAGTGCGAACTTTGTCAAAATGACCAAGACTTAAAAGGCTATTCTGTTCCTGATTCACCCGTTTCAGATATTACAAGCCATGCGTTATTGTGTCAAAAATGTCTGTCTGATCTCGAGGGATCTGAGCATGATGAACATCATTGGCGTTGTCTTAATGATGCAATTTGGCACCCTGAGCCGGCGATACAAGTCTTGGCTTGGCGCATACTGCAACGCATCAAAGATCGCGGCTGGCCTCAGAATTTGATTGATATGATGTATCTGGATCCAGAGACGGCCCATTGGGCTGGAGCCTCAGGGGATGGGCAAGACCACCAGTCTTCTATCCAACATCGTGATGTCAATGGAGTTTTGTTGTCGCCTGGTGATTCTGTAGTTCTGATTAAAGACCTCAAAGTCAAAGGCAGTAGTATGGTCGCCAAGCAAGGGACAGCGGTCAGAAGGATTTCCCTTGACCCCGATAACGGCACCTTTATAGAAGGTAAGGTTGGGGGGCAAACTATCGTATTAGTGACTCAATATGTCAAAAAAATATAGGGTTTTTATTACTGTTTCCGATGCAGTGCGACGAAGTGGTGATAGAACTGCGGAATGGTTTCTATGCCTTTAAAATAGTTCCAAAGCCCGAAATGCTCGTTCGGCGAGTGAATGGCATCGCTGTCAAGACCGAAACCCATTAAAATAGTTTTTTGACCTAAAGCCGATTCGAAAAGGGACACTATGGGAATACTGCCTCCACTGCGCTGAGGCACTGGTTTTTTTCCAAAAGTACTTTCATAAGCCATCGACGCTGCTTGATATCCTATATGATCAATAGGCGTGACATAGCCCTGTCCACCATGATGAATAGACACTTTTACACGGACACCCTTGGGGGCAATAGCTTTGAAATGTGCGGCAAATAGCGCCGAAATTGTCTCCCAGTTTTGATGGGGCACTAGCCTCATACTGATTTTGGCGTAAGCCTTACTGGCAATGACTGTTTTGGCTCCTTCACCCATATAGCCGCCCCAAATACCATTGACGTCTAGAGTCGGTCGTATGGCATTACGCTCGTTGGTGGAGTACCCTTGCTCGCCATAGACCTCTTCGATGTCTAATGACTTGCGGTAGGCCTCTAGATCAAAAGGGGCTTTAGCCATTTCAGCGCGCTCAAGTTCAGAAAGTTCTGCAACATCGTCATAGAATCCAGGAATGGTGATGTGGTTTTTTTCGTCATGCAGCGAAGCAATCATTTTGCTCAAAACATTAATGGGATTTGCCACTGCCCCCCCATAAAGTCCACTGTGTAGATCTCGATTTGGCCCCGTTACTTCAACTTCGACATAAGACAGCCCGCGCAGTCCAGTAGTGATCGAAGGTATATCGTTGGCGATCATTCCGGTATCGCTGATCAATATAATGTCATTGGCTAACTGCTCTTTGTTGTTTAAAACAAAATCTGTGAGGTTTTTACTTCCGACTTCTTCCTCCCCTTCGATCATAAATTTAACATTACAAGGCAATTGATCGGTGGCGGTCATGTATTCAAGAGCCTTGACATGCATATACATTTGGCCTTTGTCGTCGCAGGCACCACGAGCAAAAATTGCGCCATCGGGGTGTAATGCTGTGGTTTTGATTATCGGGTCAAAAGGTGGGCTGTCCCAAAGGTCAATGGGGTCCGGCGGCTGTACGTCATAATGGCCATAAACCAAAATTGTTGGCAATTCAGGATCTAACAGTTTTTCGCCATAAACAATAGGATTGCCTGGGGTCTGATGAATGGCCACATGATCACATCCCGCCTCTTCCAAAGCAGTTTTGACTTGCTCAGCGGTCTGAGTAACTTGTTGTTTGAATTTTGGGTCGGCACTTATAGAAGGGATTTTGAGCAATTCAATAAGTTCACTCAAAAATCGGTCCTTGTGTGTTTCGATATAACCTGCGGCGCTTTTCATGTTGTTTTTCTTTGGTGGAGCCGAAGTTACGAAAAGTCATAATTTTTAAATAGGGCGTATTTGTTAATTATAAAACTTGTGTATATTTGCCGTCCTAAGCAGGAAAATCCATTGCGGCTGTGATGGAATTGGTAGACATGCTAGACTTAGGATCTAGTGCCGCAAGGCGTGGGGGTTCGACTCCCTTCAGCCGCACAAAAGCCCAGGCAATGCGCCCGGGCTTTTTTTTGGATCCACACGCACAATGGCGTAACTTGTCAAGATGAAAGGAATCCAACAACAATTGTCCTGTGCGCTATTTGGTGCCGTCATGAGTTTGACACCCATTGAGGCAATCGCTCAGAAATTATACAGTGTAGCGTATGCCCACCAGGCTCAGGTAAAGGTTTTTGTTACAGAATATGCCCACCAAGCTGATCTCTTGGTATTCAAAGTGGTCTATGATCATCAAGCCAAGGGTAATGAGGGATTTTGGCACTTCACAGATTATGCCCACCAAGCCCACAAAAAGATTTTTTTTGTAGACCATGCCCATCAAGCGGAGTTAAAAGTTCATTTCGTTAGCCACCAGCATCAAGCCTCATGGCGTAATAATGGGCTCAAACATCTTCTTTATTAAGCCCGGTCCGGACTGCTCTGTTTTGGTTATCTTTGCCAAGCAAAAGACATTGCTATGACGTCAGAAGAGCACTTTTTATCAAAGCCGTATGGCCCAAAACCTGATTCTGGGGTTTTGGCCTATCAGGCGCCCAGCAATATTGCTTTGGTCAAGTACTGGGGTAAATACGGAGATCAATTGCCAAAAAATGCAAGCATTAGTTTTACTTTGGACCATTGTGTCACACAAACTCATTTGCATTTTAAAAAAAAGGAAACATCAGGGTTTTCGATTGCGGTGTTATTTGATGGGCAGCCACAGCCTTCTTTCGTTCCAAAAATTCAGCAATTTTTTGACCGAATTGTCAAGTATATGCCATTGCTTGAGGCGTTTCATTTCGATATCAAAACCACCAACACCTTTCCACACAGCAGTGGAATTGCCTCTTCTGCGAGTGGTATGGCGGCGTTGACTGGTGCTTTGTTGGCGCTAGAGAACAGCTGTCTCAAAGTGCCATTAGCGCCTTCGGATTTTGAGCAGAAGGCGTCATTTTTGGCCCGTCTCGGGAGTGGCAGTGCAGCACGGAGCATCCAAGGGCCTATGGTCGTTTGGGGGAAACATCCACATATTCCTGAGTCTGACAATTTGTTTGGAACATTGTATCAAGCACCTATTGATCCGGTGTTCAGATCTTTTCAAGATACCATTTTGCTGGTCGACGAAGGCGAAAAGGTGGTGAGCAGTACAGTAGGCCACGCACTGATGCACGACCATCCATATGCCCAGTCGCGGTTTGATCAAGCGCAAAAACATTTGGCCGACCTCATGCCCATTTTGGCCAGTGGCGATTTATTGGCTTTTAGTGATTTGGTCGAAAGAGAGGCCCTCGCATTGCATGCCATGATGCTGACCTCTGACCCAAGTTTCATTCTGATGAAGCCGAACACACTGAGTATTATTGAGGCCATCCGCCGATACAGAGCTGAAACAGGTCATCCGGTATGCTTTACCTTAGATGCAGGCGCGAATGTCCATGTCTTGTATCCGGAGCAGTGTAAATCTGCTGTCCTTCAGTTTATTGAGCAGGAGTTAAAGGGTTTTTGTAGTGGAGGCAGATATATCACGGACAGAGTTGGCCATGGATTAAAAAAACTGTAATTTTACATGAAACAGAACTCGATGCGCGGCCCCTTGTTTTATTCAAAAATCCTGCTCTTTGGCGAATACGGAATCATTAAAGATTCTAAGGGCCTATCAATTCCCTACAATTTTTATAATGGCGCGCTCAAAACACCAGAGGTTCAGACGCCAGAGACCAAGTCCTCAACCGCTCATTTAATTAGGTTTTCGCAATACTTACGTCAAGCGACGGCGCTCAAAGAAATTGGGGTGGCTTTTGACCTGGACCGATTAGATGCAGATTTGTCCCAAGGGATGTATTTTGATTCGAGCATTCCTCAGGGTTATGGTGTTGGGAGTAGTGGCGCTTTAGTGGCGGCAATTTATGATGGCTACGCAGATGCTAAAATTACCGTCTTAGAAAATCTTACCCGCGAAAAATTATTGCAGCTCAAAGCAATTTTTGCTCAAATGGAATCTTTTTTTCACGGCAAGTCATCGGGTTTAGATCCTCTGAACAGTTACCTAAGTTTGCCGATTTTGATCAATTCACAAGATCATATTGAACCCGCTGGTATCCCATCCCAAACCAAGAAAAGCGGTGGGGCTGTTTTTTTACTAGACAGCGGCATTACGGGCGAAACAGCTCCAATGGTTCAAATTTTCATGGAAAAAATGAAAAATGAGGGCTTCAGAAGCATGCTGAAAAATGAATTTGTGAAGCACACTGATTCGTGCGTTGAAGATTTTTTGAGGGGTGATGTATCTTCCTTATTCGGAAATATCAAGCAGCTCTCTAAAGTGGTGTTGGATCATTTTCAGCCGATGATTCCTCAAAAATTTCACAGCTTGTGGCAAAAAGGAATAGACAGTAATGCCTATTATCTCAAACTCTGTGGTTCAGGTGGTGGAGGCTATATGTTGGGTTTTACTCAAGACCTTTCCGCAGCTCAAGCGGCCCTTAAAGACCATAAACTCGAAGTGGTTTACCAGTTCTAGAGTGCTCTAATTCTTGCGCGTATGCTCAGTCGCAAACAAAGACATATGTTCCTCAAACTTTTGGGCCTCTTCTCGGTGGTTCGCGGTTATGCTATTATTGTCTTGGTCTCCGCTCAAGTCCTTACAGCTGTTTTTATTTTGTCGCCAAATGACTCTATTGGGTCGGTTCTCAAGCAAATTGATTTATGGCTGCTCATAAGTGCTTCTTCGTTGGCGATTGCTGCAGGCTATATCATTAACAATTTTTATGACAAAGAAAAGGATTTGATCAACCGGCCCAAAAGATCAATGTTGGACCGTCAGGTGAGACAACAAACGCAACTTACCGGTTATTTTCTTTTGAATTTTTGTGCTGTATTGCTGTCTAGTGCTGTATCCTTTAATGCTGTTTTGTTTTTTACAGGATTCATTTTTTTGATGTGGTATTACTCACACCGCCTAAAGAAATACCTGTTTATTGGCAATATTTCGGCAGCCATACTCTCTGTGATGCCTCTTTTTGTTCTGGTTGTCTATTACCGAAATTTTGCACCGATCATATTGGCTCACGCTGGATTTTTACTTTTGTTGTTAGTGCTGCGAGAGGTCATCAAGGATCTGGAAAATCTCAAAGGAGATTTGGCCCAAAATTATCAGACCATCCCAGTGGTCTATGGAGAACGTGTGGCTAAGTTTTGGGCGACACTGCTATTGGCTCTGACTTATGTCCCTACGGTGATTCTTCTGGAGTACTTTCCTATCGGTGGAATGCGGTATTATTTTTATGCGACCATTTTGATGCTGTTGCTATTTGTTGGACTGCTTTGGCGGGCAAGGGATAAGAAAGATTACTTGATGTTGCATGCCCTGCTGCGCTTGGCTATTGTCGTAGGGATCGGCAGTATTGTTTTACTGGATTTCCAGAAGGTTCAAGTGATTTGGTCATGATCAGCAACATGATTTATAATAAAGGTCATAAAAAAACGAAGACCTGAATTAATAGTTATCTTTGCGCAAAATTTAATCACCTGAGGTAAATCGTGTTATGGCAAAAAATGAAACATCAAAATCTGGATCCCAATCTTCAAAAGGACCGAGGTCTCAGGGGCCATCAGGGGCCAAGAAGCCATTTAAAAAACCATCTAACTTTCGTCCAGACCGCATCAAAAAATCCATCACAAGTCCGGCTGCCAAATCGAATGCCCCTAAAAAAGAAGGTATTCGCCTGAATAAGTACGTCGCCAATAGCGGAGTTTGTTCCAGACGAGAGGCCGACACCTATATTGCCTCGGGATTAGTGACGGTCAATAATAAGGTCGTCAACGTTATGGGTTATTTGGTCAAACCAGGAGAAGAAGTCAAGTTTGATGGGCGCCGCCTGCAACCAGATCCGCCAACCTATGTATTGTTGAACAAACCTAAGTCTGTTGCCTCTACCAATAGCGAATCCAAGGGATTGACGGTCATGGATTTGATTGCCAATGCCAGTACCGCAAACTTGAAACCGGTAGGACGACTTGGTCGCAATGCAACAGGGTTGTTTTTGTTTACCAACGACGACCAGCTCATGAACAAGCTCCACAAAAAGGGAATGCCTAGACTTTTTCATATTGAGTTGGATAAGAATTTAAAAGCAGCAGATCTGCAAAAAATAAAAGAGGGCTTTGCTCTTGGGGAACGCACTATTCAGGTAGAGGACGTGAGTTATGTTGCCAACAAACCCAAAAAAGAAATTGGCCTAAAAATCAAGAACCTTGGCAATAGTGTGATTAGAGAAATGTTTGAACACTTGGGTCATCAAGTGGTCAAAGTGGATTGTGTGACATTGGCGCATTTGACCAAAAAAGACTTGCCAAGAGGTCGTTGGCGCACACTGACCACAGAAGAAATCGACTTATTTTCAATGCTTTAAGGCGACATAAAATATTTTTTGATTTTTTTTTGCTTTCGGTAAAATAATCAAAAAAAAAATTACATTTGCCGTATTATTAGCTGAACTAGTGAAACAGGTTTTTACATTCGGGTTTTTGAAAATCAGGAAGTCATATTCAAAAACAGCTTACAAGGTAAGGCACCGAAATTTAAAGCTAGCTTCCGTATTATCTGCACCGCATCTCACAGCCTTGCTCCGCAAAAAGGTTTGGGCAATGCTCCCTATTATTGTATGATTAGCGTTTGACTTTTTGACGCATTCTAGTGATTTAATCATACCATAATCTGCACACAAAAACAGTGCTTTTACTTTAAAATGAACACAAAATACATCGATCTCATTGATCAGACCTACGATTTCCCTCAAGATGAATTTCGTTTGGAGGAGGATGGTTTACTTTTTCACGGTATTCCATTAATGGATTTGGTAGCAACTTATGGGGCACCATTTAAGTTTACTTATTTGCCAAAGATATCGGAGAATATTAACCGAGCCAAGCAATGGTTTGCCGAGGCCATTGAAAAACAAAATTATAAAGGCACCTATAATTATAGTTATTGTACCAAGAGTGCACATTTCAAGCACGTCCTGGTCGAGGCCCTCAAAAATGACATTCATATCGAAACGTCATCGGCCTATGACATTAATATCGTCGAGAACCTTAAAGCAGAAGGCCGCATTAGTGACAGCAGTTATGTCATTTGCAATGGGTTCAAGCGTGAGGAGTACATCACCAATATCGGCCGGCTCATTAATGGAGGACACAAGAAGTGTATTCCAATAATTGACAATTACGAAGAGTTAGATTTACTCTCTGATGCGATCGAAGGGGATTTTAGTATTGGGATCCGTATTGCTTCTGAAGAGGAGCCTAAATTCGAATTTTATACCTCACGTCTTGGGATTGGGTATAAGAATATAGTGCCTTTTTATGAGGACCAAGTCAAATATAATGATAAGGTAGAACTCAAAATGTTGCATTTTTTCATCAACACGGGCATCAAGGACAATGCTTATTATTGGAATGAGTTAGTGAAGTGCTTGAAGGTCTATACAAGACTCAAGAAGATTTGCCCAAGTTTGGACAGTTTGAATATCGGCGGGGGGTTTCCAATCAAAAACTCATTGGCATTTGACTATGACTATAGTTATATGGTCAATGAAATCATTAATCAAATCAATGTGACTTGCGCCAGTGAGGAAGTTCCGGTGCCACATATTTTCACCGAATTTGGCAGTTTTACCGTTGGGGAAAGTGGTGGAGCGGTATACGAGGTGCTTTACCAAAAGCAGCAAAATGACCGGGAAAAATGGAACATGATCAACTCGTCGTTCATCACAACTTTGCCAGATACCTGGGCCATTAATAAGCGTTTCATCATGCTTGCCGTCAATCGCTGGTTCGATGAATACGAGCGTGTCTTATTGGGAGGGCTCACCTGTGATAGTGATGATTATTACAATAGTGAGCAACATGTCAATGCCATTTATTTGCCTAAGTTCAAGAGAGACAAGCCACTTTATATAGGGTTTTTCAATACTGGGGCCTATCAGGAGTCTATTGGTGGATTTGGGGGTCTACAGCATTGCTTGATCCCTGCACCAAAGCACATATTAATCGATCGGGATGAAGACGGAAAGCTTGTTACTTCGGTATTCGCCCCACAACAAACTAGTCAACAATTATTATCAATTTTAGGTTATGAACACTAAAACTTATGCTGGAATTCCAGCAGTAAATGCCGCCATTGAAACCAGCAAAATAGTTTTGATACCTGTTCCTTATGATGGCACCAGTACATGGCAAAAAGGAGCAGATAAGGGCCCCGAGGCATTTTTGAGCGCTTCAGAAAACATGGAGTTGTACGACATCGAAACAGAATCTGAAGTCTATAAACAAGGGGTTTATTTGAGCCCGCCTATTGAAGGTTTTACAGACCCAGAAGAGGTCGTGAATCAGGTGCACAAAACCGTGAAAGAATACATTTTACGCAATAAGTTTGTGACGGTTTTTGGCGGAGAGCACAGCATTTCTATTGGCACTATTCGCGCCTTTAATGAGTGCTTTGATGACCTCACTGTCTTGCACATTGATGCTCATGCAGATTTGCGCGCGACCTACCAAGGCACGCCATACAACCATGCCTGTGCGCTTTATCAGGCCAGCCAAGAAACTAATTTGATTCAAGTCGGAATCCGCAGTATGGATGTCGCAGAAACAACGGTTCTTGATCCCGAAAAAACCTGGTTTGCCCATGAGATGGCCACTGACGATTATTGGATCGATAATGTTATTGAGGCTCTTGGAGACAATGTATTCATCACTTTTGACTTGGATGCTTTAGATCCCTCAATCATGCCCTCTACTGGGACGCCGGAGCCGGGAGGAATGCTTTGGTACGAAACATTAGATTTCTTGCGACAGGTGTTCAAGGAACGCAATGTGGTGGGCTTTGATATTGTTGAGCTTTGTCCACAGCCAGAAGAAAAATCATCTGATTTTCTGGCAGCGAAGTTATATTATAAGATGCTGAGTTATAAATTCGAAGGGGTGACTTCTGAGCAGATTTTTGAAAGCAATTTTACTGAGCCCAAAAAACCTTTAACTAAATTTAATATACAAGACAATGACGCATAAAGGACCGATTTCCCAATTTATTCAGAAGCATTACCTTCATTTTAATGCGGCTGCGTTGGTGGATGCCGCCAAAGGTTATGAAGCACAATTGGCTCAAGGTTCCAAAATGTTGGTGTCATTGGCAGGAGCCATGAGCACCGCAGAATTGGGCAAGAGTTTTGCGGAAATGATCCGGCAGGATAAAGTGCAGATCATCTCTTGTACAGGAGCTAATCTTGAAGAGGACGTGATGAATCTCGTGGCACATTCTCACTATGAGCGCGTTCCAAATTATCGGGATCTTACTCCGCAACAAGAATGGGATTTATTGGAGCGTGGCCTTAATCGTGTTACAGATACCTGTATTCCAGAAGAGGAAGCTTTTCGCAGACTTCAGACCCATATTTTTGAATTATGGCAGTCGGCTCAAGAAAAAGGGGAGCGCTATTTTCCGCATGAATTCATGTACCAGCTTTTGCTCAGTGGAGTTTTGGAACAATACTATGAAATTGATCTGAAAGATTCTTGGATGTACGCCGCTGCGCAAAAAAACCTTCCTATGGTTGTCCCAGGATGGGAAGACAGTACATTAGGCAATATTTTTGCCAGTTATGTCCTCAAAGGAGAGCTCAATGCTTCGACCATGAAGTCGGGTATCGAATACATGACGTTCTTGGCCGATTGGTACACACATAATTCTGATCAGGGTATTGGGTTTTTTCAAATTGGCGGAGGGATTGCCGGAGATTTTCCGATTTGTGTTGTTCCGATGCTTTATCAGGACATGGAGCGCACCGACACGCCTTTTTGGAGTTATTTCTGTCAAATCAGTGACTCAACCACTAGCTACGGAAGCTATTCAGGGGCGGTTCCTAATGAAAAAATTACTTGGGGTAAACTTGATATTGATACACCGAAATACATCATCGAAAGCGATGCCACAATCGTGGCGCCGCTCATCTTTGCTTACTTATTAAATTACTAAATATGAGACGTGTAATAGTAGATTATAAGAAACTCAACAACGAAATTTTAGACTTATTAGTCGAGAAATTCCCCTATGGCTACGATTCAGAAGACATCATAACCTTCAAAAACGTCCAGAATGAGACTGTAGAAGCGGTCGAGGTCAGAACAGAGGATACCATTTATTTGGTGAAAGTGAGTAAGCGCTTGTCTGATACCATGGAGCATTTTCAGGATGACGACAATGATTATGACGATAGTGATGAGAAAGAGACAGAAACGCCTGATGTTGAGGACGACAGTTCCGATGAATCGGACGATTACTAAATTGATATACGCTGTTGATCAAAAAAGTTGGTAACGGAGGTTACCAACTTTTTTATGTTCATAATTCTTGGTCGGTACGTCATGATCAAATCGAAAATTAACTTAATTTTCTTTAAGTGTTTAACCGCTTAATCTCTCTTTTGTGATGCATCAATTCCATGTTTCTCTGCCTTGCCGCCATCTTGAGGCCACCCGTAATTTTTACACTAAAATCCTAGGCGCTTCTGTTGGGCGCAAGTCAAATCTTTGGATGGATATTGATTTGTACGGCCATCAAATCACCTTCACCAAATGTGGGCCATTTAAGTTCGATTATCCAAATTATAGTTTTGAAAAAACAGTACTGCCGTCTTTTCATTTTGGCGTGGTCTTGCCCATTAATCAATGGGATACTTTATACCTAAAACTCAGTAAAGAAGATTTTTTGTTTATCGATACTGCAGAATTTTTGACGGACCGAGTGGGGGCTCACAAATCTTTTTTTCTAAAAGACCCCAATGATTATGTGATTGAATTTAAGGTATTCGCGGCGCCTGGCGATGTGTTTTTGGCCTCATAGATTTTATAAGTTCGTGGGCCGCCAAACCATAAATACCGATATATTCTAAGGCGATCCAGAGTGTTTTTTCCTGGACGCCGTCTGATTGGTAGCCTGTATAACTCACCATGATCAACAAGGATCCCAAAATGGCAAAACGATAAGGTGTAAAGAGGCTCAATAACAAGGGGGTTGCCCAATACCAGGGATGGACTGTAGTGGCCAAGAGCAAATATAAAGCTGTCGCCCAGAACATGGTGCAGATCAAGGGCCTGATTTGGGTCAAGTCTTTGCGCCAAGCTAAGGTCATGATGGTCATCAATACGATGAGGGACAATATTGGCCCGGACTCAGCAATGATGTTATAGCCCACCCATTCAAAACCGATCCAACGGACCAGATAGTAGATGCTGGCGTTGAATTCGAAATTCGTGAACCATAGCGCTGTCGTATCGGTATAGTGCTGCCAAGTAAGGCCTGAACTATACGGCAAAGCGATCAACACCAATGTTATGGTCATTGCGCCAAACACCAGGAACGCTTTTTTGTAGTGTGCTCTAAAATCTACGAAATGAGGGATGCAGTGTTTCGCAATCAATGGCAGGAACATCAGCGGTATAAGTTTGACCATTATCGACATGGCGATGCTCCAGCCCGTCAGAATAAAGCGTTGTCGCGACAAGGCCAAAAGTCCCAATGTTAGGCTGCAGAGCATGACCCCTTCAAAATGCAAATTACCTGTAAATTCAAGAATAATGAATGGATTTAAATAATACCAATTGATCCTAGAGGCAGGCATTTTTAGTCTTTTGAGTAAATGACGGCCGCCGATAAAGACCCCTAAGTCAGCCAAGATGATGAGGGCTCTTAAGGTCACGACTTGACTTAATAAATGAGACATGCCAAGCCAATGCGGCACCGCAAACAACCATTGCATGATTGGAGGGTAGTTGGTGAAATGGCTGGCGTTTAATGGCCCCATTCCAGAGACTAAAGACGCACCGTCAGGCACAACATAGTCAATAAGTGTTGGATCTTCAATAATTTGTGAAGGACTGAATAGATAAGGATTAAGTCCTTTTGCGGTCAAAAACCCATCCCAGATGAATCGATAAAAGTCCTGTGATAAATTGGGCAGTGCCACCACTAAGATGGCCCGGAATAAAAGACCTAAAATGAGGTCATGCGGCCATTTATTTTTCTTGGAAGAGATGAGATAGGTGCTCAAGCTCCAGATCAAGGCATAACCAAGCAACAAAAAAGTTGTTTGCTCACGGACCAATTCATAACCAAAATAGCCGTAGCCCAGGCATAAAACCAAAACAACCCCATAATGCAGCATCAGGGGTTGTCGTCGGATGTTCATGTTGCTATTTTAGTCTTGCCACTCGGCAATAAATAAATTGGTGTCTCGTGTTCCACCGTTATTTCTGTTCGAAGAAAAAACAAGATAACGGCCATCGTTACTGAATACAGGAAAGGCATCAAAGGTTTCTCCATGAGTGATGCGCTTCAGGTTTTTGCCATCTGTATCAATCATGTACAAATTGAAAGGAAAACCACGTTCCGCTTCAAAATTGCTGGAAAATAATATTTTATCCCCGCTGGGATGAAAAAACGGACTCCAATTCGCATTACCCAATCGGGTCAATTGACGCAAATTACCCCCATCAGCATCACAAATATATAACTCCATTTCGGTAGGTTCAACAAGTCCTTGAGCCAAAAGATCTTTGTATTTGGCTATAGCTTCTGGTGTTTTGGGACGAGATGAACGAAAAATAAGCTGTGTGCCATCAGGAGAGAAAAACGCCCCTCCATCATAACCCAATTCATCAGTGATTTGTGTCACTTCAGAGCCGTCGATATTCATGGTATAGAGCTCCAAATCACCACTTCTGGTCGAGGTGAAAACAATTTTGTCCCCTTTTGGAGACACAGTGGCCTCTGCATCATATCCTGGTTGGTTGGTCAACTGTCCTGTGATGTTGCCCTCAAGATCTGAAACAAAGATGTCAAAGCTGTCGTATACTGGCCAGACATAATTACCATTTTTGCGTAAAGGCACTTCTGGACAATTTTCATCAGCCAAATGGGTTGAGGCATAAACAAAATGAGTGTTATCTGGCAAGAAATAGGCACAGGTAGTGCGCCCCTGACCTGTGCTGATCATTGGGGGTTGTGTCGTTGAGAATTCCTGGTCGGCATCCATCAAAAACATTTGGTCACAACCGACACCCCAATCGCTATAATTTGATTGGAACACAAGCTGCTGGTCATCAAAACTCCAATAGGCCTCGGCATTGTCTCCACCGAAAGTGACTTGGCGTAAAGACTTAAAGTGTGTTTCTTCAGGATAAATTAATCCTGAAATATCGCCACTTGCAGCCAGCTCAGTGTTGGTGATGGTTTCTTGGCCTGAATTATTTTTACAACTCCAAACAAGAGAAAGAAGCAGTAGTGGTAGAAATTTTCTCATTTTTAAACTATTTTTGTGCAAAAATAAAGATATGCGACCAATTTTTTACCTTTTTTCCATTCTGATTTTAGTTTCTTGCCAAGGCACTAAACACAATAATCAAGTCACTCTTCAAGATGATGTTTACTACCTTTCCTCAGATGCTTTGGAGGGTAGAGAGTCAGGAACAGAGGGCGAAAAAAAGGCTACTGCGTATCTGGCAGAGCGATTTGCGGCCATAGGATTAGCACCCAAGGGTGATTCGGGCTATTTCCAAACATTCAACTTTAAGCAAGGCAGTAATCCACATGAAGCCACACAGATTGTAGATTCTGTGAGCAATGCTTCAGCCCAGGGCATCAATGTGATTGGTTATCTGGACCGCAGCGCAGACAAGACCGTTGTCATAGGGGCACATTTGGATCACCTGGGTTATGGCGGTGAAGGCTCTCTATATAGAGACACCATTCCCAGTATCCACAATGGAGCCGATGATAATGCCAGTGGTGTGGCACTGATGTTACATCTCGCTCAGGCTTTAAGCAATAATGCCTCAGGGCAAACCAATTACCTGTTCATTGGTTTTGCCGGTGAAGAAAAAGGATTATTGGGGTCTAATTTTTTTGCAAAGAACCCAACTGTTGATTTGTCTCAGGTCAATTATATGATCAATATGGACATGGTCGGTCGCCTCAACCAAGAAGAGACTTTGGCCGTGCATGGTGTTGGCACATCTCCTGTTTTCAAGCAGGTTCTTTATGCCAACAATGACCAAGGTTTGACCATTGCCGAACATGAAAGTGGTGTGGGGCCAAGTGATCATACGTCATTTTACTTGGTCGATCTTCCTGTTCTTCACTTTTTTACTGGACAGCACGAGGATTACCATAAGCCCTCTGATGATGCCGATAAAATTAATTATGTGGGTATGGAAAAAATTGGGGCCTTCATTTTGGCCCTCATTAATGATTTGGATGATGATCCAAAATTAACCTTTAGAAAGACCAAAAACGAGAGTGAAGAAACACCGCGTTTTAAAGTCGGTCTGGGGGTTGTGCCAGACTATTTGTTTACAGGTCCCGGAATGCGGATCGACGGAGTCAGTGAAGACAAGCCGGCACAAAAAGCCGGTCTTCAAAAAGGAGATGTAGTGGTGCGTTTAGGCGACAGTACGGTGACCGATATGATGAGTTACATGCGTGCCCTTTCGAGTTTTTCTGCTGGTGATAAGACTAAGGCCGTTATTGAGCGAGAGGATCAATCGATCGAAGTAGAAATCGAATTCTAGTAGCGCTTGCTATAAGAAAGTGACACATAGAGATGCGGATCTGCAGCTCTATTTCTAGCCGATTCAAAATGGTAGCTCAGTTGCAGGTCATGCCGCCCAAAGCGCGCAAAAAACCCCGCGCTAAAAAAATAAAGCATCGGATAGGGCTTTACAGTAAATTCGGACTGATCACCAAAAATGTTGCCTTGGAGCATGGCATCATGTATCACATAGCGATGGCCAAAGCGCGTCGAAAAAAACAACTCATTTTTGCTGCCCAATAATTGTTTATAGGCAATCGATTTCTGGAGTGGCTGTCGTTTGCCAAAGTAAAAAACAAGATCATTCTCGATAAAGACATCCTTGCTGCCCAATGCCGTGATCGGATTCCAGGCAAAATAAACCCTAAATGGATCTCCATTCCATTGCCATTCACGGGTGTAGTGGTGGTATAAGTTCAGGTGAAAACTATTATCGATTTGCGACAACCATGTGGCGATTTTAGAGTCGACAGTGGCAGAGTTGTGGAAAGCACTCTGAACGGTCTCTGATCCTGACCATGGACCCGCCATGCCCATCACAAATTTGACCTCATGCGCCCGATCTGCCTGGGCCAAAAGCAGTTCATTAGACAGGCCCAAAAAGCCGGCATAGGGCCGATCCATGAATTTAGGCTTATCGGTCAGCAGGTCAGTAGGGGTATAAATCTCTTGGTACAAAAACATAGTGTATTGCCTGGTGGTCAAACTGTCTCTACTGGGAGGAAGCCAGCGTCTTAAACCCAAGAATGTGCCCGTGCTGTAATAACGGTCGGTAAAATGCAAAAAGTCGTTGTCTTCACGAAGTTCAAACTGATTTTCAAACAAGGGGCCCTTGTTGAGCCCATCAACTGGGGCATCGCGGTCTTGACTCAATAGCGGTAAGCTGCCCAGGAGCCCAAAGAGGAGAAAGGGGGTGATATGACGGTTAAAAAGGATGATGTTCGCCTGTTTTATGGGGCAAAAATACTTTTAAAAAAGAGATATCCGAAACCAAATACAGCCATAAGATGAAATGCTATGAGTCCAAAATCTCCTTCAGGCCCAACATTAAAGCCTAAATACAACCCAAAGGCAAAGTAATGCATCATGAGTCCCTCTGTTATAAGTATGGTCCATGGTGTATTTCTTTGGTAGTTTTTCCTTAGTTTTTCCTTTGTAAGGACACCGTCATTGTATTTTGGTGTCCGCACAAATTCTGATTTTTTGCCAATGTGGCCTTCCAATACACCTCTTGAGTTGCTCAAGGAAAATCCTATGGCAATAGAGAAAAAGCTGAAGAATAATCCAGTAAATTTCATCCAAGTGCGCCAGGTTCTACCATGGAGATTTTGAAAGAGCAGCCCATAGGTCATGTACAGCATTAATGTGGTGAGCCCAAAGCCATTCATGACCCAGAACAACCATGCTAGTTCAGGGTGTCGCTGTTTGATCACCAAGAGCGGCACACTCAGTATGGCCAAAGTAAAGACTTGAAGAAATAATGTGCTGCTCAGAAGATGAATGGTGCCATGGAACTTTTGCCCTACGCTAAGGCCCGGATGTCTCAATACCTGCTTAATGGATTTCTGAAAATTTTCGGCACCGCCTTTGTTCCAGCGAAATTGTTGTGCCCTTGCAGCTTGGATACTGTCGGGTAGTTCTGCGGGCGTGATGACCTGAGACAAATAAACGATCTGCCATGAGCGCATCTGCGCACGATAACTAAGGTCCAAATCCTCTGTAAGGGTGTCCCCCTCCCAATTTCCCGCATCCAATATGGCTGTTTTGCGCCAAATTCCTGCAGTACCGTTAAAGTTGATGAAATAACCTTTGGTATGGCGTCCTAATTGTTCTAGAGTAAAATGAATGTCTAAGGCAAAAGCCTGAATTTTGGTCAGCAATGAGTTGTCCTTGTTGAGGTGTCCCCATCGGGTTTGTACCGCGCCAACTTTTGGGTTTTTAAAATAGGGAAGTGTTTCTTTAAGCCATGAGGGACTGGGTAAAAAATCTGCATCGAATATGGCCATATAGTCACCTCTGGCAGTGGCCAAACCTTCCTTCAAGGCACCGGCCTTGAAACCTGTGCGCTGAGCTCTCATCAGATGTGTTATTTGGCAGCCTGCTTGGAGATATTGAGGCAATAACTCGGTGATCAATCCCGTAGTTTCATCTGTGGAGTCGTCTAGGATTTGAATCTCTAAACACGCTTTGGGATAATCGAGTTGCGTGATACAATCCAATAGCCTTGAGACGACATTGGCCTCATTATACAGGGGCAGTTGAATGGTGACCAAAGGATATGCATCACCTTTTGAAAGGTCCCACTGAGGCAGTGCCTTTTGTTTGCGGGTTGCGCTCAGGTAATGGCGCAACAATTGAATTTGTGTCAACGCAAAGACAAAAATGATGACCAAGGCTGCGATATATGCTGTGATGAGCGCTACTTCCCAGATCATGACTTTAGAGCGTATTTGCCAATCCAACCCAGTATTTTGATGCCGGCCATGACAACACCTTTGATCGTTCCAGACACTTTTGAGACGCCAATTCGATTTCTGTATGGAACAGGAATTTCTTGATATCTCAACTTGTGCTTTAGGGCCTTGAGCTGCATCTCGATGGTCCATCCGTATGTGTTGTCCACCATATTAAGGGCCATAAGCGCTTGATAATCAATGGCGCGAAAAGGACCAAGGTCGGTATAAGTTGCTTTGAATAGGTGCCGCATCAAGAATGTAGCAAGCCAATTACCAAATCTTTGGGGTAATGTCATGGCACCCTTTTCCATGAGTTCTGATTGGCGTGCGCCGATGACCAGATCGCACTCATTGGCAATAATTGGCGTGACAAGGGCCTCTAAATACTCTGGATAATCACTGTAGTCGCCATCTAAGAACACCACAATATCGGGTCGTTCTTCCGGTTGGGACTCTTGCTTCTGACTCAGATATAGCATGGCCTTTTTGCAGGCATAGCCATAGCCTGAGCGAGGCTCTTCAAGGACAAAAGCACCGTGATTTCTGGCGACGGCAGCTGTATCATCACTTGAGGCGTTATCCACGACGATGACTTGCTTTATCCCTTTAGGGAGATCATCCAAAACATGTCCAATGGCTTTGGCTTCATTTTTGGCAGGGATGATGACAACTATTTTGGACTTGGTCACAAGGGCATTACTTACTGAGTTCGATTTGTTGCTGCGGCACGATGTATGCATCAAAATACCAAGCCGAAAACTTTTCGAGTCCTATAAATAGAAGCACGCCGACGATCAGAATTAGCACCGCGACCAATATGGTATTGACTTTTTTTCGCTTGGGATCAATCGAACACTGATCTTGAGTTGTTTTGTACTTGTAAACTCCAAATGCGCCAATGAGCACCGCTACGCCCCTCAGCATTATGGCTCCGAGACCCAAAGAGCCATCGGCTTGATAAAAGAAATCAGCAAATGAAATAGCCACAACACCCCCCATTAGGCCTAGCATGAACAAAACCGCCGGAGCGACACAACAAACAATCCCGGCCAGAGCAGACATGAGCCCATATTTTAACGTCCATTTGTAAATACTGGGTTTTTCCATAGTGTAGCTTTAACTGTTGCGAAGTTACGAATTTTGGTCTTATTGGGATTGGACGTGTTTCTGATAATAGCCGTAGAGTCGCAGTGGATCTTGACCACGACGGTACTTGTATTGGAGCACCCAAAAATGATATTGTAAATTCCAAATACCTTTGCTGTAGTAAGTTCTTGCAGAAGAGGTGACATGAGGCGCCAAAACACCAAAATACGTTTCTCCCCACAGACGGTCAATCAAATTAAGATCTTCACATATTACGAATGACTCATCAAATCCCTTCGCCTTTAGAAAGAGGGCCTTGGTCACAAACAAACTCTGATCGCCACCACGGCAAAATTTATAACGAAATCGTGTCCCCCATCCAGCGAGTCTCAGCCACCAGTGGCTTGAATCAAATTTCATTCGGAAGCATCCCGCTTGTTGGTGTGGCTTGGAGAATGCCAAGATGTGTCGGTCAAAATCCTGCGGTGGAACGGTGTCTGCATGCAGAAAATACAAAATATTGGCTGATGCTTGAGCAGCGCCATAGTTCATTTGGGCTGCCCGACCCCGGGCTGGTGAGTCACACAGGAGCACGCCATCAAGCTGTTGGACAATATCTTGTGTGCCATCGCTACTATTGGCATCAACAATAATGAGCTCTAAAGTGGCCAGTTGGTCCGCTCTTTTTTTGACCATATTGACGGTTTGAGCAATATGTTGTGCTTCGTTATACGTGGGTATGATGACCGATATTTTCAGCGCCATAAAGTGTCCTTAATGATTAAGCGACCAGTCATAAGACCGATAGATCACCTCGGTATTGTGGGGTAAATTAAGCCCTGTGTAATTATTGATCAGCACAATCAACTCTTGGGTTGTGCCAAAATCTTTTTTGAACCAAAAAAATATTTTAGACAGTATCAAGGGGTCTCCCTCCAAATTGTTTTTTGACGAGTCTCGCAAAAAAGTTTGCGCGGCGCCATCGAGTTGACTCTCAAGATCAAACCCTGTATAGGCTTTTTGGGCAAGTTGTGGGCACGAAAAAGAGGCGCAATTGATGGCAAAATGAATGCGTGGCTCTTGCATTTTGCGCAGGATGTCATGTTCAATGTCATCAAGGGTATAGGTCGTCCCGTCGGAAGTCAGCACTGTTTTTTTCCAAGGGCGATTGATGTCCTTTATGCTAGAGAGTGGCATGTGATCGCAAATTAGCCTCACAGTGCAAGCATTATAGGCATTGATCCAAAAGGCCAGCTGTTCTGATTTTTCGCGACTTTCTATATCGGGCAGCACATTTTGGAGATGTGTTATATAGCGGGTCAGCTTTTCGTAGTCTTGGATGAATCCGTCATAATTGACCTGGCCATTTGGTGAGACATGTTCTTGGAGCAGGTCATCCCAAATTTCGTGGTTCAATGGTTGAGCCTTAACCGCCATGAGTTGACAAAACACAAATAAGCAAGTGGTTATTTTTAAGATTTGCGCTGCCATGGATACATTTCCTGTTCGATAAATGTTTTTGGAAAATGCTCATCTCCGTCAAACCCTAATTCTATATCGCGACCTTCACTTGGGACATGTGCTGTGCCGAAGAGATAGTCCCATAGACTGAGTGTTAGGCCAAAATTCACCCCGTAAGGAGCATGTTCAGGCAACGCTTTGGCATGGTGCCAAATGTGCATCTTAGGATTGTTGAAGAGGTACTTAAACGGCCCATAATCCCATCCCAGATTGGCATGATTGAGGTGCCCAATGGTGATGGCCAAAAAATGAACAATTGCCACATCTTGGGCGTCAAGTCCACCGATCAGGGCCAGTGGTACATAGAGAATTGCCTTATATACCACTGGTTCTAACCAATGGTAACGCAAGTGTGCCGCAAATCCCATTTCTTTGACACTGTGGTGGAGCTGATGGATGCGCCATAGTTTCGGTATGCGATGCAGGAGTTTGTGCGTGTTCCATTGAACAAAATCACTGACCAAGAAAAAGACCAGTAAACCCGTCCCAAAGGGCAGTCTATTGAGATCAAAAATTTCAAGCTGACCTACCGACAAATTAAGAACCCCAAGCAGATCATCAAAGGCCTTTGCAGTAGCCTCTGACAAAGCAATCAAGACAATTAAATTCAGCAGGAAGAAATTGAAAAACATATAGAATGTATCAAGCCAAAAATCTTTCCTGAACAAGGGCTGTCCCTTGCGCCAAGGAAACATAATTTCAAGGCCCCATACCAATAAAGAGATAATGATCAGCCCATAGAAATAGTTGCCCCAGTACCACTGCGTGATTTCTTTGAACAGGTAATTAAAATAACCTGAATAAGAGGACATGATGAGTTCTAAATAGCCTTCCATAATCAACAACACCCTCCTCCGTCATAATGAAATGTCGCGGGACTGATAAAAATGTCCTTGCGATCTAATGCCAACAATGCGCTCGCTGTTTTGTCACAAATTGCTAGCGGCTGGTTTTTGAGTAAAATATGACCCTTATGGTCGTCAAAATAATCTTCGGGGCCATAATATATGGCCGCTTTTCCCGTGAAAACACAAGGTCCATCTTCTGGCATTGGGTCCTTAATCGCGGCCACTTCAATGGATTCGATATAGAGCAGTTCTTGGGTTTGGTATTGTGCGGGATCTAAAATTCGGTAAGGTTTGCGCGCACGGATTTCTATGGTGCCAAACCCGACATCTGTGAGGGCTTTGACATAGGTGGCAATGGGCAAGCTGCCACTCAGGCATAAAGCTCTGAGCCGTTCATCATTGCGCAATTCATCACTCATGGGTTGCTCACAAGTGGGGTCGCTCATCACCAGTCGGCCATGTGGTTTCAAGACTCGGTACATTTCTTCTATGGCCTTTTTAAGATCTTGATCTTTAAAGATATTGAACAGACAATTCTGTGCGGCAACATCTACACTTTGGTCTGGCAGTGGGAGGTTTAAGGCATCTCCTTTTTTTAGGCTGACAAAGTCGCTTTGGAACCATGGATTCATGCGCTCTGCTTCGGCAAAGTTTTTTCGGGAAGCATCGAGCATTTCGTCAACCACGTCGACACCAATAACACCTCCGCTTTGTCTCGAGAAATAGGCAAATTGAAGCAGTTCCATACCTCCACCAACGCCGACATAAAGTATTTTGGGTTGGTGCGATAAATCTCGAGGATGTACCGTGGACCCACAGCCATAATTCATCTCCTGCATGATGGTAGGAATTTTTAATCCTGGCAATTCCCATACGGGGTTTGTGGTGCAGCAAAGTCCAATATTTGGACTTAATGCAGCTTCTTTGTATACGTCGTGAGTGGTGTCTAAATAACCCATAAATCAGTCTTAAAGCTTTTCAATTAATTCAGAAAAAAGAGCGACCATAGATGGTTCGGCTTTTTTGGCTTGAGCAATTATATCTCCTATGTCTACTGGTGCTAAATGATCAGGATCACACTCATCTGTCAGTACAGATATGGCAGCGACTGGTAAGGATAAGTGATTGGCAACGATGACTTCAGGGACTGTACTCATGCCCACGGCATCACCGCCGATAAGGCGCAAAAAGCGATATTCAGCTCTTGTTTCTAGCTGAGGACCTAATACGCCAACGTACACGCCTTGATGCAAACATATTTCTTGTTTCTGTGCAATCTCAATAAGCAGCTGATTCATGGCAGGGTCATAAGGTCTATTGAGGTCTACAAATCGTTCACCCATGTGTTCTACACCATGAAAAGCCAGAGGGGATGATCCTTGTAAATTAATGTGGTCATCGATGAGCATCATTTCCCCTTTTTTAAAATTTAAATTGAGCGCTCCAGAAGCGTTGCTGACCAAAAGTTTATTGATGCCAAGCTGGTGCATGACACGCACAGGAAATGTGACGTCCTCTTGGCTATAGCCTTCATAAAGATGAAATCGTCCTTGCATGATCACTACTGTCTTGCCGCCTAAGCGACCAAGGACTAGTTTTCCTTTATGGAATTCTACTGTCGCAGTCGGAAAATATGGGATCAGGTTATAGGGGACCTCTTTAACAACGTCAACTGAGTCAATGAGTTGTCCCAAACCAGTACCCAAAATGATCCCAACCTCTGGCTCATGAAAACCGCGGTCTTTGAGAAAATCAGTCGCTTCTTGAACGAGTTGAATGAGTTGAGGTTTCATTTAAAGAAAGGGTTTAAATACATCTATTGGGTGTAAATCTGCTTCAGTATCAATGTCGTTGCGCTTGGGCAGTAAATGATAACTTTCAGGGGGTAAATTACTTAAAGTATCGCTCAAAACCGAAGAGGTGCTCCAATTTTTATTGTTAAATAATTCTGAATTTAATCGACTCAGACCGATCAAGTAATAGCCGCCGTCTTCTGATGGACCAATAACAACTTCCTTTTGTTTTAAGGCCTCAAAGGCATTTTCAAGCAGTGCAATATCCAGGTCATAGAGATCGGTGCCAATCAAGACAATGTGTGTATAACCCTCATCAAACCCCCCGGCAAATGCATGGTTCATGCGCTGACCCAAATCTGAGCCGCATTGTATTTTTTTTTGAAAGGTGGATTCTGGCCAACAATCACCCGAGTTCACGCTGTGGCTGTAAAACACTTGCTTGTCTGTTTTGAGCGCGCTACAAATTGTGGCGGTATGGTTCAATAAAAACTCATATATGGATAGCGCTGCAGCATCGCCGATAGTCGCGGCAAGACGCGTTTTACACAATCCAAGTACCGGGTTTTTACAAAAAACAATGAGTAATGGCTTGTGGCGGGATGTGCTTTGGTCTTTAGTCATATATTTTGATGCCATCAGCCAGATAAATGCCCCAGCGTTTGCTAAAGGCATGAATGCTGTCGGTGCTTAATTGTTGGTTATTGACTAGGGGGTTTTGGTTGTTTTTCCAATGAAAAATACCTCCATAAAGATTACGCACTGTATACCCCAAGTCTTGAATTTGAGCGCCACTTTTCTCGGATCTGACACCAATAGAACAGTAAACAATGAGCATTGCTGCTTTATCCCCAGCGATAGATTGAATGAGGTCTTTTGTGATATTGCCTTCTCCAATGAAATGTGCTCCAGGGATATGACTAACGTCGAATTCTTTTCTTGATCGTGTGTCCAAAAAGAAGACCTCTGAATCGGCCCTAAGGGCTTTGGCTTCTTCCAGGTCTATATAGGGAACCAAATCATGATTGTATTGCAATAGCACAGGGGCAAAGTCTTCTTGCGCCCATGCAAAAGGACTCAACAGCATTAAGGCAGTCATGGTGGTCAGTAGTTGCTTCATGATGGTGTCATTACGCTACAGTACCTTGACAACTGCTGCCTGCACCCGCTGTGCATCCATAACAGTGTTGTGATACTTTGATGATCCTACCCTCCATTAGCTTCTCATCGTAGTCCGAAATATGCGTCAAATTGCCGGCAACGGGTAGCGCCAGCATTTGGTTAAAATCACAGTCATACAAAAATCCATTCCAAGACACCGAAAGGGTATTGGTACACATTACGCTTTTTGCCGCTTCTGGATTATAGGCCTGGACCAATTCATACATATAATCTTCATAGTTTTCGCTGGCGATGAGGTAATCTAAGAATCGCGAAATTGGCAGGTTGGTGATGGCAAATAATTGATTGAATTCTATGCCAAAATCACTTCTGAGTTTGGACTTAAAATCTGTTTCTAAGTCCTTTTGATGGGCAGGTAAAAAGGCGCCACTTGGATTATACACCAGATCCAAAGTCAGTCCGCTGTTGGGCATGCCATACCCCACTGAATTTAGTTGCTTGAGGGCTTCAATTGAGGCATTAAAAACACCACTACCTCTTTGCTTGTCAGTTTTTTCTTTGGTCCAATGCGGCATACTGCTGACCACATGGATTTTGTGTTCTTTAAAAAAAGCGGGCAAATCGTGGTATTGCTTATTGGCCCTTATGATGGTCAAATTACTCCGTACAATGATGTCTGCAATACCAGCCTTTCGCGCCTCGATAACAAACCAACGAAAATTAGGATTCATCTCTGGCGCTCCACCTGTAAGGTCTAGTGTTCTGGCGTTGGTTGATCTGATGACGCTAAGGCATTGCTCCATTGTCTCTTTCGTCATGATCTCTTTGCGATCAGGTCCTGCATCAACATGGCAATGGTCACAAACCTGGTTGCACATATATCCCACATTGATTTGCAGAACTTCTAATTTGTGGGCACTTAATGGCCTGCCAAGAGTCTCAGCAACACGGTCTTTGAATAGCGGTAAAGTGCCGTCTTTGAAGAGTCCTTCTGAAAGGACTTTGAGTTGGTGTGAGGCCTCTGCCAAAGGGTTGGCTTGCTTGCGCAATGATTGTCCTTTAATCTTGGTCATAAGGGCTAGGCGTCGAGCTTATTGACTTTATTCATCATCATCACACTATGGACCAACGCCGCACCACTTTTTATTGCTGCTCCAACATGAACAGCTTCCATCATTTCGTCTTTTGTTATGCCCCGTTTAAGCCCATCTTGTGTATAAGCATCAATACAATAGGGACACATTTCGGTATGCGCAACGGCAAGAGCAATGAGTGATTTCTCGCGAGGGGTCAACGCGCCGTCTTGGAATACAGCGGTGTAATAATCAAAAAACTTCTCACCGAGTGCTTCACTCCACTGAGTGATGTCTTTGAATTTGCGAAGGTCTTTGGGATCGTAATAGGACATAGTAAGATTTATTTGTAATGGCTTGGTGTGACCGCACACTTCTGAATCATAAAGATAACAACATCGGTGCCAAACCACCAATTTGACACTACGAAAAAGACCTCCTATTGATGGGAGGTCTTTTTCACGAATGATCGCTGTTGTTGTTTAGCTAAAATAGACATAAACCATGGCCACGGTCAAAACGATGAGTCCACCCACAATTTTGGCAGGTCGCCATGGTGTGATATCGACTTGTTCTGTATAGACGAGCTGATAGTCGTGGGCTCTTGGATAGAGACGACCAATCAGCAGCATGATCAGAACATTCAACACAAAAAGAATCGCCATGACATCCAAAAAGTGAAGGCCAAAGTAGCCTTGTGATTCAATAATCGAGAGTGCTACAGGGTCAGTAACGCCTGAATTCTTGGCTTGATCTAGAGCCTGATTCACAAAATGAGGCTTCATGATGAATTGGCTAATGATGTAAAGGACAGACCCAGAGATCAGACCAATTTTGGCCGCTATGGCAGGAACACGCTTGGTGGTATAACCTACGACAATAATCGTCAAAATAGGGATGGAATATATCCCGTTAATTTCTTGAAGGTAGTCAAATAAACTCCCGGCATTGGCAATCATTGGGGCGATAAACATGGCGCCAATAGCCAAGACAATACCAAATCGCTTGCCTTGCTGGACAACTTTAGCCTCGTTTGCTTCTGGGTTGATGTGTTGCTTGTAGATGTCAATCCCAAATAAAGTGACAGAACTATTAAGAACACTATTGAAGGAGCTCAAAATGGCTCCAAAAATGACGGCTGCGAAAAAACCTAAAAGTGCTGGCGGCAAAATTGCCGCAACCAGCTTAGGGTACGCTTGGTCTACAGAGGTCAAATTAGGAAACATATGGTACGCGATGATTCCAGGAAGAACAACAATGATGGGCCCTAATATTTTGATGAATGACCCCAAAAGCAACCCCTTTTGACCTTCTTGGAGGTTTTTTGCCCCTAAAGCGCGTTGAATGATTTGTTGGTTTGTCCCCCAATAAAAAAGCTGCACCAACATCATGCCAGTGAACAGCGTGTAAAAGGGTACTGGATCTGTGCGCTCCCCCATAGATTTTAATTTTTCAGGATGCTCTGTGCCCAGGACCATTAGACCGTCTAATATGTTGCCGTCACCAATAGCCATTAGCCCAAGGACTGGAATAAGAATGCCACCGATCAGTAACCCTATGGCGTTGATACTGTCTGATACTGCAACAGCTTTTAGGCCACCAAATACCGCATAAATTGATCCTACCAGACCGATGCCCCAGACACATAAATAAATGGATTGAGTTTCTGTAATGCCAAAGGCCTGAGGGATATCAAACATGCCACTGATGGCCACAGATCCAGAATATAAAATCACAGGGAGTAAGACCACGACATAGCCCGTGAGGAATAAGGCTGAGGTAATGGTCTTGGTTGCAATATCAAAACGCTGGGCCAAAAATTGTGGCACTGTCGTGATCCCCCCCTTTAAATAGCGCGGCAGTAAAAACAATGCTGTGACCACCATTGTGATGGCTGCTAGAGTCTCCCAGGCCATAACAGATAGGCCACTCTCATAGGCAGACCCATTCAGACCAACAATTTGTTCAGTCGATAAATTAGTCAAGAGCAAAGAGCCAGCGATCACACCAGCTGTCAAACTGCGCCCCCCCAAAAAATAACCATCGGCACTTTTTTCATTGGTGTGCCGTGTTGAGAGGTAGGCAATAACAGCCACTAATATGGTGAAACCTAGAAATGAAAATACCGTCATAATATTAATTTTATTGGTTCATAATATCTGCAATGACTAGAGCGTAATCAGGAATTCGACCGACATTTTGTAATTTGATCGCAGCCATCTTGAGGGCAGACTCTAAGCACTTTTGTGGTGTTTTACCTTTGAGGTAAGCAAACAAATACCCACTCCAAAAAGCATCACCAGCACCAGTGGCATCCATGATTTTCTCGACTTCAAAGGCCGAAACTTCTAAAATAGGTTTGTCTTTTTGACTCAGTTTTGCGCCATCTTTGCCCAAGGTAAAACAAATATGTGTCGCGCCAATGCCATGTAAATAAGTAAATACCGCTTCATGACTCATTCCTGGACCCAGTAAGCGGTCAACGTCATCTTGACTGATTTTAACCAGGGCACCGTGCTGGCAGTAAGCCGCTAAGGTTTCCTGAGCTTGTTTTGGGTCTGGCCATATTTTTTCTGAAAAATTAACATCAATACTCAATAGTGCACCTGATGCTGCTGCGATTTTTGCTTTGGCGATGATAGTATCTCTGGCAGGTTGCCTGCTTAAAGCGAAGCAAGTAGTGTGGTATATTTTGGCACGTTCTAAGGCATGATTAGGGAGTTGCTCTTGGGTGATCTCGGCATCTGCACCGCGATAGGCAATAAATTCTGGCGTATGCTCTGTTCTGTTGATAAAAATAGTGGTGCTCGGAAGACCATCGCAGGTTTTTAAGTGGTGTAAACCAACACCAGCCTCTTCCAATCGACTCACCATATATTGGCCAAATCCATCATTCCCTACGCTAGCGACCATTTCTACGGTAGCCCCTAATCGGGCCATATTCATGGCTACATTGGTCGGAGATCCCCCCAAATATCGATGGTAATCTTTTGTTGCACTAATAGGCGCTTCGCTTTGGATGCCAATAAAATCGATGAGTGTTTCACCCACGCAAAGGATGTCAATATCTTTAGTCATATTTGTGGAAGGCATATAATTCGCGTTAAGCGACGGATGTTGATGACTTTGTATTTAACCGAAGCGCAAGTACTGAGGCAATCACAAAAAAGACTCCGCCAAATAATATCGCATTGACGGCGCTCCCGCCCAAAAGATGTTTCATGATGGGCCCAAAAGTGATGGTTTCTATGCCCATCGGAATCACAATCATCATATTGAGTATGCCCATGTATACACCGCGACGCTCCTGTGGAACAATCTTGGAAACCATACTGTATGGGATGCCCATCATGGCCGCCCAACCAATACCAAACAGAATCATCGGGAATAAAATCGTCACTGGATCTGTAATGAATGGAATGGCCAATAAGGCCAGCCCTGTTCCAAGCAGGCTGAAAGCATAAGTTTTTTTGCCGCCAAATTTCATCGAAATGGGCACCAGCATTAGGGCCACGATAATTGTTGAGATGTTGTAGGTGGTGCTCATTTTGGCAGCTTGACTCAAGGCTTGAGAGCCATCATAACCCATTGTTTCTTGTATGAGGGGGGCGATGTATTGCCAATAAATAAAGAGTGCATACCACTGAAACAAATAAACACCAGCCAGCTTCCACATGAACTTAGGCATGTCCTTCACGGCATCCGCTATTTCTGAAAATGGCGCCTTAATGCGTGTGGCCAATGGCAGGGCCTTGGCTTGAGCCATTGCGGCCAATTCTTCATCAGAAGGGGGGATTTCAGGCGTTTTGAGCACTGACCATAATATCGTAGCCACCGACAAAAATGCCCCTAAGAAAAAGGAGTAATAGAGCCATTTAGGAATGGTTGTGACGTCCCCTTCAATAGCGCCTCCTCCAAACCAATCTTGGAACAGAAATATGGATGCGTTGGCCAATACGATACCAGCACCGACAAAGAGACTCTGCATTTGGTAACCAAAATTGAGTTGTTTTTCAGGAACCTTGTCTCCGACAAACGCGCGATAGGGTTCCATGGCCATATTGTTTCCTACATCTAAAATCCATAGCAACCCCACGGCAAACCAGAGGCTTGGGCTGTAGGGAAATGCGAAAAGGCAAAGACTGCCAATCAGGGCGCCAATTAAAAAGTAAGGTTTCCTGCGTCCCCATCTCGGCGACCAAGTTTTATCGGACATCGCACCGATAATGGGTTGAATGATCAGGCCCGTAACTGGTCCTGCTAAATTAAGTAAGGGGAGGTCTTCGGGTAGGGCGCCTAAAAATGAAAAAATTGGATTGATGGCGGTTTGCTGCAATCCAAAACTGAATTGAATGCCAAGGAAGCCAACATTCATGTTCCAGATATCCCAAAAGGACAATCTCGGTTTTGTCGTCATAAAAATAATTTTGGTCGGTTGTTGTTGGGTTTTGGACCATGCCGCAACCACTCAGTTAATATCCGCAAAAATTCGCGAAAAGCATAATTTTTAGATTTCAATGAGTTGGATTAAGGACGAAATCGTTTTCGTAAAAGGACAGCAACCGGATCAATAACGTCATTTATGGATGCGTTGGGCTATTGATTAACGATAGGAAATAGCAGTAATGAAGACCAGTCCAAGCTTTCTCCGCCAGAATGTGGGTCGTTGAGGTAAATCTCGGTAGGAGCGGGACCTAATGCTATGCCGCGGCGTTCTGCATGATCTAAAAGATAATACCATCCTTGTTGTGAGATTCTGTAATTTCCGTTAAATGTTGCCATGAGGTACTTTTGTGACGGAATGGTTTTGAACAGGACCTTGGGATCCGCAGGATGGTTTTCTGATGGAGTTATGGGAAAGCAAAAATCAAATTGAAGCACTTGATTTTCTTGGTCCCAATTGGTCACAGTGATGAATGGGTCTCCTTGCAATGGTAATTCATGAGTGTTGATGTAATCCATCACGGTGCCAATTTGCCCCATCATGCCCTGAGCTTTTTGTGCGCTTTTGACGGTCACGGGCACATAGGCACAGAATTTTTCGGGGATCAAGGTATCAGCAATATGATGTACTCTGAAATTTTCAGTCTTCTTGACCAGTTGTTGTGCGACTGATGAAGCGCTTTTTATGGCGCGAGAGACAAAGTCACTCTGGCCAAAGGGCGCCGTTATTTTTTGCTTTATAGGATGTCCGTTGTCTCGAAAATAACTCGTGACCTTGGTCATCGAGTCGTTGAGCCGTGTGATGCGCCATTGTACGCTAATGAGCGAGTCATTGACGCTCAGTTGTTGTGATAAAGAAGCATAAGATTTGGCTTCAATGTTGCTGATATTCAACCCTTCTGTTTTGGCAAAGATGGGCCAAGACCTCACATGATCGTAGACCACGCCCGGTGGCTGTTTGGTTTTGAAAGTGATTTGATAGTGATGGTCCAGTCCGAAGAAATACCAAAAACCACCGGCACTCATTACGGCAAAAAACACCCATTTTATAACTGATTTCTTATTCATCTGATGAATTTAATTGATCTCTAACGAGTTGTCCGACTAATGCGCCTTGTTTTAGGCCCTCGACGATGGCTTTGTTATAATGTATTCCTCCGTACATTCTAGAGATAGCGGCTTCCTGAGCGGCTTGTTCAAAAGAATCAAAATGACGCATTGGTAGGCCATATGGAAGTTCGGTTGTGTCATCAAAACCAAAATCTGCGCCAAAAATATCAGTCAATACCTGTGCGGAAGCTCCTGATACAACTGAGTGGCCACTCGTGTATTCTGGAAAAGGAGGAGTCTGAAGCACTGGCTTCCAGCCTTCGTCTATATATTGATTGATCAGCGTTTCGGGACGGATCAAGTTGCTTCTGTATTTTTCATCCCAACAACTGATAAAGGCATCAAAAATTGCGATTGATGTTTTGGTGTAGGCAGAAACAGTTTCATTGAAATCTAAATTGGCCTGTTGTGCAGCAATCTTGGTGATTCCAATCCAATGTGCTCCGGGTGTGATTTTTTTGGTAGCAAACATCAAATGACCCCGTGTTACTGAGACATAGGGATTACAGTCCCAAAATTGGGCCATTTTGATTTCGTCCGATTGGTCACCTTCGGCTTCGATGCGCTTGCTGGTTTGATAAACAAAAAGGAGTTCTTTGTAAAACTCGCTTTCAGGATCTAGTGAGAATTCTGGTGGAGGTATCGGCTTGAATTGTGTTGCTGAATCCATTATCATCGGCCGTATTTTATTCCAATGTGGCTCAATACCATCCATATAGGCGGGCGGTGTTGGTTGCCAACGAGAGGGGTCTTCAGTGATGACGGTAAACTTTGGCATTGTGCGTGTTGCCCCATAGCGGTCTTGATTCATCCACGCGATAATGTGCTGGGCGACGGAGAGCCCGTATTGTTTTGAAGCACCAAAACTGGTCTTGTTTTGATCAGTCCACTTGGCGTAGAGACTGTCGCGGTATTGCGCCACACGCTCCTCAGAAAAAACTAAGGCCTTACTGACCTCCATATGTGCAATCAATGCTGCTAAGGGATAATTGATCATAGGATCTTCGCCTTTTGGGACAGGATTAAGGTGCTTGATGGATAAGGCAAGTTCCGTCATACTGCTGTCCTGTTGTGCGATAATTTCGTGTGCTGCAATATTTGGATAGGCATAAATGCGACTCGCTACGGGAGGAGAAAAAATATCATGTACCATGATTGATGTGACATGATCGACACTATTTTGAAAATCTGTTGCGCTGACCGGTATTGGTTCTGGCTCTTTGCAAGCGAACAGTGACATGGCCAATAGGCTGAAGGTCGTCAGCTTATTGATTGATGAGGTAGACTTCGGTGGATGCATTGTTGTAAATTAAGATGAGATATGGATTGCTATTGTGTTGGATGACGCTCATATGCCTTATTGATTTATGCGTCATATCTAAACCTAGTTGATTGGCTGGAGTGTAGGAGCCGTCGTTATCAATAAGAACGCCAGGAAAGGCATCAAAACGTCCATGAAATGGAATGACGCCAAAATAATTACCGCCGGCCAGGACCTCTTCTTCACCGTCGTGATCAAAATCAAAAGCGATAAAGTCCATTATAGGTGCCCATTGGGCGGTCGCATCAAATGGCACAAAATGGTAACGACCATCAGTATTTTTGAGGTATCCACTGGCCAATACGTCAACTTGCAGTTCGTGGCTATTTTCGAGGTCAGAACCAAAAATTTCCGAGATGGTTTGTCCTGCAAAATCACGATATTGGTTATAGGCTTTGCGCAAAAAAACCATTTGACCTGCCAATTCATCAAGGCCGAGCAATGGATAATAATGGCCATTTTTTTCTACTGCCACGATGGTTTCTGAACTGCCATTTTGATCAAAATCTTTGTGAAACATCCGCATTGGAGACTTTGGATTGGCTTTGAATTTGCTGTTTAACCCCCAGTTGCCAAGCAATAAATCTTGATCACCGTCGCGATCAATATCATAAGGCAGTACAGTTTGCCATAAGCCATTCAAGGGTTCGTCTACTTTTGTTGTTTCAATAAAACCTTCAGGTGTTTGTAGTAAAAATCTGGGGGCCATCCATTCCCCCACAACGACGAGGTCCTCTAAGTCGTCATCATTCAAATCAACCCACTGTGCATCGGTCACCATGCCGAACATTGTGAGGGTTTGATCGATGAGGCCATTCTTTAGGATATAGCTGTCTGGTGCCGTTCCGAAATCATTGGGGACCGTATGATTGCCGATAAAGGTGTACTGATCATGTGCGCGAACGATGCCTGTATTGGCCAAAGCACCAGGCAAAATTCTTGGCTTTTGAGAAAGATCGCTTAAGGGCACTAGTGTGTTGGCGAATACAGTTGCGGACGGCGAAACGGCACTGCCACCGGCACCCAATATCAGCGAAGGGACTTCTTGAATTATTTGTACTTCGGCACTGATATATTCTGAGATGGAATCTTGAACTAAGGAAAGGGGTTGTGACTTGGTGAATCCTTTTAAGTTTTGGAGGTAAAGAGAAGAGCGATGGTGCTTAGAACCACCTACAAAAAGATCCAAAAGGCCATCCTGATTAAAGTCTGCAATGGCAGCAGCTGGACCACGGTCAGACACCTCATATGGAATGAGTTTTTGACTGTTAAAATCGGTATGGGCATCTTCCTTGTGCAGTAGGTCAATCCCTAAATTCTCTTTTTCCTTTGTAAACATAAGCGTCTTCTGCTCTGTTGAAAGACTTTCTGATATTGCCAAATTTGGCTGGTAGACCACGGTGAGCTTCTGATTGCCCTTTGGCTGGATCAAGGTCTGCTGCTGGCCGTTGGGCCATAAGATTTTGAGCGAGTCCAATTCAGGGCTTGTCCCCAAGCCGAAATGGATTATAGGTTCTGAGCTCGCCTGAAATCCGCGTGTGGGATTCAGCGCTCTGTATTGTTTATGGCCTTTGCTGTAGGCGGTAATTTTTGTGCCAATTCCTAAGGGGTTCTCAGGGGAATAGCGCAGTGCGATAGACAGGCCGTAGCTATCGGCTATTGTATTGCTCTGATTGATATAAAGAGAAAGCGGGGCATTGGTATTACTCGCGACGAGATCTAAATCACCATCTTGATCAAAGTCTGCAACGGCGCTAGCTCCCGTAATTGACGCAAGACCATCGCTCCATTGTTGGCTCATGTCTGAAAAGGTCAAATCTGCATGGCCTTTTAAAAAATAATTAGTGACGGCGCCAGAGGGCATCATATCGATTGCTTGTTGGTCGACAAGTCTAGAATCGTTGAGTTGGCGTTGGATTTCTTGATTGGAAATGAACTTGATATAATCCAAATTATTAGGCCTGCGCACAATCCCATTAGAAATAAATAAATCTTGCTGTCCGTCCTGGTCATAGTCGCCGAAAAGTGCGCTCCAGCTCCAGTCTGTTGCCGCCACACCACTATACAGGGCCGTTTCTAGATAGGGTTGATGGGGTTGACTGACAAAGAGCATATTTCTGCTAAATTGAAAGTGATAACCATATTGCTCTGTACGCATTCTTAGAGTTTGTACAGGATCATCACCTTCACTAGATTTTACCAAGCTCTCTTCTTGAGGCAACATATCCAGTGAAATCAAGTCAGGCCAGCCGTCGTTGTTGATATCGGCAGCATCGTTACCCATGGAAAATCGCGAAGTATGGGTGAAATAAGTTTTTAAGGACTCTACAAAGGTCCCATCCTGGTTGTTGAGGTAAAAGTAGTCGTCTTCATGGAAGTCATTCCCGATATATAGGTCAGGCGCACCATCTTGATTGAAATCTGCAACGCTCACCCCAAGACCATAGGCATTAACTCCTCCGAAAATTCCGGCCTCTACACTGACATCTGTGAAGTGATCTCCATCATTACGCATGAGTCGGTCACCAGTCTTAGGGTGGCGCTTTTGCCTGATTGACGATCGGCCAAATGATTCTTGAGTATGCACGGCGTGGTTCAAAACATAGAGATCTAAATCACCATCTAGGTCGTAGTCAATGGCTGCGGACATGGTGCCATAATCTTGCAGGTTCAGACCATAAGCTGCAGAGGACTCTGTAAAGGTCATGTCTTGGTTATTAATATAGAGCTCATTGTGGCCTTCAAATCCATTAATCCCAACCACAGCACTCACATAAATATCTAACCAGCCATCATTGTTAGCATCAAACATCAAACACCCCGTTTGCCAGCTGCTTGAGCCAGCGACATTTGCCGTGGTGGTGACGTCCTTGAAGGTCAGATCACCCTGGTTGAGGTAAAGTGCATTTTTGCCTTGATTTGCTGTCGCGTAAATATCAGGAAGTCCATCATTGTTCAAGTCTCCTACTGCGATCCCGCCTCCGTTGTAGAAGTATAAGTAATCGAGAATATTGAGCGAGTCCGTGGGTTGCAGGTTATTGCTAAAGACCAAGCCACTTTCCACGGCTGTCGGCATATCGAACAGCGGTTTTACTGATTCTTGGCAGGCAAGGATCAGCGAAATAAGGCCCATTAGCCCTGCTTTATATAAGGGGCTACTGTAATGCAAAAATTTGTGGTTTTTGGTCATTGATGGCAACAAAAATATAGGTGCGCCCTTGAGCGTCTTTTATCGGTCTGATGTGTTTGATTTCTTCCTTGATAAAGAAGCCACTTTCCTCATGATTCTGCCAATCAAAACTCATTGCTCCATCATTGAGTAAAACACTACCATAATCGGCATCCAATCGCGAGAATTGAGGTCTGAATTCGTGATTATTACCCCCCGCAATGATGTCCAATGCCCCATCGTTGTTTACATCGACGCAAGCGATACCGCAAACACAAGAAAGCTGACTCCTCATGGGTAGTGGGGTGACTGTAAAATTCATGCTGCCATTATTAATGGCCATGACGGACTCCGAAATATTGACGGCCCTTACCGTAGTATTACTGAGTACCGATGAGGGGAACAATTCTTGCATTGATTTTTTGGCATATTCTGAGGCTTTAAGATTTTGTTTTTTTAGCGAAACCATCTGGGTGGTCATTTCACTTTTTTGGTGTATGGGCATGTCTTTGCCCTCGAGCTGTTGGGTTATGATTTGCTCATAAGTGCCATTATTGTCAAAATCATTGACCCAAAGTTTCATGGGTTGATCACTTTGGGGTTTGTAATGTATGTTGCTGCCTTGATTTCCTAAAACAAAGTCAAGATCCCCATCGCCATCAAGATCTGCAGGGGTAACCGTGTTCCACCAGCCCTTGTATGTGTCTAGTGTCGAGGCTACTGGGACAAATGCATTCATTTCATAGCGATAAAATAAGGGAGCGCCCCAATCAGAAACCAAGATAAGTGTGCGTTTTTGATCCAGATCGACCCATTTGGCGTCTGTCACCATTCCAGATTTTGTCAAAGCTTTTGCCTTTGCGCTACTGTGGTCCAGCCATCCGCCTTGACCATCGTTTTCCAAGAAGAAGTGTTGTGGACTCATACCATAGACCCCAACAATACTTCGGGCTGTTGCAACAAGATCAATGTCACCGTCGTTATCGACATCTTCTGGAGCAATGGCGGAGATGTTAAAAATATTACTCACCTGTATGGCTTTACCATTTGTGAAGTTGCCTTTTCCATCATTCATATATAGGCGCAATGAGGTCCGCTGGGCTTCGTCGACTTGATTGCCTCCAGATCCTACAATAAGATCTAGATCACCATCATTATCGGCATCAAAGAAAGCAGCTGCGGTGTCTTCAAAGGATTGGTCTGCGGTCAAAACAGCTTGTTGTTGGGCGGTCAATTTGCCTTTCCCATGATGGACCATCAATTGTCCGGGTTGATTTTTGGCCCCACCCAAAAATATATCTTCATGTCCATCAGCATTGACGTCACCAACAGCAACACATGGTCCTTCTTGCGAGAGCATTTTGCCCAATAGACCTTCGTAATCAAAGTCGTTGTATGGGTTTTCGTCGTGCGCCATGAATTCTGAGGTGTTGATTGGGCTGAGTAGTGGGGGTGAGGGGGTCTTTTTGGTGACTTGGACTATATCTTTTGTGGCGTCACTTTGCTTAAGGTAAAGGTTTTGATTTGCGGCCACAGCCTTCAATCTAGTGGTGCTGTTGTCTGGCCACAAGACCTTTATAGAATCTATGACGGTTTTAGTTCCAAGCCCTATGGTCATAGGGTATTCCATTGAAGATTGAAAGCCTCTTGAGGGCATCAGTTCTTGAAATAATTCACTGTCTTCCATATAGAGGCGCACACTCGTGCCAATAGCGAAATGATTTTCTTTTTGTCCCTCGAAATGGAGCTTGATGTAGTGGTGTTCCTCCATTTCGTTGGTGTGGTTCTCATAAACGAATGCCTGCATATTGACATTGTTGACCACCAGGTCAAGATCACCGTCGTTATCTAAATCGCCATAAGCAGCACCATTCGAAAGACTTGGCACACCAAGCCCCCAATCTTGAGCGCGATTAGCAAAGGTCAGGTCTTGTTGATTGTGAAACGCATAATTAGGTAATGGATGCACGGGCATTTTGTTAATAATGGAATCAATGGCTTCTTTTTTGCCTGTTAAGGCCATGTCTTGTATGATTTCGTTGGCAAAAAAGTTGACAAAGTCCAGATCTGTAAGGTCGTGATTGATGCCGTTGGTCACATAAATGTCACGAAAACCATCATTATCCATATCGAAGATCAGACCTGACCAACTCCAATCCGTGGCAGAAACGCCACTGAAATAAGCGATTTCTGAGAAGCTCCCATTGCCATTATTGAGCTGAAGGGTGTTTTGTATGTATTGTTGAAAGAAATCTTTGCTTTGCTTGAGTTTGAAAACGTTGTACCCTTCAAACTCCATTACTGATTTGACACGTTGGTCACCCTCTGGCAGCATATCTGTAATGAAAATATCGGCCAATCCATCATTATTGATGTCTGCCATGTCGACACCCATTGCCGAGAGGCATAGGTGTGCGGTCCAATTTTTTATGTCTTCTGTAAAAGTGCCGTCTTGGTTATTGATATATAAATAGTCACGTTCGTAAAAATCATTCGACACATAGATATCTGGATAGGTGTCTTGGTTGATGTCACTGACCATCACACCTAAGCCAAACCCAATGAGGCTTCCATATATCCCTGCCTCTTCACTGACCTCAGTAAAGACCCCGTCATCATTGCGCAAAAGCATATCGCCAACACCTCGAAACATTTTTGGCACATTCCAATCTTGAGCACGGACATCGCGCTGATGAGCAAACCCTAAACTACTTACCGGAATATTACTGTTGTTTAAAATATAAGCGTCCAAGTCTCCATCTTTGTCATAATCAAAGAAGCTGGCATGGGTCGAAAAACCCGTTTCGGCAAGATTAAAGTCTTTAGCCTGCTCAGAAAAAGTCAAGTCACCATTATTGATATAGAGGTCATTGTTATGATTTTCACCATCCATATTTCCCGCATTACTGACGTATATATCCAACAAACCGTCCTGATTGACATCTACCATCAATACACCGGTAGACCAAGGCTTGTTGCCCTCAACGCCTGCTGAAGCAGAGATGTCTTCAAAAACAAGATTGCCTTTGTTTAAATAGAGTTTGTTGGGCCCCATATTGGCCGTGAGGTAAACATCAGAAAGCCCATCATTATTGACATCACCAATGGCGACTCCTCCGCCATTGTAGAAGTTGCGGTATTTGAATATGTTGAAATCTTTTTGATTTTCTACCAGGTTGCTGAAGGTGATATTGGAATGTTCGGAGGCCACAAGGCTAAACCGCTTGGGACTTTGTTCTTGATCTGGTTCTGTTGTCTGACATCCAAGAATAAACAATGGGGTCAGGAGCAGTAAACTGCGAAAATGATGCATCATAGTTGCGCTGGTATTTTTTTTAAATAAATGGGCGTATCGTTATTTCTGGTCATGATCAGCACGCTATCATGTTCCCGCTTTAAGATTGAGATATTGCGACCCGCGCCAAGCATGGGCTGGTCTGCAGCATAATCAAAAACGAAATGACCACCTTTGTTGATCAATGCGCCACCCTTGAAAGCATCGAGGCGCCCGAGCTGAGTACTGACTTCATAGATATTTCCGCTGGGCAGCACATCGGGCTGTCCGTCGTTATTCAGATCGATGATCAGCAGATCATTGATGCTGGAGTATTGAATTTCCTGAGGTAAAAGTGTCTTTTTAAAGAATAAATCGCCCTGATTTTCGAAGTAACACGACCCTAATTCGGTAACTTTGCGGACATAGCCATTCTCTAAATTTTCTGCCCCAAAAACATCTTTTAAACTGGCGTTGGCAAAATCATCAAACGATAAAAAGCGCTTATTGATCTGAGGCATTTGTTTGACCAACTCTTCTTTTGATGCCATGGGTGTTTCTTGCCCCTGATAAAAATAGGTCACAAGAGTTTCTTCACTTTGATTCTTATCAAAGTCATATTTATAGAGTTGCAATGGTTGCGCATCAGATGCCGACCAACGGGTATTCAAACCCCAATTACCGGCAAGAATGTCTAAGTCGCCATCTTGGTCAAAGTCCTCTATCGCAAGGGTATTCCATAAACCAAAATCCTTTTCTAGACCAGTGTCCGATGCACGAACCAGTTGTCCTTCTCGATTCATCCAGACATTAATCGTATTCCATGGGCCACAAGTGACCAAATCTATATGATTGTCGTGGTCTAGGTCTATAGCCAAGACATCGCTGATGGGTCCTGATTGGGTAAAATCTAGGCCAAAGTTTTGACTGGCCTCTAAAAATGATCCATGTCCGTCATTCAGGAAAATATAATGTTGTGGATCTCTTCCAAAATTTTGTGCCTGGTATTTGGCGGTAAAAATCAAATCTTGCGCGCCATCTTGATTGAGATCGACCGCAGTGATTTTGGACGTGCTGATTTCTAATGCGCCAAAAGCCCAGACAGCTGGGTCAAATCCATGACCGTTGTTATAATAAATTCTGGGTTTTAAGGGGTCTCCTTGTTTGAATTCATTGCCCGCACTACCAATAACAATATCCAATAGGCCATCTGAGTTGGCGTCAATAAGGACCGCTGCAGTGTCTTCATTGATGGCGTGTTCGGCCATACGCAACGCATGGGTCAAGACGAATGAGCCATTAGTTTGTTGCAACCAAATTTCAGTGGCTTGGCCTTTTGCACCCAAAAACACAATATCATCGAGATCATCTTGATTGAGGTCCCCAATACCAAGATCTGGCCCTTGATGAGAGTGGGCATAGGGCAGTAGAGGGTCACGATTAAAGTCCAAACTTGCTTTTTCAATATGTTTGTAATCCGTGAGCTGTTCTTCTGTCTTTAAGAGATTGGCCTTATGCTCTATTGATCGATAATGCTCCTGTGCCTCACTGTATTGCGCTGTTAGTGTTTGATTGGTTGGCACATTATAAATGGATTGAACTTGATGATCTGGCCATTCGATGATCAGGGAATCAAGTATTTTAATATCAGAAAGACCGAAATGGATGATCGGAGCCACAGAAGACAAATAACCTCTTGAGGTATAATTCTCACGGGTGAATTTTTGTCCCTGATGATAGACCGTAACCTTTGTACCGATTCCAAAGAAGTTTTTTGGACTGCCACGGAAATCGATAAAGAGGTAGTTTGTCCTTTGTGCGGTCTGGTCAATATGATTTTCTAGGATAAAAGCGGGTTCATTGACATTATTCACGACCAAATCAAGATCTCCATCATTGTCAAGATCAGCATAGGCCGCACCATTACTGTAGCTTTCTGTTTCCGGCATCCATTGGCCAACCCGATTAACGAATGACTGCCCTGCGTTATTCTCAAAGATGTAATTGGCGGTATGTTTGGCAGGCATCTTTTTTATAAAACTCATCGACGCCTCGGTCATATTGGTGCCCAGTTGCCTTTGGATTTCTTCGTTGGCCACGAAGTTGATAAAGTCCATGTCATTTGTGGCACCAATGATGCCATTAGTGATATAAAGATCCGTAAAGCCATCGTGGTTAAAATCTGCCAATAACGGACTCCAAGACCATTCTGTCGCAGCGATACCTGAAGCAAAACCAACCTCACTAAAGACACCCTGTCCCGTATTGCGCTGCAACGTATTTTGCATGAATTGGTGGGCGTATCCATTTTTGAGGAATTGATGATAGATCTGGTAGTTGAATTCTGTTCCGGAGGTTTTATAGGTTTTAAGGTCTTCTGGCAACATATCGACAGAGATGATGTCTGAATAACCGTCATTGTTGATGTCACCGCTGTCATTTCCCATCGAGTAGTGAGTGGTATGGCTCAACACCTCATTTGCAGAGTGGTTGACCTCCTCAAATCCTGCGCCAGCCTTGTTGAAATACAAATAATCATTTTCAAAAAAGTCATTTCCGATATAAATATCTGGGTAACCATCATTATTGTAGTCGCTGATTGAAAGGCCCAGGCCATAGCCAATACTGCCTTGAAAAACACCCATAGATTCTGTAACATCTGCATAATGACCGGATTTATTTTCCAGGAGTTTGTCTCCAGAATCATGATCTATTTCTTTTCTTTTGGCACCCTTTCCATAATTCTGATTGGGGTTGATGCTGTGATTCATGAGGTAGACATCCAAATCGCCGTCCAAGTCATAATCGAAGAATGCTGCTTGTGTCGCGTACCCTTTGAAGTCTAATCCATAGTCTTTAGCCTGATCCTCAAAAATAGGATGGTTATTTTGATCAAGCCCTTGATGCACTAGTAATATATTTTGACCAGACATCCCAGGATGACTGCCCACACGGCAAAGGTACAGGTCCATCCAGCCGTCATTGTTAATGTCTACGATACTCACGCCATTGGTCCAGCCCTCAGAAAAGTCTACATCAAGACCAATAGGGGCCTGCACAAATTTTAAGTCTCCAAGATTCAAGTAGAGCTCTGGAGCCAATTGGTTGGCAGTAAAAAAGATGTCTACCAGGCCGTCATTATTAAAGTCCGCTGTGGCAACACCAGCTCCATTATAATAGTAAATGTAATTAAGGATATTTAACTCGGGTTTGGGGTCTAAAGCGTTCACAAAAGTAATGCCCGTCTCATTTGTGTGCTTCACGCTAAATTGCCTCGAGACAGATTCGCAGGAAGAGAAACCGAGCGCCATAATGACGAATATTTTCCAGTACCAAGAGGGTGTTGTTTTGTTTGGCGCCATAAGGGAATCAAGTCGCGTGTTCCAGCAGGAAAGGTAGGACATATGTGCGTTGGACTTGTTTGGTCATGAATTAAAAAGATTAATAATAAGTTAATAAAAAAAGCCACTTCCAATGGGAAGTGGCTTTTTTTTATGCCTGACATAACTCTGATTAATAACCAGCGTTCTGTACAAGATTTGGATTTGATAAAAGAGCATTTACCGGAATCGGATAAAGGTTCCATTTAGTATCTCCAACAGATTCTGGGTTTTTGAATTCCCAGTCTTTGGTGAACTGACCAAAACGCAACATGTCGTTTCTTCTCCAGAACTCAACGTAAAGCTCACGTCCACGCTCAGCCAACATATCGGCTTCTGAAACACTTCCTAATGGAGATGCTCCACGGATGGTTCTTAACGTGTTCACAAGTGGAGTAGCGTTGCCACCCATACGCATCATTGCTTCAGCTTTCATCAGGTGTGCATCAGCATAACGAAAAACGATTTCGTGAGATCTGAATGATCCACCATCGTCTCCTGGGTGATACTTAATGATACGAATACCAGTACTTTCACCGTTACCAGAGAGCCCTGGAAGCTCTTTTGAGAATACGAGTGGATTTCCTGTACGATCTTTTAGGATGGTACCGTCCTCTTCGTATTGTTGACCTACTAAGAAACCATAACCAATACCTAAGTTCTCACCGTTAGCGTTGGTGGCATCTGGCACCCATCCGCGACGCTCTTCTTGACCGGCACCAGCACTATTGTCTTCACCACCTTCAAAGCTGTCATAAAATTCAGCCAGTGTAGTAAAACCATTCCATCCACCACCTGAGTTGTCAGGTGAGTTTTGGTTGTAGTGTAGTCCATTCCAAATACGGTTACCAACACCAGCTTTTGCATACCAGATGGTTTCTGTATCAGGAACATCCTGCTTGAAGATATCGAAGTAACCAGCTTGAGCGGCATATCCTTCTGCCGTGATGGCATCTACGGCATCAATGACACCTTGATAGTTTGGCTCGCTTCCAGTGTAACGCTGAGCATTCAACATGACCTTAGCCATGAGGAAGTTACCAGCGGCACGGTTAGCTCTTGAATGACCTTCTTCAGTCGGCCCAGGCCCTACCACTGGTAGGTTCGGAATCGCTGTAGTCAAGTCACTAACGATCAAGTCATAAGCTTCTTGTGAAGATAAAACAGACGGGTTAACATCTGATCCATCAGTAGGGTTACGATAAGGTGCTACACCCCACATGTCAAGAACGAAGAACATACTGAAGGCACGTAAGAAACGGGCTTGAGCATCTTGTTCAGCGTTGGCACCACTTAAAGGATCAAGTACTTGAGAGGCTCTCAATACATTCTGATTCAAGTTGTTCCAAGTGTTCAAAACAAATTGGTGTGTAGGACTCCAGGTGTGCGCATGCAGCGTACGCCAGATTCCGTTATCACCCCAGTCCGTACCACGAGTCGGCACGAGGGTCTCATCTGTAGACACCTCGTTGAGCGCAAAGAAGTTCGCTTGATCACCAAGTTGTCCATAGGTATCATTGTATAGGTTGGTGATTGACGCGTCAACATCAGCCACACCTTCGAATACTGTAGATCCTTCTGCAATGATAGAGTCAGACTCTTCGATCGCTAGATCAGTACAGGAAACGGTCAATAAGGATAGAAACGCAGTTGCTAGAACAGGCTTCATAATGTTTATTAAGTTTCTTTTCATAATTAAATTTTTAGAATTTTGCATTAAAACCGAATGTGAATGTTCTTGGTCGTGGGTAACCCGCATAATCAATACCAAACACCGGTAGACCGTTAAGCAAGTCGCCACCACTTGGTGAGCTGCTCACTTCAGGATCTAAACCTGAGTAATCTGTGATTACGAATAAGTTTTGACCTGTAACAGACAATACAAGAGAAGAGAAGAACTCATCTCCTGATAAGGGCCAGTTGTAGCTCACTGTAGCATTTTGCATACGGATGAAATCTCCACTTTCTAAGAAACGTGTTGAGACATCAGCTGCTGCGTCAAATGATTCACCTGCTGAAAGTACATCAGAGGTCACGTTACGACCACCGCGGAAAGCACCTGCAGTAAAGAAGGCATTAGCCGTGTTGTTGTAGATGTAGTGACCAAATTGTCCCGCAAAGTAAGTTGAAACTGTCCAGTTCTTGTAGTTCATAGAAGTTGAAAGTCCACCTGTCAAATCTGGAAGGGCACTTTTTCCTACGAAATCTTGAACGTCTGTTTGGATTGGTTGTCCTGTAGCAGGATCAAATCCTTCAAATTCACGCAAGAAATAAGAGAACAATGGCTCACCAGCTTTCAGCTTTTGAGCGAAGGCCAATGAAAGACCTTGTCCACGAATTGTACCGGCATCAAATTCTCCAGATAATTCTTCTACTAAGTTTTTGTTATAAGCAACGTTGAATGTCGCATTCCAGGTCAAGTCATCACTTGAAATCAAGTCATAACCTAAGCTCACTTCAACTCCTTCGTTCACTACCTTTGAATCAGGGAGGTTAAGGAACAAGAACGGTTGAACTGATGGTTGAGCCGCTAATACGTTGAACAAAAGATCAGATGTTTCTTTACGGTAAACATCTAAACTACCATTCAAACGATCGTCATTAAATCCAAAGTCGATACCAGCCGCGAGTTGTAAAGTTTCTTCCCACTTTAAAGCTGGATTTGGATAAGAGACGTCTACGATCCCAGGAATGTTGATGTTTCCACCATCATCTGGTCCACCACCTGCATAACGCTGTCTTTGAGTAAAGTTTCCATATCCTAAACCTTCTTGGTTACCAGTGATACCAGCACCTAATCGCAGTTTAAGAGTAGAAATGTTATCTCCTACGAAATCTTCATTATGTAATTTCCAGGCAAATGCACCTGATGGGAATGTACCGTATTGATTGTCAGCACCAAATTTTGAAGAGCCGTCCATACGAACTGTTGCAGTGAATAAGTACTTATCAGCAACAGAATAGTTCAATCGACCAAAAACAGATTGTAATTCATCTGTATTGTCATAAGTATCTGCAAATAGCGATTTGACACTTAAGTTATTGAGATCAGTGATCACATCAGTTGTGGGATCTGGGAAAAGACGGTTCACGAAGATACCACCTGTATTACCCGCAAAACCATACTGCTGATAGTCACCAGTGATTTTAGCCTCAACTGCATTAGCAGAATTTTCAAGCGCATCTCCCATTTCGTCCATGTTCTCGGTGAAGAATCCCCATCCGTTTACGGTACGACCATCTCTTTGGAAACTTTGGTATGAATAACCTGCAAGTATGTCTAATTTAGAATTGTCATACTCCTTGTTGTAATTTAAGGTAACCTCTAATAGCTCACTGCGTGTGTTCAAGTCACTCAAGATTCCTCGTCCATTTCCGAAAGCACCTGCACCGAAGTTACGGGCCTTAGGCGATGAAACACCGATACGAGTAGACTCAGATTCGTCTAAACCAACATTAACTCTTGCTGATAAGTCAGAAGTAACGTCATACTCTGCAGAAACATTAACCAACATACGGTTAGTGTTCGCGGTATTTTGGTAGTAGTCGAGCATTGTCGCTGGACTCAACAATCCGCCTGTTCCGTCGAAGTCTGGACCAGTTGGCCAGGTTGGATTCGCAGAATAAGCGGCCCCTAAAAGATCTCCTTGGAAACCAGCACTTGCTGCTGTAGCCGCCCCTTCGTCATTGACACGAGAGAATGAAGATTGAACCCCAATCTTAAGTTTGTCATTTAAATAACGTTGGTTCCAATTCAAACGACCAGTGATGCGCTCTAGTGATGTGTTTTCAACAACACCAAAGTTCTTGTTGTATCCAAAAGTCGCTCTTAAATTACCACTTCCGTAGTTATTTGAGTAGGCGATGTCGTTATTGGTTGACGTTGAAGTACGGAAAATGTAATCTTGCCAGTTGGTATTGAAACCAAAATCTCTTTCAGCAACGTTAAAATCAAAATCAGCAGATCTGCTCAAGTATTTTTCTGCAGATAAAAGGTCAAAAGTCTTTGCTACAGATGCAACACTCATAGAAGAAGAGTAATCCCATGAACTTCCCTTAGCTCCTTTTCCTGATTTGGTCGTGATGAAAACCACACCATTCGCTCCACGAGAACCATATATAGCAGCTGCAGAGGCATCCTTCAAGATACTGATGCTTTCGATATCATTTGGATTGATGAAAGACAATGGGTTTTTAGCAGATGACGAACCGATACCAGTGTTTGCTGTTTCGGCAGATGTGTTTCCACCTGAAAGCGGCACACCATCAACTACAAATAACGGGTTGTTGTTCGAACGAACTGAACTCGCACCACGAATACGGATGTCAATTCCAGCCCCAGGCTCACCAGTGCTCTGAGAAATCTGGACCCCAGCTGTTTTACCTTGAATCAATTGTTCAGGTGAGTTGATCACCCCTTGATTGAATTCTTCTGAGGTTACCGCAGTCACAGAACCAGTTGCATCTTGTACGGTAGTTGTACCATATCCAATCACAACAACTTCAGCCAAAGCTTCTGCATCTTCCTGAAGCGTGACGTTAATGATCGCTTGACCGTTCACTGCAACTTCTTGAGAAGCGTAACCAATGTAACTAAATACTAAGGTAGCGTCGTTAGAGACATTTCCTACTGAATAGTTACCATCGAAATCTGTTTGTGCTCCGATAGAAGTGCCTTGAACGACAACGTTTACTCCGGGAACAGGACCATTAGCATCGGACACTGTCCCACTAACAGCAATTTGCGCAAATGCTGAACTTCCAAATAGTAGCGCTATAGGAAGCAACAACAGATTAGTTAGTAGTTTGTTTTTCATATAATTTTCGGTTTTAGGTTAATTTAGTTTTCTATTTAGTCGTTTTAACATATGCAATTCGCGTCAAAAAAAACATTCAAACCGTTAGAATGCCTAATTTGACGGTTAAAGATACAATATTTTTATCAAAAAACAGATTTCCGCATTTTTCAAAAGCACCTCATTTCACTGGAAAAACACAGAATTGATATTTTTTCAGCGCCCTAAACGGCACATCTAATGAGACGATTTTAAAGTACTCAAAACGGTTAAGATACTCATAGTATCGAGGTTAACAAAAACTTGCCTTGCAGAATTCTATCTTTTGAAGTGCTAATGTCTATTATTTTTTTGACAATCATAATTTTTGGTTTGAAAATATAAGGAATCCATACCCGAAATCGTTTTCGGTGTTCGTTTTGCTGCAATATCGGTTAAAAAAGAAAATGCTAGTTCGAAGTTTTTTAGTGATATTTGGCAAGCAGATCAAATTGGGGAATGATGAAAGAAGTTACATTAAAGCAAATCGCAGAGAACCTTGGAATCTCAATCACTACTGTTTCTAAGGCATTAAAGGACTATAAAGATGTGAGTAAGGCCACAAAAGCAGCGGTTAAGGCCGAGGCAAAGCGCCTTAATTTCACGCCAAATGCCTTTGCGGTCAACCTCAGGACAAAGGAGTCAAAAACCGTCGGATTAATCATACCAGAGGTGGTCCATCACTTTTTTTCGAGTGTCATCAATGGTATTATTGACAAGGCCGAAAAAAATGGCTATCTCGTCATCATCCTTCAATCTAACGAATCATATGAATTAGAGAAAAAACAAATTGATTTATTGATCAGTAAGCGGGTGGATGGCATCATGATTTCGATGGCCAACACCACTGTCGAAGTGGATCATTTGAACCACATTAGGGACTTAAACATTCCGCTGGTGATGTTTGATAAAATTTCAAAACTTGTGCCTTGTTCAAAGGTCGTTATCAATGACCGGGCAGCAGCTTATAGTGCTACAAAGCATCTTATCGACTCAGGGTGTCGGCGCATTGCTCACTTTCGTGGGGCGTTATTGCCTCAAAACAGTATCGATAGATTTTTAGGTTATAAGAAAGCCATAGAGGATCATGGTCTTGTTTTTGATCCGGAACTCATATATATATGCGAAAATGTGGATTACGATGACGGTCGGTCTGCGGCCCAGAAACTCATTAAAGATGGCCACAAGATAGATGGGTTATTTGCCATTACAGATATGGCTGCTGCCGGCGCGATCAATGTCTTCAAAGAGCATAACATCGCAGTCCCTCAAGAGATATCTGTCATGGGTTTCAGTAATTGGTTTTTATCCCAAGCCATAACACCGGCGCTGAGCACGGTAGACCAACCAGGTTACGAAATGGGAAAAAAGTCCTTTAAACTGCTGCACAAAGAAATGAGGGCCAAAAGAGAAGATCGAGAATTCTTGCCAGTGACTAAAGTTTTGGAGACCAAAATTATCAAAAGACAATCGACTAATTAAAATGAGACGCACATACACACGCACGAGACGATTGGCTGCTGTGCTGGCGGTAATTTCGCTTTTGATTGCCTGTAAAAAATCTTCCGTAAACCAAGATTCTGAAGTTGCCTTTCAAGAAGAGTTTAGGCCTCAGTTTCACTTCACGCCTCCGGCTCAGTGGATGAATGATCCCAACGGTTTGATTCATCACAAAGGCGTCTACCATCTTTTTTACCAACATTACCCCGACAGCACTGTTTGGGGGCCAATGCATTGGGGGCATGCGATAAGTAAGGATTTAGTCAGATGGGAACACAAGCCGATTGCACTTTATCCGGACCAATTGGGATATATCTTTTCTGGAAGTGCTGTCGTAGACAAAGACAATCGCTCGGGTTTTGGCACCTCTGAAAACCCACCTTTAGTCGCCATTTATACCTACCACCTCATGGCAGGAGAAAAAGCGGGAAGAAAAGATTTTCAAACTCAAGGCATCGCCTACAGTTTGGATAATGGCGACTCTTGGACCAAATATGATGGCAATCCCGTTATTGGCAATAAGGATATTAAGGATTTTAGGGATCCCAAAGTATTTTGGCATGAGGCCACACATCAATGGGTGCTTGTTTTGGTCGCGGGAGATCATGTGAAGCTCTACAGATCTGACAATCTGAAGCAGTGGAATCTGATGAGTGAATTCGGCAGAGATATAGGGGCTCATGGTGGGGTTTGGGAATGTCCAGATTTGTTCGAAATAGGAGTTGAAGGTAGTGATCAAAAAAAATGGGTTTTACTGGTTAGCGTGAATCCAGGGGCCCCAAATGGCGGCTCGGGGACTCAGTATTTTGTGGGTGATTTTGATGGAACATCCTTTTCAACCGATCAAGACGCAGCGCAATGGATTGATCAAGGGCGGGATAATTATGCAGGTGTCACCTATAACAACACACCCGATCAGGACCGAATATTCATAGGCTGGATGAGTAATTGGGATTACGCTCAGACCACCCCAACGGATCATTGGCGTAGTGCAATGACCCTGCCCAGGTCTTTGTCGTTACATCAAGACAGTCAAGGCCAATTTTATCTGAAAAATTATCCATTGGAGCAATTGTCAGTGATCTCAAAGCGGATTGTTGAAAAAAAATCTATCGATATTAGTCAAACCTTTACGCTATCCAGAGAACACTTCAATCAAACTGAATTAATATTTGACATGCCCATGTCGGAGCCTATGCGCCTCAATCTGGGTAATGAGTGGGGTGAGCAAATTACTTTGACAATGGATCCTGATGAAAACATCATGACTTTTGATCGCAGACAATCGGGTTCAGTAGATTTTGATCAAAAATTCGCTGTGGCAATTCAAAATCAAACCTATAAAGTCGCAGATCGTTTAGCTGAAGTGCGCATGATCATCGATGCATCATCGGTAGAGGTGTTCATTGATCGTGGACGTTATGTTTTCACCAATCAAATATTCCCTACCGAACCCTACACGGAACTTGACATTATCGGTGCTCCGGGCGCCAGTATAGAAAATTTTAAAATCAATAATATCAACTCAATTTGGCAGAATGAATAAAATTTTTACTTGGTCTATTACCGTAGCACTCGCTGGGTTTCTCTTTGGTTTCGATACCGTTGTGATCAGTGGTGCAAACAAACCTTTACAGGAATTGTGGAAGATGACGCCGTTCATGCACGGTACATTCATTATGAGTATGGCGCTTTGGGGCACGGTATTAGGGTCGCTTCTGGGGGGCGTGCCAACCCAATACTTAGGACGTAAAAAAACATTATTTTGGATTGGAGTGTTGTTTTTTATTTCGGCTTTGGGAAGTGCGTTGGTATCAGATCCCTATCTTTTTTCATTTTTCCGATTTGTAGGCGGCATAGGTGTGGGTATTTCTTCAGTTGCCGCACCTATATACATATCTGAGATTACTTCTTCTGATAAAAGAGGGCGACTAGGCGGGTTGTATCAATTTTGTCTTGTGTTTGGCATTATGGTGGCCTTTATATCGAATTGGGCTTTAAAAGGTTTTGATGGCATCAATGATTGGCGTTGGATGCTTGGTGTTGAAGCGATTCCTGCGCTGGCCTATATCATAATGGTTCTGAAGGTCCCTAACAGCCCAAGATGGCTCATTTTACAAAAAGGAGATGAAGCCCAAGCACTATCCGTATTACAGGTCATTTACCAAAAAGTTGACGTGGCCAAGAAACACCTGGAAGAGATAAAAAGGGATGCAACAACATCAAGTAATGACGAACGGTTGTTTCAAAAAAAATATAAAAAAATCCTCTACTTGGGCTTCCTCATTGCATTTTTCAATCAATTGTCTGGCATTAATTTTGTCCTGTATTACGCCCCTCAAATTCTTGAGCAGGCTGGTCTTGGGGGTGGAGACTCGCTGTTTAATTCAATAGCAATTGGTATTGTCAATTTGATTTTTACTTTAATAGGGGTGCGTTTGATCGACAAATTGGGTCGACGACAATTGATCATCATTGGGTCTATTGGTTATATATTGAGTCTGATCATGGTAGGGGTCTGTTTTCAATTTGCTTTGAGTCCTTCTGCCCTCATAGCTTTTATATGTTTGTTTGTAGCCTCTCATGCGATTGGTCAAGGAGCCGTTATATGGGTATTTATTGCTGAAATATTTCCGAATAGAGTTAGGTCTTATGGGCAGAGTTTTGGTACCGGAACACATTGGGTTTTTGCCGCTATTATTACGATGATCACGCCTTATTTTATCGATGATAGGGCAGGAATTTTTAGGGATGAGTTAGAAGTTATCTATTATTTCTTCGCGGCAATGATGATGGTGCAACTCCTCTGGGCACTTGTCATAATGCCTGAAACCAAAGGGATTTCTTTAGAAGACCTTGAAAAGGACTTGGTCGATTATGAAGTCTAAAAAACATACTGTTGTCTGTTTTGGAGAGTTGTTGTGGGATGAATTGCCGCAAGGAAAAGTGATTGGTGGGGCTCCTTTTAATGTGGCGCAAAGGCTCAATAGTTTGGGAGCATCAGTCGCTATGATCAGTTGTGTTGGCCGGGATGAATTAGGGCGTCAAGCACTGGATCTTGTCGCTGCCCAGGGCATGACATTTGATTTGATTCAGACACATGAATTATTGAGTACTGGTCTGGTACATGTGGATTTGGACCAAAGCGGTGTTGCTGAGTATCGGATCAAACAGCCCGTGGCTTGGGATGCTATTGGTTTGACCCAAGAATTGATCGACAGCGCAAAGAATGCTAAAATCTTTGTTTTTGGCAGTCTAGCGGCCCGTCAGGAGATCAGCAGAACGACCATGGAATCGCTCATCTTTAGAGCAGAAATTTCTGTTTTTGACGTTAATTTGAGACCCCCACACTTTGATCTGTCCTGGATCATGGAAATGATGAAAAAAGTCTCTGTAGTGAAAGTTAATGCCGAAGAACTTGAGTGTCTTTACCTTCATAATCAGGGTTCAAAAGGAACTTCAGCACAGTGTTTGGCATGGTTGGTCACACTTGATGCTGATAAAATTTGGTGTGTTACATTTGGCGCAGAGGGTGCCCAACTTTATGTTGATGGAATTTGGCACAAACACCCAGGATATTTGGTGACTGTCGCAGATACTGTTGGCGCTGGAGATGCGTTTTTGGCTGTTTTGATTCGAGAACTTTTACTGCGCGACATGGCGCCGCAAGAGGCCTTGAATCAAGCCGTTGCACACGGATCAGTTGTGGCCTCTAAAACTGGAGCCAATGCAAAGGTGTCTTCCCAGGATTTGGCAGGTTTGTCCTTAATGAAAGACTAAGTTCAGTCTTCGCTATAAAATCATTTTTTTATTTTGCGAACGGTAAAATAAATTTATATTTGCACCCGCCGCAAGGCAAATTTTTGCATTAGTGCAAAAGGTACCTTAGCTCAGTTGGTAGAGCAACGGACTGAAAATCCGTGTGTCCCTGGTTCGATTCCTGGAGGTACCACTACTAAAAAACCCTTGACATCAGCTGATGTCAAGGGTTTTTTGATTTTGTTCCGTTGGTCTGACTTACAGAAGCGGAAGCACAACTTTGTCGATCACATGCACGACACCATTGTAGGCTTGAACATTTGTCACAATGATATTTGCAACACGGCCATTTTCGTCGATGAGCTGTGGCCCATCAGTTAAAGAAACCGTTAAGGAGCTCCCAAGGGTAGCTAAAACTTGATCTTGCATGAGGTCTTCAGCTCTAGCATTCAAAAAGCCAATGACGTGCGTGTTCAATGTACTTTCTAATAGATCTAAAGGGATATCACCTAATGTTGGAATGTTGGTCTCTATCAAAAGAGCACCAAATGCTTCATTGGTTGGTGCGAACACAGTAAATGGAGACGGCGCAGTGGCAGCAGAGAGTGTCGCGACGTAATCCGTTGTGTGGTCTGCGCGGGTAAGTGCCGCAACAAGAGTTTCAAAAGTAGGATCTGCAACGGCGAACGTAACAACTGTGGGTAGTCCAATGACGGCATCTACAATGTGCACAACACCATTGCTGGCTTCAACGTCTGCAGCGCTAACTGAAGAAACGCCATTAAAAGTCACACCACTTGCTGTGGCAAAATATAGATCTAATAGATCTCCATCTGCATTTGTTGCGTTAGTCTTAGTGTATCCTGATCCTGCAGAGACAAGATCTGTTGACATTACAGTGCCAGTGATCACGTGGTTGAGCAGTATGTTCGACAAGACATCGGTCGGTACATCTGAAAGGCTATTGAATCCGTTGGCACTCAAAAATGCGGTAAACGCATCATTTGTCGGAGCCAGTACGGTGTACTCTCCTGCATTGAGGACATCAACCAAATCGCCGTCTGCAGCTTGTAATGCTTCAACTAGAATACTGAGTTCTGGAGTGTCAATAGCGGCCTCAACAATCGTTGGGGTGACTTCTACAACAGGCGTGTTGTCGTCGTCACTGCCGCAGCTTGAAAGTAAAACCCCCGCAAATAGGGCTAAAAGACTTAATTTTGATAGGTACTTAATCATGATGTGTGTTTTAAAGTTTAATTTATGGTCACAAAGAAACTGAATTCAATTCATATTTTGTTTAATTATTTGTTAAAAAAGTTAAACAAAATATGAGTTGCCGCTGTTTTGTTGATTCTTGGTTTTACAGCACCTTTAAAACCAATGATTTAACATGGTTCAAGAGTCATTAAGTCAAATCTAATTGTATTTTTGGCGCATGAAATTGATCCTTGATATGGGCAATACAAGAACCAAGGTTGGTCTTTTTGACGGCGATCAACTATTGTATTGTGATGGTTTTACGTCATCTGAAACGCTGGAAAAGGTTGTTTTACTGATGGAGTCATATGCGATATCTCACGCCCTGTTTTGTGCCGTGGGCAAAAATAATGACCGGTATGCCAGGCAAATTATTGATTTATTACCAACCCATGTCCTGTCTCACGAATCAAAGCTTCCTTTTATTTCTCTCTGTTTGCCATTCAGCGCATTAGGGCTCGACCGTATTGGTCTGGTCGCTGCGGGAGTCAAATCGGGCCAAGGGCCAATTTTGGTTATCGATGCAGGGACCTGTGTCACTTATGACCTTCTGGATGCTCAAAATATCCACCATGGCGGTGCGATCAGTCCTGGGCTCAACATGCGTTACAAAGCCATGCAAGATCACACGGCAAACTTGCCGTTGTTGAGGCCGCAGCAACCCACGGGAGACTTTGGTCTAGAGACGCACAATGCGATGCATTTTGGAGCAGTGCATGGCTTGGCGAGTGAAATTGATGGATTTATAGAATTTTATCGCGAGCGCTTTGCTGAATTAACGATAATTTTAACAGGTGGTGATGCTGAATTTTTGCGAGTTCGCATAAAAAATGACATCTTTGCCCATTCTAATTTTTTATTAGAAGGACTCAATTTTATTTTAGACCTTAATATCAATTCATGTTCAGGAAAATCCTCATAGTCCTTGCTTTAATAGTGGCCCAATTGGTTCATGCGCAAGGGACCACATCACCCTATTCCTTTTTTGGAATTGGGAACCTGAACTTTAGAGGAACGATAGAAAACAGATCTATGGCGGGCTTGAGTACCTACTCAGACAGCATTCATTTAAATTTGCAAAATCCAGCGGGATTGTCGCAACTAAAGCTTGTAAATTATTCAATTGCCAGCAGTCATAAATTTAATACCCTCAACACCACTCAAGAGAGCCAGAAGGCCACGACCACCACACTGGACTATATGGCTATTGGGGTTCCTATGGGTAAGTTTGGCGCCAGCTTTGGTTTGTTGCCCTTAACAACATCCGGATACAAACTCGAAAATGTAGAGGGTCTTAGTACGACGCAATATAGCGGTACAGGTGGAATGAATAAAGTGTTTTTAGGATTAGGGTACCAGGTCAATAGTCAGTTCAGTCTTGGTCTGGAGGCCAACTATAATTTTGGTAAAATAGAGAACAACGCCCTGTCCTTTCAGGACGAAATACAATTGGGCACCGAAGAAAATAATCAAAGTGATCTGCTTGGGTTCAGTGTCAATTTGGGCGCTCAGTATCAACATTATTTCGTGAACAAACTCAAAGGAACCATAGGGGTAACTTACACACCCGAGACTAATTTTGTTTCTGAAAATCAACGGACTATTGCCACAGTTTTGCTTTTGCCCAACGGCAATACTTCCCCAATTGATTCGCGTGACATTACCTTAGCAAATACAGATTTTACGTATCCCTCACAATTGACTTTGGGTGCTGGTTTGGGCAAAGAGCGCTCTTGGTTTTTGGGCGGTGAAGTCAGCACTCAGAAGACCAGCAACTTGTCAAACAGAACAGTCACACTCGATAATGTTGTTTTTGAAGATGCTGTTAAATATCGTATTGGGGGTTTTGTCATTCCAGATTACAACTCATTCAGTAGCGTTTTCAAACGTGTCGTCTATAGAGGTGGATTTCGTTTTGAAGAAACCGGCATCAACATTAACGGAAATAGCATCAACGAGTTTGGCATATCTTTTGGATTAGGCATCAACCTTGGACGGTCTTTTTCAAATTTAAACTTGGGTGTCGAGGTAGGCAAACGAGGAACCCAGAAGAGTGGATTAGTTGAAGAATCCTTTGTCAATATTTTTATGGCCCTATCGCTCAATGACAAGTGGTTTGAAAAAAGATTATATGATTAAATTGATTAAATACAATGTTATGAAAAGTAAGACTACTTTTTTTATTGCCCTCTTGGCATTAATGTTTTCTGTTGAGGCGATTGCTCAGGATGATTGTACTATTTCGGTATCCTTGTTTTCTGAGCCAGCCAAAATCAAAAACTATGATGTCGCATTGACGCATTACGACAAGGCCATCACAGATTGTCCTAAGTACAGTATTGCTGTGTATCAATACGCGGTCAAGATGTTCGAATACTATATTGAGAACGGCGATAAATCGAAGATTAAAGATTTAGAGAACGCCTACCAGTTGCGCATGAAATACTTTCCTAATAAATCCAAAAAAGGAGATATTATGGCTGATATTGCACAGATCAAGTATGACAACGCAATTGGCGATAAACAAAGTCAATTCAACGCCTTCGACAATGCGTTCAAAGCCGATGAGCCAAATTTTAAAAGTCCCAAAAGCATTTATACTTACTTCTCTCTAGCGATGGATTTGTACACTGATGGTCAGAAGGATATTCAGGAGGTCTTTGACCTTTACGATATCATCACTGAAAAGATTGAGAAAGAAGAAGGAAATTATGCCACAAGAATAAACGGATTGCTGAATAAGCAAGACAACGGTCAAAAACTTTCGTCTAAAGAGGTGAAAAAACTCGATGGTTACGAGAAGTACTTGGGGTATTATGGCAAGATTAAAGGCAGTGTTGACACCAAGCTTGGTTCAATTGCAGATTGTGAAAACCTGATTCCTTTGTATGATAAAAATTTTGACCAAAAGAAAGAGGACATCAACTGGCTTAAAAGTGCAGCAGGACGTTTGAATGCCAAAGACTGTGAGACGCCTTTGTTTTATCAATTGGTACAACAATTACATACCTTACAGCCATCAGCGGCATCGGCCTTTTACCTTGGTCGTTTGGCCGACCGTGATGGCAATAACACAGACGCCCTTAGCTACTATAATCAAGCCGTTGAATTGGAAACCAACCTTAATAAAAGGGCCGACTATCTGTTTGTGATTGCAGAAAACTACCGCAAGCGAGGGAGTTTCAATAGCGCACGCACGAACTATCTGCGCGTTCTTGAGCAAAAGCCTGCAAAGGGGATTTGTTACTTGAGAATTGCGGACATGTATTCAAAAAGCTCCAATGATTGTGGTAATAATGTTTTTGAAAAAAGGGCGATCAATTGGAAGGCTGCTGAAATGGCTGATAAAGCGGCTAGAGTCGACGCAACAATCGCCAGTAATGCTCGAGCTTCTGCAGACAGTTATCGCCAAAGAGCGCCAAGTAAAGCAGATATTTTCTCTGAAGGTATGGCAGGAAAAACCATTACCATTAACTGTTGGATCGGTGGCAGTGTGAAAGTGCCCAATCTATAAATGAAAATAAATCATTTGACTTCGAGAAGCGTGGCAGCCATAATAATGGTGGTCACGTTTTTTTCTTGTGAAGGGACTTACGATAAGGTTCAGAAATTGAATTTACAAGACGATATGCCCATTGCAGAAGGTTTAGAAGTCAATTTGAAATATACCGATTCTGGTCAGCTGGTGACTAATTTGATCACACCACGCTTGCTCGATTATGGTAATTTTGAGTTTCCCTATCAGGAATTTCCAGAGGGTATAGAGATTCATTTTTTTGACCAAGGCAATGAGAGTACGGTTACCGCCAAGTATGCCATCCGATACAATTTTACTCAATTGGTAGACTTGCGCGAAGATGTCGTATTGACCACGGCAGAGGGCAATGTCCTAGAGGCAGAACAATTATATTGGGATCAGAAACAAAAATGGATGTTTACTGATCTTCCATACCGCATCACTTTCGAGGATGGCTCCTACAACGATGGTGGTCGATTTGATGCCAACGAGGATTTTACTATATTTCTATCACGAAACAATAAGGGCATGCAGCGCATTAGCCCAGAATCATCAGACGAATAATATGAGAAATGCCCTTTATAAATTATTTGAGTATGCCTATATTTTTATGGCACTGTTTTCACTGTACTTGGTGGTCGCCAATTGGGAGGTCAATAGGGAAAGATCCTATATGTTTATTATTTTTGGAGTGGTCGCGGTAGGGATGTTTTTCTTTAAGCGTTGGTTCCGTAAAGGCATTGAAAATAGATCAAAGTGATTGGAGATTTTTCTTTACTCATTATTTTTTTATCCCTTCTGTGTTCTGCATTTTTCTCAGGGATGGAAATTGCCTACGTTTCAGCCAACAAGATCCATCTTGAAATCGAAAAAAAGAAAAATAATTTCTTTTCGATAATATTGAAGCGTATTACAAAGCGCCCGTCGAAGTTCATTGCAACCATGCTGGTTGGTAATAATATTGCGCTAGTCGTGTATGGCTTATTTATGGGCGATTTATTGATGAATTTAATGCCGTTGGCCGGACTTTGGGGGCTTCTAGTCCAGACCCTAGTCTCTACCTTGGTCATTTTGCTTACTGCCGAATTTTTGCCAAAAGTTTTTTTTCAAATATATGCCAATCGGCTCGTCACAGTTTTGGCTTTTCCTGCTTATTTATTTTATCTTTTGTTTTCGGTGGTTTCTGAATTTGTGATTTGGATATCAGATGTCATCTTAAAACATGTTTTTCGTACTCAGGGTGATGCTGTTCAATTGACTTTTAGCAAAGTTGAGCTTGGTCATTACATCAATGAACAAATGGAAAGCGTCGAGCAGGAGGATGCTGTGGACAGTGAAATTCAGATTTTTCAAAATGCACTGGAATTTTCTGAGGTCAAGGCTCGAGAAGTGATGATTCCAAGAACCGAAGTTATTGGTGTTGAGGATGACATCAGTCCAAAAGAATTAGGAAAAAAATTCACCGAAACGGGCTTGTCGAAGGTTTTAGTTTATCGCGAAAACATTGATGATATAGTGGGTTACGTCCACTCATTTGAGTTGTTTAAAAAGCCCTCAGACATCAAGCAAGTACTCATGCCAGTAGTATTTGTGCCAGAAACAATGCTGGCCAAAGATGTCCTGCAGATTTTGACACGAAAACGCAAGAGTATTGCCGTAGTGGTTGATGAGTACGGCGGTACGGCAGGGATCATTACTGTCGAGGACATCATTGAAGAGTTGTTTGGTGAGATTGAAGACGAACATGATTCTTTGGCGCTCATTGAAGAAGAAATTGGGGAGGGTCATTATCATTTTTCGGCGCGTCTTGAGGTGGACTACCTGAACGAAGCCTTTAAATTGAATCTGCCTGAAAACGACCAATACGAAACATTAGGCGGTCTTATTGTTTTTGTGACCGAGGAAATACCAGAAAAAGGTGAAGTAGTTGATTTAGAAGATTTTACTGTAACGATCTTAGAGGTCAGCAATACAAAAATAGAATTGGTAGCGTTGAAGAAAAATCCTGAAGACTGATTTTGCCTATTGGGGCTATTTTTTTTGATTAGATTTTTTATAAATCGTTAATAAATGGTATTTTCGCCCCCTATTAATTTTACACCAAATGGCAGTTTTAAATAGTATTCGTAAAAGAGGCGTGTTTTTGATTTTAATCATTGCATTGGCCTTGTTTTCTTTCATTCTTAGTGATGTGATCAATAAGGGCAGTAGCGCCTCAAGTATGCAAAATGTCGTGGCTACTGTCAACGGGGTTGACATACTTCGCGAAGATTTCATGTCTCAAGTAGACGATTACCAAAGAAATTTGGGACCAAATACTCCGGCCTCACAGGCCATAAACCTCATTTGGGATCGTGAATTAAAGGCCTTGTTGTTCCAACAGCAAGGGCAAAACCTAAGCATATCGATTTCAGAAGAAGAACTTAACGACCAATTGCGTCTGGCGCTGGCGAATAACCCTACATTTCAGGATGAAAATGGGCTCTACAGCGAGACGAGGCTTATTGAGTATGTTTCCGCTATCCAAAACAATGCCCGAGCAAAACAGCAATGGGATGATTATATCAAAGGAATTCGCGAGAGCCTTGTCCAAAGTGCTTATACAAACTTAGTATTTGGTGGTCTCGAAGTGACCATGGCTGATGGCGAGAATTTATACCGTTTTGAAAATGATAAAATTGACATTGAATATGTTCAAGTCCCTTATTCGAGCATCGCCGACGAAGAGGTTACGGTGAGTAATCAAGAAATAGAGGATTACATGAGAAGTCATTCAGAGGAGTTTGAAGTTGATCCTATGGTCGATTTGGAATATGTTCTTTTTGAAGAATCGGCATCAAATGAAGATATTGAAGCTGCCAGAGCAGACATGGGAGATTTAATTCAAGGTTTTACTGATGAAATTGACCATGAATTTTTTGTAAATGACAATTCAGACGAAAATTTTAGAGATGTTTGGACGCAGAAAACTACGCTTACTCAAGTTCTCCAAGATTCATTACTGGGACTGCCTACAGGCACAGTATATGGTCCCTACAAGGTTGGTGATAGTTTCAAAATATCGAAAGTTGTTGGGACAATCCAATTGTCAGATTCAGTTGAAGCACGCCACATCTTGATCCCGTTGGGATTGAATCGTGCGGACAGCATCACCCGCAATCCAGCAGAGGCTCGTGCTTTTGCGGATAGTCTTTATGCAGTTTTAAAGAATAACAGAAGAAAATTCACGCCATTTGTAAGTGCTTACTCGAGCGATGCCGGTAGTGTTGAAAATGGGGGGCATTACGACTGGTTTGGATACAATACAATGGTGGCACCATTCAGAGACTTTTGCTTTGAAGGAAAGAAGGGAGATATCGGTATCGTTGAAACTCAATTTGGTTTTCACATTATCGAGATTGAAGGTCAAAAAAACAAATCCACCGCATACAAGGTGGCCACTGTGTCGAAAGAAATTGAGCCATCTGAGGCAACACTTTCGATGGTTTTTTCTGAGTCTGCAAAATTTGAAGAGGCAGCCAGAGGAACGGGATTTGCTGCTGCTGCTACTGAAAAAGGTTTAACTCCGCGACCGGTGAATCGTATAGGGGCCCTTGATGCGAGTATTCCTGGAATCGGTAATAACCGAAGCATCATTAACTGGGCTTTTGGTGATGATGTCGCGGTGGGGGATGTCAAAAGATTTAATTTAAATGACACCTATGTTGTGGCACAAGTCACGCGCAAGAGTAGCGAGAAATCACTCATGAGCGTTGCAGAAGCTTCCTCAAAGGTAACGCCTATTTTGCGTAATGAGAAAAAGGCCAAAATGATCAGAGCAGGCATCAGCGGCAATACGCTTCAGGAGATTGCCACCAGTCAAAATGTGACGGTAAAGACTGCTAGTGCTTTAACACGGGCGACTCCTACTATTGCCGGAGCAGGAACAGAAGCAGTTGTTGTTGGGCAAGCCTTTGGCGTGGGTGCTGCCAATACGACCGATTTAATTGATGGCGAAACGGGTGTTTTTGTAGTGCGTGTTTTGTCCGAGACAGCGGCTCCAGCTCTTGAGAACTATGTGTCTTACGTCAATCAAATGAAGGCAACATTGAACAAGTCGGCAGTCAATACGCGCTTGTTTAATGCCCTCAAGAGTGCGGCAGATATAGAAGATCATCGCGCAGACTTTTATTAGTAAAAAACGGCGTTGATAAAATATTAAATAGGGAGGCACATAGTGTGTCCCTATTTTTTTTGGGTCATCTCATCAAAGGAAATAACCGTCTGATAACCCAGTTTATTGAAGTATTCTGGCGTATGATCAGGCCCAATAGCCATGATGAAATCACCGCCCCATCCGCCTAAGCTTTTGATCACACCAGTATAGTCCTGAAACAAGCGTTCTTGGATCGTTTTCAGACCAAGTGCTTGACTGATCAACTGCTCATGCTCTTGAATCAGTGGAATCATGTGCTCGAGGCTTTTCACTTTAATAATTGATGCCACACACGCATCAATTCTATTGCGCCACTCTTGCTTCATCTCATGCCGTCGGTATCGTTCTATTGCCAATCTACTGTCTTGTTTTTTGTTGAGATAGACAAAGTAAATGTTTTGGGTAAAGGTCCAAGGTAAGGTTATGGGGCGCACAATAGGTGTATTATCGATATTTTGGTAAGTGAAGACTTGAGTATTTTGCGCTGCAGCGATATCATAACCACTGCCTCCAAAACTCAAATTCGACAAGGTGTAAGGATTGACCTCGGCCCATTGTGCGATATTATTGATCAAGGTAGAGGAACTGCCAAGGCCCCAATTATTTGGAAACTCCAATTGACTTGAGGCTTTATGTCCTTCGCCTTTTGTCAAAAAACTAGGATTTAATGAGCGAGCGCTCTTGAACAGACGCTCGAGGCGTTGACCAATGGTGGCATCAGAACAAATCTTAAAGCGAAGTTCATCGGCATCCATCTGGCCAGAAAACCACAGGACGCCATCAGACTGATAGCTCTCCCAAATCAATTGCCCGGGTACTTCATGGTCTAAGATGGTCAAAGACTGACCAAATACCGTGGGGAGTGCCAAGGCCAAAACACCATCTAAAACAGCATATTCTCCCGCCAATAATAGCTTTCCATGACTGTAGTAATGATTCATTTAATTTCTTAATGAGTCGAGATAATCGGCGACGGTTCTATTTGATATTTCATGATCTCTAAAATGTACAGCAGCTTTTTCTTTTTCAGTTGTTGTCGCTTCAGCTTGGTTGAGTAAATTCAATAAGTGCATTTTCATGTGCCCTTTTTGGATGCCAGTGGTAACGAGTGATCTGACGGCTGCAAAGTTCTGAGCAAGTCCGGCTACAGCGATGATGCGCATGAGTTGTGGGGCATCAGGATGTCCCAGCAGAGCCATGGAAACCTGTACCATAGGGTGTAATTTAGTCAATCCACCAACAGTCCCTAAGGCAAGTGGTAATTCTAGCCAAAAAATAAATTGCCCATCTTGAATCTTGGCGTGACTCAAACTTTGGTAATGTCCTTTTTGTGCGGCGTACGCATGCACTCCTGCCTCGACCGCTCTGAAATCATTACCAGTGGCCAATACTACTGCGTCCACACCATTCATGATGCCCTTGTTATGGGTTACGGCACGACGTGTTTCTGTCTCGGCAATCCGAATGGCCTGAACAAATTTTTCGGCAAACTCTTGACCGCTTAACCCTTCTTGTGCTAAATCTTCTAAAGGGCAAGAGACTTGAGCACGGACCAAGCATTCTGGAACATGGTTGGATAAAATACTCATAACGACTTGAGGTCGTGTTTGTGTATTTTCAAATTCAGGAGCAATAATGGCATTGGCCGAAAAATGAGCGGCAATTTGTTCAAGGCAGCTATTGATGAAATTAGCCCCCATGGCATCCTTAGTTTCGAAAGTTGCATCGATCAGGTAATAGTCCTTGAGGTCTTCAGTACGTGATTCAAGTTGGAGGTCCAACAGGCCACCGCCGCGCTTTTTCATGCTTTTTGAGAGCGGTTCTATGCTTTCGATCAATGCGGGCCGTACGCGCTCAAAATATGCAGTTAATGCTTCTTTTTGACCCGAGTAAGTCAGATGAATTTGTCCAGATTTAGTGGTAGAAATTACCTGAACAGAGAAGCCGCCACGTTTCATCCAAAACTTTGCGGCATAACTTGCAGCAGCCACTACAGAGCTTTCTTCTATCACCATAGGCAGGGCATAAATGTCGCCATTGATTTGGAAGTTTGGCGCAATGGCAAATGGCATGTAGAAGTTTGACAATGTATTTTCGATGAACTCATCGTGTTTCTGTTGCAGTTCAGCATCGGGATGCCAGTATGTGGTCAAAAGATCATGTGCCTGGGGTGAGCTGTCGAGATACTGTGCCACAAGCCAGTTTATTTTTTCCGATTTTGATTTTTTTGAAAAACCTGAAATACTTTTCGAAGACATAATTACCTTTCCTTATCTGACAAATATAATGTATTTGGGAGGCATTTGTCTATGTTTCCCTATCTGGAGCGCTTTAAAATTGTCATAAAAACCTTATATTTCATAACTCTTTTAACAACAAAATTTTTCGAATGCCAATAACCTCATTTCCGATGCGCCTAATTTTGGTGATCGTCATTTTCGGATCATCTTTGATCAGCGCGCAAAACAAGGATTTTTCGTTGGAAGAAATCATGAGTGGCACTTTCTTTCCTGAGGGATTGACGGAATTGCGTTCGATGGCAGATGGCGAGTTTTTTACGGTCATACAATCAGATCAGAATGGCTACAACAACACTTTGGCGCAATATAATTACGCAACGGGTGATTTTGAATCGGCCTTATTTCGTTGTGGTGACTTTGATGAGCTGACCAGGATTGTCGATTATGCTTTAAGCAGTGATGAAAAACATATTTTAATTGCCGCCGAGCTGAAAGCCGTTTACCGCCGCTCTACTTTAGGGCGTTATTATGTTTATAATCGCGCTGATCATACACTCGTATTGCTCTCGAAGGATTGGATTCAAGAGCCAGTATTTAGCCCTGACGGCACCAAGGTGGCCTTTGTTAAGGAAAATGATATTTATTATCACGATCTTTTGCTAGAGGAAACAATACGTGTGACCGAAGATGGTCAGAAAAATAAAATCATTAACGGCCTTACAGATTGGGTTTATGAAGAGGAGTTTGCATTTGTTCGGGCATTTGAATGGTCCCCAGAAGGAACGCATATTGCCTACCTCAAGTTTGATGAAGAGGCGGTAATGGAGTTTTCTATGGATGTCTATGGAGAGGGACTTTATCCGCAACAGAGTGTTTTTAAATACCCAAAGGCAGGAACCGCCAACGCCACTGTTTCATTGCACCTCTATGATTTGGGTGCTGCTAGAGTGCGCAATATTGATCTCACTGCTCACAATTACGCCTACATCCCAAGATTAACATGGACCAAAGATCATGAAGTGTTCAGTGTCTTGCTGTCCAATAGAGCACAGGATCAATTGGACTTGATTTTTGTCGACATCCAAGACGGAAATGCAAATTTGGTGCATACGGAGCGAGATGACGCTTATGTTTCGGTCGAAGATGATCTCCTTTACTTGAATGATAATAGCTTTATCCTGTCAAGTGAATCCGATGGATGGCGGCATTTGTATCATTATGCCCGAGATGGTAAGTTGATCCGTCAAATCACCAGTGGTCCATGGGAAGTGACGGCATTCTATGGATTTGATCCTCAGACAGGACGTCTTTATTTTCAGAGTACAGAGCGTGGCAGCTTATACCGTGACCTTTATTCTGTGAGTATTTCTGGAAAGAATAAGGTTCGGTTGTCTCAGAACCTCGGAACCAATACTGCGGCATTTAGTAAAGGTTTTGGTTACTTTATACAGACCTTCAGCAGCAGTAACCAACCCAATCAATATACATTGCATCGTGCTTTAGATGGTAGCCTCTTAAGAACTTTAATCAATAATCAAGAATTGATCAATGAGTTGGCCCGCTATGATGTGGCACCTAAGGAGTTTTCGGTCATCAACATTAATGACGAATCCCTCAATATGTATACAATCAAACCAACAGATTTTGATCCGACCAAGTCGTATCCGGTTTTGTTGTTTCAATATAGTGGACCGGGTTCACAAAGTGTTGCGGATCGTTGGGGAGGCCAACGAGATTACTGGCACCAATTGTTGGTGCAACAGGGCCTGATTGTTGTATGTGTTGATGGTCGAGGTACAGGTTTTAAGGGACGGGATTTTAAAAAAATGACTCAATTTGAGTTGGGTAAATATGAGGTGCAAGACCAAATAGCAGTGGCAAGAACACTCTCAAAGCTGCCTTATGTGGCTCAAGACCGCATCGGTATATGGGGTTGGAGTTATGGAGGATTTATGTCTGCCAATGCTCTTTTTCAGGGACAAGGAATCTTTGCTATGGCCATTTCGGTCGCTCCTGTGACCTCTTGGCGCTATTACGATACCATTTACACGGAACGATATATGGGGTTACCCCAAGATAATCCCTCGGGTTACGATGATAATTCACCACTATCGCATGTGGCAGATATGGAAGGTGATTTGCTATTGATCCACGGCAGTGCCGATGATAATGTCCATTTACAAAACTCCATGCAGCTTATTGATGCCTTGATAGAAGCAGATAAGGATTTCCAATGGAGGATTTATCCGGACAAGAATCATGGCATTCGTGGCGGCCGAACAAGTCTTAACCTTTATCGCACTATGACCGACTTTGTCAGCACTAAATTGCTGCATACAACAACCAATAACCAATAATTTAATTTTTAATACAACACGATGACAACAACCAATCAAGAAATATTCGGCCATCCAAAAGGACTTTTTGTGCTCTTCTTTACTGAAATGTGGGAGCGATTCAGTTACTATGGAATGCGCGCCATTTTAGTCCTTTATTTAGTGGCCCAGACGACAGATCCAGAGAACGCAGGGCTGGGGTGGACCAATGAAAGTGCCCTAGCGCTTTATGGTTGGTATACCATGTTAGTCTACGTGGCCTCTATTCCTGGCGGTTGGATTGCTGATAAATTTTTAGGTCAGAAGAAATCTGTGCTTTATGGCGGCATCCTTCTTGTCGCGGGACATAGTATTCTTGCTATCGAGCAAATGTGGGCATTTTATACCGGTCTTTCATTAATAATCGCCGGAGTAGGTTTGTTAAAGCCCAACATCTCATCGATGGTTGGGGGGCTTTACAAAACTGGAGATATAAGAAGAGATAAAGGATTTACAGTCTTCTATATTGGCATTAATATGGGGGCATTTTTGGCGAGTATAATTGTCGGTTATGTGGGTGAGGTCCATGGGTGGCATTACGGTTTTGGTCTAGCAGGAATCGGCATGACTCTAGGGCTTATCCAATACCTTTTGGGCCAAAAGCACTTGGCTAATGTGGGTAATTTCCTGGGGAATTCTCAAAATGCTGAAGAAAAGGAGGCCATCAACAGACCGCTCAATAAAGTAGAAAAAGACAGAGTAGTGGTCTTGTTCCTGTCGTTTCTGTTGGTGATTGTTTTCTGGGGTGCTTTTGAGCAGGCAGGAGGTCTGATGAATATTTATGCCAAAGAAAACACCAATCGAATGCTGATGGGTTATGAAGTGCCCGCCTCATGGTTCCAATCATTGAACGCGATGTTTATTATATTTTTGGGGACCACAGTAGCAGGTTATTGGGCCAAGCGCAAGCTCAAGGGATTACTCTCTACAGCCTTGTTCAAAATGATCATTGGATTGATCATAATGGGTACGGGATTCTTTTTTATGTCTGCAGCGGCATCACAATTCGAATCAACAGGATCATCGGCGATGTATTGGTTAGTCTTGGCATATCTCTTCCACACCGTTGGAGAACTTTGTATCTCCCCAGTGGCTCTTTCATACATCACTAAACTGGCCCCTCTCAAATATGGTTCCTTGATGATGGGCGTCTACTTTGCCATGACTGGATTTGGTAATAAGGTGGCAGGATTGCTGGGTGAATCGGCTTCGTCTTACGGAGAGCTGACTATATTTACCGGCATTGCTGTATTTTGTGTGGCCTTTGGACTCGTCGTTTTGTTATTCCGCAAAAAACTCGAAACTTTGACCCACGGTGCAGAAGATCAAGAGCATTAATGAGCACTACTCACTAACTAAAAAAATATAATTTATGAATTCAGATGTAGAAATGCTATTCAAGGACAAAGTTCTTGGCCATCCAACAGGTTTGTTTGTTTTATTTTTCACCGAGATGTGGGAACGTTTTTCCTATTATGGCATGCGCGGTCTGTTGGTCATGTTCTTTACAGCTTCCCTTATGGACAACGGTTGGGGCTGGCCAAGAGAATATGCTTTTGCTATTTTTGGCACCTACACCTCTTTAGTCTATTTGTCAACACTCTTAGGGGGCTATATGGCAGACAAGAAGATTGGTTACCGCTATGCCGTGCTGATTGGTGCATTACTCATGACAATAGGACATGCGAGTATGGCACTAGAATCTACTTTTTTCATTTATTCTGGTTTGGTGTTTTTGGTTATTGGCAATGGTTTCTTCAAGCCAAATATGACTTCTATCATCTCTGAAATGTATGCTGAACGACCCGAAAAGAAAGACGGTGCTTACACGATTTTTTATATGGGCGTTAATGCTGGAGCGTTTTTAGGCATTCTATTATGCGGTTATATGGGCGAACAAGTCGGATGGTCTTGGGGTTTTGGTCTTGCCGGTATTTTTATGCTCTTTGGACTTTTACAGTTCTGGTGGGCAAAAAACATTTTTGGGAAGATTGGATTAAAGCCACAGAAGAATGAGAGCAGCGCTGAAACATTAGGTCCTGATGAGCCTAAGCTCAACCCTTTTACTAATGTTCAGATGGCCCTCATTTTTGTCTCGGCAGCTATCGGCTTGACCTGGATCCTCAATGATCCTGTTTCTAAAATTTCTGAAGGCGCTTATAATATATTCAATTTCAGCCTCATGGGTGTTGAGGGCTCTACGGTGATGATTGTCACAGCGCTGATCTTGTTTCTCTTGGTTTTGGGCATTCGTTTGCCCCGGTATGATAAGGTCACAATGCACCGAATGATTGCGGTGATCTTTTTTGCCTTGATCACAATTTTCTTTTGGGCGATTTTTGAGCAGGCGCCAAGTTCTTTGACCATATTCGCGCGAGACTATACCGACCGCATTTTAGAGGGCAACTCAGCAATGGTATTTAAAATTGTCGATGCGCTGATCACCATCATCCCTCTGACGGTGATCACCTATGTTTTGATTAAGCTTTTTGGCAAGACGTTCAAAAAATATACGGCCTCTAATTTGATTTTGGCACTGAGTTTTGTCATCATCTGGGCCATTGGCTTATTTCGACTTTACGACAAATTCAATCAGGGTGTTGCAGAAATAGATGCCTCGTGGTTTGGTATTTTGAACTCTCTTTATATCATTACTTTTGCCCCATTATTTTCAAAGTGGTGGGAAAGCAAATACAACCCGAGCGCGAACATGAAATACGCCATTGGTATGCTTCTTCTTGGAATTGGAATGGCTTGTGTGGCTGTCGGTGCTTCAGACATTCCCGTTGGTGCGAAGACGGCGTCGGTCAGCATCATATGGTTGATTTTGGTTTACTTTTTTCATACCATGGGAGAACTTTGTATTTCACCAGTTGCCTTGTCGTACGTGAGTAAATTGGTTCCTGGTCGCATGATTGCCATGATGTTTGGCATCTGGTATCTGGCTGTGGCCATAGGAATGAAACTTGCTGGGGTTTTTGGTGAAGCGTCTGAGCAGATTGCCCAAACTGAGGGCTTGAGTAGCTTCTTTTGGATATTGACAGTCGTTGCGGTTGGTTTTTCAGTATTGGCAATGGTATTGTCCCCCGTGATCAAGCGTTTGATGCATGGCGTACATTAACTATTCGGTCCCAGGCAAAAGGCACCAGTATTTTGGACCGTCTTTTGTCTGGTGTACTTAAAAGAAAAATCATGGGAAGATTGATTATTTTTGTTTGGTTGCTGATGACTTTTGCTGTTTCTGCTCAAGGCATAGAATGGATGTCTTTTGCGGAAGCTCTAGAGGCCCAAAAAACACAGCCTAAAAAAATCTTTGTAGACATGTACACGGTTTGGTGTGGACCCTGTAAATTGTATGATCGCAACACGTTTGCTCAAAAGGATGTTGCGGCGTACATCAACACACATTTTTATCCCGTAAAATTCAATGCAGAAGGAGATCAAGAGGTTTTTTATAAAAATCGCCTTTTTCGCAATGCACGATATGATCCTGCTAAAGCCAAAAAACGAAATTCTGTGCATGACTTAAGCCGGTATTTCGACATCTCTGCCTATCCAACGGTAATGTTTTTGGACGAAAATGGCGACCTCATTAAGCGTGTCCGGGGTTATCGAAAACCTGAGCAATTGGAAGTGTTTCTCAAATTTTTTGGGACTGATTTATGGAAAACCATCAGAACTCAAGAGGAATACCAAGCCTATATTGATAATTTTAGCCCCACATTTAATTAATGAAGCAAGTCCGTATTTTTTGGGTTTTATTATTGCTGTTGAGTACTGGCCTTGGCCAAGCACAAATCAAGTGGATGACTATGAATGAAGCTTTGGCAGCTCAAAAGCGTGTGCCTAAGAAGATTTTTATGGACGTCTACACCGAATGGTGTGGCCCCTGCAAGTTATTGGATAAAAAAACCTTCACGCACAAGAAATTGATCCGTTTCATCAATGAGCATTATTATGCTGTAAAGTTCAATGGCGAAGGTACTGAGCCTGTGACATATAATAATTTTACCTACACCAACCCCAATTACCAACCTGAACGCAAAGGGCGTAATGCACAGCATTTTTTTGCTGATGCGCTCAAAATCAATGCCTATCCAAGTCTTGTATTTTTTACCGAAACGGGTGCCGTCATTCAAGCAATTCCTGGTTATCGATCTCCAGAGGATCTGGAGATTTTCTTGAAAATGATTGCTAATGATGATTACAAGGAACTGACCACACAAGAATCTTGGGAAGCCTATCAACAAAGCTTTAAAGGAAAGTTTTAGGGCTCTGTGTCCATTGTTTTATAGCCCCGAATGCATAAGTATCCATAAAGTCAACACCTTTTTGACGGCAGTACTGGCGCCACAAATGGACACGGTTTTTAAAATTTGAAGCATCAGCCAAAATCAATCGCGGGGCAAGATCATTGATGAGTTGTTCTAGGTGTATGGGCGAGTTTTGTGTCAGAATAACAATAGCGCCTTGGGCCATTGGATACTGACCGAATTGGTCGATGACCACAATTGGAACGTCATTATAATAGAGGACCGCTTCAAGAGATTGTGTTGAGAGGCTTTTTATTTGGTACGCATGCTCCAACTCTTTTTGCACCTTTTTGGCGTTTTCTGATAGGGGCCATCTTGAAGAAAAGTGGACCAATCCCTGTTCTGTGTGCAACACCAGAAGTGTTTGTCCTGGAAGATGCAATAGGGTCATTTGACCTATGGAATTCTGTCCAAATAAAGAAGTCAATAAAAGCGTCGCGGTGATTGTTTTGAGCCCTATCAATGCCACCGATTGAATACTTCTTGTTTTGCACATTAACCAAATAATCATGCCAAAATAAATACCAACAAGATGTGTCCAATGGAGATAGAGTTCGGTCATGATAAATTGTTCTTGTGCCGCAATCCATCCAAGAATTCGATCCACGACACCAAGTAAGGCATCGAAAAATGCGTAGAGGGCATGGGGTAAATTTACCCATTGCTGACCTGAAATGATGATGCCGCCCATAATGAGTATCGGGGTAAGCATTGGGAGCAAAAAGATATTAGACAGCCAAAATAACCCAGGAAACTGATGAAAATAATAAGCAGCAATAGGCGCCACACCCAATTGCGCTGCCAGACTCAAGCGAGTGATGGACCAGAGATAGGCCAATATTTTGTTTTTAGGCCGCCCCAATAACGACAATTTGGGCGTGACGATGAGAATTGAGAGCACGGCCAAAAAGCTCAATTGAAAGCCGACTTCAAACAGCCACAAGGGTTTTGCAATCAATAGGATCACGTAGGTCAAAAGGAGAGCATTTATAGCCCCGATAGGCCGCTGCATGAGTTGGCCGATAGACCATATACTCATCATTGTTACGGCGCGGACCATAGACGGTGATAGTCCAGAGACAAGCGCATAAAGCCACAAGACCACTAAGACGATGATTGTGCTTAATTGTCGCCCCCAGACCAAGCGCCGCAAAGGCCATGTCAGCAGCATCAGCAGCCATGTGGCCACACCGACATGCAGTCCTGAAAGTGCCAAAATGTGCATGGCGCCTGAAGCCGCAAATTGCTGTTTAATTTCAGGGGTCAACTCAGATTTGTCCCCCAGTAATATGGCTTTAATAATGGCTTGATGTTTAGGAGCAATGAGTGGATGGTCCAAACGTTTGCTCAAATGTTTGTTAATGTTTTGGGCGACACCTGATAGGCTTGGAGGAGTTTGTGATTGATACAGTATTTGCGTTTTATCGCTGATTTTTGTTTGCAATATCATGCCACGATAATATTGAAGTGCTGCGTAATTAAACCCTCCGGGGTTCTTTGGTCCAGGAATCATTTCTAGTGGTGTATTGGCCCAAATGACCTGATCACTAGAGAGCGACTTCTCAAGCACTTTTGGGGTGTAGCGCACCAAAATATGCGTCTGATATTTTTGACTTTCGTGCTGAATAGATCCCAAGAAGTATTGTTGGCCTTCTGGGCTACTGAGCTGGCGTGTGAGAGTGATGGCGTAAAATGGTTCACCATTGATTGCCCGGATGATTGATTGCCCCTGTGCGACACTAATAGGTCTGTGGCTTTGGTAATTGGCCACCCCAAACCAAATCATGAATATCCAAGCGAGAGGGGCGAAATGTCGATTTGGCCGCACATGATTCCGTGCGGCATAAAGGCTCAAGGCGAGACCCGTAATCAAGATCAGCCCCAATTTTAATTGCCCTAGTCCGATGCTGTCGCGTTGGGCCATAAGACAGCCTACTGTGAGGCAAATGGCAAACTCTGCCAGTCGAACGTTTAAAGGAATACTCCGGGAGTGCCTCATGTTGATCAATTGAGCGCTCTGGGAAGTGTCAGGAAGATAATTTATTTTAAGATGCGGCGAGCAGTAATGAAGTGGGCGAGCCAATAAGGTTCCACTAATTTAGAAATCATCACTCCTTTTGATGTTGATGCGTGAATAAAAGAAACCTCAGTATTGCGGTTGTTGGTCACTAAGCCCACATGATTGACCTTTTTTCGAGACTTGCCAGTATTGAAAAAAACCAAATCACCAGGCACCAGATCTTTGATGTGGATTTTTTTACCAATTTTCACCAGATCAGCAGTCACCCGTGGAACAGATAAATCAATAGCATCAAAAGATCGTTTGATGAGCCCTGAACAGTCTATTCCTTTTTTTGATGTGCCACCCCATTGATAGGGCGTACCCAAATAGGATTGAGCATGATCGATCAGTGCATGTGAATGGCTACTTCTTGAATCAGGGGCACCATCTTTTGTCCCAACTCGTGACACACCACAAGCAGACAGCAGAAGTACAAGGGACAGGTAAAGCAGGGTTCTGGCACCGTAGCGCTTGCCCATCAGGTTCTTTTTTTAAGGGTTTTGTATATGATTTGTGCGGTTTTTTCGCTTGCTCCAGGGCCACCCAAAAGCGACCATAATGCGGCATAGTCTTTACTTACGGATTCTTGTCCTGCAGGGGTCAGGATATGTTTTAAGGCCTTTTCAAGTGACTCTGGATTCAGGGCACCCTGGATCAATTCCTTTACCGCTTCACGGTCCAAAATCAGGTTGACTAGGGAGATGTATTTTAGATGAACAATGCGTTTGGCAATTTGGTATGAGAGCCAATTGCCACGATAACATACGACTTGTGGCACGTTTAACAATGCTGTTTCTAAGGTTGCGGTACCAGAAGTGACCAGTGCTGCTTGTGCCATATCCATTAAATCATAAGTTTGTCCAAAACAAATGCCCACGCGCTTATTGCTCATAAAGGGCTGATAAATACTGGGATCAATACTAGGTGCTCCCGCGATCACAAATTGATGTTTCGGAAAGCGGTCGACAATTTGGAGCATGACATGAAGCATGGCTTTTATTTCTTGCTTTCGGCTGCCGGGCAGCAAGGCGATGATGGGCATGTTGTTGAGCTCATTGCGACTGATGAAGTCTTCAGGTTCTGTAACCGCTCTCTTATTCAAAGCGTCCAGTAGCGGATGGCCAACAAAGTGGACACTGCGGTTGTGTCGGGCATAAAATGGTTTTTCAAAAGGTAAAATCACATAGAGTTCGTCAACATCTCGCTTGATGGCTTTGATGCGATTTTCCTTCCAGGCCCATATTTGTGGTGAGATATAATAATGCACTGGGAGGCCTTTTTTATGCGCCCATGCCGCAATTCTCAGGTTGAAACCTGGGTAGTCAATTAGGATGAGTACATCTGGCTTGAAAGCCTCGATATCAGCTTTGCACGACGCAATGTTCTTCAAGATGGTCTTTAAGTGGAATAACACTTCAATGAATCCCATAAAAGCCAAGTCTCGATAATGCTTGACTAATGACATCCCTTGAGTTTTCATCAGGTCTCCACCCCAGCCTCTAAACTCCGCCTCTCTGTCTTCTTTTTTAAGGGCACTGATCAGGTTGGACCCATGCAGGTCCCCTGAAGCTTCGCCAGAAATGATGTAATATTTCATCTATTGAAAATACATAAAATAAGTCGTTAGCGCTGTGATTATGGTCACCATCAAAACGCCTCGAGCCTCGTACTCCTGTTTGCGACGTAAGAATTCAAAAAATACTGGCAGATTGGGCAACGCCCCCAGACTCAATACCATCCATAACCCATCCGTTTGGGCATAGCGCAACCAAGTGTCGGAAAATGTCGTGTTTTTGATCAAAGCAATGATCAAGGTACATGCCATGACCCCAAGGGCATTACTGATCAATCCAACAATAAATCCGGTAAATATTTTTTTTCTCATGTTATAAGGGCCATTGATTGATTTGTGCTATGGCATGATGGGCCGTGAGGTCATATTGTACGGGTACAATAGAAATATAGCCATGATCTAGCGCCCATTGATCAGTATCCTCTCCTTGGTCTAAATTCACAAATTCTCCCGAAAGCCAATAGTATGATCGGCCCATAGGACTGGTTCTTTTGTCAAATTTTTCAACCCAATGTGCATCAGCTTGACGACAAACCCTAATGCCTTTTAGTGGTGCATGGTCTATTTTGGGAAAATTGACATTCAAAACAACTCCTTTGGGCAATCCTGACTTCAGGCATTGACGTGTGATTTGTTGAACGGGTGCCAAGAGATGTGAGAAATCTGCGTTATAACCAAAGTCGAGCAGCGAAAAGCCAATGGCTGGAATACCCATTGTTCCGGCTTCAACAGCGGCACTCATAGTGCCACTATAAATGACATTTATCGAGGCATTGCTGCCATGATTGATGCCACTCACGACAAGGTCAGGTCGCCTGTCTAAAACTTCGTTGACGCCTATTTTGATGCAGTCTGCAGGGGTCCCGCTGCAACTGAATTCAGTAATTTTGGACCCCTGGTCTATGGTAACCTGTTCGCAATAAAGGGTGTCATTGACGGTAATGGCATGCCCCATTCCACTTTGCGGTGCATCAGGCGCTACGACAACGACCTCGCCCAAAGGCGTGATGGCTTTGATTAACGCTCTAATGCCTGGGGCGGTTATCCCGTCGTCGTTGGTGATCAAAATTAAAGGTCGTTTCTCAGCCATAGTGCCGCAGATAATTTTTATAAAAATAAGGTTATATCTACGGAATATTCAATTTTCGATTCAAATTTTATTTAAATCAATTTAACATAAAATTAGCAGCGGCAGAGCCCTTTTTCCCTTGATTTTTTAACTATTTTAGGGTGCTAAAACATAGAGAATGCGATTTGTGAAAAAGAATTGGAAGCTGTTTTTATTGGGTGTGTTTATTGCGGTAGCGTCCTGCGGATTCACCAGCAAGGAATTCAATGACCCCAACAAGGATAAATTGTTAGTGGATTTGATCAATTATGTTTTGGAAAAGGGACATTATGCACCCAAGGACATCAATGACGATTTCTCTCAACACGTTTATGAAAACTTTATTGAGTCTTTAGACCCTATCAAGCGTTATTTTTTGGCCTCAGACCTAGAGGAGTTTGCTGCTTACGAATTGCTGATCGACGATCAAATAAAAGCCAAGGATTTCACTTTTTTTGACTTGGTCCTTTCTCGCTATATAGAGCGTTCTGCCTTAGTGAGGACTTTTTATAGTGAAATTTTGGAGGTGCCATTTGATTTTGATCTGAGTGAATCCATCTCTACGGACTACCAAGAGGCTGTTTACCCAAATACGCCCTTGGAGCTGAAAGAGCGCTGGAGAAAGCAATTAAAGTACAGTACGCTTTCTAATTACTACGACCTCATTCAAGACAAGGAAAAGGCTCAAGAGAAGCTTCTAGATACTGCCGCTAGCAATAAGGAACTCTTGATCGAAACCTTAGCCATGTCGGACCAGGACATGGAAGCAAAGGCTCGTGCAACGACCAAAACCGCTTTGGACGAAAGTTATGAGTTTACAGATGATTTAGAACGTAAGGATTATTTTGCCTTGTTTCTCAATGCTATTGTGGGCGAATTCGATCCTCATACGAATTATTTTGCCCCACCTGATAGAGATCGCTTTGATTTGAGAATGAGTGGTAAACTCGAAGGTATTGGTGCACGATTGCAAAAGAAAAGCGACTACATCACTATTGTGGAGGTCATTAGTGGAGGACCAGTTTGGCGGGGAGAACACCTCGAGGTTGGCGATGCGATACTCAAGGTGCAACAAGAAGACGAAACTGAGCCCGTCAGTGTTGTGGGCATGCGTGTGGATGACGCAGTCAAATTGATCAAGGGCCCCAAAGGCACAAAAGTAACCCTTACCATCAAACGCGTAGACGGTTCTATAGATGAAGAAACAATTGAGCGTGACGTAGTCGAACTTGAAGAGACTTACGCCAAGTCGACGATAATAGACAGAGATGGAAAGCGTTTTGGCATGATCCATTTGCCAGCATTCTATTTTGACATGAAGGATTATCAAGAGCGCAATGCCGCAACCGATGTGCAGGTTGAAATACAAGCTCTAAAACAAGCGGGTATTGAGGGCTTGGTGCTCGATTTAAGAGGCAATGGAGGCGGATCTCTGCGCACAGCGGTAGATATTGCTGGTCTCTTCATCAAAGAGGGTCCAGTAGTTCAGGTCGCCTCGAGTGGTGCCAAAAAAGAAGTGCTGAAAGATCGGGACGCCTCAATTGAGTGGGAGGGGCCATTGGTGATCTTGATGAATGAGTTATCCGCTTCAGCATCTGAAATACTTGCAGCGGCCATGCAAGATTATAAGCGTGCGATCATATTGGGCAGCTCACAATCGTATGGCAAAGGGACTGTTCAGAATATGGTTGATTTGAATCAATGGTTGCGCAATAATGATATGGGCGATATGGGGGCCTTGAAACTGACCACACAGAAGTTTTATCGTGTGACTGGTGGATCGACCCAGCTGGAAGGCGTGAAGAGTGATGTGGTGATGCCAGACCGCTACAGTTACATCGAAATTGGCGAACGTGATTACGAGAATCCGCTCCCTTATGATAAAATCTCTGCGGCCGAATTTGAGTTGTGGTCGGGTTATATTGATTATGAGACAACGATAGAACAGAGCATACAGCGCATGAGTCAAAATGCTCAAGTGACGCTGATTGATGAAAATGCTTTATGGATCAAGCAGAGTCAGGACCAAACAGAAATTACCCTGAACATAAAGGCGTATCAGAGTGAAATGTCTGCACGTCAAAAGGAAAGTGAACGATTTGAGAAAATCAAATCGTATGATAACCATCTTGATTATCGTTCCTTGGATGCTGATCTGAGTAAAATGGAGCAGGACACAACGCTGCGCGAAAAGCGCAAGAGATGGCATGAGAGCTTGGCTAAAGATGTTTATTTGGAGGAAGCCATTAATATTTTATTAGATCTCAAGACCAATAATATCCGTCCACGAAAAGTGGCCAAAATAAATCATTAAGCACCAAATCAACTATCCATGTCACGTCCCTTAAGTTGGCAAAGTAAATTGAGCCAGAATATTTTGGGCATGGTGAGTATGTGTTTTCTTGTTTTGATGACCCTGATGGCAATTTTGGCTTATGTCTTGGCTCCGGATCATACAAAAAATGCCAATCAAATGCACTTGGCTATTGGGTCAAAACCCCCAGGTTTTCAAACATTAATGGTGCATGTTCCGGTCAACAACCCTATACCAAATGATTGGACGGCCTTATGGATAGGTAAGCATCCCCAAGAGAGAACAACACCAATCAGCGCATACTTCATCACCAAAGATACCCTGAAGGTCAACACGTTTCAAGGGGATGATATACCTGGTCTGGAAATGGCTTGGCCTCTAAAAGCCTTGACCAAGCAAGGCGATAAGTTTGATCAGACGCGAGTGATTCAATCGCATACTTTTTGGATGGGTACGGACAAATATGGTCGTGACTTATTGAGCAGAATGCTCATTGGTCTGAGGGTTTCGTTGTCAATTGGTTTTATCGCGGTGTTCATTTCGTTGCTCATAGGAGTAAGCTTAGGAGCTGTTGCTGGATATTTTGGTGGTCGACTCGATGCCACGATCATGTGGCTGATCAATGTCACATGGTCTATACCGACGCTGCTTTTGGTCATTGCCATTACATTGGCCTTAGGTAAGGGGTTTTGGCAAGTATTTATTGCCGTTGGTTTGACCATGTGGGTTGAGGTGGCTCGCGTAGTGCGTGGGCAAGTGATGGGTGTGAAACAATTACAATTCATCACTGCGGCCAAAGCATTGGGTTATGGCCATTGGCGCATCATTACCCGGCATGTATTGCCCAATAGTCTTGCCCCGGTGATCATCATTTCTGCGGCTAATTTTGCGTCGGCGATTCTCATTGAAAGTGGCCTGAGTTTTTTGGGTATCGGCGCCCAACCACCCACGCCGAGCTGGGGCAGTATCATCAAAGACCACTACGCTTATATCATTCTTGGAAAGCCTTACTTGGCTTTGATACCTGGTTGCGCAATCATGGCACTCGTTATGGCGTTTATGCTATTGGGCAACGCCTTGCGTGAAGTTTTAGAGGTCAAATAGTTGTAGGAGCCCCTGGTGTTATCTGTTGATATAGTTTGCGCTATCCATTTTGACGAATATAAATAGCAAGACTGTAAATCCCCAAAGGCCCGAGCCTCCGTAACTTAAAAAAGGCAATGGAATGCCTACGGTTGGGAAAATACCGATAACCATACCAACATTGACCATAAAATGGAAGAAAATGATAGAGGCGACGCTATAGCCATAAACCCTTCCAAAAACGGATTTTTGTCGTTCGGCTCGAAACAATATCCGCAAGACCAGACTCATAAATACAATGACTAACAAAACAGAACCCACAAATCCCCATTCTTCACCAATGGTGCTGAAAATATAATCGGTGTGCTGCTCAGGAACAAAATTCCCTTTGGTCTGTGTGCCCTGAAGCCACCCTTTGCCAAACCACCGTCCACTGCCAATTGCGATTTCACTTTGATGGGTATTGTAGCCAATGGAGTTGTTGTCGACGGTTTTTCCTAAAACTAAGTTGAATCGATCACGGTGACGCTGCTCAAAAACAGAGTTGAAAATGTAATGAACACAAAAAACCAACCCTAGTGCAAACAATCCGCTAATAATGTAGCGCGGCCAAATGATCCGGTGTCTATTTTTCTTCTGCCAAAAAAAGTAAAGCAGTAGGAGCATAGCAATACCGATAATCATCCCTTGGGTGCCGATGACCAGTGTGCCAACGAACAAGGCAGCAAGACTCAAAGCTAGGGTCAAAAAGAGGTAGTTGAGCCCCTCCCGATATAACGGAAAAATAAAAGCAGCATATACTAGAGCACTACCTGGGTCGGGCTGCGGGATGATGATAAGAGCAGGAATCGCAATGATCAATAGCGCCCGCCACTGATGTTTTAGTTCGCGCATATTAGTTTGGATGTCTCCGATGTATTTGCCCAAGGCCAAGGCTGTCGCAGCTTTTGCGAATTCACTTGGTTGCAGACTTGCTGGGCCAAAATGATACCATGAAGTCGCACCATTGATGGTCTCTCCGAAGACAAATAGGCCCAAAAGACTCAGCAATGATCCAATATAAATCAAACTGGCAAAGCGTTCGTAGAACTTGGTGTCTAAGGCCAGGACAAAAATTATCAGGACGATGCTCAGTACAATCCATAAGAGTTGTTTGCCATAAATTTGCTCCATGTTGAAAAAACCATTACCCTGACCACTTAAAGAGGCCGAGTAAATATTGAGCCAACCAAAACCGACCAAAAGGCCATATAGGAGTATGATCCACCAATCAATTTTCACTTTTCCGGCACGGTACCCCATTATTGATTGATCTTAAAAGGTTGCCCTGTATAGGGTTTTTCGTATTCGTTCATCAAACTGCCATTAAGGACATAGGCTTCCATATCTTTTCGCGTAATGGTGCCGGTCAAATATTGTTCAATCATTAGGCCCGCGATACGCCCGGCCCACCTTGAACCCCAATAACCATTTTCGACAAATACAGCAATAGAAATTTTTGGATCATCTTTCGGTGCAAATGCAATGAATACAGAGTGGTCTGTGAGTTGCACCCGCTCACCATCAATGCGCATATAGTTTTC